>Ga0153915_10005606_pt1 | contig 11684 bp, 9 predicted proteins | sample Opewatmetagenome_2_FD_107003 | JGI IMG/M metagenome (GOLD analysis project Ga0153915, IMG submission 107003) | Freshwater wetland microbial communities from Ohio, USA - Open water 3 Core 3 Depth 3 metaG | ecosystem: Environmental > Aquatic > Freshwater > Wetlands | place: USA: Ohio, Lake Erie...
AGTGCAAGCATTCCCGCGAACGGTCCGATGCCTACCCAAAAAATGAAAATAACCACGTAAAGAAGCGCTTCAATCGAACGGAGAATATTGAAAAGGGCCCTAGTCAAGTAGTACAGCCAGGCAGATAAGCGGCTGCGCCCAGTCAGGTTCTTGGCAGCCAGGAAGCTAAAGGGAATGGCAAAGATAGCCCCCAAGGTGGTTGCCAGGAGAGCTTGGAAAATGGTGACCAACATCTGCTGGGTCACTACCTGAACCACCTTCTTGGAAAGGTCGATGCTGACAAAATCCAGGATCAAGCGGCCGAAATTTTTCCCTGGATTGAACACTTCCCGGAGATTGATTTCGGCCACATTCCAACTGTACGCAAAAGCAGCCAGAGCCAGGATCGTATAGAAAGCGACCTTTAATACCTGGGCTGTCCGGTGTTTCTTCTTGTCCCTTTGGTGCTGGTCTTTTAAGATGTTTTCACGCCATTTCTCACTGATGTAATCAACAATAATTATTACAACCGCCACGGCCCATAGTGCAGTGGCATATTGCTGGTAACCGCCCATTCGGACGGTTTCGATTACAAAAAATCCGATGCCTCCGCCCGCAACGAAGCCGATCACGGTAGCGGAACGCATGTTGATATCCCAGCGTAGAAGCGAATACGCCAAGAAGGAAGGAATGATTTGCGGGATGACCGCATGGCGGATGGTCTGGATCCAGTTGGCCCCGGTGGCAGTGACGGCTTCAACCGGTCCCGGATCGATGTGTTCGATCTCTTCGGAGAATAATTTTGCCAGCGCCGCAACCGAATGGATGGTCAGAGCGATGACGCCCGCGAAACTCCCCAGGCCGACCCAGACGATGACGATCAGGCCCCAGACAATGGTGTCAATGGCCCGTACGACATTCAGGATGGTGCGCATGACATAATAGACAACAGGTCCCCCTGGAACACGAGACATAATATTGTGGGCAGCCAAAAAACTGACCGGGATGGCAAGTATGGTCGAGAAGAGCGTCGCCATCAGGCCCATTGCGATTGTTTCAATCAGAGTGCCGGCGACGAAGGTTTTCGTCTTGCTCCCCTCCTGCACCAAGCCAAGATTGACCTCCCATTTCGGAGGAGCAATGAGTTTTGTCCGGCCGATGATATCGAGCAGGTTGTCACTGACCCGGATGGGTCCGACAGGTACATGGTGCGCCAGTTTGTCACCTAGATAGGTGTACATACACTTCCACGCACAAATCTGATCCTCGTTATTCACCCTCATGGTGATCATGTCGGGATTGAGCAGGTTGGTGGCGACGGTACGGGCATCCTTGAAACGCTCGACCAGCCTGTTCAACTTGACATCCGTGACATTCCAGGCAACAACATATACAACGATGCCGGCCAAAAGAACTCCGGGGAGAAGATTAAATTTCTTTTGTTCCACCAGCGCCCGCGCATCCAGTACATTCCAGATCCAAAACAGAAGCAATGGCAGCCAGAGCCAGCTAGTCGTTAATTTGCCGATACTGACTTTGCCGACATTTTGATGTATAAAGAACCAATCGGTGATGAAAACAAGCAAGACGGTCGTTAATAAAATGACCAAGCCCCGTCCCCGTTTTTTCAAGACCAGTTGGCCGAGCCCAGGAATGATAAAGGAGCAAATTACCGGCACGTTTCTCTTATTGGCGAGCGGCGGATTATTATTTGGATTTGGCATAAAATTTGGATGGAAGGGAAAATGATCCAGGCGAAGAAGTGGTTGTGGTTGGGAGACTCAAATGATCGAGACGCGTTCCGCTTCCTGACCGTAGATGGCCTTGAATTGAGCATCATCGATTTGTTTCGGCAAGCCCTGGAAGACCAGTTCACCATCCTTTAGGGCAATGGCGCTGGTGGCGTAGCGGTGAACCAGGTCGAGGAAGTGTAGGCTACAGATCACCGTAATTCCAAATTCCTTATTTAGCTGTTCCAGGTATTTTAGGATGGAATGCGCCAGGACTGGGTCAAGGGAAGCCACCGGCTCATCTGCCAGGATCAACTTTGGTTCCTGCATCAAGGCGCGCGCAATCCCCACGCGCTGCTGTTGACCACCTGAAAGTGAATCGGCGCGAACGTAGGCTTTGTCTGCCAAGCCAACCCGCTCGAGACTAGCGATGGCTCGTTGATTATCCTCCGCGGAAAACATTTGCAGTGAACTGGAAAAAGTGTTGACGTATCCCAGGCGGCCTGACATGACATTAGCCATCACCGAAGAGCGTTTCACCAGATTGAATTGTTGGAAGACCATGCCAATTTGCCGGCGGATCTTCCGGATCTCTGTGGACGAAGCCGCAGTGACATCCTGGTCGTTCCAGATCACTTTCCCCGAGGTGGGCTCGATCAGGCGATTGATGCAGCGTAGGAGGGTGGATTTCCCTGATCCGCTTAACCCGATAACTGCCAGAAACTCGCCATCCTTGACCTCGAAACTGACGTTCTTCAGAGCTTGAGTACCATTTGGGTAAACCTTGGTGAGATTCTCGATTTTTAACATGGTTGTAATTGGTGCCTGAGAAGTTGGGGAAATAAGAACCTGGCAGGTCATTTAGGCCTGCCAGGTTTGATTAACAATTTACTTGACCAGTGTGGCGGGATCGACTCCGGCCTTCACCAGCACGGCGGCGAAGTCGTCATAGAAGTTTGGCTCCACCTTTTGGAAGGAATCATAGTTATACAAGCTCTTTAGGACGGCTTTCCCGCCCGGATCCTGTGCCATTGCCAGCATACCTTCGACAATGACAGCCTGGAGCTTGGGATCCAATGTCTTTATGAACTGCATGCCGTCGTTCGGGATCCGATCGGTATCTGCAAAAACGACTACCTTATCAGCGATATCAGGATAGGTCGCTGCAAGGTTGGCGGCCGAGTCTGTCAGCACATTAATAAAAGTCACGCCCGCGTCACAGTCGCCCTTGTAAACGGCAACAGCTACATTCGGATGAGAGCCGGCATTCTGCGTCGCCTTGAAATCCGTATCGGGATTGATTCCGTTTGCCTTCAAAATAATCTGCGGTACGATGTAACCGGAGGTCGAGTTCGGATCGACGAAGCAGAAGGTTTTACCCTTCAAGTCGGCGAAGGTCTTGATCCCAGAGGCTACGCTGGCGATGAATTGGCCCTTATAAAACGGCTCCAACTGACCGCCCAGTGCTTTATCGGGGTCGAGGTCATTTGTCGAGTACTTGCGGATGGCGACCAGAACGGGGATCACGCCATATTTCTGCTCAGCCAACAGGACTGAGAAAGTGTTCAGGAAGCTTACTTGAGCCTTCTCAGCACCCATGGCTTCGATGGAGGCTGCGAAGGTGGTGCCAACTTCCATCTTGAAGCTGAGACCGGTCATCTGGCCCAAGCAATCGGCAATGGCCGTTCCTGCCTTGGTGATCTTGCCGGTGTCTCCGGAGGGCACGAAGGTGATCACAATGGGATTATCTGCAGAGCCCAGTGCTCCGGCTGCAGCCGTGGGGGCATCGGAGAGCTTTGCACAGACGGGTGGAACAGCCGTTGGAGCTGCGGTGGGCGTAGGCGGCACCGCGGTCGGTACCTCGGTTGGCACTTCAGTCGGCGGTACGGCGGTGGGAGGCTCCGTGGCCGGGGGTTGGGTTACCACCGGAGCTGGCGCGGTAGTGGCGGCGGGACCACAGGCAGCCAGGAACATGGCCACACAAGCCAAGAGTGTAACAAGAACATAAGCCTTCTTCATAACTTTTCTCCTCTCAAAAAAATAAATATAGGTTGTGGGGAATTCTCCCCAAGGACCCTAGGATAATATCTCGAATTAGGAAATAAGACAAGTGATTGCTATCATAGAATAGTATAATCCTGTTATGCAACCTTCCAGATCCAATCGTCCGGTCGTAGCTATCCTGATCGGCGTACTGATGTTGGCAGCCCTGGGTATCACTTGGCTTGTCTGGTCCTCCATTAATAGCAGCATCCACAACGCCCTCAATCCCCTGGAGCAGACCAATAAAACGCTAAACACCCAGGTGGCCAACTTGCTGCATCCAACACCTACGATCATCCCTGACCCGGTCACAATAATCACCCAGGTACAGGCATTATCGAGATTGGAAACTATTCAATATAATATCGAAAAAGTCATCACGGCCCAAGAGAACCAGGGCGTGTTGAGAGTATTCTTGGGGGATAAATTATTGTTCGTAGCGCATGGCTATGTTATCGCGGGCATTGACATGAGCAAAATCGAACCGAAGGACCTGTGGCTTCAGGATGGCGTATTGAATGTGCGTCTCCCGCAGGCCGAGGTTCTGGTGGCCACCCTCGACAATAATAAGTCATACGTTTATGACAGGCAGACCGGTATTTTAACGAAGGCTGACCCAAACCTGGAGACCTCAGCCCGAAAAGTGGCCGAGGTTGAGATCCGTCAGGCGGCCATAGACGATGGAATCCTTGACCAGGCAGAAGCCAATGCACAAATGACACTGCGTTTGTTCTTTGAATCGCTCGGATACAAACAAATCAAATTCGTGCCTCTAGAGCCATAAAGAACAATCGTTTAATTACAGATACGCTGGCACCCCCATAACCCTCCCTAAAAAGGGAGGGTATTCTCTTGATCATTCTCTGTGTGGCTTCTCCGGATGAGAATATTTACGGATTACGAGGTCGTCTGCGCGAATTTTTTCAGCGCGAGACAGATCTCCGGGTTCAAGATCCAGGTTGAAGACAGTTCGAAAGGCTGTCGAGAAGGCCTGTGCGGCCTCCTCCCAGTTCACCATGCGGCCCAAAGCCGTTTCAACGGTAGTGGCCCGTTCGAGCAATCGTACGGCTGCACGAGTACGGGCGGCTTCGTCTGGGTACACCAGGACTTGCGAGATGCGGCTCAGGTCGCCATGTAAGGGCAGGGAGCCATGCTGGAGCACCCCTTCCTTCCGGCGAGCTTGGGCAGAGCCGATCAATTTCTTCCCATCCACAGTGATCTCAAAAGCCGAAGGGATTTCGAAGCAGACAGGGTTGGTGTTCTGCGTGGCAGGCACAAGCACCTTTTCCTGGACTTCAACTGGCAGGACGAGCCCCCTCCGTTTCCCTCCGGGGACAAACAAGCGCAATGCTTCCACCAATGCACCCGCCAGCCGCTGGTAGGATTCCAGCAATGTACCGGCGACCCGCGGCTCCTTAACCGGCGCGATAACCGAGTAAGTCAATTCATCAGTGTGCAGGACGGCGCGTCCGCCAGTGGGACGGCGTACCACCTCCCAGCCACGTGCAAGTACGCGCTCAAGATCCACATCGCTTAATGGTTGGGCATACCCTAACGAGAGACAGGGTGGTTCCCAGGCATACAGGCGCAGGGTGGGAAGGGATTTACCCTGGCCCACCTCCAGGAGGATGGCTTCGTCCACAGCCAGATTCCAGGCGCCGTGGGCTGGAGGAGTCAAAAGTAAACGCCACTTTGTACAAGACATTGAGGTTATTTACCGGCCCCTTCGATGAAATCCCGGGCAGCCTGGTCTGGCGGCAACAGATCATTGCCTTTCTTACTTAAGTAAGCCTGCCGGTCGAGGACCCATAGATAAAGATCTCCTTCGGTTTTACCGGGAAACTCTTTAAGGATATCACTACGCCGAATGGCTTGGACTATGGGGCGATATACGGTGTCGTACCAATGGGCGATGGCTTCCTCCTCCGGGATATCGCGCCGCAGGTCCAGTCCCATAAAATAGCGGTGGACGGCGATATGCTCAAGCATGCGGTCGAATCCATCGGGAATGGTCAGTTTAATGCTGGCCCCTGGACGGATGCGGTCGAAGTTTGTCCGTTCCAGGAAATCCACCTTCTCACCGAGAATCTCCAGATCCTCAGGCTTGAGATCCGGAGTGATGTTGACCTTGGTGGAGCATTCACGCACTTCTGCTTCGATGAACAGCTGGCCCTGCTCTCGGGCCACCGAGACACGGTGGTGTCCATCGACCACAAAATAGACCTGGCCCACCTTATACAGTACCACGGGAGGCAGATTGATCTCCTGATAGAATGCGAGGTCGACGTTCTCCCAGCGGTTGGCCACCTGGTCATCCAATGGCAGGAAAGCCCGGTCAAACTGGTGGTAGCGGTTCAGGCTTCCAACGATTTTGTTTACTTCAACGGTTTTTATGCCACGATAGATCGGTCCGCCGATGCGCAGTTTTTCCTTGATCTCATCGTAGGAAAGCAAGGTTCGCGGCTGCTTTCGTAGGATATTCCGAACACGGTTCAGGAATGCTTTGAAACGAGCACGGGCAAAGTCCGCTCTGACTTGCGCAGCAAAATTACGAAACAAAGTTTCTAAACCTCAATAATCCGATAGGGATTAACGTTAATGACCGATGTTGTCCCCAACATTGTTTCTGGCGGTGCAAGGTTGCTTCTATAAGCCATCGTATGCCCATGTAGAAAATAGCGGGGTTTGAAAAACCGAATGAAATTCCTGAATGCCGAAAAGCCTGTATGGGCTACATCATCGTCATCATGGATGGCGCGGGGAGGAGAATGAGCAATCACGATGTCCAATCCGTCACCTTTCTTTGAGAGCTTCCAGATCAATTCAGGCAGAAAAGCAGCCATGCGGAAATACATTTGAGATTGTGTGTACTGATTTGCACAACAGGGCCTATACCTCATGCTGCCGCCAATTCCGGCGATGTTAAGACCATTGACGCGAGTGATCTTCCGATCCATATAATCGCACCCCTGGGCAAACGTTGATGGGACTTTTTGATCGTAGGCGGGGTCATGATTCCCTGGGACATACAGGAGCGGAACATTCAATGCTGAAACCAGGAATTCCAGATACTCGTAAGGAAGATCACCGCAACCAAGAATCAGTTTTACGTCATGAAATCTTTCCGCAACTGTCGCCGAGTACAGACGGTCGACTACCATATCACTAACGGCCAATATTTTCAAGTGGGCACTCCGGTACTATTGTGCCCTAAAGTACAGAAGCACGCAAGGGACCATACGGATTTCAGTGCTGTTTACATAGATTCTTCCCCTTAATTTCATTTGGAAGGCTTTCCAGGCTGTAAGGATGCTGAAATTCAAAGTGGGTTGCTAATCCTGCAAGGCGTGACTATAATTCAAGTAACTTAACTCCTCAGGAGGAGACTCTGGAAATCCCGCAGATTGCAACCCCGGTCGGAAATTCACCGGAAGAGAATAACACCCAATTAAATCCTGGGACGGTCCTCGTTAATCGTTATGTGATCCAAGATGTTATTGGGGTGGGTGGAATGGGATCTGTTTACCGTGCTCGTGACCAGCATTTCCCGACAGTAGTAAAACTTGTTGCAGTTAAAGAAATGATCAACCGGGCTCCGGATCCGCTCGTTCGAAAAACCATCGTACAGAATTTCGAACGTGAAGCCAATATCCTGGCCACCCTTAACCATCCTTATATCCCCCGTATCTATGATTATTTTAGCGAAGGAAACCGCTCTTACCTGACGATGGAATTCATCAACGGGAAAGACATGGAAGCCGTCATCACTGAAACGGCGGGTTTTTTGGCAGAAGAACGCGTCCTCAATTGGGCCATTGAACTGTGCGATGTGCTTCAGTTCTTGCACGGTCACAAACCGGACCCGCTCATTTTCAGGGACATGAAACCTTCCAACGTAATGGTCAACCTTCAGGACCATATCGTCCTGGTGGATTTTGGTATTGCCAAGCCATTCCAGGTGGGCCAGAAAGGGACCATGATTGGTACCGAGGGCTATTCGCCGCCGGAGCAATACCGGGGCGAGGCCGGACCGTTGGCAGATATTTATGCCCTGGGCGCAACGATCCACCATGCCTTATCCCGCCGCGATCCAAGGTTGGAGCCACCTTTTTCCTTTGGAGAACGGCCGCTCCGGAAAATCAACCCGGCCATCTCCATAGAATTGGAAACGGTCATCAACACAGCTTTGCAATATAACCCTGCAGACCGCTTTCAAAGCATCGAAGCGATGAAGGAAGCTCTCATATCAGCCGGGCGGAAGACGGGGATATTGAACCGAATTAACACCAAGTCTGTCGCCGGACAATCACAAGGCGGGATCAAACCTCTTTGGAGTTTTCAATGTGAGGATGAAGTCCGTGGTGCCCCATTATATTTTGATGGCTCGATTTATATCGGGGCCTATGACCATAACCTCTATTCCATAAATGCGGCAGACGGAACCATGAGATGGAAGTTTGCTACCGAAGGTGGGGTGGTTACCCGTCCGGCAGTTTTCGAAGAGAATATTTTCATTGGTTCCGAGGATCAACGTTTGCACGTGGTGAATTCCCGCTCTGGGAAGGTTATCTGGACGTACGTCACCAACGGACGCGTCCATTCGTCGCCGCGTATCGCAGAAGGTCACGTGATAATTGGTTCGGATGACCAGCGGGTCCACGCAGTCAATATCACCACTGGACGGCCCGCCTGGCGATTTGAAACGGCTGCGCCCATCCGTTCCACGCCGTTTGTTAGCCAGGACATGGTCTATGTGGGCTGTGAAAACGGGGATTTCTATTGCCTGGATTTTCGCGGTGAACTAAAATGGCATTTCAAAGCCAAAATGGCAATCACATCTTCCCCATGGGTGGCCGATGGAGTTGTTTATTTCGCCTCCCTGGACAGCATCGTTTATGCATTGGATGCGCGGGCGGGATGGGCCATCTGGCGGTTCCGCATGGGAAAAGGCTCCGTATCTTCGCCATACGTGGCGGATGGATTGATTTTTATCGGATCTGCAGACAACCATATCTATGCCATCGATACTCGCACGGCGAAAGAAAGCTGGCGTTTTAAAACCGATCACCAGGTGAGCAGTTCACCCATGATCTATAAAGATGCGCTCTACTGTGGTTCTGCAGATGGGAACCTGTACTGCATCGAATATCGGACGGGGCGAGTACGATGGAAGTTTGCTACCAAAGGCCCCATCACAGGCGCTCCCCTCGTATATGACGATATCGTCTATGTCGGGTCAACCGACCATTTCCTTTATGCCTTGCTAGCTTAGAGGGTTTTCAAGGAGAGTATAGTGAAAAATCGCATCCTAAAATGGCTAAAAGGAAATAAAACCAAGCCCCTGTCAGCAGAGGTCGATGTCAGCACGGTTCCTTTATCAGATGAACAGGTCGGTGAAGTGCTGGCTCAAGGCCAGCGGGTGGAACCGCCACAGATCGCATTCGGTTGTGCTCAATCCGTGGGGAAACAACGAGATCATAATGAAGACAGCCTTTTCGCTCTCTCCTTGACTTTCGGCGGAGAAACAAGAAGTTATCCCTTAGGATTGTTCATTATTGCAGATGGCATGGGTGGACATCAATACGGAGAAGTTGCGAGCGGGACTGCCACCCGAACTATGGCTGCCTATATGATAAAAGCCTTTCATCCATTCCTGGCCGATCCATCCGGAAGTATGAATGAATCCATCCAGGACTTGATGCGGGCTGCAATTAATGAGGCCCAACGTGCAGTAACGCAGGCGGCTCCAGGCAGCGGCACTACGTTGACGGCCGCGCTAATTCTGGGGCAACAGGTTACGATCGGACACGTTGGCGACAGCCGGGCTTATGCGATCCATCACGGGGGCGGCGAGACTCTCACACGTGATCATTCGCTCGTCAAAAGACTCGAGGAGCTGGGCCAAATCTCCTCGGAAGAGGCGGCGGTCCATCCTCAAAGAAATGTCCTTTATCGCGCCCTTGGTCAGGGCGAAGTGCTAGAGCCGGATATTTTCACGGTCCCTTTTCCACAACCCGGCTATTTACTTCTGTGCAGCGATGGTCTGTGGAGTGTTATCCCTGAAAGCAACATATATAACCTGATCTTCACCGCTAAAGATCTCCAGAACGCGTGTCAAAAACTTGTAGCGGCTGCTAATGAAGCCGGTGGCCCGGATAATATCAGTGTTATTTTGGTTCAAATGCCGACTTAATGCGAGATCAACAGGATTTTTACGCAATTCTTGGCCTCCGCCGCGACGCCTCACCTGAAGAGGTTCATAAGGCATATTTGGAAGCGGCCCGGCACCTGCATCCGGATAAGAACCTTTCTCCAGGCGATACCGAACTGTTCCTGGGCGCCCAGGAAGCGTACGAGACCCTGTCCAATCCCAAGAAACGTGCCAGGTACGATTCGACTCTTCCGCCTGAAAAAACACATTCGGGCACTCTGAGCCAGTCCATACTCTTCAGCCGAGGGAGCCTCTTAAAACTGGATGAGCCGCAATTGCTTTACGTTCTGATGGAGTTTTCGGTTCCTCCGGATCTTAAAGCCTTGCCGGTGCCTGCATTAAACCTGTGCCTGGTCCTGGACCGTTCGACCTCCATGCAAGGCGACAAAATGGATGTGGTGAAGACCACCGCCATACAGATCATCCGTAAATTGAGGCCCGTGGATATCTTTTCCGTCGTTTCCTTCAGCGACCGTGCGGAGGTGATCATCCCTTCCACACGTAACTTTGATAGGGGTAAACAAGAAGCACGGATAGAGATGCTGCAGCCTTCCGGCGGGACGGAACTCTTCTCAGGGCTTGAATTGGGGTACAACGAAGTTCTTCGCAATTTCTCCCGTTCCCAGGTAAACCATATTATTTTGCTTACCGACGGGCGTACGTATGGCGACGAAAAAAAGTGCATGAGGCTGGCCCAACAAGCCTGTGAGCAAGGTATCGGCATCAGCGGTCTGGGCATCGGCTCTGAGTGGAATGATAATTTTCTGGATCAATTAGCTTCCACTACTGGAGGCAGCAGCATGTACGTTCCGCGGCCTGAGGATATCCAGCATGCCCTGCTGGACAGTTTCAGCCAATTGGGAAATGAATATGCTGAAGAGGTCCGCCTGGAATTCGAAAACTCAGACAACGTGGAACTCCGGTATGCATTCCGGCTGCAGCCACAGGCCGGCTTGCTTTCTCTTGAAAGTCCTTTAATGCTGGGGCCCGTCCTATGGGATCGCCCTCTCGAAATTATCATGGAATTCGTCATCCAGACGGAGGCTATAAAACAACCAACCATCAACATTTTGGAAGGAAAGGCGGAAGTGACTTTGGCGGGGAAAGTATCTCCGACAGCTCCAATATCCATTCGCCTCACCCGTCCCATTCGCATGGAAGCAGATTTTCAGCCCCCGCCGTTCGAGATCGTTGGAGCCCTTTCACGGTTGAAATTGTATCGTATGCAGGAACAGGCACGCCTGGAGGCAACTGCCGGTAACTATGAACAGGCGGTGGAGCATCTCACCCGGCTGGCGACGCACCTGCTTTCCCAAGGGGAACGCGAGCTGGCGAAAACAGTGTTAATAGAAGCAGAAAACTTACAGAAGGAAAAATCATTCTCGCAGCAGGGCGCGAAAGAGATAAAATATGGAACAAGAGCGCTATTAAAGTCAGGAAGGCAAGAGGAAGAGCCATGATCATTTGCCCGAATTGCCAACATAAGGAAATGAACGGGTCAATTTATTGCAGCAAGTGTGGGGCCCAATTGGTGGATACTCGCTTCTCGACACATAAAATTAACGCGCCTGAAATCCCAAAGGAGTTCGAAAGCAGGATGGAACGAATTCAACCTCACCCTCCGCTTTCTCTCCAATCGTGGATCTCTCTTCATCTTATTGAAAGCGGGCAAATCCTCCCGCTTGCGGATCGGACTGAATTCACACTGGGGCGTTCCGCCG
>Ga0153915_10005607_pt1 | contig 11684 bp, 7 predicted proteins | sample Opewatmetagenome_2_FD_107003 | JGI IMG/M metagenome (GOLD analysis project Ga0153915, IMG submission 107003) | Freshwater wetland microbial communities from Ohio, USA - Open water 3 Core 3 Depth 3 metaG | ecosystem: Environmental > Aquatic > Freshwater > Wetlands | place: USA: Ohio, Lake Erie...
AGCGCGCGCCTATGCGTTCATGCTGTACGTGCTCGCCGGCGCCTCGTGACCAGCGCACCGACGAGCCCTGCGAGCGCGAGCGAGCCGCCGCCGCCCTGCGCACCGCACCCCGCGCAGCCGCCACCGAGCGAGAACTGGTACGAGCACGTCGCGAGATCGCACAGCGCGCCGCTCTCGCAGTCCTCGCCCGCCGCGACGTTGACGATGCCATCTCCGCACGCCGGCGCCTGACAGTTCGCGAGATTGCAGGTCGCAGTGTCCTTGCCGTCGTCGCAGGCTTCACCCGCCGCGAGGTTGAGGTGGCCATCGCCGCACGCCGGCAGCGTGCAGTCGGCGTTGCACTCGATCGAGTCCATCCGGTTCGACTCGCACTGCTCGCCGGCGGCCGTGTTGAGGACACCGTCTCCACACGTCGGCGTCGTGCACGTCAGGTGGTTGCAGTCGGCCGTGTCGACGCCCATCGGTGGATCACATTGCTCGCCCGGATCGACGACACCGTTGCCACAGTTCGCGCCGACGCTCACGCACGGCAACGCGATCGTTCCCCAGCGTCGCCGCAGCTTGATCACCGCGACCTCTCCCGGCGCGAGCAAGAACCGATACTCGTGGCCGACGCCGGTCGGTGCAGCGGGCATGTCCGTCTCGCCGACCTGGTCCTTGAAGATCGTGTCCGAGACCCGGTTCACCCACGTCGCCGGCATGCCGAGCTGCTGCCACACGTACTGCGTGGCAGGTGTGCTCGTCGCGACGTTGAACGGCGGCATCAGGTTGCCGTCCGGCAGCGCGCCCTGCTTCGCGCCGTAGTAGCCGTACAGCGACAGCGGGTTCAGCGCGCCCGGTGTGCCGATCTGGGAGCCACCGTCGGTGAACGAGCCGCCCTGGGTGGTGCTGCCCGGATCGTGCATGTACGTGTAGCAGTTTCCCTGGCCGACGCCGACGAAGTCCGTGTCGGCATTGGCGTCGGCGTAGAGACAGTTCATGTCCCAGATCGCGTGCCAGACGAACGTCACGGAGGCGGCGCTGTTGTTCGTGAGCGTGTAGTCCTGCTCGAGCCGCGTCGCCGGGGCGGTCTCGACGACCAGCTGCTGGGTGAGCGAGACGTCGAGCTCGAGGCCGCTCGCGCTATCCGCGATCTCGAACGCGCTCGTCGCGATTCCGTTGGCTGCCGTGATGTTCGTCGTCACCGTGCGGGTGAGGTTCGCGAAGTTGCCCTCGATGCCGTCCGCCTGTGCGCCCTCGAGGAGGCGCTGCAGGATCAAGTACCCGGAGAGCTCGACGCCGCCCTGGTTCGCGCCGTAGGTGATGAACAGGTAGTTCGTCGCCACGTTCGTCAGCGGATCTGCGCGCTGATAGTTCGGTGGGTAGAAGTTGTCGCAGTCGTTGGGACCGATCCAGCGACCGAACGAGCCGAAGTCATCGTCGGTGACATCGAGGTGCCCCACGGTCGCCTTGGCGATCCCGTTGTCGAGCATGACCGTGTTCGCCTGGGCGACGCCCGATGTGCACACGACCGCGATCACGCAGGGCGCGCGTTTCACGACCAGGGCAATCCCCACCCGGCTATTATAGGTCTGATAAGATATCGTCTCCAATGCAGCTGCCATGGGGATGGGCGGCGATCGGGTGCAGCGTGGTACTTGCCACCACGGCGCACGCGCAGGTCGCGAGTGACGAGTTCGGGATCGAGCGCTTCCAGCTCTCGATCGACAGTGCAGGCGTACTCGGCGTCGACTCGGCGGCGGTGCCCGGTCACCTGAAGGCGAGCGGCGGCGTCGTCGTCGGATTCGCGCACGATCCGCTCGTCGTCTATGACCAGTCGATGGCGCCCGTCGAGGCGCTGGTCGATCGGAGGCTGTCGACGGACCTCGTCGGGTCGATCGGCCTGTGGAACCGACTCGAGGTCGGGCTCGGTCTGACGATCGTCGGCTACCAGAGCGGGGCCGACACGAGCCCGACGATGAAGCCGTTGCCCGGCGGCGGCCTCGGCGATATCCGCCTCGTCACGAAGGTCCTCGTCGCGCAGACCGGCGATCTCCAGGTCGCGATCGTGCCGGTGTTCACGGTCCCGGCGGGCTCGGCCAGTGGCTACCTGCGCGAATCCGGCCCGACCTTCGCGCCCGCCCTGGCGGTCTCCGGGACGCGCGATCGCTATCGCGCGGCGCTGAACCTCGGCTACCGGCTCAAGAAGCGCGTCGATGTCGCCGGGCTCGTCAGCGACGACGAGGCGTTCGCGCGTGCCGGCATCGGCGTGCGACTCGGACCGGCGCACGATCCGCTCGCAGAGCTGTGGTGGTCGACGTCGGTCGGCATGCCGCTGACCGACCGCGCCGCGAACCAGATCGCGGTCGAGATGCTCGCAGGTGCAGCCCGTGATGTGACCCCGGTCGTCGGCGTGTTCGTCGCGGGTGGCCTCGGTCTCGACAATGGCTTCGGCGTTCCGGACTGGCGCGCGCTTGCGGGCGTGCGGTTCGAACCGGGCCGCGAGCGTGCGCCGGCTCCGCCACCTCCACACATCGAGGAGGTGCGGCCGCCTCCGCCGCCGGTCGTCGACAAGCCGGTCGTGATCCCGAAGGCGAAGCTGACCGGTACGGTCGTGAGCGCGACGGGCCAGCCGATCGCGGATGCGGCGGTGAAGGTCGGCACGGTGGAGGTCACCACCGACGAGAACGGTCACTTCGCGGCCGAGCTCGACGGCGGCACGCTGCAGATCAACGCCGAGGCGCCCGACTACGAGCCCGGAACCGCGTCGACGACGATCGCCGCCGGCGCGACCGGCGACGTGACCGTGACGCTCAAGCGCAAGGTGCGCCAGGGCCAGCTGCGCGGTCAGGTGCTGTCGTTCGACGGCAAGCCGCTCGCTGCCACCATCACCGTCGGGGACAAGTCGACGACGGCCGACGCCAGTGGCCAGTACTCGCTCGACCTGCCCGCCGGCTCGTTGCAGGTGACGATCGAAGCGCCCGGCTACATGACGCAGAAGCGCAACGTCAGCCTCAAGCTCGACGCGGTCACCGTGCTCAACGTCGACATGCGAGCCAGCAAGTGAAGCACGCGCTGCTCGTGCTGTCGGTCGTCGTCGGCTGCAGCAAGCAGGAACCGACGATCGTCGCAAGGCTCGAGCAGAAGGACGCGGTCGTCGAGCGCATGCCGCGCGTCCAGGCGGCGTGGCAGCCGGCAACGATCGGCGATGGCTTCATCATCGGCAGTGCCGTCCGCACGGGCGAGAACGCGCACGCGAAGCTCCGCGTCGGGAAGTCGGGCAAGCTCGACGTCAAGCCGAACGCGGTCGTCTACTTCGGCCGTGATCCGGGGCGCTCACGCGACGACGTCAAGGTCGAGACCGGAACCGTCGAGCTCGAGGCAGGCGATGACATGCTCGGCCTCGGCGAGGCCGTCCTCGATCCGCATGGCAAGGCCGAGGTCTCGAGTGGCCCGCAAGGGACGACGATCGTCGTCAGGGTCGGTCGGGTCGTCCTCGAGGACAACGTCGTCGCGGCCGGTCAGAGCATCACGCTGTCGCCCGCGGGCGCCGTCGCACAGGTGAAGCCAGATGCCGGGGTCGCCCCCGTCGCGAAGAAAGGGCTCAGCGTCGCGATCACCGGCAAGCCTGCGCGCATGACGACGAAGGCCGGCGAAGCCGAGCTCGCGGTGGGCACACACGATGATGTCGAGCCGGGCGCTGGTATCGTCACGCCCGACGGCAGCACCGCGGAGGTGATACGCGAGGGTGCGCGCGGCGCGACCAGTGGCGCCGCCGACGTTCGCGTCGGTGATGGCAGCTCCCTCGTCGCGATCACGACCGGTACCGTCGCGCTCGATGCGCAGACCGCGGATGCGGTCGCGAAGATTCCCGGGGGCACCGTGACGACGAAGACGGGCGGTGCCGCGGGAGTCAGCGTCGACAAGACCGGCGCAGCGACGATCGACGCCCAGCGTGGCGACACGGTCGTCGAGACCGCCCAGGGCACCGAGTCGCTGGCCGCCGGCGATTCGATCACGGTCACCTCCGATGGCAAGGTCGAGCGCGCAGCACCACCGCCAAAGCGAACGGTCGCGACGATCGCAGCGGGTGAGTCCCCCGTGATCCACGATGCGGCCGCTCCCACGCCGGTTCGCATCGGCTTCGGCACGACGTGCACGGGGCCGGGCACCGTCGAGGTGGCCAAGGACCGGTCGTTCAAGCGCGTGATCGCGCGCGCGGGTGGTCACGATGCCGCGAACGTCCTCGTCCCGGTGGGCTCGTTCTTCTACCGCGTGCGCTGCCCCGGCAAGGGTGCGTCGGGCACGATCCGCATCGCGAAGGACTCGGGGCGCGCGCCGCTGCCGAAGGCCGCCGCGAAGACACTCGTCGAGATGGACGGCCGCGAGTACACCATCCTGTACCAGAACCTGCTCCCCGAGCTGACGCTGTCGTGGCGCACGGCCCCGAAGAAGGCCGGCTACACGTTCGTGATCAAGCCGCAATCAGGCGCCGAGAAGCGCTTCACGAGCCCGACGCCGAAGATCACGCTCCGTCCTGGCGAGCTGCGGGAGGGCACGTACACCGCGTGGGTCGAGCCCGACGGGGGCCGCAAGTCCGACGCCGGCAAGCTCAGCATCGAGTTCGACAATGCAGCGTCATCCGCCCAGATCGAGGACGTCGACGAGCAAAGTGGAAACTTACACGTCAAGGGTATGGTCATCGAGGGATCCACGGTCACCGCCAACGGCGCAGCCATTGAGCTCGACAGACATCGGCGGTTCTCCGCCGACCTCGCCCCCGGCGCGGATCAGGATGGGGCGGCGATCCGGATCCTGAATACCAAGGGCGGTATTCACTACTACGTGATGCGCGTAGCCCCGCGATAGCGGTACGATTTCTCTCGCGATGGTCGGGCAGACCCTGGGGAGCTACCGGATCGTCTCCGAGATCGGGAAGGGTGGCATGGGTGTCGTCTATCTCGCCGAGCACGCGCTGCTCGGGCGAAAGGCGGCCGTCAAGCTCCTGCGCTCCGACGTCGCCGGTGAGCAGGTCGAGCGCTTCTTCAACGAGGCGAAGGCGGCCGCGACGCTCCATCACCCGGGCCTCGTCGAGGTCTTCGACTTCGGCCACCACACCGATGGCCGCGGCTTCATCGTCATGGAGTTCCTCGTCGGCGAGTCCCTCGCGGAGCGCCTCGAGCGCGACCCTCGCCTGCCCGTTCCGATCGCGTGCACGATCGCGCGCCACGTCGCGAACGCGCTCGCCGTCGCGCACAACGAGGGCATCATCCATCGCGACCTCAAGCCGGGGAACATCTTCCTCGTGCCGGACGCGGAGTCGCCGGCCGGTGTGCGCACGAAGGTCCTCGACTTCGGCATCGCGAAGCTCGCGCGCAACACGGATGCGCGCTCGGTCAAGACGCACTCCGGCGCGGTGATCGGAACACCGCGCTACATGTCGCCGGAGCAGTGCAAGAACGCGCGCGAGGTCGATGGTCGCGCGGACATCTACTCGCTCGGCTGCATCCTGTTCGAGATGCTGCTCGGCGTCGCGCCGTTCGATTACGACAGCTGGGCCGAGCTCGTCAGCGCGCACCTCCACGAGACGCCACCGCGTCCGTCCGAGCTCGATCCCGCCATCCCGGCGGACGTCGAGACGCTCGTGATGAAGATGCTCTCGAAGCTGCCGCAGGATCGCCATCGCTCGATGGAAGAGCTGTCGCAGTCGCTCGAGGTGATCCTCCGCACGCATGCGAGCGACTGGCCCGTGCGCTCGACGCCGACGCACGGCATCCGGAAGGTCACCCGCGAGAACACCGATCCGACGATGCCCGCGTCGGGCGACCGCCGCATCGTCACCGGTCAGCAGCCGGCTCTTGGCAAGGACGACACGGTGGATGCGACGCCCGCACCGGCCGTCTTGACGGCCGCGCGCGCCGCGGACGTGCAGAAGGACGCGTCTGCGTCCAGGTCCGCCGCACCGGCGCCGAAGAAGGTCCCGTGGCTCGCGATCGGTCTCGCCGGTGGTGGTGTGGTTGCCCTCGCCGGCGCGGCGGTGCTCGTGCTCGCGATCAAGAGCAAGAGCCAGCCGAGGGAACCAGAAGTCGTCGTCGTGCGCGAGGAGGACCGTGGCTCCCGTGGCAGCGCCCAGGAGCACTCGGTCCCGCCGCCGCCCGTCGCGGTCGATGCCGGCACGGCGGTGCAGGCACCCGCGACACCCGATGCCGGTGTGAAGACGACGAAGCCTGGAGCGATCGACACGGCGGCGCTGACCCGTACGTTCAGCAAGCAGACGACGGCGATCACGGGATGCTTCCACGATCACCCGAACGATGCGGGCGACGCCGAGCTGTCCGTGCGCTTCCAGATCGACGCGAGCGGAAAGGTCCGCACGGCCGAGGTGCTCCCGGCCAACGTCGCCGGCACGTCCCTCGGCGCATGCCTGGCGACCGTCGCGAAGACCACGAACTTCGGCCCGCAGGCCAAGGCGCTCACGTTCCGCGTGCCGATCTACTCGCGCGGCCAGTAGAAACCCCCGACCGGGCAGAATGCGTCGCTGTGACGCAGCCCCCACGAACGTGGGTCAACGCTCGGAAATCCACGCACCTGCGGGGCCAAAGCCATTAGACTGCGCCCATGCGTATCGTGCTGTGGATGGTCGCGGTGACCTCGGTTGCCGCATGTGGAAGTGTCAGTTCGAATCCGGATGCCAACACCCATCATGATGCGACCATCGACGGCACGCCGACGGCGTGTCCCGCGGGCGTCACGTCGATGTGCTCGGGCGACAACCTGATCACGTGTGATTCGTCGGGCGCCATCACGAACACGACGGCCTGCGCACTCGGCTGTGACGCCACGGCCGCGCCGCGCTGCCTGAAGCTCTCCGCCTCGAATGGCGTCACGCCGTACCTCGACGAGTCGGCGACCGCCCCCGACCTCGTGCTCATGGGCTCTGCCACCATCGATACCGACGCGGTTTCGATCGTCGACCAGAGCGGTGCGCGAACGGCCCCGACGGTCGTGATGACCGCGTCGCTGCCGGTCCCCGTGCTCGTCATCAAGGCGAAGACGTTCGCGACGGGTGGCGCCGTCACCGTCACCGGTTCGCGTGCACTCGCGATCGTCGTCGACGGAGACATCACGATCTCGCACGTCATCTCGGTCAGCGCACCGCTCGTCGGCAACGGTCCCGGCGCGCTGCCCACCGACGCGGTCGGCAAGGGCGGCGATGGCGCGCTCGGAACGATGGAAGGTATGTCGGGCGGCGGAGGCGGTGGCTTCGGCACCGCGGGTGGCCGCGGCGGCACCGGTGGCGTTCCGACCGTGAATGGTGGCAACCCAGGTGGCGTGTCGGTCGCCTCGACCCTCATTCCGCTGCGCGGCGGCAGCCCCGGTGGACATCCCGGCAACACGTCGACGAGCTACTCGCCCGGCGGTGGCGGTGGCGCGATCCAGCTCGTGAGCAACACGTCGATCACGTTCGCCGCGAACGGCATCATCTCGGCGAACGGCGGTGGTGCGCGCGGCCCGAGCAACTTCGCATGCATCGTCAACACGCCGTGTGGGCATGGTGAAGGCGGTGGCGCCGGTGGCGGCGTCCTGCTCGAGGCGCCGAGCGTGACGATGGACGCCACCGCGGGCATCTACGCGAACGGCGGCGGTGGTACGTGCGGCGTCAACGGCTCCGCCGAGTCGGGTAAGAACTCGACGACGCCGGCGGCCGGTCAAGTCTGCGGCGGTGCGACCGGCAACGGCGGCAACGGCGCGGCTGGCGCGACCCCTGCGCTCAACGGCGGCAACGTGTCGGGCGACAACGCCGTCGGCGGCGGCGCCGGTGGTGGCCTCGGCCGCATCCGCGTGAACCTCAAGGCCGGTGTCACGTTCTCGCCGGCGGGTACGACGTCCGGCGCCTTGACCGCGGGCGCCGTCGGCACGCGCTGATCGCCCGAGCCTCACGAGCGCCGACTCTTTGCCTGGTGCGAGCGTCTCGATTGCTGGTGTGGCGGGCCGTCGAGCCCCTACGCCGACGCAAGCCCTACGCTCGGATTCACGACACGCGGGCTCTGCTGTAGCGCATCGCCGTCGTCGGCCCTCGCGCGGGCGGTTCGGCTCTCAGTAGCCGTAGCTGACGCCGGCCTGGACGCTGACGCCGGCGGTCGGGTGGTCACACGGCTCGCTGCTGTAGCTCGAGTCGTAGTAGCCCTGGCCCTGGTCGTAGTAGCCCTGGCCCTGGTCGTAATAGCCGGTGTCGTACTGCTGCTGCTGGTACGGCTCGTAGTGACCGGGCTGCCAGCTCCACTCGTAGCCGCTCCACGACCACTGCCCCGCGACCCAGTAGTAGCCGTCCATCGCCGGGTAGTTCTCCGCGATCACGGCCGGGCGCGAGTAGTAGTCGTAGTAGCGGTACTGGATCGCCGGCCGCTGCACGTAGATCGGGCGGCGAACGACGCGCGTCCGCTGCACGTAGACCGGCCGCGATTGCACCACGACGCGCGGTTGCACGACGCGAACAGGAGCAGGGCGTACCGAGACGCCACCGCTCCAGCTACCGCCCCAGTTCCCGCCGCCGCGATTCCAGCGACCGCCGTGGCGATGGTCCGCGGAGGCAACTCCACCGATCATCGCAATTGTCAGAGCTGTCAGAATCAGAGTGCGCTTCATACCCTTGGCACAGCATCATGTGTGCCGGCTAACGCGCATCGGATTTTCGGTGAGTTGGACGGTCGGGGTGTGACCGCGAGTTCACCACCACCAGTAGTAATCGCCTGCGGTGTATCCCGGAAGCACCTGTTCGGCGGTCTTGGCGAGATCGCTCAGGCGATGCGCCGTGATGGCCTTGTCGCTGATCGCGTAGACGAAGTCGCCCATGAAGATCGCGCGGCGGATGTCGACGTACTGCCACCACGCGTTCGGATCGGCGTTGTAGTACGCGCTGTGATCGATGCGGCCGTGAACGCTCAGGCCCGTCGCCGGGTCGACGTTCACGAGCACGAGCTGCGACAGGTACTTGTAAGACCAGTAGCCGTTCACGTTCTCCTGCGCGTAGGTCGACTGCGGGATCGCGAGCATCTGCTTCGGCGCCCAGTACTGGAACGCCTTGTGGTCGTAGAGCGCCTCCGACCAGCCCCACGTGTTCTGCGCCTCGACCGGCAGCGCCTGATCGAGCTGCGGATGCGCGAAGTCGGAGACATCGAACATCGAGATCTGCGTCCGCCAGTGCGCCGTGTTGTCGATACCGATCGACAGCAGCTTGTTGTCGGCGATCGGGTGCAGGTAGGTCGAGAAGCCGGGGACGGTGAGCTCACCGACGAGCCGCGGGTTCGTCGCGTCGGTGAGGTCGAGCGTGATCAGCGGGTCGACGTACTGGAATGTGACGAGGTAGCCCTTGTTGCCCTCGAAGCGTGACGTCATCAGGCGCTCGCCCTTCGCGATGCCGCCGAGGTGACCGACGATGCCGAGGGCGTTGCCCTGGTTCTGGAGCACCCAGAGGTGGTTCTCCATCTCGGGACGCTGAGCCTGATCGACCCACCAGCGCGACCACCAGCCGGTCGTCGTCGCGACGCGGATCGCGCCGGCCTCTTCATCCATCGAGAACTGATCGACGATCTGGCCATCGACGCGACCGGAGCCGAGGTAGCGAGTCTGGCCCGGCACCGAGATGTCGAACGCGTGGACGTTCAGCTGATCCGGGTCCTGCTCGTACCACCAGTACCACCACCAGTCATGCGCGGGCTCCGCGAGGAGCAGCGTGTCGGTCGACGAGTAGAACGTCGACCAGTTCGAGACGATGTGGTCGGCATCCCAGTGGACGGAGTCGCCGAGCAGATCGAACGAGATGATCGACGAGATGCCGCGCGCGTGGCTGTCGGTCGGCCGGTAGAACGAGCGGCACGAATTCTCCGACAGGCTGTTCGTCTCGAAGTGACCGTCGGGCGAGCGGACGTAGATCTGCGGGATGAAGTCCGCGAGGTGGAGGTTGTTGATGTACGTGGCGACCGCGGCCTTCGTCGCGTCCTTGTCGTGGCCGTTCTGGTCCCACAGCCGCCACCAGCCCCACATGATCGCGGGATCGATCAGCGAGTAGCTCGCCATGCGGATCGACGAGTCGACCTTGCGGGCGGTGTTGTACCAGCCCTCGTAGAACACCTCGCGGACGAGCGTCGGGTGCGTCTTGTCGGTGATGTCGAGGACCGTGATCTTCGACAGCTGCTTGATGCGCCAGTACCAGGTCGAGTCGTCCGGATCCTGGTAGCCGACGAGCTGGCGCAGGGGATGACCCTCGGGCAGCGAGTAGGTGTCGATCCACGAGAACACGACGAGGCGGTTGTGCGGGCTGTCGAGCAGCATCTGCTGCGGGTAGCCCTCGATCTGCGTCACGCTCTCCGCGGTGAGCTCGCCGAAGTTCGGCACGCCCATGATGTGCACGCGGTTTCCGTTGAGCGTGTAGACGTGATAGCCGTCGGTCTTGACGAAGTCGGCCTCGTCGACGCCCTGCTCCTGGTTGTTCGTTCCGGAGTAGTCGACGCCCTCCTGACGGCCACCGCCGCTGGTCGGGGTCGCGCCGCCGTTGGTGTCGCCTTCCGCGCCACCGGCGCCATCGAGGCCATAGCCCCAGTGGTCCGCCTGATCGATATCGGCGAAGACCTCCCACGTGACCATCTGCTTCAGGTCGTGCTCGAGGTCGTTGCAGCTCTGGTACTGAACGAGCTGCGTCGTCTTCGCGACGACGTGGTCCTTGGGACCATCCGGATCGTCGGTGCAGGCGCCCAGCAGCGCAGCGCCGAGCGTCAGTGGGAGGGCAGCAGCAAGGAGTCTCATACCCCACCCTTCAGCAAGATCATTGCCACCGCTAACCACGCGAGAATCCGCACGGTCCTGCTCAGATGACTCACGTGTGGGGGTGAAGCACATATCAGGAATCTGAGATGATCAGACCGGTGAGAGCGCTCGCTCCGATCCTGTTGCTCGCCGCGTGCGGCGCCTCCACCGGCGATGGTCCGACGCTCGGCGGCCCGTGCAGCCTGAAAGACCCGTGCAACAAGGGCGAGGTCTGCGACATGACGGCCGACGGCGGGCCGATCTGCATCACGGGCAGCGGTGACCTCGACGGCGACGGCCTCACGAACGACAAGGACTTCTGCGAGCACGTGGCCGGCGGCCAGTACGACGAGGATCAGGACGGCATCGGCGACGATTGCGATCACTGTCCGATCGCGCCGCCGCGGGACACGCCGGATCCCGATGGCGACAACGTCGACAGCCCGTGCGATCCGGATCCGCACACCGCGGGCGACGAGATCCTGCTGTTCGATCCGTTCAACGGCAGCGCGCTCGACGCGCGATGGAAGCCGACCACCGCGAGTGTGTGGCGCCAGCAAGGCGGCGAGGTGATCGCGACAGCGCCTGTCGATGCGGCCGCCGAGGACAACCTGGGGACGAACGTCATCGGCAAGTCGAACATCTCGATCGAGGCGTCGTATCGCGTCGACGCGGTCCCGACGAGCACGACGATCGTCCAGCGCATCGTCTCGCTGCGGATGAGCGATCCGCGACCCGCGGGTGTCGCGCAGATGTCATGCGGCGTGACGGCGACCGATGCGCAGGGCGAGCTCGTGCTGGTCGAGACGAACCAGAGCGCGATGAACATGCTCGTGACCGGTGCGTTCGAGACGGCGAACCTCTATCACGCCGGCGGCTACGTCTCGGGAACCAACGCGGGA
>Ga0153915_10005608_pt1 | contig 11683 bp, 9 predicted proteins | sample Opewatmetagenome_2_FD_107003 | JGI IMG/M metagenome (GOLD analysis project Ga0153915, IMG submission 107003) | Freshwater wetland microbial communities from Ohio, USA - Open water 3 Core 3 Depth 3 metaG | ecosystem: Environmental > Aquatic > Freshwater > Wetlands | place: USA: Ohio, Lake Erie...
CGCGAGAGGCCCGTTTCGGAACAAGAAAGATGATTTCCATTCCTCAAGGACTAAGGAAGAAGACCCTTATGGTTACGGTTCCGCCTGGGGTTGAGGAAGGGACCCGCCTGCGTTTAAAAGGATTGGGGCAAGGAGATAGGGAGGGAAATCGGGGAGATTTGTTTCTTGAAGTCCGAATTTTAGATTGAGGCGAAAGAGAAGAGGAGAAGGGAGAAGCACAATGGGAAGGTTTCCGATACTCGATCAGGCAAAGAAAGAGGGCAGGTCCATGCTCACCGAATTCGAATCCAAAAGAATTCTTAAGCAGGTGGGAATTTCCGTTGTGGAAACCAAACTGGCAAGGACCCAAAAAGAAGCTGTTTCATTCAGTCAGAAAATGGGTTTCCCCCTAGCATTGAAGATAAATTCCCCGGACATCATTCACAAAAGCGATTCGGGCGGCGTGAAGCTTTCATTAAACAATGTTGCTGGGGTGAAAAAGGCTTACGACGAAATTCTTAAAAAAGTAAGGAGACATTATCCCGAGGCTGCGGTTCATGGAGTCTCTGTGCAAAAAATGGTTCGACCGGGAACGGAAGTGATTATCGGGACAAGTAAAGATCCGCAATTCGGTCCTGTCATCATGTTTGGGCTGGGTGGTATTTTCGTGGAGATCCTCAAAGATGTTTCCTTCAGGGTCATTCCTGTCGAGCGAAAGGACGCTCAAGAAATGATTCAAGAGATAAAAGGATATCCGTTATTGCAGGGATACAGAGGAAAAGAACCTGCGAGCGTCCCTGCTCTGGTGGAAATGATCCTTAAGATATCCAAATTCATAGAAGAGAATCCCCAGGTCAAAGAATTAGACCTGAATCCTATCTTTGCTTATCGAAATAAAGCTGTCACCGTGGATGCGAGAATTGTTTTGGAAAAGGGTTGAATAACCGCGACGGTGGCATCCCCTTTCCCGAATGGGCTATTGCCCGGCCAAAAAGCTTCAAAATCTTTCCGCATCCCTCTTTTTCCAAACCTTCTTTTGGGATGAATCTTAACGCCGGCGAGCTCATACCATAGCGTAGTCCTGTGGGGGCTGGTCGATCTCCTTTTTCCACAACATTCCCTGGTTCCAGGATCAAGTTCGGGGCGAAATGACATGATTTGGGTAGGGGCATGGGGACAAAAACGTCCTTTTCAACAGCCTGTCAGGAAATGAAAGGAAGAAGAAGACCTAAAGGGAGGCGAATATTAATGTTAATGCGTCATATCCGATGGGAAATCGAATAAACCTTTGAGGGAAGATTCAGGACAAATAGAATAAAATGGATTAAATTGGAATAAAATCGTGTAAAAATTTCTTTACATCAAAATTAGTTTGTGCTAACTTAACACTGTGGCGGGGAAGGGGCTAAAAATGGGAGGATCCGCCATGGAAACAAAAGAGGGAGACACGGTGAGAAGCATTTTGAACGGCATCGAGTACAGGGTTAAGAAAATCGTAGAAAAGATGGCTGTTCTTGAATCGCAAGATGGAAAAACCAAAATCATCACAGAAGTCGATACCCTAAAACTATTCTATCGGGACAAGGAGGAAGTTCAGGCATGAAACAAGGCATAACGAATCCCTTCCCGCCACATTCCCTTTTGATTAGAAACGTGTATCCTCCCCCAGAGTTTATTGTTCTCGTCATTTCATCTCACGCATTGAGTCATCTATTCCGAAAGACTCCCCAAGAAAATTCTCAGTTTTTCCAGATCCCCCGGTGAGATATCAACAAACATTACCCCGGCCCGATAATCCTCCCAGTCCTCCGCCAGATAAACATCTATCCAAACTACCTTGACCAGCGCTTCAATGGGATTGAATTCAAACCCGGAAGAGAAAAATAATTTCAACGAGAGATTCTGTCCAACCTCGATCTTTTCCGGAAAATAGACTAAGAGTCCGCCTTCGCTGGCATTGAGGGCTTCACCATGATTGATAACCGAATCGCTTCGAGCATACTCGAACGGTAGGTCCACATTAAAGCGGGGATGTCTCCTCTTTTCAAAGTTGACGGTTCCGTAGCGGGGTTTAGCCCCTTTTTCTTCCTTTTTCATCTAATCTCTTGGCCAATAAGTCACTTGAACGAATCCACAAGAGAATGTTGAATAGTTGTGGAATTGGGTTCTCTTCCGCTTGAAGGAAGCGGTTTCAACCATTTTGCTTAAAAAATAGGCACGCCTAAGTCCAGAAATAGATTCATAATTCTGAAAGACCTAAAAGAGAATAAGTGTTCGTGCGAGCCGTAAACCCTTCCCTAAGTCGCAGCGTAACCCCAGCAATGACACTTCAAAGGAAACCCGCAAGAGATCTCCGATTCATTCTATTGAAAATTTGCATTTTTCACAATACTCTTTCTATCGTTACAGATCTTCTATAGCAAATACTATACCGATTGGTAGTGAATAAGAAAGCCTATTTCTCAACCTCCGGTAATTAAACTATTTCTTAAGACTGGTTTCTTTAGGGAAGCGATTACCGAAACGGCACAAGAAAATTTACATCTTTCTATGCTGCCTTCTGAAGCCTCTTAGTCCATTGGGCCTTGCGAGACGGGTAGGATGTGATATATTTAGGAAGCGAAGGCGAGTGGAAGAAAGGAAAAGACCCTATGGCCCAGACCAATTCATCCCCTCCATCAGATTTTATAAGAGAAATCATTGACGAACACCTGACGACCAATCGGTTTCATGGACGAGTTGCTACAAGATTTCCGCCCGAGCCGAATGGATATCTCCATATCGGACATGCCAAATCCGTCTGTCTCAATTTCGGTATTGCTGCCCAGTATAAAGCAACCTGCAATTTACGGATGGATGATACGGATCCAGCGGGTGAATCCCTTGAATTTGTTGAATCGATCATCAACGATGTCCGCTGGCTGGGGTTTGATTGGCAAAGTCATCTGTTCTATGCATCGGATTATTTTGAGCAACTCTATCAATTTGCAGTTCAGTTGATAAGAATTGGCAAGGCTTATGTCTGCAGTTTAAGCGCGGATGAAATCAGGGAACAACGGGGCACCTTAACCGAACCCGGAAAAGAGAGCCCTTATCGGGAACGCTCGATCGAAGAGAACTTAGACCTGTTCGCCCGGATGCGGGCGGGCGAATTCGAGGACGGAGCCCATGTGCTTCGTGGGAAGATTGATATGGCCTCTCCGAACTTCCTCATGCGAGATCCGGTCCTTTACCGCATCAAGCGAGCGACTCATTACCGGACAGGGACGAAGTGGTGTATCTATCCGATGTATGACTTTGCCCACTGTCTATCGGATTCGATCGAAAAAATCACGCATTCGATCTGCACCCTGGAGTTTGAAAACAACCGGCCCCTCTACGATTGGATTCTGGATCAGTTGAAGCTGGATTCCCACCCTCAGCAGGTTGAATTTGCGCGCCTCAATCTTAGCTACACGATCTTAAGCAAGCGGAGACTGATCGAGCTGGTTCAACAGGGACTGGTCACAGGGTGGGACGATCCCCGGATGCCCACCCTCGCAGGGATGAGAAGGCGTGGCTACACACCGGAGGCGATCCGGAGCTTCTGTGCCAGGATCGGGGTCGCCAAGAATGAAAATCTGGTCGATGTCTCCCTGCTTGAGCATTGCGTTCGTGAGGATTTGAACGAACGGGCGCCGCGCGTCATGGCTGTATTGCGGCCCCTTCGCGTCATCATCGACAACTTTCCCGAAACGCAGGTGGAGGAATTCGAATGCCCCAATCATCCCCAAAATCCCGGCATGGGATCCCGGAAAGTTCCTTTTTCCAGAGACCTCTACATCGAAGAAGAGGATTTTCTGGAGAATCCTCCCAAGAAATTTTTCAGACTGGCTCCGGGCAAAGAAGTGCGCCTCCGGTTCGGATACTTTATAAAATGTGTGAACGTCGTCAAAGATCCTAATGCAGGAAAAGTGACCGAGGTTCACTGCACGTATGACCCGGGGACGCGAAGCGGATTTGCTCCGGACGGCAGGAAGGTTGATGCCACCCTCCATTGGGTATCGGCCAATCATTCGGTTCCTGCTGAGGTACGATTGTATGATCGCCTCTTCCAAGTGGCTGATCCGGCCGGCGACGGGGATGACTTTACGAAATACCTCAATCCGAAATCTTTGGAAATTCTCGCCTCATGCCGTTTGGAACCCAGCCTTGCAGGTGCGGCTCCCGGAAACAGATACCAATTCGAACGACTCGGTTACTTCTGCACGGACATCAAGAACTCTTCCGCTAAGAAGCTTGTTTTCAACCGAATTGTAACCCTTCGGGATTCCTGGGCGAAAATCTCGGAGAAAGAAAGGAGATAGCGGGTGGACAAGAAGCGGGTTGCTTCGAACAATGATTCCAGACCCTCGGGGTTGAGTCAATGACTGAAGAGATCTTGACGAATCTGTACAGGGTCGAAATTCCTCTTCCCAAGAGCCCCCTGAAATCCCTCAACTCCTACGTGATCAGGAATTCGGAACGAAATTTGATCATTGATACGGGGTGGAATCAAGATGAGTGCATGAAGGCCATGCAGACGGGTTTGAGGGAACTTGGAGTGAATTTAAGAAAAACAGACTTTTTTATTACTCACCTCCACGCAGATCATTTTGGCCTCCTTTCAAACCTCGTTACAGATACCTCGAAGATATACTTCAACCAACCCGATGCCAATCGGTTTAGGGAAGGGTTCCGGCCCGATCGTTTTGCTCGCTTCGCTCGTTTAAACGGCTACCCTGAGAATGAGCTTCAAGAAAGCCTCAAGAGCCACCCGGCCTTTAAATTCAGGTCCAAAGAGAACCTGGTTTTTCATATCTTGAAAGAAGGCGATACCCTCCCCGTCGGAGATTACCGGTTCCGGTGCGTTGAAACCCCCGGCCATACTCCAGGACATATGTGCCTTTACGAACCCGAGCAGAAGACTTTCGTGGCTGGAGATCATATCCTTAATGACATCACTCCCAATATCCAATTGTGGTCTGATGATCGGAACCCCTTGGAGGAGTATTTCGCAAGCTTAGACAAGGTCAGCGAGCTGGACATTGAACTTGTGTTGCCGGGTCATCGGAGCATTTTCAGGAACTGCCGAGAGAGAATTCGGGAATTGAAGCAACACCATCAGAAGAGGCTTGATGAAATTATTTCCATTTTGGAAAAAGGCGATCAACATGCCTTTCAGGTAGCATCGAAGATGAGCTGGGATATTCTTTGTGATTCTTGGGATCTCTTCCCTGTTTCCCAAAAATGGTTTGCCACCGGAGAGGCGATCGCTCACCTGAAATACCTTAAGGAAAAGGGAGTCATCAGAAGCGAAATGCGGAAACGAAGGATTGTGTTTTCTCTGAACGGAAATCCTGCGGTCTAGCTGCCGAAGAGAGACGCACTGCGAAACAAATCCTTACACGGTTACGCCCCCTGTGGCTTTTCGAAGATCATCAAGAAACTCAACCGGAATTTGATACCCTAATTGTTGAGCCTTTATAACATCCGACAAAGATTTGTCGTATTCCTCCAAATGGAAATAGACAATTGCCCGATGATAGTAAGCTTCGACGAACCCCGGATCTATCTCAGTACTCTTATTGAAATCAGACAGGGCCCGACCATATTGCCACTTTTTGATATAAGCCCACCCTCGATTGTTATAGGCTTGAGCAAGCCGAGGGTCTATCTCAATGGCCTTGTTGAGGTCCGAGATCGCTTGATCGTATTGGGCCTTGTACAAATAGGCTGCCCCTCGGTTATTGTAGGCAGGAGCCAGCCGTGGGTTTGCCTTGATGGCCTTGCTGAAATCTGAGATCGCTTGGTCATATTGACCTTCTTGACAATGGGCGAAACCCCGATTGTTGAATTCCCCAGCATTTCTTGATTTCAATTGCGTTGATTGTATCGCCGCGCATGAAAATAGGGTTGAACAGGCGATGACAAGGATGACTGAAATTGAACTGTTTATGTTATTTTTCAATGAATGCCTCCTCAATATTAAAATTAAAAAACCTGTCACTTTCCATCCCCTTCCCACATAGGATTTGGCTTATCGGGATTTGAATGTTTTAAGCTCTCGATTAATGATGGAGAGCAATTTTAGTACCATCCTTTCACTGTCACGATAAGGAGCTAAAATCATATTCATTTCCAACGAAACAGGTATTCTGGCGACACTTTGATAGTGGAAGAGATCTTCTCTAATGTCCTGAATGGTTTCCCTCGAATGTGAAAACTGCTTCCAATAGGATGGAGCGTTCTAAGAAATTCGTCATGATTGCAAGGAATGGAAGGTGATCGCAGGTAATTTCTTGGTTTCAAGAAAGCGTTCTGATGGACATGGCTTTTCACTCATACCGCAGGGCCTCGATAGGGTCGAGTAAGGAGGCCTTTCTGGCAGGGTAAAATCCAAAAAAGACTCCCACCGACCCAGCGAAAAGAAAAGATAAAAGGATGGCTCTTATCGATAAGAGAGTCGGCCATTCTGTTAAGGAGGACAGGACATAGGTTCCTCCAATGCCTATCGCAATTCCCAGAACGCCTCCCATCAGACTGAGGACCAGGGATTCGATGAGGAACTGGAGGAGAATATCCCTGCTTTTTGCGCCCACAGCAATCCGGATGCCTATTTCTCTTGTCCTTTCCGTTACTGAGACGAGCATGATGTTCATGATCCCAATCCCGCCGACGATCAAAGAGATCGAGGCAATCGCCCCTAAGAGAAGGGACATGACATCGGCTGATTGTTCAGCGCTTGCCATCACCTCGGTAAGGTTTCTGACGGTAAAATCACTATCCCCGCCCGGTGGAATCCGGTGCCTTTGCCGGAGAAGGGCATGGATCTGACGCTCCGCCTCTTTTACCAATTCCAGGTCCCTGATCTGGACTGCAATCCCTCTCACCATCCCAGGAAACTGCATCCCGAAGAGCCTCTTTTGAGCGGTTGTCAAAGGCACCATGATGGTGTCATCATGATCATGTCCCGGACCCGACTGGCCTTTGTGACTGAGCACACCGATCACCACAAACGGAATATTTTTAATACGGACGATCTGGCCAGTCGGATCGCTGCCCTCAAAGAGATTTTCCATCACCGTCCATCCGACAAGGCATACCTTTATCGCTCCGTTCACTTCCTGCTGTGTAAAAGGGCGGCCCGATGCAACAGGCCAGTTCCTGATCTCAAGCATCTCCGGCATCGTCCCGATAATGGAAGTGGACCAGTTCTGGTTCCCATGAACAACCTGGGCAACCCCGACAAGGTCCGGCGCCACACACTTCACCGAGGGGATTTCGTCGAGGATTGCCTCTGCATCATCGACCGTTAAAGTGGGAACAGTCCCTCCCCCCATTCGAAGCCCCCCGCTCGTCGAACTTCCTGACCGAACCATCAGGAGGTTTGAGCCCATGCTCGCAATGTGCTCAGTAATCTGGATCTTCGCCCCTGAACCCACGGCGATCATGGCGATGACAGCGCTCACACCAATGACGATCCCGAGCACGGTTAAAGCAGAGCGCATTTTATTGACAATCAGGGCTCTGAATGCAATTCGGACACTAGCCAAGAAAGTAGTCATGAGCTCTGTTTTCCTACGTAGAACGAGGATTCATCGGTTCGCCCGTGCATACATGATTAAGCGATACCATTCTAAAACATTTTAAGATATTTTCCACAGAGAGCGCAGAGTAGGATTTTTGGATCCTCCCCGTCCTCAGCGTCCCCGAGGTGAGAATCGTATTTTGGACAGGCACGCGCGTTCATAAAGGAATGCCAGCAGAAAATTATTTCAGATGGAGTTGCCGGAGCGGCTGATATATTTTAAAGATTCAGTATGGAATATTTGAGTACAAGAGGTTCTCCGCTCGCCATAACCTCGAAAAGGGCCATGATCAAAGGCATTGCCGAAGATAACGGGCTCTATGTCCCTTCCTATTTTCCACACCTGGGTGACGGAGTCTTAAAGAGTTCCGAACAGGAGTCCTATGTTTCGAGGGCGACGAAGATCCTCCGTGCCTTTCTCACTGACTTTAATCCGGATGAACTGGTTGGTGCATGCAATAAAGCCTACTCTGACAATTTTGATACTCCTGCGGTGGCTCCTGTTCAATTCCTTGGAGATGAGGTTGGGGTCTTGGAGCTCTGGCATGGCCCCACGTTAGCCTTTAAAGACATGGCCCTTCAGCTGATGCCCTGGTTGCTCAAGATGGCCATTCTGTCTGAAAAAGACCCGCATAAGATGGTTATTCTGGTTGCTACTTCCGGGGACACTGGAAAGGCCGCTTTAGAAGGATTTGCGGATGTCGAAGGAGTCTCTCTCTTTGTCTTCTACCCCCACGAAGGGATCAGTGAGATTCAGCGCCTGCAAATGGTCACCCAGCGAGGATCGAATGTCGGAGTCTGTGGAGTACGAGGCAATTTCGATGATGCTCAGTCAGGTGTTAAACAGATCTTTTCCGAACCGGAAATCAATGCCAGACTCGAAAAGTCCCACTTTCGGTTCTCGTCAGCCAATTCGATTAATTGGGGGCGACTCGCTCCACAAATCGTCTATTACTTTTCAGCTTACGAAGATATGATCGCTGGAAAAAAGATCAAGCGAGGGCAGCCGATTCATATCTGCGTTCCCACAGGAAATTTTGGAAATATTATCGCTGCCTACTATGCTTTTAGGTGTGGGCTGCCGGTTTCGAAGTTGATCTGTGCTTCCAATATCAATAAGGTCCTTACGGATTTCATTCGCTCCGGGATTTATGATAGAAGAAGGGAATTTTACAAGACCGAATCTCCTTCGATGGACATATTGATCTCCTCCAATCTGGAGAGGTTGCTCTTCGAACTGGCCGATCGAAAGGCCGGATCTATCCTGGATTGGATGAGTAAATTGGCAACCCAGGGATGGTATCAAATCTCGCACGATGCGTTAGACCAGCTTCAGTCGCTATTTTACGGCGGTTTTGCTGACCGCATGGATACGTCGAAATCAATCAAAGAGGCGTTTGAGAAGTACGGGTACCTCATGGACCCCCATTCAGCCGTGGGGTACAGTGTCTTGCAAAAGTTTAGGGGGGAAACCGGAGATGAGACTCCCACCGTCCTCGCGTCCACAGCAAGCCCTTTCAAATTCAACCGTGCGGTGCTCGAGGCGATCGGAAGAGATACCTCAAATAAAGACGAGTTTTCCCTTCTTCAAGATCTGTCCTTGATTATCGGACAGGTCGTGCCGGAAAAATTGGCTGAGCTAAAGTTTCTCCCGGAGATCCATCAAGGTGTGTGCGAAAAGGAAGGGATGGCGAAGGTTATCCTTAAATTCTTAGGCATTGATTAAGACATCGGACTTTGGAGACCAGACTTTTCTATTTCTGTCGCATCGGACGTGAGGCACGTAGTTAAATACATTAAGTGCTTTGCTGCTCTCGTGTATTGTCCGCCCCCGCCCAGTCCTGCTCTATTGATCAAATATACTCAATGGTTGCCGGGGGCTTAGGTGTCAGATCATAGAGGCAACGATTCACACCCTCGATCGATGTAATCCGTTTGCTCATCCGATTGAGCTTTTCCCACGAAAGTTTAGTGGGCGTCGCTGTCCTTGCGTCTACACTGTTGATGCAGCGGACCACTACGATCTCTCCGAACTCACGCCTGCCTTCTCGGATTCCGGTGGCTTTGTCATTGAGAAGCACTGCCATGTATTGGAAGGCCCTTGTTTTGCCAAGTTCTCTTTCAACAATAGCTGTCGCCTCTCGAACGGTCTCAAGCCGTTCTTCCGTAACTTCTCCCACAATTCTTGTGGCGAGAGCAGGACCCGGAAATGGAATCCTCTGTGTGATTTCGGCAGGAAGGGCAAGAATCCTTGCCACCCTTCTGACCCCATCTTTGCGCAACGTTTGAAGGGGCTCCAAAACCTTGTAACCGTATTCCTTCTCCGGATCAATGCCAAGCTGTGCGAGGATGTTGTGTTGTCGCTTGATGCCCGCCACGGTTTCTTCGATGTCTGTAAGAATCGTTCCATGGAGCAGGAACTTCGCTCCCGTCTCACGGACAAGTCTTCCAAAGACCTTTGCATAGAACGTGTTGGTGATGGCGTTGCGCTTCTCCTCGGGATCGGTCAAGCCTCTCAGCGCACCTAAGAACTCGGCCTTCGCGTCCACGAGTTGCACAGGAATTTTAATTTTGCCAAAGATTTTGACAACCCTCTCTGGCTCCCCTTTTCGCATGAGCGCATTATCGATGAATACGGTCTTGAGCCTGTCGCCTAGACTCCGGTGCCCAAGAACTGTAACGACGGAGCTATCCACCCCACCACTCAATGCATTGATGGCAATGCCATTCCCCACCGATTCTCCAATCGAAGCAATCTGTTCTTCCACAAATGCCTTATAGTCCATAGGGTCCCCCCTCGCCTTCTTTTGAGATGGAAGAAAATTATAATAATGTTGTAGAATTGTCAACCCTATGTAGGACGTCTGAAACTTTCGGAGAATTTTCAGCAAGAAAGAGTCAAACAGGTGGGCTATTGGTTACACCCATCTATTCGTAACATAATTTGCATTTACTATTGATGCGATGATGCTGCGAAGCGTTTAAGTCTTCATCGTTTCTTTCTTATATCAAGGATTATTTGGGTTGCAGCCGTTTGTTGCATCAAATAGGACGGTTCCTACCGAAGACCTTCTTCGGAGGGAGGGATCCCTGCGGAAGAGGCTGAAACCCATCGAGAAAAGTCCCGCCGAGGGCCGGAATAGGAGATACCATGTTTCTACTGCCTGACCCCGGAAACAGAGTTTAGGCCTCAAATTTCCTGTATGCTTGTCGGTGTTTCTTAATAAAAGGAAGGACATTAGAAAGAAGGAGAAGGAAGGCAATTCCTAAAGTAACCCCAGAGATAGGACGGGAGATGAAAATCATAAAACTGCCCTTGGACATCAGGAGAGATTGGCGAAGCGCCTTTTCCAGCATCGGACCGAGAACCAGGGCAAGAATGAGGGGTGCACTTTCGTAGGCGAATTTCCTCATCAAGTATCCCACCACCCCGAAGAGTATCATCAGGACCAGATCGAAAGTAGAATTGTTAACGCTGTAGACGCCGATGACGCAAAGCAGGAGGATCAACGGGAAGAGAATTCGGTAAGGTACCTTTAGAACCTGCACCCAGATACCGATCAAGGGGAGATTGAGCAACAGGAGAAGGGCATTGCCCAGGTACATACTTGCAACCAAACCCCAGAAGACTTCAGGATTGCTCTTGATAAAGAGGGGACCCGGCTGGATCCCATGAACGATCAGAGCCGAAAAGAGCAATGCCATCGTGGGATTTAACGGAATGCCAAGAGAAAGCAACGGAATGAGATTCCCCCCTGTTGCCGCGTTATTTGCCGTCTCGGGTCCGGCCACGCCTTCGATGGCTCCTTTCCCGAATTTCTCCGGATGCCTGGATACTTTCTTCTCCACCCCGTAGGAAACAAAGGAGGCAAGAACCCCTCCCCCGCCTGGGAGGACGCCAAGAAAGAATCCGAGGATCGTCCCCCTGACAATGGCCCACTTCGAATCGGCCCAATCCTTTAAAGAAGGCCATAGATGACGAACATGAGTTTGGAAAATATCCTTCTTAAGGGTCTGTTCGATATTGATGAGCACTTCCGATATTCCGAAGAGACCCATTGCCAATGGAATGATTCCGATCCCGTCTTCCAGTTC
>Ga0153915_10005609_pt1 | contig 11683 bp, 11 predicted proteins | sample Opewatmetagenome_2_FD_107003 | JGI IMG/M metagenome (GOLD analysis project Ga0153915, IMG submission 107003) | Freshwater wetland microbial communities from Ohio, USA - Open water 3 Core 3 Depth 3 metaG | ecosystem: Environmental > Aquatic > Freshwater > Wetlands | place: USA: Ohio, Lake Erie...
GACTATATGGATGAAAAGGAAGAGGCCGCGGGCAGGGCCTCAACGCCGGGAGAGTATCTGGAATACAGTCCCATCCTCACCGTAATCATTGCCCTTCTGGGCGCAGGCTACCTGATCCATGTCTTTGCCACCCAGGGCGGTCTTGCCGCTATGGATCTTAATACCTACAACCTGATGTTTCTTATCTTCGGGATGCTTCTCCACTGGAGGCCGAAATCCTACCTAAAGGCGGCGGCCAGGGCAGTACCCATGACCGGGGGCATCCTCATACAGTTTCCCCTTTATGCAGGGATATACGGTGTCCTCATGAACTCAGGCCTGACGGATGTCCTTGCCAATTTTTTTGTCAACATCTCCACGAAGGGGATCTTTCCTGTAGTTGTGGGGATCTATTCGGCCATCCTCGGGCTCTTCCTCCCTTCAGGCGGGGGCAAATGGTTTGTGGAGGCCTCTTATCTGCTGGATGCAGCCAAGGACCTTAACGTAAGCATGGGATGGGTAGTACAGTGCTATAACGCGGCAGAGGCCCTGCCCAATTTTATCAATCCATTCTGGATGCTCCCGCTGCTCGGCATGACAGGGGTAAAGGCCAGGGACCTTGCAGGTTATTCCATCCTGCAGCTCATCTTCCATATCCCAGTGGTGCTGATCATGCTGTGGCTGCTGGCAAAGACGATGCCCTATATCCCTCCGATTATACAGTAGGATGACAGGAGTCGATAGGGCGCACTCTTTTAAAAGGAAATTAAAGTTGACTGACAGGGCTGATCCTCCTATAATTCAGATATAAAAAGTAAAATTTAATAACCTTTAAGAGAAGAGCATATTATGAGCAAGACAGACGTAATAATCGGGGCATTGGTCGGGGCTGCCGCAGGCGTTCTTATAGGCGTATTATTCGCCCCTGATAAAGGCTCGGAGACAAGGAAAAAGATCGGCAAAAAGGGCAAGGAGGTCGGTGACGACCTGAAGGAAAAGATCGGTGACATCATTGACGCGATCACCGATAAATTTGAGGAGATCAAGGAAGAGGCCGCTGAAATGACCCAGAAGGGCAAGGAAGAGGCATAATAACAATTGATACCGCGACTGAACAACCAATCTGCAGGTCTGCCTGTAGAGGTATCCTCATAGATGGTTTAAAGGGCCTGCATCCCTATGGAACATGAACAAAATAAAAGAGAAAGACAGGGCTTTTTAAAAGACCTCTTTGACAGGGCCGAGGAATACGGCAGGACAAGCGTTGAATTGCTGAAGCTTAAGACCCTGGACGTCACATCCGATTTTATATCCCTGCTGGTCTCACGCCTCATTGTAGCGGTTTTTCTCCTATTATTCTTTTTCATGCTTACTATCGGCGCCGCCCTGTGGCTGGGTGACCTGCTCGGCAGGGCCGGCTATGGATTCTTTATAGTCGCCGGGTTATATGGAATAATAGGGTTCATTTTATATTATCCCCTTGGCGGGTACATAAAAAGACGGATCGGCGATTTCATTGTTAAACATGCCCTTAAATAGGCGATATGAAAAAGATAACCTCAACCGCTGAACTTAAAAATGCAATCTTGCTGCTGGAAGAAAAGAAGGCCCTCCAGGGGCGATTGCTTAAAGAGCAATACCATCTTGCCTGTGAAGGCCTGAGGCCAGGCAACCTTGCAAAAAATCTCTTCAGCAGGTTCAGTTCGTCAACTGATTTTAAGATCGGCATAACCGCCGCGGCCGTGAGTTTAACGGCCTTTTATTTCGCCAAGAGGGCGATAGTCAGGTCAACGCAACATCCGTTCAAGAGGTTATTCGGCAGCCTTTTAAGGGCCGGCGTCTCAAACCTCGTATCCCGCCATCCTGAAGAAATAAGATCAATCGGTCAGGTGGTGCTTCACCGCCTCTTAAATAAAAGATCAAACCCTGAAAAGGCCTGATGATATTTATCTCCTGAGATACTAGGCCAGTCTCCTGAAGGCCGATGCCTTTATGGCCGCATAGATCTCTCCACCCCTTTCTATTGAGAGTTCCTTTGCCGCCGCCTTTACGACCTCGGCAATAAGCCTTTCCCCCCCGCAATCCAGCACAACCCCTATCCTTGCGCCTGTTTCAAAGACCTCTGCAACCGCACACCTGAGAAGGTTTCTCGCGCTTATTGCCTCCGGGTGGCGTTTAAAGAGTATTATCTCCCTTGAAGAAAGCTCAAAAAGTCCCTCCGCCTGATCGTTCATGGATGAAATCAACAACTCCTGACCGCCCCACTTAAATGCGGTCACCCCTTCAAGCCTGCGGGCCCCCCGCACCCTGATGAGGTTGATATAACCGGTATCGCCTTCCCCCATAAGACCCCTCGCCAGACCCTCCGTTGTAGTCTGTTCAACGACACGTCCATCCGCGACTACCAGCACCTGATCCGCCATGACCCTCATCTCAAGGAGGGAGTGGGAGATAAAGAGATAGGGTATCCCGAATGTCTCACAGACCCCTTTGATGAACGGTATGACCTGAAACTTCAGTCTGTCATCCAGGCCTGACAGCGGCTCATCCATTATCAGGAGCCGCGGGTTGGAGAGTACGGCGCGGCCTATGGCAACCCTCTGCTGCTCGCCTCCGGAGAGATTTTTTATCCCCCGTTCAAGGAGGAGATCCAGCTTCAAGACCTCGGCAACGCCTTTAAGGGTGATCCTGCGGCCCCCCGGGCTGCACCGTTTGAAGCCATAGAGCAGATTCTCCCTCACGTTGAGATGGGGGAAGAGGTGGGGTCGCTGAAAGACCATGCCTATCCGTCTTCGTTCCGGTGGGACGTTCAGACCCAGCCCTTTATCAAAAAGGGGCTCTCTGTCCAGGATGATAGAGCCTTTTTCAGGCCCGGCCAATCCGGAGATAAGCCCCACCAGCGAGGATTTACCGCTCCCGGATGGACCGAATATCCCTACCCGGTTGCCGTGTATGGAAAAGGCCATATCCAGCGAAAAGGGACCGTAGCTCTTTTTGATGTCAACTATAAGATCCATATCAGTCGCCCCTTTCCATGCGTCCGGCCAGCCACTCGTGAAAGATGAGGACCCCTACAGAGATCACAATGGATATGACGCAGAGCATAAGCGCCATGGCGTCGCCCCTTGGGGAGCTTGTGTATTCATAGATGGCAAGGGGGATGGTCTGGGTTACACCGGGTATATTGCCCGCCACAATGATAGTAGCGCCGAATTCACCCAGGGATCTTGCGAACATAAGGAGGGACCCTGCGATGATCCCCTTCAGTGAAAGGGGTGCGATTATGGAGATGATCGTGTCCAGGACCCCAGCCCCGAGGGTGCGTGAGGCGTCGATAAGCCTCCTGTCTATCGTCTCCATGCCGGTGCGCATGGACCTGACCATCAGGGGAAAGCCTACAACAGAGGTTGCTATGACCGCTGCCTTCCATGTGAAGATGATCTGGATGCCCATCCCGGCAAGCAGCCTTCCGAGAGGGCCCTGTCTGCCCAGAAGTATAAGCAACAGATAACCGATCACAACAGGGGGAAGGGTAAGGGGGAGGTTGACGATGATATCCAGTGTGATCCTGGCCCTGAACCTCTTAAAGGTCATGATATAGGCCGTTGCAAAGCCGAAGGGGAGCGATATCAGTGTGGCGGTTACAGCCACCTTGAGGGAGAGGAGGATCGCAGAATAATCGTAAGAGGTAAAGTCGAACACAGGTAATCACTCTGTAATAAAGCCATGTTTTATAAGGATCGCGCTGGCCTCTTCAGTCTGAAGAAACCGGAAAAATGCCCTTGCGTCCTCGTTTTCCAGCCCGGAGGATGTAATCCCCACGGGGTAGGTTACCCTTGGATATAGGTCCTGGGGGACCCTGAACAGGACCTTTAGCCTGTCCGACAGCTCCCTTGTGTCTGAGCCGTAGACAAATGCCCCGTCAACCTCGCCCCTTTCAGCATACATGAGGCATTCACGGACATCCTTTGCCATGACAAGCCTCTTTTCAAGTCCTCCGGCAATCCCTGCCTTTGTAAGGGCGCTCACGGCATACTCGCCGGCAGGGACGCTCCCCGGGCTTCCAATGGCAATCCTCTCCGCAACGGTCAGGTCCTTTAATGATTTGATGTCAAGGTCATGTCTCCCGATAAAGACGAGGGTGTTATAGGCCAGGATACGGATGTCTTTTGTCTCAATAATCCCCTTTTCCTTGAGGTAATCCATCCATTCCATATTCGCGGATATGAAGATATCGGCAGGGGCCCCGATCTCTATCTGTTTTGCAAGGGCGCCCGATGCCCCTGAATTTTTTTGAAAGGCTGCCCCGGGGTGGCCTTTTGCAAAAAGCTCCGTCAGTTCAGTCACCGCCTCCTTGAGGCTTGCGGCCACGGAGAGTTTTATCTCTCCTGCCTCGGATGATAAAGGGATAAAGATTATCACAGCGAAGAGCAACAATACCAGACCGTTAATCCTTATCATGCTTATCCTTTCAACGGGCTATATCAGGCCCCGGAGGGCATGCCCGGTTATCCGTGTTGAATCTCTTTGTGGTTTTTTCATTGCCGTCATTTATGGCAAAATCAAGCGGGTCAGTCAAGGGGGATTTCCCTGATTCCTTTTGTTGACATATACATGGGTTGTTTATTAATATTATAAAACTTTTAAGTATGGCCTGAGTGACTTGCCGTGGGTAAAAGGAGTTGAAAAGAGCAGTATGAAAACAGCCTATATAGATTGTTTTTCCGGTATAAGCGGGGACATGTTCCTTGGCGCCCTTATTGACGCCGGCCTGCCCATTGAGGAATTGGAAAAGGCCCTCGGGACTTTGCCGATCGGACACTATTCCCTTGAGGCGAAGAAGGAGATAAAGAACGGGATTACGGGCACCAGGTTTATCGTACATCAGGAACACGGGGCACACCATGTCCACAGGGGGTTGAGAGAGATCACTGAGATCATAGAAAGGGGGGCCCTGAGCGACAGGGTTAAAGAAAAAGGCCTCAGGATCTTTAAATCGATTTCCCTTGAGGAGGGAAAGATCCACGGGCGCCCCCCTGAAGAGATACATTTTCATGAGATAGGGGCGATTGATTCCATCATAGATATCGTGGGGACCGCCTTCGGGATAGAATATATGGGCATAGAAGGGATCTCATCTTCAAGGGTGCCTCTGGGCTCCGGTTTTACAATGTCGGGCCACGGGAGGATACCCCTTCCAGCACCTGCGGCAGTTGCCCTTTTAAAGGGTGTGCCGGTCTATGATTCAGGGCTTGAATGTGAATTGGTTACCCCGACCGGCGCCGCGCTTATCAGGGAATTTGCCGCCTCCTTTGGAGATATGCCTGCCATGACCATTGAATCCATAGGATACGGGGCAGGCATGAGGGACCTGCCAGACAGGCCAAACCTTCTCAGGATCATGATAGGAAAGGGAGATACAGAAGAGACCCTTGAAACCGTGGTCGTTATGGATGCCAATCTGGACGATACGAACCCCGAATGGCTCGGCTTTATGATGGACAGGCTCTTCGAGGCAGGGGCACTTGATGTGGTCTTTCTGCCGGTGCAGATGAAAAAGAACCGGCCAGGGGTCCAGATACAGGTGATAGGAAACCCCGGACAGAAGGATAAGCTCCTGGATATCATCTTTGCGGAAAGCACAACCCTGGGGATAAGATACAGCTACAGCCAGAGAGAGGTCCTGAAAAGGACAAAGACTGAGATCGACAGCCCCTGGGGAAGGATAGGCGTTAAAAAGGTCACGGCAAGGAATGGGGCGCCCATTCTTTATCCGGAGTTTGAGGTATGCAGAAGGATTGCAAAGGAAAGGAAGATCCCCGTCCGGGAGGTCTATTACTGGGTCCTTGGAAGAAATAATGCTTTTACAAAAGGCAACGGGGATTGAGGGCCTATAAGCGGTCCGATAGCCTCTCGTTCCGGGAGGCCTTTAAAAGGGGAGGTCCTGCCGACAGGACGGCCCTTATCCTCTCCTCATGGTTCTGGGTCGGGACGATACCGGTTGCGTCAGGGACGTTCGGGACATTGGCGGCAGCGGCCCCTGTTGTCGCAATCAGCCTCTTCGGGGCCATCCCTTCCGCCCTGTTTCTTGTGATGCTGGTTGCCGTCGCCATCTGGAGTTCGGATCTCACCCGGAGATGCCTGAACAGAGAGGACCCGCCCGAGGTTGTCATTGATGAGGCGGCCGGTTTCTCTCTCTCCGTCTTCCTGCTGCCTGTCTCGTTTTCGGGTGTTTTTTTGGGGTTTATATTCTTCAGGATGTTTGACATATTAAAGCCCTTTCCCATAGGCCTGATTGACAGGAAGATAAAGGGCGGTTTGGGCATTGTCCTGGATGATGTTATAGCAGGGATATTTGCCAACATATGTGCAAGGATTATCCTGGCATTATTTTTTTCTCCTTAGGGAGGTGTTCATATGGGCGTTCGCTCATTCCTGGCCTTTGAACTGCCACCTGAGATAAAAGATCAGGTAAGGCAGGTCTCTGAAGGCCTTAAAGGGTCCAGGCTGGACATCAGGTGGGTCAGGCCGGATAATATACATCTTACGATTGTATTCCTGGGGGATGTCCAAGAGAGGGACATATCGGCCATAGGGCGGGAGGCAGGTAAGGTCTGCGGCGGTTTCCACCCATTTGAGATCCATCTGAAGGGGCTGGGGCTTTTCCCTGACAGGCGCAGGCCCAGGGTCCTTTGGCTGGGATATGACGGCGATATAGAAAGGATGACCTCGTTAAGGGATGTCCTGCAGGAGCGTCTGTCGGCATTTGAGATAAAGGAAGAAAAAAGGCCATTCAAGCCGCATCTTACTCTCGGCAGGTTTCGCAATCCGGGCAAGGCCGACCCCGGACTGGGTGATACGCTGAACAGGCACGGAGATTTTTCAAGCCCATCCTTTCGAGTAAACGAACTGGTTCTTTTTAAGAGCGAACTGAGACCCCAGGGCCCTGAATACACAAGGCTGGATTCCTGGCCCATGTCGGCGGAGAGATAGCCCGTAATTGCACCTGACCGATTATCCTGTGCACATTAACCTGTGCATAATAAGGACAAGGTTTTGGGGGCATCCTTTAGTGTTGCCCGGCAGGACGGCCTCTCCTGATAATAAATTTGCTGGAATAGATTTTGCAAATTGAGGGACAGATATAATTGTGTCCATCTATAAATAGGGCCTTTATGGATGGGGCGTTCAGCCATCAGCTAACTTAAAGATTTGCAGGATTTTTGCTGAAAGCTGAGTGCTGACAGCTTCTATCCGAAAACAAGCTTTTTCGGACAGACAATAATTAATCAACAATCAACCACAAAAAGGGAGAAATGATATGGCGGAAAACATGGACAGGGATAAGGCTGTTGATCAGGCTATCTCTCAGATAGAGAAACAGTTCGGCAAGGGCTCCATCATGAAGATGAGCGATGATAAGGTGATGGACATAGAGACCATCTCCACCGGTTCAATCGCCCTTGATCTGGCGCTCGGCATAGGCGGGGTCCCAAGGGGCAGGGTGATCGAGATATTCGGCCCTGAATCCTCAGGCAAGACGACCCTGGCCCTTCACGTGACGGCAGAGGCCCAGAAAAAGGGGGGGGCAGTGGCCTTCATCGATGCAGAGCACGCCCTGGACATAGTCTATGCCAGGAGACTGGGCGTTGACGTTGACAGCCTTCTTGTCTCACAGCCTGACACAGGCGAACAGGCCCTGGATATTGCGGAGATACTCGTCAGGAGCGGGGCCATTGATGTCCTTGTCATAGACTCGGTTGCAGCCCTTGTCCCGAGGGCCGAGATCGAAGGAGACATGGGCGATCAGCACATGGGGCTCCAGGCAAGGCTGATGTCCCAGGCACTGCGCAAGCTGACCGCGACCATAAGCAAGTCCAGGACGTGCGTCATATTCATAAACCAGATAAGGATGAAGATAGGGGTGATGTTCGGGAATCCAGAGACGACAACGGGCGGAAATGCGCTTAAATTCTATGCAACCCAGCGCCTGGACATCCGCAGGACCAATACAATAAAGGAAGGAAACGACGTGATCGGCAGCAGGACAAAGGTGAAGGTCGTCAAGAACAAGATCGCACCGCCCTTCAGGGAGGCGGAGTTCGATATCATCTACGGACAGGGCATCTCCAGGGAGGGCGATATCCTGGACATGGGGGCAGAGCTGAATATCATTGAAAAGAGCGGGGCATGGTATTCCTTTGATGGCGAAAGGATCGGCCAGGGCAGGGAGAACGTAAAAAAGTTTCTTTCAGAGAATACGGATATAAGGGACAGGATCGCCGATCTGATAAGGGAAAAGACAGGGCTTAAAAAATCCGAGAGGCAGGCAGGGGAAAAAGACGCAAAGGCGGCAAAGGAAAAATAGATGAACCACAGAGAGATAAGAAACAAATATTTGGAGTATTTTAAAGATAAGGGTCACGAGATAGTGCCGAGTTCTGCGCTCATCCCCAGGGACGACCCCACCCTTCTTTTTACCAATGCAGGCATGGTTCAGTTCAAGGCCATGTTCCTCGGTGACGAGAAACGCGGTTATACAAGGGCTGCCTCTGCGCAGAAGTGCGTAAGGGCGGGCGGGAAGCACAACGACCTAGAAAACGTAGGCTACACGGCCAGACATCACACATTCTTCGAGATGCTGGGTAATTTCTCCTTCGGCGATTATTTCAAGAGGGAGGCCATCTCCTGGGCGTGGGACCTGCTGACAAACGGATACAGGCTTGATCCTGCCAGGCTGTATGTCTCCGTCTTTAAGGATGACGATGAGGCATATGAAATATGGAACAAAGAGATGGGCCTGGATGCCTCAAGGATAATCAGGCTCGGCGAGAAGGACAACTTCTGGGCGATGGGGGACACAGGTCCGTGCGGTCCCTGTTCCGAGATCCTGTTTGATCAGGGGCCGTCGGCAGGCTGCGGAAAGCCCGATTGCAAACCGGGCTGCGACTGCGACAGGTACCTGGAGATATGGAATCTGGTCTTCACCCAGTTTGACCGGGAGGTCTCTGGGAAACTCAATCCGCTCCCAAGGCCCAACATAGACACAGGCATGGGGCTCGAAAGGATCGCCGCGGTGATCCAGGGGGTTATATCCAATTATGATACGGATATCTTCAGGGATATCATCGCCAGGGTAGAGGAACTCAGCGGAAAGAGATACGGCGATGACCACAAGGCAGACCTCTCCTTCAGGGTAATAGCGGATCACGCACGCTCATCGGCCTTTTTGATAGGAGACGGGGTAATGCCGTCCAACGAGGGGAGGGGGTATGTCCTGAGGCGCATAATAAGGAGGGCCATCAGGTACGGCCAGGCCCTCGGCATGAAGGAGCCCTTCTTCCATAAGGCGGCAGGCAGGGTTATTGATGTGATGGGTCATGACTATGCCGAGTTAATAAGCCACAGGGCCTTTATAGAGGGGATCCTGTTGAGCGAGGAAAAGAGATTCTCCGACACCCTCTTCTACAGCACCAGGATATTAAGGGATGAGATCGACAAGCTCAGGGCCGATAATAAGACGGTGATACCGGGCGGCCTTGCCTTTAAATTGTATGACACCTACGGCCTTTCATTGGACATAGTAGAGGATGTGGCCCGTGATGAGGGATTGACCGTTGACCGTGAGGGTTATGATGAGGCCATGGGCCGACAGAAGTCCCAGTCCCAGGAGTCATGGAAGGGGAGCGGCGAAGAGGCCATACCCGAGGCCTATCGCGGACTCGGGGCAAGGGGCATTACAACAGAGTTCCTCGGATATGAGATCCTGAAGTCCGTCTCCAAGGTTGTCGCAATCATCAGGAAAGGACAGGAGACATCAAGGGCGGATGAAGGGGACGAGGTCGAGGTGATGCTGGACAGGAGCCCCTTCTACGGCGAGTCAGGGGGGCAGCAGGGCGATACCGGATGGATCACGAAGGAGGGGATGACCATGATGGTCACATACACCTCAAAATTCGGCAAGGGCCTGATCAGCCACAGGGGGATTGTAGAAAGCGGGGCCATATCGGTCGGAGACATGATCGAGGCCGTAGTAGATGAGGACAGGCGGAGTGCCACAGCCCTCAACCATACCACCACCCACCTTCTCCATGCGGCCTTGAGGGAGGTCCTGGGGGACCATGTCAAGCAGGCGGGCTCCCTTGTCTCGTCGGAGAGGCTGCGTTTTGATTTCAGCCATTTTGCACAGGTCTCCAGGGAGCAGCTTAAAGAGGTGGAGGCACTTGTAAACCTCCATATCAGGGGCAATCACCCTGTCTCGACCCTTGTGACATCCAGGGAGGACGCCATGAAGACCGGCGCGATGGCCATCTTTGAGGAGAGGTATGGGGACACGGTGAGGCTCGTCAGCGTCGGAGAGGATGTGAGCAAGGAGCTCTGCGGGGGGACCCACACGGCAAGAACAGGTGATATAGGCATATTTGTGATAGTCGGAGAAGGCGCTGTGGCGGCCAATGTGCGCAGGATAGAGGCCCTGACAGGTAAGGGGGCGCTGGAATATCTCCAGAAGCAGGACGATGAGATAAAGGACTCAGCCATCATATTGAAGACCAACCCCGACCGACTGAGAGAGAGGATCGAACAGGTCCTGGCAGATCAGAAGGCAAAGGAGAGGGAGATAGAGGCCTTGAAGTCAAAGATCATGCACATGCAGTCGGGCGATATCCTTGGTGACGTAAGGGACCTGGATGGCGTGAAGGCCCTTGTAAAGGAGATAGAGGCGGATTCCCCCAAGGACCTCAGGGAATATGCAGACAAGGTCAAGGACAAGCTGAAATCAGGGATTATTGTCCTCGGTGCAAGGAAGGACGACAAGGTCATGCTCATATGCTCTGTCACCGATGACCTCACGGGCAGGTTCAAGGCAGGAGAGATCATAAAGAGGCTTTCCGAGATAGTGGGCGGAAAGGGTGGAGGTAGACCGGACATGGCACAGGGGGGCGGCAACAGGCCCGAAGAGCTGACGCGGGCACTTGAATCGGTCTTTGACGTAAAATAGCGGTTATTAACACGCCTTCAGCATGCAATGTCTAAGCTGCCTGGAGGTCTGCTCGGCGAGCCGACCTCCTTTTTTGCCTTCCTATCCCTTCCTCCTCAAACCTCTTATTCGATGTCGGATGGTGGACCCCCGACATCTATATGCCCCCTTTTTACCTGTTTGAGTTTGTAATTTATTGCGATCCCGGCTATAATCTGTCCATCACAATGAGCGACAAAGGAGAAAAAATGATTCGAACTTTTTTGGGTGTCATATTGATCTGTCTCATGATGATCGGTTGCAACAATAAGGACGCAGGGAAGAACCCGGGACAGGGAGTAGAGAATACCGAACAGGGCGTTTCAGATAAGTCAGGTAATGACGGGGGCACTGCCCAGGCATTGCTGGAAGAGATTCCCAAGCTGGATAAAAAGGATTTCAGGAAGACAGGCTGGGGGATGGACATGGCTACGGTTAAGTTGACCGAGGCGGATGACCCTGTAAGCGAACAGGCTTCAGCCATTATGTATAATCGCAGGATCGGTGGCATGAAGGCCGTCCTGGGTTATCTCTTTGTGGACGATAAGTTGATCAAGGGCAAGTACATGTTCAATAACCCGCACACTGATCCAATGAAATACATTGATGACTATGATGCCCTGAAAAAGGCCGTGGAAAAAAAGTACGGCAAGGCCAAGAAGGATACCAAGATATGGGCTAATGACC
>Ga0153915_10005610_pt1 | contig 11683 bp, 12 predicted proteins | sample Opewatmetagenome_2_FD_107003 | JGI IMG/M metagenome (GOLD analysis project Ga0153915, IMG submission 107003) | Freshwater wetland microbial communities from Ohio, USA - Open water 3 Core 3 Depth 3 metaG | ecosystem: Environmental > Aquatic > Freshwater > Wetlands | place: USA: Ohio, Lake Erie...
AAGGTTGATCCGGAGGTCGTCGGCGGCATCGTCGCTCGTTTCGGGGACAAGCTCCTTGACGCGAGCACACGGCAGCGGCTCCAGGCGCTCAAGAAACAGATCGCCGGCGCGACGAGGTAGGTAGCATGACATCACGTGGACAGGACATCGTCTCGGTCATCAAACAGCAGATCGAGCAGTTTGGCAAAGAGGCCACCACCATGGTGGACGTCGGCACCATCATCGAGGTGGGTGACGGCATCGCCCGCATCCACGGGCTGGCCGCGGCCAAGTACTCCGAGCTGCTCCAGTTCCCCAATGACGTCATCGGCATCGCCATGAACCTGGAAGAGGACAACGTGGCCTCGGTCATCCTCGGAGACTACGCCCAGCTCAAGGAAGGCGACGAGGTGCGCTCCACCGGGCGCATCGCCGAGGTGCCGGTGGGCGACGCGCTCATCGGACGCGTGGTCGACCCGCTCGGCCGGCCGCTCGATGGACAGGGGGCGATCAAGACGACCAAGACGCGGCCCATCGAGAGGGTCGCTCCGAACGTAGCCGTGCGCGCCAAGGTGGACACCCCCGTGCAGACCGGCATCAAGGCGATCGACGCGATGATCCCGATCGGCCGCGGCCAGCGGGAGCTGATCATCGGGGACCGCTCCACCGGCAAGACGACGTTGACTCTGGACACGATCATCAACCAGAAAGCCGGGGACATGGTCTGCATCTACGTGGCCATCGGGCAGAAGACCTCCAAGGTGGCCCGGGTCGTGGCCACGCTGGAAGAGCACGGCGCCATGAAACACACGATCGTCGTGGCCGCCAACGCCGCCGATTCGGTCGCCCTCCAGTACCTGGCGCCTTACGCCGGCTGCGCCATCGGCGAGGAGTTCATGGAGCAGGGCAAAGACGCCCTGGTGATCTACGATGACCTGTCCAAGCACGCCTGGGCCTACCGCCAGCTTTCGCTGCTGCTGCGCCGCCCGCCAGGCCGCGAGGCCTACCCGGGCGATGTCTTCTACCTGCACAGCCGGTTGCTGGAGAGAGCGGCCAAGATGGACAAGGCATCCGGCGGCGGCTCGCTGACGGCGCTGCCCATCATCGAGACGCAGGCCGGGGACCTGTCCGCCTACATTCCGACGAACGTGATCTCGATCACCGATGGCCAGATCTACGTCGAGGCGGACCTGTTCAACGCCGGTCAGCGGCCAGCCCTGAACGTGGGCTTATCCGTCTCGCGTGTCGGCTCGAATGCCCAGACGCGGGCGATGCGCCAGGTGGCCGGACGTCTCCGGTTGGAGCTGGTGCAGTACCGCGAGCTGGCCGCTTTCGCCCAGTTCGGCACCGCCGAGCTTGACCAGACCACCCGCACCCAGCTCGAGCGGGGCCGCCGCGAGACCGAGGTGCTCAAGCAGAACCAGTACAGCCCAATGTCCATGGAGAAACAGGTGGCTATCCTTTACGCTGCGGTCAACGGGTACCTGGATGATATCGCCGTCGAGAAAATCGGCGCCTTCGAGGCCGGCTTCCACCGCTCCCTCGAGGCCAACCATCCGGAGATCCTCCAGACGATGGCCAAGACCAAGCAATTGGACAAAGACAACGAGGAGAACCTGAAAGCTGCCATCCAGGAGTTCAAGCAGGGGTTTGGGAAGTAGTGATTGTCCCGATTACATGCCCCGACGGGTCGCACAGAGGGGTTGCACCCCTCTGTGAGGGGTACTCCCCGGACGAGAGGGCCGGGGAGTCTGGGAGGGTGCCTGCTGAGACTGAAAACAAGGATTCAGATTGCTTCGCCTCCCGACTTCGTCGGGATGGTCTCGCAACGACAAATCGGGGAGTCCGAGAGAGGCGAAGCCCCTCTCAAGGAACCTTTCTCCCCCTCTCCTGGCAGGAGGGGGGCAGGGGGTGAGGTCGGAAGATGGCTAAGATGACCGCCTACTGCGGACTGGTCTGCACCGAGTGCGGGGCGTACATTGCCACGCAGAAGAACGACAACAAGCTGCGGGCGGAGGTCGCCGCCGACTGGAGCAAGAAATACGGCGCCCCGATGAAAGCAGAAGACATCAACTGCGTCGGGTGCGTCGTCAAGGCCGGCCGGCACATCGGTCATGCCAGCGTATGCGAAGTGCGGTTGTGCGGCCAGGCGAAGGGCGTCGTCAACTGCGCCTACTGCCCGGACTACGGCTGCGACAAGCTGGAGAAGTACCACCAGATGGCTCCCCAGATGAAGGCCAACCTTGAAGCGATCAGGAAGGGACTGAGGAAGTAAAGTGGCAGAAAGGTCGATCGGTAGAGATTGCCTCGTCATCCTTCGGCTGAAGGACTCCTCGCAATGACAGATGGGGTAAGGTCGCAACTTGGCTAACATGAGGTTGATCCGCCGGCGCATCCGGGGCGTGCAGAGCATCGCCAAGATCACGCGCGCCATGGAGATGATCGCCACCTCCAAGATGCGGCGCGCGCAGGAGCGCGGCCTCGCCGGCCGGCCCTACGCCGACAAGATTCGCCAGGTCATCGCCGACCTCTCGGCCCTGCCCCAGGGAGACCGCCCGCTCCACGTCCTCCTCCAGCGCCGACCGGTGCAGAAGATCGCCGTCATCCACATCACGCCGGACCGCGGCCTCTGCGGCGGCCTGAACGCCAACATGAACCGCCGCACCCTTACGTTCATGCAGGAGCAGGCCGCCCCGGTCAGCCTCGTCTGCGTCGGCCGCAAAGGGGCTGACTTCATGCACCGCATCCGGCGGGAGATGCGGGCCGAGTTCACTAACCTCGGCGACCACCCGTCGCTGATCGATACGCTGGCGATATCGCGCATCATCATCGAGGACTACACCAACGGCGTGATCGACGCCGCCTACCTCGCCTATACCCAGTTCGTGACCACGATCACGCAGCGGCCGGTGGTCGTGCCGGTCCTGCCCGTGGCGCCGGCCGAGATCCCGCGCGCTCAGAACGTGGACTACATCTACGAGCCGGACCCGAAGGCAGTCCTCGCCGGGCTGCTGCCGCGCTTCGTCGAGATGCAGGTCTATCACGCCGTGCTCGAGTCCATCGCCAGCGAGCAGTCAGCCCGGATGGTCGCCATGCGTAACGCTACGGACAATGCCAAAGAGCTGAGTGACGAGCTGACGCTGATGTACAACAAGGCGCGCCAGGAATCGATCACCAAGGAGCTGCTCGATATCACCGGCGGTGTGGCGGCGCTGGAAGGGAAATGACGATAGGGGGCCGGCACCATCGGCCCATGAGGTGACACATGGCAAAGGGAAAAGTAGTTCAAGTCATCGGGACGGTCGTCGATATCGAGTTCCCGCCCGACCAGCTCCCGTCGCTGTTCAACGCCATCGAGATCCAGACCGACGGCCGCAAGATGATCCTCGAGGCGCAGGAGCACGTCGGCAACAACTGGGTGCGCTGCCTGTCTTTCGCCCCGACCGAGGGCCTGGCGCGCGGCGCCGAGGCCGTCGATACCGGTGCACCGCTGAGCGTGCCGGTCGGCCGGACGACACTCGGTCGCCTTTTCGATGTTACCGGAACCCCACTTGACAATCTCGGACCCGTTGAGGCCAAGGAGAAATGGTCCATCCACCGGGCGCCGCCTTCGCTCGAAGAGCAGGAGACGAAGACCCAGATGCTCGAGACCGGTCTGAAGGTCATCGACCTGATCACGCCCTTCACCCGCGGCGGCAAAGTAGGCGCCTACGGCGGCGCCGGCGTGGGCAAGACGGTCATCATCCAGGAGCTCATCCGCAACATCGCCACCGAGCACGGCGGCTTCTCCGTCTTCACCGGCATCGGCGAGCGCTCCCGCGAGGGCAACGACCTCTGGACCGAGATGAAGGAGTCCGGCGTCATCGACAAGACCGTCCTCGTGTTCGGCCAGATGAATGAGCCGCCGGCCGTCCGCCTGCGCATCGGTCTCACCGGCCTGACGATGGCCGAGTACTTCCGCGACGTCGAGGGCCAGGACGTGCTCCTCTTCATCGACAACATCTACCGCTACACCCTCGCCGGCATGGAGGTCTCCGCCCTCCTCGGCCGCATGCCCTCCGCGGTGGGCTACCAGCCGACGCTGGCCACTGAAGTGGGCGAGCTGGAGGAGCGGATCACCTCCACCAAGAAGGGCTCCATTACCTCCTTCCAGGCGGTCTACGTCCCCGCCGACGACTACACCGACCCCGGCGTGGCCACCACCTTCGGCCACCTTGACGCCGTTATCGCCCTGGAGCGGTCCATCGCCGAGCAGGGGCTTTACCCCGCGGTTGACCCGCTGGCGTCCACCTCCCGCATCCTTACCCCGGAGGTCGTCGGCCAGGAGCATTTCGACGTGGCCCACGAGGTGCAGCGCGTTTTGCAGCGCTACAAGGACCTTCAGGACGTCATCGCCATCCTGGGCATCGAAGAGCTGAGCGACGAGGACAAGCAGATCGTCGCCCGCGCCCGCCGTATCCAGCGCTTCCTGTCCCAGCCGATGTTCGTTACCGAGGTGTTCACCGGCCGGCCGGGACGCTACGTGCCGATCAAGGAGACCGTGCGCGGCTTCCGCGAGATCCTGGATGGCAAGCACGACTCGCTTCCGGAGCAGGCCTTCTATATGGCCGGCACCATCGACGAGGTAGTCGAGCGAGGCAAGACAATGGTGGGGGCAGCCTAGTGTCTCCGGTCAAGGTGGACGTCGTCACCGCCGAGAAGGTCGTCTTCTCGGACGAGGTAGACATCGTCGTCGCGCCGGGTGTCCTCGGTGAGCTCGGCGTGCTGCCGCACCACACCCCGCTGATGACGACCCTCGAGCCGGGCGAGCTGCGCCTCCGCAAGGGCGGTGAGGAGTTCTCGCTGGCTATCTCGGGCGGCTTCCTCGAGGTGCGGCCGGACCGCATCATCATCCTGGCCGATGCCGCCGAGCGCGCCGAAGAGATTGACATCGCGCGGGCGGAGGCGGCCAAGGCACGCGCCCAGCACCGCCTGACCCACCCGGCGCCCGAAGTGGACATGGCCCGGGCCGAAGCCGCTCTCAGCCGGTCGCTGGCCCGCATCCGGGTGGCCGAAAAGCGCCGTCGCCGCCGCCAGCAGGCAGGCTAGGCGCCCGCTCCAGCCCGCCCTCGCCAGGCTGCTGAAAGGAGGCTAGACCCTGACCTGCCCCGTCCCGTGACAATTGGGACAAGGAGCCTCTACCTTCGCCCCGGTAATGCGTGGCATGTTCGGGTCAGGTATTCTCACGACGCCGGTTCCGTGGCAACGAGGACACGGCACTATTCTAGACATCTTTCCCTCCCGACTTGCTGGTAGGCTGATTGTACCCCCCCAGCTAGGGCGTCAACGGCACACGGATACGGTGGAGCTTACCTCCCGTGACCCCGGTCGCATTCAGTGGCCCCAAACGGCGCTAGACTGCTTGGCTAAGCAAGACAGGGAGGTGCCAGCATGGCTAGTGCTATCGGAGTGAGAACCGAGTTCATCGTCGAACCGGGAAAGCAGGAGCTTACCATCAAACAGGCATTTGACGCGCCGCGCGAGCGGGTGTTCAGGCTGTACACGAACCCGCGGCTAAAGCCCCGTTGGTGGGGGCCGCGCGAGATCACCACCAAGATCGATCGGATGGACGTGCGCCGCGGAGGCATGTGGCGGCACACGCAGCGCGATCCGCAGGGCAAGGAATATGTATTCTGGGGCGTCTACCATGACGTCGTCGCGCCCGAACGCATCGTCGATACCTTCGAGTGGGAGGGGATGCCGGGCCACCTGAGCCTGGAGGTCACGACGTTCAAGGAAGTTGACGGGAAGACCGAAGCTACAACGAAGGTCATCTTTCTGAGCGTGGAGGACCGCGACGGCATGGTCAACTCCGGCATGGAGAGGGGCGTTCGCGAGTCAGGAGAGCGCTTCGCTGAGCTGCTGGCGACGGAGAAGTAGTCCGGGCGTATGGTCAACGCGCACCTAGCGACCGGCGACCGTTGACCGGCCGGTGGTACGGCCCGGCTAGAGATGAATGACGAACTGGCATTCGTCGGCGCCCGAGATCGCCGTCCGGCCCAGCTCCACGCGGGCCGGCCTGCCGAGAACGGCTTCCCAGTATTTCTCCACGAAGCCGCGCGAGCAGTGACAGTAGGTGGCGGATATGGTGACAGCGGCTGGCAGCCCGCGCATCAGTCCGCAATAGCAGCGTACGCCCCTGCGGAAGCTGTGCGGTGTGTAACACTGCGTCAGCACCTTCCCGTGGAGCTCGAGGCGCGTTCCGGCCGCCGGCTTCGCGACCTCGGCGGCCAGGAAAGCCTCTTCCGTCGGGTACTTGCCCCGCCGTGCCTGCGCCCTCGTCACCACGCCGGAGTTGACCGCAACGCAACTGTGTCCGCAGGCGGCCATGATCTGCTGGCCCGTTTTCGAACCGACAAGCTTGTCGAGACGATCGATCGCTCCTTTGACCCAGAGAGCAACCTCGGCGTCGCCGCCGGCGGCGGCCTTGTCGGCGCCGGCCGCTACTTCAGCGCCTACCTTGGCTCCGACGAACTCTTCGATGCGGCCGCTGAGCTCTTTGATCTGTCCCACGGTCCTCTTGGACACGTAGCCCTCCTGCGCGAGTGCGTTCGCCGACGAGGCAAGGCCGTGAGGCGGCCGGTCTACTTGATGGCGTACAGTATGCCGTCGTGAGCGCCGACGTAGAGGACGCCGTTGGCCAGCGTGGGCGAGGCGGTGATCTTGCCGCCGGTGGCCACGTCCCACAGTTGCTCCCCCTTGGCGCCCTTGTCCATGTCGACGGCGTAGACGTGTCCATCCTCGCTGCCGGTGATGACCGTAGTGCCCACCACCACCGGCGTGCCCCGCACGGCCCCGTCGGTCTCGAAGGCGGCGATCTTCTTGCGGGTGGTCAGGTCGATGGAGACGATCCCGTCATCGACAGCCACATACACCGTGTTGCCGGACACGACCGTCGAGGAGCTGGACTGGTGGCCCATGCTCATGCTCCAGAGAAGGCCGGACTGCTTGGGCGGCGCCGGGAACGGAATGCCGAAGGCCCAGATCTGTATCCAGTAGGGCTTGAGGTCGTACTCCCACGGCCAGTTGCGGGCCGAGCCGTCGACCCCGATGAGGAAGCCATCGAAGTTGGCGAACAGGGCCGTCGTCCCCAGGATAGCGGGCGAGCCATAAGTGGACTGGTAGGCCCGGAAATGCAGGCGCGGCTGGCCGGTCACCGCGTTGAGAGTGTAGACCCACTCAGAACCCGTGCCGACGTAGACCAGCCCATTGGCGACCACGGGCGAGGCGGCCACCGGCGACTTGGCATCGAACTGACACAGCCGCTTGCCGGTCTTGGCGTCGAGCGCATAGACGTAGTAGTTGTCCGAGCCGAAATACACCCGCCCACCGGCGACCGCCGCCGATGATGTCACGGGGTACGTCGTCCCGAAGGCCCACCGAAGCTGGCCCGTATTGGCGTCGACAGCGTAGAAGTTGCCATCGTTCGACCCGAAATAGACGACGCCATCGACCACCGTCGGCGAGGACTCCACCCAGCTCCCGGTCTGATACGCCCAGCGCTGGGCGCCCGTCTGCTCATCGATGGCGTAGAGTTTCCCGTCACGGGAGCCGACGTAGATCGTCCCGTTGGCCACTGCTACCGATGACTGGATGGCGGCCCCGGTCTGGAATGTCCACTTGATCGTTCCTTGCGGCACCGTGGCCGCGCCGGTGACGCCCGAGTTGGCCAGGTCATGGCGGAACATCGCCCACTCGCCGGGCGCCGAGCTCGAGTTGAGCGCGGTGTCCAGCCGGCTGATGACGTCAGTGTACTTATAGAGGACGGGAATGGTGATGGCGACGGCGACGAGGACCGAAATGCCGATGATGCTGAAGCGCAGGATCTTCTTGCGGCGCTGGCGCGCCTGCTGGCGCTTCTCGATCATCGCCTCGAGCTCGGCGCTCGAGACCGGCTTCTGTGAGCCGAGCGCGGCGCCCCAGCAATGCTTGCAGAACTTGGTCCCAGCCGGGTTGGGCTTGTTACAGACCGGGCATATCAACCAGTACTCATTGTCTGGTGTGGAGCTCATCACATCCTCCGCAATCGCTCTGAGGCCAGCACCAGTCCCTCGGCGGCTCGGTCTTCCACTACCCGGCTGGCGCGCCGCAGCCCGCGTGCGCCCGGCTACTGTGGAAGTTGGCTTGTCTGCGCCTGTCCCGTCTGGTGAAGAGCGGCCCGGTCCCGCGGGCACTGAGGTACCTAGAGTATCTCTAGAGTGGCCCTGGTCCCGGCCTTGGCCGCTTTTACTCTGATCAGAGTGCGCATGGCCTCAGCGATTCTTCCCTGCTTCCCGATTACTCTGCCTTTGTCCTCGTCCGCCACCTTCAGCTTAAGGGTGATTCCCTGGTCGCTCGTCTCTTCAGTGACCTCAACCTGGTCCGGCGCGTTCACTATCGATTTGGCGATGTATTCGATTAGCTCCTTCATGTCTTCTCCTTGCTTGCTTTGAACTTGTCCAGGATCCCGGCCCTGGTCAGCAGCCTGGCCGCCGTAGCCGTTGGCTGAGCGCCATGGCTCAGCCAGTAGAGTGCCTGGGTTTCGTCAATGGCCACGCCTTCCGGGTCAGTCAGGGGATTGTAGTGTCCGATGACAGCAAGGAAAGCTCCATCGCGCGGCGCCCGGGAATCGACAGCGACAACGCGATAACTGGGCTGGTTCTTACCACCGGTCCGTCTGAGTCTAATCTTCACCATGTTGATTGTATTATGGCCCATGCCAGTGCGCCTGTCAAGCCGAGCAGCTTCAAAACCGCCCTGCAACGCGATTGCCAACGGGATGCGACTTCGTGCTATAATTCAAAGTCCCCGCACACGTGATCCGGGGAATACTCGCCTTGTTGGCAGGATGAGGAGAGTCTGCGCATGGCCGAAACCCCTAGGTCGGTTGTCTGGTTCGCCGAGGTCACTAAGAAGGACGTGCCGCTTGTCGGCGGAAAGGGGGCGAATCTCGGAGAGATGACCAACGCCGGGATCCCGGTGCCGCCCGGCTTCATCGTGACTTCGGCGGCCTACTTTGACTTCGTCCGCCGGTCCAAGATCGGGGACAAGATCCACGGGCTCCTGGCCGGCCTGGACGTGAACGACAGCCGCGCCCTCCAGGAAGCGGCTGCCCGGGTGCAGAAGGTCATCCTCGACGCGCCCATGCCGCCGGAGCTGATCAGGCAGATCAAGGAAGCCTACCACAAGATGGGTGACGGCCCGGTGGCGGTCCGCTCGTCGGCCACCGCTGAGGACCTGCCCGAGGCGTCCTTCGCCGGCCAGCAGGCTACTTTCCTGAACACCGAGGGCGACGAAGCCGTCGTCGAGGCAGTCCGGAAGTGCTATGCCTCGCTCTTCAACGCCCGCGCCATCTTCTACCGCGAGCAGAACCATTTCGATCATTTCAAGGTGGGCATCGCCGTACCGGTGCAGAAGATGGTCCAGTCCGAAGCTTCCGGCGTCATGTTCACCGTCGAGCCGACGAGCTCCGACCTCAGTGTGATCGTCATCGAGGCGGTCAAAGGGCTGGGCGAGACGATCGTCTCCGGAGACGTCACTCCGGACCACTACGTCATCTCCAAGGAGCCGCTCAAGATCGTCCAGAAGGACATCAAGAAGCAGGAGTGGAAGCTGGTCAAGTCCGCCGACGCGGTTGACGGCGAGATGAACGTCAAGGTGGACCTGACGGCGGCGGAGCGCGCCGGGCAGAAGGTGACCGACAGCGACATCATGACCCTGGCCGAGATGGGTAAGCGGCTGGAGGCGCACTACCAGTTCCCGCAGGACATCGAATGGGCCAAGGAAAACGGTCAGATCCTGATCGTGCAGACGCGCCCGGTGACCACCATCAAGGAGACCAAAGCGGCTGAGGGGGAAGAGATCACCGCACCGGTGCTGCTCACAGGCTCGGCAGCCAGCCCCGGCGTAGCTGCCGGCCCGGTGAAGATCGTGCACGACCCGTCGCAGATCGACAAGGTGCTCAAAGGCGACGTCCTGGTCGCCGAGATGACCACGCCGGACTTCGTGCCGGCCATGAAGCGCGCGGCGGCCATTGTGACCGACCGCGGCGGACGCACGGCGCACGCTGCTATTGTCAGCCGGGAGCTGGGCATTCCGTGCGTCGTCGGTACCGAGGCGGCCACTACCACACTCAAGGACGGGCAGATAGTGACCGTGGACGGCTCGCGGGGCCGGGTGCACGCCGGCCGGGTGGCGGTAGCTGTCAAGACCACGGCGCGCCCCCGCGGCGAGATCAAGACCCGCACCAAGCTGCTCGTCAACCTGGCCCAGCCGGAGCTGGCCGAGCGCGTCGCCGCATATGACGTGGACGGCATCGGCCTGCTGCGCGCCGAGTTCATGGTCGCCCAGATCGGCGAGCACCCGAGCTTCATGATCGAGGAAGGGCGCGGGCAGCAGTACGTGGACAAGCTGGCCGCCGGCCTGACCCATTTCTCCCGGGCGTTCGCCCCCCGCCAGGTGGTATACCGCACGAATGACTTCAAGACCAACGAGTACCGCTCCCTGAAAGGCGGCGAAAAGTACGAGGGTGTCGAAGAGAACCCGATGCTCGGCTACCGCGGCGCTTCTCGGTACATCGCCGACATTGCCACTTTCAAGCTCGAGCTGGCCGCCATCAAGAAGGTGCGTGAGAAGTACCCTAACCTGTGGGTGATGATCCCCTTCGTGCGCACGCCCGCCGAACTGGCCAGGGTGGTCGACATCATGGCTGACGAGGGGTTGAAGCGCTCCGCCGACTTCAAGCTGTGGATGATGGTCGAGATCCCCTCGAACGTCATTCTGCTGGAGAAGTTCGTGGCCGTCGGCATCGACGGCATCTCCATCGGCTCCAATGACCTCACCCAGCTCACTCTGGGCGTCGACCGCGACAACCAGCGGCTGGCCAAGGCCTTCGACGAGCGGGACGAGGCGGTCATGTGGAGCCTGGAACGGGCGGTCAAGGGCGCCCGGGCGGCCGGCGTCACCGCCTCGATATGTGGCCAAGCACCTTCGGACTATCCGGAGCTTACTGAGAAGCTGGTTGAGTGGGGCATCACCTCCGTCTCGGTGAGCCCGGACATGATCGACCAGACGCGGGACATCATCGCCCGCGTCGAAGAGCGGCTGGGGATAAAGCCGTAGTATCGGTGACATCCTATAGAACGCCTGCACGGTCCTGTCTGCGTGCCGGAGGGAAGGAGCCTGGATGGCCGACATCAAACGGCTGCCCACCCAGTTCAGCTATTCAGCGGCGGTGGCTGCGGGCGATTTCGTCTTCCTGTCCTTTCATCGCGGCTGGGGCGATGGCTTCACCGCCCAGTTCCATGATACGTTCGCCCGCTTGACGAAGACCCTCGCTGAATTCGACCTTACGCTGGCAGACCTGGTGCGTGTAGATGTTCAGTTGAAGCACATCCGAGACGTGCAGCTGTACGAGAAGCTATTTCTGGACTACTTCGTAAAGGACAAGTACCCCACGAGGACAGGGAACACGACCGATTTCATCGATGATGACTGCTTGTTCATGATCAGCGGCATCGCCTATCGGGGCGGTCCGGGGTGAATGCGGCGTCTCAGGGACGCTCGAAGGGGCGCTAGCCCCTTCGAAGCCTTTTCACCCCCTTCCCTTTACAAGGGAAGGGGGCAGGGGGATAGGTCTGACGCATATCGAAGACCTCCACATCCGAGAGCTGAGCGAGCAGCGAGA
>Ga0153915_10005611_pt1 | contig 11682 bp, 7 predicted proteins | sample Opewatmetagenome_2_FD_107003 | JGI IMG/M metagenome (GOLD analysis project Ga0153915, IMG submission 107003) | Freshwater wetland microbial communities from Ohio, USA - Open water 3 Core 3 Depth 3 metaG | ecosystem: Environmental > Aquatic > Freshwater > Wetlands | place: USA: Ohio, Lake Erie...
TAGGATCTTTGCAAAGTTCCCTTTCTCTCCGATGACTTTCGTGCTAAGACCGTCGATGATCGCGGAATGCGGGTTGCCAACGATATCGACTGAGACGAGTGGTTCTTCAGTGTACTCCATGATGCCTTTGAGGGTTGTTTCCGATGCTCTCTTTAATGCGTTGTTGATCTCTTGTACTGTGGTCTGAACCTTTAACTGACAGGTGAAATCAGTGATCGAACCGTCTGGTGTGGGGACGCGCAGCGAGGTGCCGTCGATTTTCCCTTTGAGCTCCGGGATGACCAGCGCGACTGCCTTTGCGGCACCTGTCGTCGTCGGAATAATTGACACAGCAGCTGCCCGTGCCCGACGGAGGTCCTTATGAGGGAAATCGAGAATGCGTTGATCCCCAGTGTATGAGTGTACCGTCGTCATGAAGCCCTGCTCGATGCCGAAGGTATCTTGGATTACTTTGACTGGTGGTGCTAGACTGTTCGTTGTGCAGGATGCCATGGAAATGATATGGTGTTTCGCTGGGTCGTACGTTCTCTCGTTGACACCTAACACGATCGTGAGGTCAGGTTCTTTTCCCGGTGCTGAGATGATGACTTTCTTTGCCCCGGCCTCAAGGTGTTTCCCAGCGCCTTCGCGAGTGCGGAACACGCCTGTAGATTCAATCACGACATCTACAGCAAGCTTCCTCCAGGGGAGGTTCCCTGGGTTCACCTCGGAGAAGAATGCGATGAGGTGACCGTCCACCTCGACACCACCTGGTTTCACTTTGATGTCACCGCAATATTTTCCATAGATCGAATCGTATTTGAGTAAATGGGCGAGGATCTCGGTGTTCCCCAGGTCGTTGACTGCGATGATCTCAAATTTTTTCCCATACTGTGAGTGCTGTAAGGCGGCCCGTAGAACGTTTCGTCCTATTCTTCCAAACCCGTTGATACCTACTCGAATCATCTCTAAACCACAAAAATGACAAAATCGACAAACATTATATAAGTCTTCCTACCAGATACGTTTGGAAGGCTTCGACAATCTCAGTAGACACAATGTCACCAAGGCGAGAAGGTTCTTTGAGAACGATCTGTTTGTAATTTTCTGCACGGCCTGTCACCGTCCCATGTTTCCCATGTTCGGTGATGAGAACAGAGTAGTGTTTTCCGAGATGGGTTTTGTTTTTCTCCAAGGTGATCTTTGAACAGATACTGGTGATGCGCGTGGAGCGTTCCTTGACGATGTGCGTGGGCACTCTACCTTTCATGGTTTTTGCTGTGGTGAACGGTCTGGCCGAAAATCTGGTGATGTTGATGATATCTGGTTGCACATTTTGGAGGAGTTCGATGGTTCTTTGAAACTGTTCATCGGTTTCACCCGGGAACCCTATAATGACATCTGTGGAAAGCGTGAGGTCCGGTAACGCCTTTCGAAATCGCTCGACGATGGTGATAAAGTCATGGACCGTATAGTGTCGGTTCATGGTTCGAAGGATCTCATCGTCCCCTGACTGGACTGGCAGATGGAGGAAGTGATAGATCTGGGGTCGTTGGAATCCGGCAAGAATCGGTGTGATATTTTTTTTGAGCGTTGCTGGATTCATCATACCAACACGGATCCGGAACTCGCCCTCTATGGTGGATAGCTTGTGAAGCAGGTCACCTAGATTCGTGTTGGTCTCAAGTCCGTAGGACGCTGTGTCCTGGGCGGTGAGTTGAATCTCCTTGCAGCCCTGGCGAACTGCGAAACACAGGTCAGCAGCGATCTCATCGGGTGGGAAACTGCGCAAGATGCCTCGTGCGACGCGGGTGATGCAATAGGAGCAGGATAGTAGGCAGCCTTCTGCGATCGCGATCGGGGCTATGACGCCGTCGTATCGTTTCGGAAGTAGTGTTTTATTGGTTTCTGGGTAGGGAGGCGGTGTTCCTGCGATGGCATCGTTGATCGAGGTGATGTACTGTGCAGGGAGGAGGGCTGCATCAGGCAGGACTGCTGTGATCAGTGATGGTTGAACGGAGGGCATGCATCCGGTGACGATGACCTGCTTGTGCTGCTTCTTGAACGTTTTGAGTCTGGAGATCATGCGTTGCTCGGTTGTTCCTATCACGGTGCAGGTGAGAAGCACGAGGACGTCAGCGTTCTTCATGTCTGCAACGATGCGATGATGGTTGTGTTCGAGCAGTCCTATGAGTACACGTTCATCGCTTTTGTTTGCGGTACAGCCGTAGGTCTCAATGTACACGTTCATGACAGGGAAGAAAAGAGGCAGGGCTTTATTTAACTGCTTCTGTCATCCGTTGAAGGACGAAGTGTTTATCGAGGTTTGACAAGAAGTACCCGGCGCGAGGCCCTTTGGGTTTTCCAAGGATGCTTTCGTAAATAGCCTGGAATGCGATCGTGATCGGTAGTTTCGTTTGTTCCGAGATCTCATAAATGGCGTTGTGAATTACTTCAGGCTCCCAGACGAGGGTCGGGATTTTCTCACTAAGGAGCTTCAATATGGTTTTTTGTTCAGGGGTGAATGTGACTTTCGGGAGTACCTCCTGGACTTCGAATTTCACCTCCTCAGGTGCGAACTTCTCAAGCCAGTAGCGGACATGCTCTGCTCGCTGCTTGAGGCGCTCCTCATCTTCGTGTTTCATGTCCTGGGGAATCTGCTTCGTTCTCAGAAGGATCTCTTTGACGCCGTCCCATGTTTTTGCAATCTGGACCAGGGTGACGAGATGGCGATACGGTAGATGTAATGGCATCGCTGTCGGGATGTGGAAAGGTTGTGACAGCTCGTAGGTTTGTTTCAGATCCTTCATCCCTTTGATCTCCTCTTCCTTGCCGAAGTACACCTCCTCCTCCTTGTCATAGTCATCGACCAAGGAAAGCAGGCCGAGACCTGAGTCAAACACGATGTGCTTGTTCGGCTGCGTGCGCATGATCAGGAAGCGCAGCACTTCCGGCGGAGTCATATTGAGCATCTCCTCACCGCTCAGCGCGGTTCCTTTAGAGCTGTGCATCGCGCCCTGTCCCTTGAGCATGATGAACTCGTAGACCTGGAGAGCTGGATGAGGATAGCGGAAGATCTCCTCCACGATTTTCGCACCGGTCTCCCGGGCGCCGCCCACGGTCGCAAGATCTTTGCCGCATGGTTCAAAGGTGACCCCGAGCATCTTCCAGCGGGCAGGCCAGTCGACCCGCCAGGGTAGCTTCCCGACGCCGCCCTGCCTGATGTCCACTTCACCAGCATGCCCGCAGTCGCACGTGTATTCGATTGTAGGGTATTCATAGAGCGTGGGATGCGTGGTAGAGAGACGGCCGCAGGTCTGGCATTTCACGTTAAACGGCAGCCATTCTTTGGGAATCTGTCGCCCGGAGATCGTCTCAAGAATATGACGGATCCTCTCTGTGTTTTCGAGCGCGATTTGAATCGACTCGTTGTAATCACCACGGGCGTACATCTCGCATGCGCGATACACTCGAGGCTTCACTCCAATCTCCTGAAGTGAATTGAGAAATGAGGTCAAAAAATGATCAGCATAACTCTGATGCTTCCCGCAGGGACACGGGATTTCACAGATCGCCTTACCGACGTACTGAGCGTACGTCTGCGGCAGGTAGGGGTACACCTTCCGTAAGGGATCGAAATCATCACAGACGTAGATGAGGTCCGCGTCGCCTCCTTTTTCAACGAGGCATCGATAAACCGCATCCGTGGTAAGGATCTCCCGCATGTTGCCGATATGGATAGGACCGGAAGGGGTGATACCTGTGGCGAGGACGTGCTTTTGCTGTTTTTTCAGTAATCCGTCTGCTAACACTTCTGCCCAATGCATAGAGAATACTCCCGTTTACCGATGGTGTTTAGAGGGGTCGGGCACGGATCAACGAGCGAAGCGGGACACCGCCGACGTCATTGGTCGATCGTTTATTTAATATAACCACGCACAAGACAGGGTTTCCCTTCTCTGCCTTGACCGCCTTGATCGCGCTCTTGAACGTCTCCCCTGTACCAATCACATCATCGACGAGCACCACGTTTTTCCCTGCGACGCTAGCGTAGTTCGAGGAGAACGCACCTATTTTTTCATGGTGTGGTCGGAAGACCGCGAAATCAAGACAGAGTTCTTCTGCGATGTACATCCCAAAAGGGATCCCGTTGATGGCGACTCCGACAACGACGTCAAGATCCAGCTCGCGTTTCTCCACTTCTTCAAGAATAATATCAGAGAGTGCGTAGGAAATGGACCCGATGCGTGACGGAGAAACCCCGACTGATCGCCAGCCGACCTTTAACTCTCCTTCAGGTTTTTTCTCCTTTCCTTGATTCAGGAGCCATGAAGCGGTCTCTTTTGAGACATTTAGTTCTTCACCAATTTCATAATCGGTCAGCCCGCTCTCTTTGAACTTTAGCGCCTTTTTGATGAGAGAATCTATTTCTTTCATGTGGGTCACACCCTCGACATGAGGTATCATCCCAGGATATTTAGATGTTTGCACCTACGAAAAAAAGAGGGAAAAACTCCGAGCGTAAACCTCATATAGTACGAGCGGATTGGTGATGCTATCGTGATGTTATGGCTCAAGAGAAAAAAGGAGAAGGATTTCACTCGGGAGCAGGGTTAATTCGATACTTTGATGCAGAAGAGAAAACCGCGTTTAAGATACCACCATGGTTCGTCATCTTCGCCTGCATCGCCACCGCGGTGGTCGTCATCGCGATTGGACTTTGGAGACCGTTGTAAAAGGAATAGCTCCTTTATTTTTTTAATTTTTTTATCGTCAGTTCCTGTGCTTTCTGCAGCGCTTCCTTGATGTGCTCTTTCTTGGGACCGCCACATTGGGTGAGTTTTGGTTTGCCGCCACCACTCCCGCCCAGGATGCGTCCCAGGTCTGGTGCGATTTCGCGTAAATCAATCATGACGTCCTCGGAGGCGGCGGAGACGAGTTTCTTACCGTCATAGATGTGAACGACATACCCTGGTTCGTTGATGAGGGTGGTAGCAATCGTTATCGCGTCCGTCTCGGAAATCCCTGTGATGACCTTCATGGTTGTTCCTGGGACAACCATAGCGTGCTGCTTCAGTTCTGTGAGCGCATCCGAGGTGACTGTCTTTTTCTGTTTTTGTGCACTCTTCCATTCTGAGAAGAGATGCTCGCAGGCATCGATAAGACTAGGGACCGATGTTGAATCCTTCTTATTGGTTTCCTGGAGGAATCGCTGGAGTGTCTTCTCAAGCAAGTCCGGGGAGACCGAAAACAGTTTTGTTGATATACGGAGTTGTTCGGAGACGTTCTCTTGGTGTTGTATCGTGTACACGGGGGCGAGCAGTGTCACCAACCGTTGGTACAGGTGTAATTCCTCTTGTTGATAGAGATCCGCGACTTTGCCTGCGACAAACACAATGCGGTTGACGCCGTCTTGGATCCGCTCTGCTTTGAGGATGCGGACTTTCTCAACTTCACTTGTGTTGTTGAGGTGAGTCCCACCGCAGGCCTCGACATCGATCTTGGGGATGTGGAGGACGCGGATGAGATTACCCGGCGGAACACCTCCTTGATAGAGCCTGAAGCCGTACGCTTTCTCTGCATCGTTGCGTTTCATCACTTTTTTTTCGACAGGGACCGCCTGGCGGATAAACAGGAGCGCTTGATCCTCGATTTTTCTGATTTCATCCTCAGAGATGGGTTTGTAATGCGCGAAGTCAAAGCGTGCCTCGGTGGGGCTGAGTTGTGAACCCGCCTGCCAGATATGCTCCCCGAATAATTTTCGTAGCGCGCCGTTCACGACATGGGTACCGGTATGGTGCTTCATGAGAGCGTAGCGATGATCCCAGTCGATCATTCCATGGATTTTTTCACCGACATTGACTGGGCGAGCAAGCACATGGACAACAGAGTCCCCTATTTTTTCAACGTGGGTCACGGGGATCTCCTTTCCGTGTGATAGAATGAAACCTTTATCAGCTGGTTGACCGCCACCTTCAGGGTAAAACGCGGTTTTATCGAGGATCGTTTCGGTCCCTCGTTCGGTCATCTGAGCCCAGAGGACCGTCGCATCAAATTCCTTCATGTAATGGTCATCGTAGTACAACAGATGCGTCTTTGGAAGATCGGTCCGTACACATGATGTCTCTCCCCCTGGTTTTTCATGGGAGTGCAATTCCGCAATCATCGAATCAAAGTTTTTCGGGATGGTAAACTCGACGTGTTCCTTCTTTGCGATATTTTGTACAATCTCGGGGGGCATCCCATGGGTATCATACAAGGTGATTAACGCCGCAGCATCAATCGTCTGCTTTTCTTTCAGTATCCGTTTGATGAGGCCTTCGCCTTTTGACAAGGTATCAGAGAACCGTTTCGTTTCGATATCAAGGATTTCACCGATCTGGTCCTTGTGTTTTATAAGGGAGGGAAACTCCTTTTCGAGGTACCCAAGGTGTAATTCAACGAGGGACCGCAGGGTCATCTCGAGTCGGAGCTTCTCGATGAACCGCAGTGATCGTCTGATGATGAGTCGAGCGAGATATCCTGCTTTCACGTTGGAAGGAACAATGCCGTCACCGAGCATGAAGGAGAGGCATTTCGTGTGATCCGCGAGTGCGTAGATGCTCGGGAGATCAGGGTCTCCGTTCACGTTTTCTTGGAGGAATTGAAGCATTTGAGGAAATGAGGTCTCGTACACGGTTGGCGTGCCTGTGGTGAACCAGGCGATCCGTTCCAGGCCGTATCCCGTGTCCACGATATTGAGTGGGTTTGGTGAATAGTGCTTGCCCTCAATCGGGATTGACCCTTGTTCGTCTTCTTTCATGTTCATGAACACGAGGGTCGCGATCTCAAGTCCTCCTGCGAGGACCTCCACACAGGGGCCCGCGTTACCCCCACCGATCCAGAGCTGCTCCTTATAGTTGATGGCTTCTCGCGGAATCCCGATTTTCTTTCGAAAGAATTCGTCGCAGTATGTGACGGTCTCCTCCTTCCAATAGATCTCATCAGTGTGTTTGTTAAACGCATGATGACCCATCATTTCAAACGTAGTGAGGTGGCGTCCGCTGATGCCGACTTCATCGAGATCGTTCAGGCGGATGCATGGCTGTGAAATCACCAAGGGGTTCGCTGGTGGAGGCACCACCCCTGAGGTGACGTGTGGTTGAAAATCAGCAATAGACGCAATCGTAAGATAAATATCGGACCGCCAGCGGGCGATCACCGGACAGCGCTCACCTGTCTCAGGGTAATGTAACCGTTTATGGCCGTGATGCTCAAAGAACGAGAGGAACCCTTCACGGACCTCTGCCAGAGTGAGTGGTTTTTTTGCGATGGGGCTACCGATGAAATTGAACGGAACACAGGGTTGGTCGCCACAGCATTCGCTGGAAGGGTCAAGCGTCCAGAAATAATCACCGCAGGTTTTGCATTTCTTGCGGATAAATCCGTTCGTATGGAAGAATCGTAGGTCATATTCTTTCTGCATTGCTGAATCAACCATAGGTCCTGACCGTTCTGGAATACATAAACGGTTTAAAGGTTTATCTTCAAGGAAAAACGACGTTACTTTGTGATGAAAAACGATATGTTTATATGGGGTAATCGACTAGATACTGAAGGGATAATATGAAAAAAATACTTCAGAGTGTTATCATAGTCTGTGTATTATTCGGAAGCACCACCTCGGCAATGCTTGCATTTGGACAGCTCTCGTCTTCGATGGCAATACAAAAGACAGGCACCACCGGTAATTATACGCTCCAGTGGTCGATGGATTACGGTACCGACCCAAGGACGTGCGCTAGGTTCCAAGGGCCGCAACCTATCGGTGATGCAGATAATGACGGGAAAAACGAGCTGCTCATCAGTGGTCGAGACGGCATGCTTCGAGTGATGAAGTGGAATGACCAGAAACAGGACTACTCGCAGGTCCGTGTGTTACGCCCACCCTTATATCCCATCATCCATTGTGATGCAGGTGGCATGGCAATCGGTGATATCACGAACGACGGGAAGAATGAGGTCGCTGCCACGTGGTATGATACGATCTATAAATATTTCCTTGGGAAGTATTGGATCATCGGGTGGAACGCCTGGATTTTCTTGAACCACGGTGGGAGTGGGGATTGTCTCATCGGGGATTGTGATAACGACGGGAAGAACGAGCTGATCATCAGCGGTGGTCCGTTGTGGGAGGCAAACGTCTCCATACCTGAGATTACCGTGTTCAAATGGAATGGATTATTTCTCCGGAAGGTCGCAGGGTGGAAAGACCAAAACGTTCACGGCTATGACTACGTCTATATGGCTGGCCTTGGCGATGTCAACGATGATGGAAAGAACGAGATCGCGTGTGCCTATGCTGATAAGCTGATGGTGCTGCAATGGGATGCGGCGGCCAAGGCGTTTCAGGGTACCCTGGTGAAAGAGTATTCCCATAACTATCAAAGCCCCTTCGGGTGTGTGTGCAAGGATTGTGACGGGGACGGGAAGGCAGAGATTTTATTAAGTTTTGAGTATCCCCGAATCGCGATTTTCAAATGGAATGGATCCGCGTACGTGACCCAGTATGATCACGTCTGGTCCGGTGGTGACCCTGTCATCGAGGGCATCGATGTTGGGGACACGGATAGTGACGGCTTCCCCGAGGTGTGTGCTGGTGCTGGTGTCACCCATATCCTCCAGTGGAATGGCACGACCTATGTCGAGGAGGCGACCCTTCCTACCTATGGGTGGATGGCGGTGGTGAGTATCGGTGATTGTGATAACGACGGGAAGAACGAGATCAACGCGGGGAACGTCGACGTCAACGATGGGCAGCCGTTCATGGAATGGATTTTCAAATACCAGGCGGATTGAGGACAACATCCCGCCTTTTTTTTCTTTTAGAAATGTTTTAATAGATTGTCGATATATTCTATCTACAATAAGAGAAGGTTCTTTGGTAGCATGGGTGTGAAAGAGTTACTCGCAGAAAAAATCGCTGGGGAAATCACGCTCTCCCCTAAGCCAGGAGAAACCCTGCGGAAATGGCGGCTGACGTTCACGATCTCGCAGGCAGAACTTGCTTCTTTCTTGGGGCTTGCGCAAAGCGTCATCAGTGACTACGAATCAGGGAGACGCAAGTCACCAGGGATCAACTCCGTGAAAAAGATCGTCGAAGCGCTCATCACGATTGATGAGACCAAGCACGGCAGGGCGGTGCTGCAGCAGTACCAGTTCATGGCAAAAACACAAAACGGCATCATCGACATCATGGAATACCCGTACCCGATCCCCATCGAACGCCTCATCAAGGAGATCAACGGAGAAGTCATGACCTCACCAAGCGTTAGCCTGGATCGGGCTGTCAAAGGCTTTACGCTCATCGACGGAATCGAGACAATCAAGACACTCACCGCCTCGAACTACCCGAACCTCTACGGCTGGAGCACCGAGCGGGCTCTAATATTCACAAGGATCCAGTTCGGGAGAAGCCCGATGATCGCGATCAGAATTCATCCTGTCAAGCCGACGATCGTCGTCTACCATCAACCCGGAGGCGTGGATCCGCTTGCCGTGCAACTCGCAGAACGGGAGAACATGCCGCTCGTTGTAACGAATATCCCTTTGGAAGAACTACGAAAACGCCTGATCGGACTAGGGAAGTAGACTATGGCTGATCTCGTAGGATTATGCTCGATGTGTGGGCAACCAGGCCCGATGCACACCTGTTCCCTCTGCGGACGCTTGGTTTGCGAGCGATGCTTTAATCGGCGCCATACAGTCTGCACCGAATGCGACCATCAGCGAAGACACGCAAATACACCTCGATTTCCCATGGATTAACCCAGAAAACAATGATTTACGAGAAAAAATGTTGAATTCTCTTTAAAAAAACAACCTTTTTCGTCTTGGTAAGGGAGGAGATTTCCCCAGGGTGTAAGTAAATATTTATATAGTATTATATCATTATTTTAATAACAATTAGGGGGTTCTTAACCTTCGGAGGTATAAAAACATGAAAAAGATGTTATTGGTAGCCGCTATTGGAGCGATGTTTCTCCTGAGCGGTATACAGGCTGTCGCACTCACAACCGATGTGAAGACATCAAACGCAGGGAATCGTGCTTTCACCCATACGGTATTCGCGGAGGATAGTACGGCAACGTGGTGCGGTTATTGCCATTACGCACGTGCTGCCCTCGACACGATCTATACCAGCGGAGACTATCCCTTCTTCTACGTCTGCCTTGTCGACGATAAAGATACCCATTCCGCCGCACGAAATTTAGAATACAATATCTATGGTTTTCCGACCGTCTTCTTTGACGGTGGTTACAACGTCCAAGTCGGAGGGTACACGGGAAACGAAGCAGACTATCGAGTAGCGATCCAATCCTGTGGGGCACGAACGGTCGCAGACGTTGAACCGACGCTGTCGGTGGACTGGCTAGGCGACGCAGCGATGGATATTTCCGTCGCAATTAAAAACAACGATGCGAACCCCTATGGTTGCCATCTGCATATTTATGTCTGCGAGGTAGAATCATCAATGGGCTGGAAGGACACCACCGGTCACCCGTATACCTTCCCGTTATTGGACTACGCCTTTAACGGAGCTGTCACCGTCGCAAGCGGAGACACCTGGACCAATGATATCAACTGGGACGGGCACAACTACAATGACGGTCATGGGAATACCTTCGGCAACATCCAATATGGGAACGTCGCGGTCATCGCAGTGATGTTCAACAACACCTGGCATCAAGGATACGCCTACCCACCGAGCCAGAATCCTTTCAACGCCTACTACGTGGATGATTGCGTAGGGTACATTGTTGGAGGGACCGGACCATACCCACCCAGCAGCCCTGACCCGAAAGACGGTGCCACGGGTGTGGATGTTACGAAAGTTTTAAGCTGGACCGGCGGAGGAAGCCCAGGTGCCACGATTACGTACGACGTGCACTTCGGCACGACAAACCCGCCAGCGCTCGTCGTTCACAACCAGTCAGGAACGACCTATAACCCCGGCACCATGCAGTACCTCACCAAGTACTATTGGCAGATCGTCGCCTGGGACCAAGACGGCAACACTGCCCCAGGACCCGTATGGTCGTTCACGACCCTTCAGAACCCTAACCTACCACCAGCCGCTCCAACTATCACTGGACCAGCAAAAGGCAAGCCAAACACACAGTACAAGTTCACCTTCACCTCAGTTGACCCGGAACAGAACCCGGTCTACGTGTACGTTGATTGGGGCGACAACACCAGCTCAGGATGGGTCGGACCAAAGAACTCCGGAGACCTGTTCATCATCACCCACTCCTGGACTGAAAAAGGGACGTTCACGGTGAAAGCGAAAGCAAAAGATGAGCATGGGGCGGAGAGCGACTGGGCAACGCTCAGCGTCAAAATGCCGGGTACCTATGGAATGACCAATCCGTTCATCCACTGGTTGCTCGAAAGATTCCCGAACGCATTCCCGTTGCTACGGTACCTATTCGGGGAATAAAAGAGACTCATCCTCTCTTTTTCTTTTTTTTTCTGATTCACTATCTGCACGTGGTTTCGTTTCTGTTCTCATAAAGAATTATCCTTCATTCCCATACACTCTCTACACAGAACACAATGAAAGGGTGGTGAGAGAATCCGAGATAATGTACCACGCAAAGCGACTCTAGCATCATATCCGTAAAGTAAATCCCATTACAAAACAACCGGTATTCTACCATTATA
>Ga0153915_10005612_pt1 | contig 11682 bp, 8 predicted proteins | sample Opewatmetagenome_2_FD_107003 | JGI IMG/M metagenome (GOLD analysis project Ga0153915, IMG submission 107003) | Freshwater wetland microbial communities from Ohio, USA - Open water 3 Core 3 Depth 3 metaG | ecosystem: Environmental > Aquatic > Freshwater > Wetlands | place: USA: Ohio, Lake Erie...
CCGTCGGCGCGGCGCAGGCGGAGTATCTTCCGCGACTCTCGTTGGGTGCGAGCGTCGGCTACGCCGCGACGCGGTTCGAATCGCTCACCGGCCCCGGCAACTCGCGTGTTCTCGTCGGCCCGGTGGTGAGCTTCCCGCTCCTCGACATCGGTCGCGTTCGCGAGCGCGTCGACATCGCCGAAGCCAGGCAAAGCGAGGCACGCGCGCAGTACGCGGCGACGGAACTGCAAGCGGTCGAGGAGACGGAGAGCGCGTTGGTGACGTACGATCGCGCACACGCGCGGCTCGGCATCTTGACCGACGCGGTGACCGCGAGCACGCGAGCATCGGCGCTCGCGCAGCAGCGCTTCGAGGCGGGGCTTACCGATTTTCTTCAGGTGCTCGATGCGCAACGCACACTCTTGGACGCCGAGAACCAATTGGCACAAGCGCACACGGCGGCGGCAACGGCGCTCGTCGCGGTGTACAAGGCCGTGGGGGGAACCTGGCCGCCCCAGTGACGGCTGTATTCAGCTCAAGCGATCAGTCGTGACAGCCACCGCTCGCTGACGTCGCCGACCTCGGCGAGCACCGCGGCGTCGTTTCGGCCCGATGATTTGAGAACGTGAAAGCTGTGATCGGCGCCCTCGAGCCAATGCATCTCCCAGGGCGCCGTTACCGTCTCGAGCACGCGCGTCATGAGCTCGGGCGTGCATAAGCCGTCGCGCGTTCCGTTGATGCAGAGCACGGGCATCGTGATCCGCGGGAGATGCGCGTCGCGCAACTTCTCGGGTTGTCCTTCGGGGTGAAGCGGATACGCCAGCAACAACAATCCCTTTGCGTCGAAGCCATCGGCCGCGAGCATCGACGCGGCACGACCTCCCATCGAGCGGCCGCCGATGATGAGGGTCTGAGGCTCGAGCTCCGTGCGTACGCGCTCTACGACTGCTGAAACGGTGTCCATCAACTTCGGCATCGGGTCCGGGCGGCCGGAGCCCTTTTCCTTGTACAGAAAGTTGAATCGCACGACGCCGAAGCCTCGCGCCCGCAAGGCGTTCGCCGCGGCGAGCATCGACCGGTCGGACATATTTCCGCCGGCGCCGTGCGCGCACACGAACACCGCGTTCTCCACGGCCGACGTTGCGGGCTCGTACACGGCGCGCGTCTCGTCGCCGCCAGCCGTCACGCGCCATTCGACCGCGCTCATGCCGTACGTCCCGACGGGCGCGGCGCGAGTTCCATCTCGTCGAGAAACTGATGACCGCGTGTCGGTTTGTCGCGGCGCGTGGCGACGCGAGTCAGCACGAGTCGGTCTTTCGTCCGGGTCATGCCGACATATAGAAGGCGCCGGGCTTCCTCGATCTCCGCCGGCTTGGGCCCCGTCGCCGGCGAGCCGCCCGGGAGCTGCGCGTCCTCGACGCCGACGACATAGACGCGCGAGAACTCCAATCCCTTCGTCGAGTGGAGGGTGAGCAGATTGACACGGGCGCGCTCCGGTTCGTGGCCATCCCACTTCGAGAGCAGGGCACGCTCGAGGAAGAGCGACAGCTGCTCCTGGAGCGGCCCGTCGGGAATATCGACGATGAGACGGCGCAGCCGGAGCATGGCGGCGGGATAGCGCTCGTCCGCGCTCTTGTCGGCGCGAATCTTCAGCATCAACTCCGCCCCGCCGAGTCGCTCGATCACCTCGTCGACCGTTGGAATGGAGATGTCGTCGCCCTGCTCGCGCTCGTAGGCCTCGAGACAGGTGCTGTAGCGACCGAGCGCGAACGCGCGGGACACCTCGCGAAACATGCGCGCCTCGGAACACAGGCCGTCCTCGTCGCTCAGGGCGAGCGCGATGCCGAGATGATCGAGGAGGTTGACAAGTGCCGTGATGCGCGCGCGGGTGCGCTTCACCTCGTCGAGGGCGAGGACGATCTTCGCCAGGGCGAGGGTATCGTCGAGCGCGCGGTGCGAGCGACCCGTCTCGATGCCGAAGGTACGGGCGATGTCGACGAGCTTCCGGCTCGTCGGGTACAGGTCGCGCGCCAAGGGCAGTGTGTCGTAGGTGCACAGGTCGAAGCGCTTGCCGATCGCGTGCGCCATTCGTTGGAGAATGCGAAAGTCGAAGTCGTACCCGTTGTGCGCGACGATGACGTCGTCGCCACAGAACGCCCGGAACTTTGGCCAGATGTCCTCGAAGCGCGGTGCGGATGCCACGTCGGCCTCGCGGAGCCCGTGCGTCGCCGTTGCGCCGGGTGCGATCGGCGCCCGCGGTTTGACGAACGAGTTGAACGTCTCGATGATCACGCCGGCGCGTACGCGGACCGCGGCGATCTCGACGATCTCGGCTTTGGCGGTGTCGTTATCGGTCGTTTCGAGATCGATCGCGGTGAACGTCGTGAACGCGGCGCCGAAATCGTCCATCTCGATCAACTGCGCGGCCTTGAACAGCCCGAGCGGCAACCCCACCGACGGAACATCGCCCGGCTCGATACATTCGGCGCCGAACGGCGGTGGACGGTCGCCGGCGAGTCGCACGTTCTTGAATCCAATCGCCGCGAGCATGTTCTTGAGCGCGATCTCGATTCCGCCCATGCGCGGCATCCAGACGTCATCGTTCCGATTCCGCGCCGCTTGGAGCCGCGCCGCGAGCGCGACGACGTCGGGGAGCAACGCCGGGTCGCTGATCTCGTCGTGACGATCATCGAGCACTGAACGTACTTTCCCCACGCGGCGCGAGAGCAGTTCTTGGACGAGCGACCCCAGCGTCGTGTGATTCTTCCCGAGCGCCGCGAGGTTTCGCCAATCGGCGAGCGCGCGGCGAATCTGCCGGCCGTTCTCGTGCGCGCGTGGCAGGCGAGCTGCTACGTATTTGAGCTGGCGACCCAGACTTTGACGCGCCGCTTCCGCCTGGGCGCGCGCTTCGTCGAACAGCGGACGGGGAAGCACCACGCCAAAGAACGCGTCCCGCATGAGATCGTCGTCGGGATAGGCGATCACGCGCAGCGCGGCGATCACATAGCCGACGGTGGGATCTTCGGAGAGCGCGCGCCCCTGAGCGAGCCGGCACGGAATGCCGGCGTTGAGGAGCGCCGCCTCGAGCCCGTTGCCGATGTCGTGCGTGCGATAGAGCAGCGCGACGTCGCTCCAATCGTGTCCGTGCTCGGCGCGATCGCGGCGAATGTCTTCGATGATCCACGCTTCTTCCTCGTCGTCCGTCTCGAATCCAACGGCGGCGACGGGAAACGCGGAATCACGATCTGTCTTGGGGACGACGCGGTCGGCGAAGATGGGTGTATTCACCATCACCAGCTTGCGCGCCAGCGCGAACACCTCGCGCGAGCAGCGGTGATTCTCCTCGAGATGGATCTTCGTCGTGAGGCCGAAGTCGTTGACGAAGCTCTTGAACACCGCGGGATCGGCGCCGGCCCATGAGTAGATGGATTGCTCGTCGTCGCCGACGGCGAACACGTGACGGTGCTCGCGGGCCAGCCCGCGGATCACTCGATATTGTACGGGATTCAAGTCCTGGAACTCGTCGACGAGGACGACGTCCCACCGCGACCGCACGGACGCACCGTCGTCGGCCCGCTCGAGGAGTTCGGCGGCCTTGATGACGAGCGTATCGAAGTCGACGAGCTTCCGCTTCGTCAGAAATCGCTCATACTGCTCGAACAGGATGGCGTCGTCGTTGAGCAACGCATCGCCGCGGAACCGATGCGCGGAGAAGCGATTGAGCATGTTGCGATGCCAGCGGCGCGGGCCCTCGATGCGTCGCAGCGCGTTGAGCTGATACTCTTCGTCGGCGATGCCGAAGCCCGGCTCGAGCAATACGTGGGCACCGAGCTCGCGCAGCAGCTCGGCGCAGAAGGCGTGGATCGTTCCGCGCTTGATCTTCGCGGCGGCGTCACCGAGCCGCGCCTCGAGCCGGTGGGCGATCTCGCCGGCGGCTTTGTTGGTGAACGTGAAGGCGCAGATGCGCGCCGGATCGAACTTCAGCTCCTCGATGAGAAAGCGGATTCGCTCGGTGAGGCAGAATGTCTTGCCCGCGCCGGGTCCCGCGAGGACGAGCAGCGCGCGGGCGTCGGCTTCGATCGCGTCTCGCTGCGACGGCGACGCCACGTATGGAGAGAACGTGGCGAGCGTCGGAGCAACGGACGTCGTCAAGCGAACCGCTGGCGTGCGCGTTCGCGCGCTTTCCGCGCTTCTTCCTCACGATTGCGCGGCGGGGCGTTGATCTCGAGCGAGTTGATGAGGCGGCGCGCGATGGCGGTGACGTCGTCGACCGCTTGATTGAACGCGGCCTCGTTGGCGCGGGAGGGACGCGTCGTCCCGCTCAGCTTACGGACGAATTGAAGCGCCGAGGCGCGAACCTCGTCGTCGGTCGCCGGTGGTTCGAAATTGGCCAGGGTCTTGATATTCCGGCACATGAACGGACTCCTTTGGCAGCGCGGGTGCGATCCAGAATATGCTGCCGCCGAGGGGTCCCGTGCCAGTCGCCGACGCGCCAGAAGCCGACCGAATTGTGATCGCGCCCTTCCGCTGGCTCGTAAACTTTGTCGGCATGACACACGTCAATCCGACTGACGACGAGCTTCGCGCGATTCTCTCGACGAGTCGCACGATCGCCGTCGTCGGCGCTTCGTCGAAGCGCGATCGAGCGTCGCATGGCGTGATGACAATCCTCATGGCCGCCGGATTCAACGTCATCCCGGTGACGCCGCGCGAGGAGCGCATCCTCGGGCGAACGTCCTACCCCACGCTGGCGGACATACCAGAACACGTCGACATCGTCGATGTCTTTCGTCGCGCCGAGGAAACGCCGGAGATCGCGGACGAAGCGGCGAAGATGGGTGCCAAGGTCTTGTGGCTGCAACTCGGCATCGCGAGCGAGGAGGCGGCAGCACGTGCCCGCGCCGCCGGCCTTACCGTGATCATGGACCTCTGCATCGGCAAGACCACGAGCCGGCTCGGGATCAAGCGCGCGAAGGAATGACCGGTCGCGCGGTGTTCAGGCCGTCTGCTGCGCCGCTGATTCGCGTGCGCACGCTGCGGCCCGCTCGAGCAACAACTCGCGTTCGCGTGCGTTGCGGGTAAGCGACGCGGCGCGCTCGAATTCCGCCTGAGCCTCGTCGAGGCGACCGAGTTTCTTCAAAAAGTCGCCGCGCACGCTCGGCAGCAAATGGTATCCCTCGAGCGACGACTCCGACGTGAGCTCATCGACCATCTCGAGGCCCACCGCTGGACCATCCGCCATCGCGACGGCCACGGCGCGATTCAACTCGACCACGGGTGATGGGTCGAGCTGGGCGAGCGCCGCGTAGAGCGCCGCGATGCGCGCCCAATCCGTGTCGTCGGCCAAGTGCGCTCGCGCGTGACAGGCGGCAATCGCCGCTTGAAGTGTGTACGAACCGCGCGCGGCATCGAGCTGCTCGGCGCGCGCAAGCGCGGCCAGACCGCGCCGGACGAGCAGTTGGTCCCAACGCGCACGGTCCTGATCGAGCAGCAGCACCGGCTCGCCCGACGGACCAACCCGCGCCCTCAAGCGCGACGCCTGAATTTCCATCAGCGCGACGAGACCGTGGACTTCCGGTTCCGTCGGCATCAACCCGGCGAGAATGCGGCCGAGGCGAAGCGCGTCCTCGCAGAGTGCCGGTCGCACCCAGTCGTCGCCCGCGGTCGCCGAGTAGCCTTCGTTGAACACGAGGTAGATGACCTTGAGGACCGCGGACAGACGCGCGGCGAGCTCGGCGCCTCGCGGAACTTCGAAGGGAACGTGCGCTTCGGACAAGGTGCGCTTGGCGCGCACGATGCGCTGCGCGACCGTCGATTCGGGAACGAGAAAGGCGCGCGCGATCTCTTCGGTCGTGAGACCGCCGAGCAAGCGGAGTGTGAGCGCGACGCGGGCCTCGACGGAGAGAATCGGATGGCACGAGATGAAGACGAGGCGCAGTAGATCGTCGCCGACGTTATCGTCGATTGCCGCGTCGAGGTCGGGGACTGCGGTTTCCTGCCGCGCCTCGATCTCGTAGCCGACTTGTTCGTGCTTTCGCTCGACCAGCTTGCTTCGGCGAAGCGCGTCGATGGCTCGGTGCTTGGCGGTCGCCATGAGCCAGGCGCCGGGGTTGTCGGGAACGCCCGACTCGGGCCAACGCTCGAGTGCGGCGACGAGTGCGTCCTGCGCGAGATCTTCGGCGAGTCCGACGTCGCGCACGATGCGCGTGAGGCCGGCAATGAGCTTCGCCGACTCGATCCTCCAAACGGCTTCGATGGCGCGATGGGTGGCTGATGTCGTCACCCACACAAATCAGAGGGCGCGCACGCCGCCGGGCAAGGCGGAAGAAACAGGGTGGAGGGTGGAGGGTGGAGGGTGGAGCGGGCGCAGCGGCGGGCAGCGCGACTAGGGCGCCGTGCCGATGGCGGGCTCATACCAGAGAACAACGACGCCCGAGCTGAACGTTTGCGTTCCGAACAGGTCTTCGTCCCGGCTCTACCTTCGCCGTCGAACGAAAAGACTCGCGATCGACACACTAACGAGAGGAGTTCGCGGACATTGTGCGATGCGCCGGCAGAGTTTGCCGAGCGATCTTCTCTGGTCATGGTTTAGAGTTTGCTCTCGATCATCGTAACTCCGGGGGGAGGAGAGAGCACCATGGCAGTCATCGACGATCCAGATTTCCTGACGAGCCGACCGAAGCAGTTGGCCGCTGTCCACGAGCTGGCGCACCTGCGCAGCCGCTTGGTGGACCTACAGTCTGAGCTGCTCAGCCGAATGCACGAGCGGCGACAGATTATCCAGCGCGTGGCCGAGCAGGATCTCGAACGGCAGCGCGAGAGTGGACGGGCAAGTCGCACGTCGGCCGTGGACCGCGCGCGGGCGAGCGAAGAGGTTCGGGTGTTCGATCAGAACCTCGCCATCCTCCGTGAAAAGACCCGGCGCATCGACATCGACATCGAACGCACGAGGCTGAGCGTCGAGGTCGCCGTCGCCGGCGCTGTCGACCGTACGATCGGCCTGGTCAGTCAACGGGGAGCCGCATAGCGAGCGCTGGCTATTTGCCTGCTCGCGCCACGATCTGATGACGGTACGCGGAACAACCCGATCGCTTCCGAGCGACGGCGCCAACGAATAGGCTGCCGCCTCCATTACTCCGCGCGCAGCGCAACGGCGGGATCGACACGCGCCGCGCGCGCAGCCGGCAACCAGCACGCCGCGATACCGACGGCCGCGATGATGAGCGCCACGGCGCCGAGCGTCGCGGGATCGTGGGGCGCGACGCCGAACAGCAGCCCGCGCAGCAGTCTCGACGTCACCAGCGCTCCGGTCACGCCCGCGGCAAGCCCGACGACGAGCAGTGCGCCGCCCTCGCTCAGCACCATGCGCCGCACGCGCGACGCGTCGGCGCCGAGGCTCATGCGAATACCGATCTCGGCGGTTCGCGAGCTGACGGAGAAGGCGAGCACGCCGGCGATTCCAACCATGGCGATGATCATGGCCAGCGCTCCGAACGAGGCGATGAACAGCGCGTTCAAACGCCGCGGGGCAACGGTCGCGTCGCGCACCTCCTCAAGCGTCGCCACGTTCTCGATGAGCTGCCGCGGATACAACTCGCGAATCGCGCGGAGCGCCGCCGGTTGGAGCAGGCTCGGGTTCGATTTGGTTCTGATCACCATCGACCCATTGAAGATCTCTTCTTGTGCGAACGGCTGGAACACCGTCGGCGTTGGGTCGGAGTCGAGCCCCGCGTCGCGCGTGTCGCCGACGACGCCGACGACGGTGCGCCAATCACCGGTCACCGGAATGAACTTCAGCACCTCGCCCGTCCACGCGATGCGCCGCCCGATCGGATCCTGGTTCCCGAACAGCCGCTCGGCGAACGACTTGTTGATGATGACGACGCGCGCCGCGTCGCGACGATCGGTCGACGCGAACGCGCGCCCCTTCAAGAGGGGAATGCCCGCGGCGCGAAAGTATTCGGGGTCGGCCGTCTTGTAGGTGGCTCGCGGTGTTGCTTCGCCCGATCCGAGCGGGCGCCCCTCGGCCTTCACCTCGAGCACGAAGAACGTGCTGCGCAGCGGAACGCTCGACCCAATCGACGCAACCTGCACGGCGGGTAGCGACGCAACACGATCGCGCATGCGTTCGTACATCGCGAGCTTTTCCGGCGTCGAGATCGCGTTGCTCTCGATCGGGATTTCCATCGTCAGCACGTTTTCCGCTCGCACGCCGGTCTCGACCGACTGGAGCTTCGACAGCGTACGCACGAGAAGCCCCGCGGCGGTGAGCAGCACCATGCACACGGCGAGTTGCGTGATCACGAGAGTATTCTGAAGCCGATGTCGTCCGCGGCCGGCCGTTGTTCGGCGTCCAGCCGCGGCGAGCGGCGCGGCCAGCGCGGCACCTGCGCCTATCTTGGGCACGAACGACAGCACGACCGCGGCAACGATGCTCGTGATGAGACTCACCGTGAGCACGAGCCCGTCGACGCGAATCTCATCCGCGCGCGGCGTGAGCTGCTGCGCGAACGCGACGAGCATTTTCAGACCCGCGAAGGCGACGAGTACTCCCAACGCGCCACCGACGAGCGCCAACGCGAGGTTCTCGATCATCAGCAACCACCGCAGCCGCCAACTGCCGGCGCCGAGTGCGGCTCGCACGAGCATCTCACGCTCGCGGCCCACGCCGCGCATGAGCGTCAGGTTGGCGACGTTCGCGCACGCGATGAGCAGCACGAACCCCGCGGCGCCCATCAACAGCCATAGCGTGAGCGATGCGCGCTCGTTGAGCGCGACCTTGAGCGGCGAGACCGCGATCTCGTAGCGCGACGCGCGCTCGTACGCTTCAGGATGGTCCGCGCGCACGGTGGTGCCGATCCGCGTGATCTCGGCGCGCGCCTGCTCGACGGATGCATTCGACGCCAGCCGTCCGAACACCTCCGTCATGCGATGGGTTCGCCCCGTCTTCATCGTCGCGCTCAAGTGGTGCGGGCTGGTGACCATGTTGACGAAGACATCGGTGCGCGCCGGATACTGCGGCGCGCGCTGCACAACGCCGATGATCGTCGACACCATGTCGTTGATGCGAACCGTTCGGCCGACCACTTTTGGATCGCCCCCGAACTTCTCCATCCAGAATTGATGCGAGAGCACGGCGACCGGCGCCGCGGCGGGTCCGTCGTCCCGTCCCGTCGTGAGGCGGCCAACCACCGGCGCGAGACCCATGACCTCGAAGTAGTTGCCGCTGATCACGCCCGCCTGGATGTGAACCGGTTCGTCGTTGTTCACCATCGTGAACGTGAGCCCCGAATACTCGGCCACGGCGGACAGCGTCCTCGACGCGGTTCGGTAGTCGATGATCTCCGGCACCGAGAAGAGCACGTTGTCCTGTCCGGCGCCTTTCGCGGATTGCCGCAAGTACACGAGGCGCTCGCCCTCGCGGTTTGGAAGAGGGCGTAACAGCGTTCCTCTGAGCAGCGTGAACATCGCCGTGTTCGCGCCGATCCCCAGCGCGAGGGTCAGAATCACGGCGACGGTGAAGCCCCGCGCTCTATAGAGGCTGCGAAACACGCGACGGAGATCGGATAGGAAGCTCATTGGACGCGCTCGTCGGGGATGAAGGGTTCAGGAAGAGTGGTGGATTATTTTCGCGCGGCGACTTGGGCGCGCAAGCGCTCTTCCTGCTCTCGGAGCTCCGGCGTGAACTCGGCGCCGAAATCGTCGGCTTCGAAGATTTGGCGAATTTCGATCTCGCCTTCGCCGCCGGTTGGGTTGGGACAGCGCTTCGCCCATTCGATCGCCTCTTCCTTCGAGCGTACCTGCCAGATCCAGAAGCCCGCGACCAGCTCCTTGGTCTCGGCGAATGGCCCGTCGATCACCGTCCGCTTGGAGCCTGAGAACTTGACCCGCGCGCCCTTCGAGCTTGGATGGAGTCCTTCGGCTTCGAGCATCACGCCGGCCTTCACCAACTCTTCATTGAACTTGCCCATCTCGGTGAGGAGCTGCTCACTCGGGAGGGCGCCGGCCTCGGACTCGGCGCTGGCTTTGACCATCACGATGAATCGCATCGTCGTCTCCTTATGTGATTGGCTGAGGACCAGCGACAACCGGACGATCTCGACCGGCTGAACCTAGGTCCTACTTGAACGTCGAACGAGAGGGGGCGAGATCGACACGTTGGAGAAATTTTTCTTGGATTCGGCAAAGTTGGAGCCGCGCCGACCCGGCAGCCCTCTCCGCTTCGTCGCTTTTGCCGTATCGATGCCAGGAGATACCGCGGACTAGTCGCGCAACAACCCTCTGACATAAAGCGTTGACAGCGAATCGATTATGAACGGCGACCAGACTGGTTCGCCGCTCTTTTTCTTGCCGAGTCCGGTGTCGTCCTCCAGCCTTCGGCTGCCGTGGCGGCGCAGCACAGGCTCGGTTTCGCCTTTCTCGAACCATCCCGTTGGCGGGGGTGTCGAAACGTGAGCGTCTAAGCAGTCGTAGATCCTCACACCTCGACAGAACGAGTGGCTCATGGAAACGCTGGCGCGGGATCTTCGCTACGTCACGCGTGCGCTGTTGCGCACGCCGGGGTTCTTTCTCGTCACGGTTCTGACGCTGGCCCTCGGCATCGGGGCAACGACGGCGATCTTCAGTGTCGTGAACGGGGTGCTGCTCCAGCCGCTTCCCTACCCACGATCGGAGCGGATCGTTCAGCTCTTTCAGGTCGACAAGGACGGAAAGCGAATGAGCGTTTCCGTGCCGAACTTCCGCGACTGGCTCACGCAGACGCGCAGCTTCTCGGCGATGGCCCTGTCGCATCCGCCTGGGACGATCACGGTGAATGGGCTGCGTGAGCCGGCCCGCGTCATGGCGGCGGACGTGAGTGGCGACTTCTTCTCCGTATTCGGCCTGCATCCGGAAATCGGACGTGTGTTCTCCGCCGACGAGCTGCATCCGGGCGGATCACCCGTCGTCGTCGTCAGTGATGCGTTTTGGAGACGCTACCTCGACGCGAATCCCGGCGCGGTCGGCCGTGCGGTCACGATCGGGACGAAGCTCTTCACCGTGGTCGGCGTCATGCCGCCGGAGATGAACTATCCCGCCGGCAACGAAATGTGGATGCCCGAAGAGCTCGAAGAGTCGAACCCGAGTCGAACGTCGCACGGCTGGCGCGTCGTCGGCCGGCTCAAAGACGGCGTCACGATGGCCCAAGCGAAGCAGGATCTCAGCGCGGTGTCCCGCCGTTTGAAGCAACAATACGGCGACGCCACATGGATGTTCGACGGCGACCTGATCTCACTGCACGAGCAACTCGTCGGCAAGATTCGCACGACACTGGTCGTGCTCTTTGGCGCCGCCGCGTTCCTGCTGCTCATCGCCTGCGCCAACGTCGTGAACCTCCTCGTGGCGCGCATGACGCTTCGCCGCGCCGAGATTGGCTTGCGACTCGCGCTCGGCGCGACGCGAATGAAGCTTGCCCAGCAGTTCCTGATCGAAGCCGGCGTGTTGTCGGCGCTTGGCGGGGCGCTGGGTATCGGATTGGCCATTGGGGGCGTTCGCCTGCTTCTCGCCATGCAGACGGGTAGTCTGCCGCGCGCGAACGAGATTCGCGTCGAGTGGCCGGTGATGGCGTTCGCCGTCGGTGTGTCAGTGCTTACGGCGATCGCACTCGGCCTGCTCGCCGTGTGGCAAGGGGCGCGCGGCGATATCCGCGAGACGCTATCGTCGTCG
>Ga0153915_10005613_pt1 | contig 11682 bp, 17 predicted proteins | sample Opewatmetagenome_2_FD_107003 | JGI IMG/M metagenome (GOLD analysis project Ga0153915, IMG submission 107003) | Freshwater wetland microbial communities from Ohio, USA - Open water 3 Core 3 Depth 3 metaG | ecosystem: Environmental > Aquatic > Freshwater > Wetlands | place: USA: Ohio, Lake Erie...
GGAGTCTCTTGTTATAAACCAGTAGGATCTTTCTATGTCTTTCCAAATTTTTCTTCCTATTATGGCAAATCATTTCAGGGTAAGAAGATTGAAAACTCCACACACCTCGCTGACTTTTTCTTAGAGATGGCAAAAGTGGCTGTTGTCCCAGGGGTTGAATTCGGAGCCGATCCCTTCGAAAGACTTTCTTATGCCACTTCAATGGAGGATATCAAGGAAGGGTTAAATCGGATTGAAGAAGCCCTTAAAAAACTCTCTTGAAATAATCGCTTAGAATGGAGCGGTGGTCGAAGGCGATCTCATCGGGTAGGTTTAATTCATTAAAGATTCCAATCTCTAATGCGTCATCCTTAGCCTTAGGTTTCCCTTTCCCTTTTGCAATATAAACCGTTGAAATGCTGTGATGTCTTGGATCTCTTTTTGGATCTGAATAAGTGTGAAACTGTCTAATTACTTTCACCTCTAAATTTGTTTCCTCTTTTGCTTCCCTCATAGCCGCCTTTTCCAAAGATTCTCCATAATCTACAAATCCCCCTGGAATGGCCCAACCAAAGGGTGAGTTTTTGCGTTTAATTAAAATGACTCCCTTTGATCCGATTTCGATGATGATATCGACTGAAGGGATAGGATTTCTATAAACCTCAACCTCATTTTTACATTTTGGACATTGAATGGTTTTTGTTGCCATCCTATTCACCCCTTTTACATCTCGCTTCTGTCATTCCCGTGCAAACGGGAATCCAGACAAAGGTTAAAATTATATGGATTCCTGCTTTCGCAGAATTGACAAGTAGAAAGAATTTTATGCCCTAATCGCTTTGCTTCGTCTTTAGAAAATATTTTCTCAACATGTCGAGAGCGATTATGGCCGCTCTTTCTCGGACCATCCAGAGTTCGCCCCCTAATGAGTATTCTTGGTTTTCTATTCCAGTAGAAGTTGAAAGGGAGTAATAGGTTTCTATTCGATATTCTCCCTCTCCTTGTTTCTCAGCAATTTTCCCAAATATGGCAAGTCCAATATCCGTTTTAAACTCATTTCGAGCTTTCTGAGCCAAGGAATCAGTAAATCTTTTAGAATCTGCTCTTAGAGAATTATTCTCCATTAGGGACAAGTTAAGAAATTGACTTTGGGAAGTTTCAGATGGAAGAGCAACTCCCTGAATAAAAGAGCGGCTACCTGTACTCGTTAATTTCTGGGAGACGATCCCTCCTGTGAGGGTCTCGACCACAGATAAGGTAAGGTCTAACCTCTCCAATTCCCTGGTAATATTTCCATGTAGCGTCTCATTATCCACACCATAGATCAGGATGCCAAGCCGTTTTCTGATCTCCTGTTCCATTTTTTGTATCAAATTTGAGGCTTCTTCGGGACTTTCGGCTTTGGCCGTAATTCTTATCCTAATGTCCCCAATTGAAGCGAGTGTCCCCACTGAAGGGTTTCGACTCTCCTTCATCAGATCTTTGATTTGAAGGCCAATAGCGCTCTCTCCAAGACCACAGGCACGTAAAACCCTATACTGGATGACCTCATGCTTCAGATCAAATCGTTTCCTAAGATAAGGGATGACTCTGTTTTCCATCAAATATTCCATCTCTGGGGGAACCCCTGGGATGGAAATGATCGAGCCATTTGAGTGTTCAACAATAAATCCCGGTGCTGTCCCTTTAGGGTTTTCGATGGGAATAGATCCTTCTGGAATATAGGCTTGTTTTCGATTGTTTTCAGCCATTCGAAAACCCCGCTTTTTGAAGAGGGTTTCAATCTGTTCCATGAGATGAGGTTGAAAGGTAAGAGGCCTTTGGAAGACTTCTGCAATGACTTCTCTGGTAAGGTCATCTTCAGTGGGACCGATACCCCCGGTGGTGATGACAATCTGAGATCGGTTGGTGGCCTCTTTTATAACCTCTTTCATTTTTGGGAGATCATCTCCAACCGTTGTTGTCTGGACTAATTCAATTCCATTTTCTGCAAGTCGCTTAGCAATGTAAGAGGAGTTTGTATCGATGATTTGACCGAGGAGGAGCTCTGATCCAATGGCAATGATTTCAGCTTTCATTTTACTATAATAATTAATAAAGAAAAAAGGGCCACACGCGTTAAAAGCATTTTCGCTAATTATTTAGGAATCGCCTTCCCGTACCTTTAGAGTTTAACTTGTCCATATGGGATATTCTTTGAGAAGTAAAAATTAACAAACCAGGCGTTTATTGGCAAGCAAAATTTTGAATGGATTCCCTCCCCATTTACCCCGTAGAAAGACCCACTATTTATGGTGGGGATGAAGAAGAAAATGTTCATTCCTCATTGAGGGTGGAGTTCAAAGCACCGCCCTTTCTAACGGGGTTTAATCTAAAGCAAGAGAGCAGATCGATGGTCATGTTAGCCGTAATCAAGAATCAGGACCGTGTCTCTCTTGACAATATTTTTATTTACCTCTATATTTTCCCATCGTCAATAAAAATTTAATTCTTCGGAGGATCTAACATGTTCAGGGTCAGTGTCATGTATCCCAATCAGGAAGCGGTTAAGTTCGATATCGACTATTACCGAACGAAGCACATGGAATTAGTAAAAAATCTTTTGAAACCCTTCGGATTGATTAAAACAGAAGTGGATAAGGGGGTTTCAGGCGGAGGAAATTTATCCGCGCCTTACGTTTGTGTCGGGCACCTCTACTTTGATTCCCAAGACGGTTATGACAGAGGAGTAGCAGAGAAGGGGCCGATCATCCGAGGCGACATACCTAATTTTACCAATGCCACCCCAATTCGACAGATCAGTGAAATTCTCGTGTAATCAAAAGAAAGCGCCCCTGGCGTGACTCGAACACGCGGCACACGGATTAGGAATCGTGTCAATGGGGTTTTGCGCTGATTTTAATAACTCAATGAAAATCAGAATTTACAAAACAAAACATTGTGATAGAATGAAAGTCAAGGTTGGTGTTGGTTGGTAAGAGTAGGCATAAATTTAAACGTCATGGGCACACGGACGGGCACAATGAATCATAGAGGGGATAGGCACGGCTGGCCGAAAGCTGATTCTCCTGATCAGTTTCCCCTCTTTAACCTTCAGGAGCCACGCAGGAGGTGGCAAGATGAAAAAGAAACCCACTAATACAATTTGGGAAATGTTTAAGGATGAAAACCTTGAGCCAGAATTTAAAGCTCTGAGGAAGTATTCACCAAGCGAAAAAGAACTAAAGGATCTCGAACTTCGTCCTCCGGTAGAGGATGAGATCACTGGTAAAAAATGGCATAAAGAATACTCCGACTTTTTTGAAACACACGCACCCAAGGGACTGATTTATGAGCAGGAAAGAACAACATTTAACTACCATCTTAAAACCAAAAGGGTCGAGATAATCAGCGATGAAGAGGAAGGGCCTGACTATGAAAGAACTACCGATGTCCCATCCCTTAAAATCTTTAACTTCTGGAAAAATATTTATCTTGCATATTGCTTAACGATCCCTCCCTCCTGGGAGCCTTTAAAAGATGGTGGTTTCAAACTAAAGGAAGTTCCCAAAACACCTTTAAATATTGCCAGCCCTAAGAACAGAAGTGAAGCATTGGAAGACTTAATCAACCAATATCCAGAGCTGTTATCCAATCCTGACCAGTTTAAAGGACGATATTTTACTGACAAGACAGGGAAAAACAGAGGAAATGTGATTAAGGGGTTAGAGGCATACTTAGGAGGGAGAAAAGATCGAATACAATCATACTCTATGTTTAAGAGAGTTGTTAAGTTTACCAGACTTCTTGTAGATGAAGTTTCCTTTCGGGGTGATAAGCAAAAATATCAATTAGCTTCAATTTTCCTTTTAGGATATTTGGGAGTGAAACTTACACCTATTCAAATTAAAGATTATCTCAGGAAATAGGAAGCCTCTCTACCAAAACTACGTACCAATCCTGCCAGCCACTCGTTTTCCACGATAGCCCAAAAAACCTGTTGTAATATCTGAATCAGGATGGAAACCCTGGTTCGGCAAATTCGATTTAATCATCGTCTATCTCAAAAACAATTAGGAATAATTTTGGGGGTAAAGCCGTCAAGAATTAGTGCGATTGAAAACGGCAGACCGATGAAGGGAGAAGAGTTAGGCAAAATTCTCAATGCAATGGGGAAGTCAATCTTTTATGAAGTCGATCCCAAAATTAGATTAATAATTCCATCAGAAAAGAAGGAGAAGTTATGAGGAAATCAAAAGGTTCGATTTCTGCTCTCTTCCAGTTTAATCAGTTTGGGAACTTAAAAGGAGTTTTCTTAAATTCCGAAACTGAAGATGATCAAGAGATCCTCCAGAAGGGACTTTCTGAACTTTTGAAACCAGCGAAATTCAGTTTTATAAGGGCATTATTTCAGAAAAGGAATCGACATGGATAAAGAGAGCGAACAGATAATCATTGGGCATCTCATTCGCTTTCCTGAAATGGTTTTTGAGATCAGTGAAGGGATTGAGCCGGAGGATTTTTCATCTTCTAAACTGGCGGCGATCTTTCGGGCTATTCAAGAGCATTCAACCAAAAGGTACGATGCCATCCTGCTCTCAAATACTCTCAAGGGGTGGGGCTGGGACATCTCTGTTTTTGATCTTGTGGCTTTGGAGGATTTTGCATTTGAAGGGTTTGATTTAGGGCGCATTAAGGAAGAGATCAAAAGCGAAAGACGGAAGCGGGATTTAATACAATACCTAAAATCCAACCTCCAAAAACTTGACCAGCCAGGATCAGATTTAACAGAAATTTATAATGAACTATCACAAAAATTATTAGACATTGAGGCCGGTATTTCAACGGATACCATTCTAAAGCAACCATCCGATTTCCGAGAACAGATTTTAAATCCAAAAAATTCAAGGGCTATATTTACGGGCCTTCAAGAGTTTGACCGATTGCAAGGAGGATTACGGCAATGTGAGTTGACGGTTGTCACCGGCGAAACAGCATCGGGCAAAACAACTTTTGCGGCGGCTTTTCTACCTTACACTTTATCTCAAAAAGGTTATCCGGTTTTAATCGCTTCATTTGAAATGAAACCTGACTCCATTCAACGGAAGATGGTTCAGATGACTATGGGCCGGCCATTCATAGATTTAAGTCAATCCGAGAAGAGGCAAGCACTTGACCTTATCGAACAATTGCCAATTCATTATGTCGATATCTATGGTCAAGTTGGACTGAAAGAACTGAAATCTGCCATTTTTAAAAGTCATAAGCAATTTGGAATCGACTTTGTTGTCCTGGATCACCTTCATTTCTTTCTTAGATACTCAGGCGACCAGGAACGTCAAGCAATCGATCAAGCTCTTCGAGATATCAAGTCCTGGGCCATGCAACTTAATATTCACATCTTCTTGATAGTCCATCCGACCAAGTTGACCTATGACAATTCAGTGGTGAGGTTGAACGACCTCAAGGGATCGTCTGGACTGAAACAAATCCCCGATAACGTCCTTTCGATTTGGAGACCGAGGGGAGAAGACGACCTTAAAAAACCTCAGAATGAAATCATCTTATATGTCCTCAAGGTCAGGGATGACTCAGGAGATGAAGGAAAAGTTATTTTGACCTTCGATAAACGATCACAAAGTTATTTCAATTCGGGACTCGGCGTCGCGATGCCGACTGAGGGGAGAAGGAGCCCTGACTCCTCTTCCCCAAGTTCCCGGAACCTGTCAGGGAAGGATTTAGCAAGTGGAACCGATAGATGATGAAGGGTGGGTTAGTCTCCACAGAAAATTACTCGATAATCCAATTTTTAAGGATGCGGAGGCACTTCAATTGTTTATCTATTGCCTACTAAGGGCAAATTACAAAGATAACGACATTCTTTTTAATGGTCAGGTGGTACACCTAAAGAGAGGACAGTTTATTTTCGGGCTTAGGAAGGCAAGTAAAGCCCTAAAAATGTCAATCAAGAAATTAAGAACTCGTTTGTTAATTTTGGGAAAACTCGGAATAACGGCACAACAAACGGCACACCGATTTTCTATCATAACCGTTTGTAATTATAACCAGTATCAAGATAGCCAAAATGAAAAAGGGCACAATAAAGGGCACACTGAGGGCACACTGAGGGCAACAGATAATAAAGATAATAAAGAGAATAATATAGGTCGAGCATCCAAAAAGACGGATGCTAACCCCAAAATTAAGGAGTTCTTTTCTTACTGGAAGGAAACCTTCACCCAGAAAACAGGTCAACCCTACACCTTCAGCTATGCCAAGGAAGGCTCCCTGGTCAAGCAATTACTTCAGGTTCATTCCCTTGAGACTCTCCAAGAAATGACAAAGGCTTTCTTTAGTGATGAGGAATGTAAGCGAAGGGGTCTCACTATTGGTATCTTTCGCCAGGAAATAAATAGGTTGATTTCAAGCAGGGCAATGAATCCGATTGAACAGGCGAAAAGGGAGATGGCTGGAAGAAGGGTGAGCGATGCGCACTCACAATCCCAAAATTCCGAGTCTAACCCGATTGAGAAGCTAAAAGGAATCCTTGAGGAGGAGAAACCAGATTGAAATCGATGGTCAAGTATGGGGGGAGAGGCCATAGCCTCACCAAGAACGAAAAGAAGCTTCTAAAGGTGATTGTAAACCATGCAGGTACGCCCTCAAAAGGCCCCATGAATATCAGCGAACTTTGTAAAGAGGCGAAGGTCTCAAATAAAGTCTGGTACAACTTAGTTGAGAATCCAGAGATGGCAACCTTATTACCGGAGGCTCTTGATTATTTATTAGGCCAGCAAATCATTCCTGTCGTTCAGAAGGTTGTGGAGAGAGCGTTGGCTGGATCGGCGAAGCATGCTGAACTGGTCTTTCGGCTTTCTGGTCTCTTACAGGATGGTCAAACCAAGATCCTTCAGGTGTTTGGCAAGGAGAGCACAGAGGGTGCATTCCTAACGGAACAGCAAATAAGTGAAATGTTAGCGAGGGCAAAATGAGAGTTGGTGAGATCAGCTTAAAACAACTTCAAGGGATGGGCCTTAATGAACTTCTTTGTTTAAAAGGGTTTCTTGCTAATCCGAGTGAAGAAAATTGGCAGCTTATCACCTTGGGGCGCTTGAGAGATGAGAGAATCAAGTTATTGAGGGAGAAGATCGAAAGAAAAGATTGGCCTCCTCAATTCCAATCTCACGATTGGGAGATAGCGGTACGCCGATCAATGAACTTGCCACCAATGTCGAAGGATGAACTCAGGCATTACATTGAGTGTGATGTTCTGGTCGAATTGCGTCTTGAAAGAGAGATCTTAAAGACACAGGGGGTTGATGAGTCTCTATGGCCTGAAAATCTCCAAGGGTCGGATTGGGTGAAGCGATTCTTTGAATCGTATGGACTGGAGGAGCCTCAGAGAACTCCTCCGGCTCAATTATACAAATCTCCATCTTCCGATTCGATTAAGCAGGCTAAATTTAGCGAACCGAGGACGAAGCCTAAACCTCCAAAGGTGAGCAATCCTTATGCGGATGATGGCTTTGGAACGCTCCTAAAATAGGGATTTATGGGCACAATATCGGGCACAGCAAAAAACTCAATAAATAACTCCACAAAACCATTAGAGAATAATCCCCAGAAATATGCGCAGGGGATTGTTAGTCCTCTTCCCAAGCGCCTATATACCCTCAAGGAGGCCGGTTATTACATGGGAAGGACTCTCTGGTCAATGCGTGAGCTAATCTGGGCCGGTAAGTTGCCTATCGTTAGAAGTGGCAAGAGGATCTTTATAGACCTGAAGGACATGGATACCTTCATCGAGAAGAGCAAGGAGACCTATGTTTGAGAGCATACCCCTACCCCATCCCCTAAGAGATGAGAGGGGCTTGTCTGTGGCTGTCTATGATAACCAGAAGGGCCGTCCCCCCTGCTCTTCCGGTGGCGAAGCCTGGAGCCTCACCGACCGCAGAGCCTTGCCGTCCCGAACTACCGAACCGACCGTCAAAAGAGACTCATTAGCCTTGCAGTGTCTCATTTCAAAACTCGGAGGTGTTTTCAAACCTTCTTCGGATATAGGGTGTCACCCTGCACAAAAAAAATTGAAATATATGGAGGTTGTGATGGCTAATAAAAAGAGAATTTCAAAGAGTCGGAAGAAAGCGAAGGGGAAGGATGAGAGTCAGGTTAATTTTATAGTGTTATCCCTTCCTAACTTTTGGGACTTAGATCGTGATACCCAGAGAGTTATTGAACGTGAGATGGTCGAGAGGGGTATTCATCCTTTTATGCGAATGTTTGAGATTGAGATAGCAAGACAGGTCCGAGAGGGGTTGAACTAACCGGAAAAAGGAGGTGATCAAGATGGCGATTTATAAGTACCACATTTGTGATGTTCCTGACTTGGGAGAGCTTTTTCAGATGATCAATGAAGAAAATTCGGAAATAGTCGAAATGCTGTACGCCAGTGACAGTCAACAAGTCATTACCGTCACAAAGGAAGGGAAGAAGGGCTTTATCCAGACGATGAAGGAGAAGGCCGAATCAGAACCAGAAGAGGAGGAATAAAAAAGTGGCCGAGAAATGGTATCAGGGAAAGTTAAGGAATAAGCGAGTTAAAAAGAATCCTCTTGGGGAGAAGGAGTTGGCTGGGGAAGTTCGGATAACGGATGCTTATTCAAGAAAAAGTGTAAAGAAAAACAATTTAAAAGGAGGAAGTAAAAATGGTTAAGAAAGGTGGTAAATCACAGACGGGAACGATGACCAGCGATCAAATTAACGATGCGATCGATATCCAAAATGCTACTGCGAAAACTTACGATCAATATCCAAAAGGTTCGACCAGGATTAAAAAGGAAGATGGTCGGAGAAATGTTCCAATCATTGAGGATGTGAGAAAAGATCCTTACGCAAAAGTAAGAACGGCCAAGAAGCATGAGGCATCCAGCGGAGAGGGTGGCAATCCCTTAAACATCGAAACGAATTTCGATAAAAAAGCTTACAAAGAAATGAGTGAAGATTAAAGGGAGTGGGGTCAGCGATGGCCCCTTTCCAAACTTGAGAGGAGGTTTATTGTGGATGCAAAAATAATTTTGATAGGTGAAGAGGCTGGGCCTTATGTGACCTTGAAGGAATTGAAGGAGAAGCGAATTGAGTCGGAGAAAATTCCACCTCCAGAACAGCGGAAAAATAGGTTCGATTCATGGAAGGCTGAGAAAGAAAAATCGTTGCGGTCCCAGATGAAGCAGTTTGCACAGGGAATGGTTCAGGGAATCCCTCCAGAAATTTGGAGCGAAGAATCTTTGTTTGCTCATGTAGAAAAAAATCTCAACAAGGAAAATGTCAGAATGATGTGGCCTTTTATCCTGCTCCAATATCTCCCGTTGGTGGTTGAATCGTTAGAGGTCGCTGTCTATGCCAGGGAGAGTCAAGCATGGAACACTCGCCTCCAGGGATTTGATAATTCGATTGCGGTTATGACTTCGCAACTGCCCAAGCCGTTCTCACCTGAACTGATTAACAAAGACCCAAGATTTCCTGTGGAGAGATGTGGTCAAACATCCGATGGGAAGTGGTTTGACCGATGGCTGGCCCTGGGCCTGAAGGAAAAGAAATTGATTATGTTTGATTCTCCTCAGTATGTCGAATATCTGATTCGATACTACCATGAGGTGTATTGGGCAACCGCTGAAAGGGAGAGAGTAGAGGCATTGAAACAAGTCACTCCACCAGTTGAACCATCCCCACAATCGACAACGGAATCATTTGCGAGTGGACTCCATGAATTCTACGAAATGGGACGGGAAAAAAGTTTAGATGATGAGCTTGTTGGCGGTAGGCGTAAATCAATAATTTACAAATGATGAAAGGGAGGTAAAAGAGAAATGCCAACTTCAGAAGAAATAAAGCAACAGATTTTAAATGTCTCACAGGGGCTTCCCGAAAGTCAGGATTATGACACCGAGGGCGGTTATGGGGAGAGTGATGAGGGTGAAAGTGCAGAGGCCGAGGACTTCCAGTTGCTTGGTGGTGAAGAAGATTTGGAGCAAGTAAAAGAGACCCCTGAAGAGTTCAGTCAACGAATGTGGAATGAAACCCAAGAAGAGGAAGCCCAAGAGAAAAGGGAGGCCGAGGCTGAGCGTCAACAGGCTGGCTTGGATTATCTTGAAAAAAGGATCAAATCCTCTGGTTCGGAAGAGGCTTTTTTTGGAAATCTTCAAAATGCGATGGTCGAGGATTTCCGAGACCTAAAATTTAAGTATGCTCCGAATTCTCAAAGTCCACTGGCGGGAGTTATTGATCGATTCGGCTTTGAGTTCGATAGGGGAAAAATTCGACTCTCTCCACAGACGATCAAAGACAGCGATGCACCACATGAACAATTATTTTTACGATGGCTTTCAAAACCTTCCGTGATGCGGGATTTAAGTATGGATCAAATTAGGGAAGCTATTGAAATCGGGGCACGTGGGGAACCTTTAAGGTCACGAGCCAAAGAGATCATGGCCCCCCACGCCATGCATCCAAAGAAACAAAGGAGGAGATAATGTCACGAAAAGCAGAGCAGTATAACCAATCCAGACGAAAACTAATAAAAGAAATTGCGACAGTTTACAATCTCGATCCCAAAGCCCCAGACTTTAAAGAAGGGTTCGCACAATACGAAAAAAAAGCTCTGGAAGACAGAACAGCCAAATACTCAAATCGGATCTTTGAAAAGTACCCTGTCAAGTTGATTGAGAAGGTGTTTAATTGGAGCCAGGAAAATTTGTCACCTGAGGAATTTGAGTCAGAGGCCTTTGAGTCAATTATGATTCGATATATGTCGGAAAATCCCAAAGATGTTTCGGCAGGAGACATTGAAAAGATTTACGACAAAAAAAGCGGTAGGCTCAAGAAGTTTGCAAGAGACCCGCTCAGCGATCCCCTTCGATGGCCTGATGTGGCGAAAGCAGAAACGGGTGTCGTTGAAGAACTTCCTCCAACGCCCAAAGTAAAGCCCACCGCTCCTACTATGCCGAGCCAAAACCAGCTAAATGGGATGTCCTCTGAACAAATTGGCGTGCTTATCAAACAGGCACGGGTAGCGGGGGTTGAAGAGTAAATAGATATGTCTTGGGATGAACGATGCCTGAAATCTATTGAGAAAGAAAAAAAAGAAATTGAAGCCCGTTACGGAATCAGAATTGGTCAAACTGAAGTGTACTGTGTCAGATGCGGGAAGCCTTGGGGATTTGGAAAGCATACCTGTCAGGACATAAGGTTTCAGCGATTAAATGAGGCCAAAAAGATACGTACCCCTATCCCAGACCGAGTTTACGACCAAAGTGCCTCCTGCGTCATTTAGAGGGGCTTTTAGAGGGTTCTAAGGGGTATTTGGAGGGGTTTGAGTGGGTTGAGACAGAAAGGAGAAAATATGAATTGTCAGAATGGATGCAAATTTTTAATTGAACGGATACGAAACGGTGAGACTGAGTTCTTTTGTCGGTTGATTCCGACCGTGAGGTGTATGGGAACAATCAATTGCTCGGCTTACGAGAAGAAGGAACAGGATGAACCAGACAAAAAACGATAGGGATGTTCTATTAGATGATGTTTTAAGGGGTTCTAATGAGTTCCCATGGAGAAAGGAGCTTACTCAATTTCTCGACTGATTCTTTGGTAAACTCAAGGGCATTTTTGCAGATTTTTATTTTTTCTTTCCACTCTGTTTGTTGTAAAGAATTGAGCTTAGAAAGATCC
>Ga0153915_10005614_pt1 | contig 11681 bp, 13 predicted proteins | sample Opewatmetagenome_2_FD_107003 | JGI IMG/M metagenome (GOLD analysis project Ga0153915, IMG submission 107003) | Freshwater wetland microbial communities from Ohio, USA - Open water 3 Core 3 Depth 3 metaG | ecosystem: Environmental > Aquatic > Freshwater > Wetlands | place: USA: Ohio, Lake Erie...
CGCATCATCGACCGCAACACCACGATCCCGACCAAGAAGAGCCAGGTGTTCTCGACCGCCGAGGACAACCAGAACGCCGTCACCATCCGCGTCTTCCAGGGCGAGCGTGAAATGGCGGCCGACAACAAGGTTCTCGGCCAGTTCGATCTGATGGGCATTCCGCCGTCACCGCGTGGCATGCCGCAGATCGAGGTCACCTTCGATATCGACGCCAATGGCATCGTCAACGTCTCGGCCAAGGATAAGGCAACCGGCAAGGAACAGCAGATCCGGATCCAGGCATCCGGCGGTCTGTCGGAGGCCGACATCCAGAAGATGGTCAAGGACGCCGAGGCCAATGCCGCCGAGGACAAGAAGCGCCGCGAGGCGGTCGACGCCAAGAACCATGCCGACGCGCTGGTGCATTCCACCGAGAAGGCGCTGTCCGAGCATGGCTCGAAGATCCCGGAGAGCGATCGCCGGGCCATCGAGGACGCCGTCAGCGATCTGAAGGAAGCGCTGAAGGGCGACGATGCCGAGGCGATCAAGGCCAAGACCAACACGCTGGCGCAGGCTTCGATGAAGCTCGGCGAGGCGATGTACAAGCAACAGGCCGAAAGCGATGCGGCCAAGGATGCCGCAAAGGACGACGTGGTCGACGCGGAATTCACCGAGGTCGACGACGACAAGAACAGCAAGAAGTCTGCTTAACCGGGCTTAGACCATGACCCTCATTCTTAAGAGCACGCTCGCCGCGTCTCGAAGAGTGGGGGTCATTTTTCGTTAAGCCGAAGGCTGCATTGTTTCACGCGCGTTCCTTCGGAATGAGGACGAATATCGGGCGGGTTTGACGGATGTCCACCAAGCGCTGCTACTACGAAACCCTTGAAGTCGACCGCAACGCGGATGAATCCAAACTCAAGGCGGCCTTTCGCAAGCTTGCGATGAAATGGCACCCGGACAGGAATCCGGGCGACGCCACCAGCGAGGTGCGCTTCAAGGAAATCAACGAAGCCTACGAAGTCCTGAAAGACGGCGACAAGCGCGCCGCCTATGACCGCTTCGGTCATGCGGCGTTCGAACAGGGCATGGGCGGCGGCGGTCCCGGCTTCGGCGCCGGCTTTGCCTCGTCATTCTCCGATATTTTCGAAGACCTGTTCGGCATGGCCGGACAGCGCGGACGCGGCGGCGGGCGCGAGCGCGGCGCCGACCTGCGCTACAACATGGAAATCACGCTGGACGAAGCCTTTCTCGGCAAGACCGCCCAGATCGAGATTCCGGTTTCGGTCACCTGCGAATCCTGTTCGGGCACCGGCGCCAAGGCCGGCACCAAGCCGAAGACCTGCTCGATGTGCGGCGGCGCGGGTCGGGTGCGGCAGGCGCAGGGCTTCTTCACGCTGGAGCGAACCTGCCCGGGTTGCCAGGGCCGCGGCCAGATGATCGAAGATCCCTGCCCCGCATGCACAGGCTCGGGCCGGGTGACGCGCGAGCGGACCCTGTCGGTCAATATTCCGCAAGGCGTGGAAGACGGCACCCGCATCCGGCTTGCCGGCGAAGGCGAGGCCGGCGTCCGCGGCGGACCGCCCGGCGATCTCTACATTTTCCTGTCGCTGGCGACCCACGAGTTCTTCCAGCGCGATGGCGCCGACCTGCACTGCCGTGTCCCGATCTCGATGGTGACGGCGGCGCTGGGCGGCGAATTCGAAGTGCCGACCATCGACAAGGGCAAGACCAAGGTGAAAATCCCCTCCGGGACCCAGTCCGGCCGGCGCTTTCGCATCGCATCAAAGGGCATGCCGGTGCTGCGCTCGCGCCAGACCGGCGACATGTACGTTCAGGTTGTGGTGGAAACGCCACAGAATCTCACGAAGAAGCAGCAGGAATTGCTGGCCGAGTTCGAAAAATTATCATCCGGCGCGACGCAGCCCGAAGCGGCGGGTTTCTTCACCAAGGTCAAGGACTTCTTCGGAAACCGCGCGAATCCTTGAGGCGCGATTGCGTTCGACCGCGCTAAGAATCGGAACAAGCGCATGATTCTGTCGCCAAATCGGCCACACTTTGGCGCAACATGCGGGCGCGCGTCCGGCTTGACCGTATCGCCTGCGACCTATACCTCTTTGTGACCATTTTCTGACACTGCGGCCTGACCGCGGTCCCGCCTGGTAGCGACATGCCTTTGCAATCGTCCGTGCGTGCGTTGAAAAAGCCTCGTCTCGACGACGAGGTTCGTTTTCTTCGTTCATGGATCGAGAAGCCGCTTCACATGGGCGCCGTGATGCCGTCGGGACGGGTGCTGGCCCGCACCATGGCGCAGTATGTCGACGTCAAATCCGAAGGTCCGGTCGTCGAACTCGGGCCGGGGACCGGTGCGATCACCAGCGCGTTGATCGAGCATGGCGTCGATCAGAAGCGTCTCGTGCTGGTCGAATATAATCCGGGCTTCTGCGCGCTGCTGCGCGACCGCTATCCGCACGCCAAGGTGGTGCAGGGCGATGCCTATACGCTGCGCGACTCGCTGCGCAACGTGCTGAGCGCTCGCGCCTCCGCCGTGGTCTCCGGCCTGCCGCTCGTGACAAAACCGATGCTGACGCGGCTGAAACTGATCCGCGAGGCCTTCGTTGCGCTCGCGCCCGGCGCGCCGTTCGTGCAGTTCACCTATTCGGTTGCGCCGCCGATCCCGAAATCATTGCCCGGCGTGTCCACGGAAGCTTCCGAGCGCATCTGGATGAACCTTCCGCCGGCGCGCGTCTGGGTATATCGCAAGGACTGAACTTGCGCGCCGCTTGCGCGGCGGGTTCGTCCCGAACGCGATTCTTAAATCATGTCCGCGCTGAAAATCCTGGTGATCCCCGGCTCGCTGCGCACCGGCTCGCTCAACGCGAGGCTTGCGGCGGCCGCCGCCTGTGAATTCGCGGAGCTGGGCGCGGAAGTCACCCGCATTTCGCTGGCCGATTTTCCGCTGCCGATCTACGACGGCGATCTGCAGACCAAGTCGGGCGTGCCGAAGAACGCGGTCAATCTCAAGCGCATGATCGGCGCGCACCATGGCGTCCTGATCGTGACGCCGGAATACAATTCCTCGGTGCCGCCGCTGGTCAAGAACACCATCGACTGGGTGAGCCGGGTCCAGGATGCGAACGAAACCCGCGGCCAGGTGTTTCGCGAAACCGCCTTTGCGATCGCCGCGGCTTCCGAGAGCCGGCTCGGCGGCACGCGATCGCTGGCGGCGCTGCGGCTGATCCTGTCCGCCTGTCACGCGACAGTGATTCCGAACCAGCTCGCGCTGTCGTTCGCTTCGGAGGCCTATGATGATATGGACAGGCTGAAGCATCCGGCCGATATCGAGGCGATGGCCGCGCTGGTGCGGCAGCTGATCGACGTTTCCCAACGCATGATGTGAGGTGACATGCAGCCATCCAAGATCGCTCCCCGCGACCGGTTGATTGTGGCGCTCGATCTGCCCACCGTGGCTGCGGCGGAAGCGATGATCGCGCGGCTCGGCGACAGCGTCACCTTTTACAAGATCGGCTATCAGCTCGCTTATGCCGGCGGCCTGCCGCTGGTGCGCCAGCTCGCCGATGCCGGCAAGAAGGTGTTCGTCGATCTGAAGCTGCATGACATCGGCAATACCGTGGCGCGGGGCGTCGAGAGCGTCGCCAGGTTGGGGGCGACCTTCCTGACCGTGCACGCCTATCCGCAGACCATGAAGGCCGCCGTCGAGGCCCGCGCCGGATCGGGTCTGAAAATCCTCGCCGTCACCGTGCTGACCTCCTACGACGACGCCGATCTCCACGCCGCCGGCTATCGGCTTGGCGTCTCCGATCTGGTCGAGGCCCGCGCCCAGCAGGCGCAGGTGCTCGGCGTCGACGGCCTCGTCTGCTCGCCGGAGGAGGCGGCAGCCCTGCACAAGATCGTCGGTCACCAGCTGGTGCTGGTGACGCCCGGCATCCGGCCGGCGGGGGCCGCGGCAGGCGACCAGAAGCGCATCATGACGCCGGCCCGCGCCATTGCCGCAGGCAGCGATTATCTGGTGGTCGGGCGGCCCGTGATCGAAGCGCCCGATCCCAAGGCGGCGGCGGAAGCCATCCAGGCCGAGATCGCGCAGGCGCTGGCGTAATCAAGCAAACCGGAGAGAAGACAGATGGCAAAGGGCTACTGGATCGCGCGGATCGATGTGAACAACATGGACGGCTACAAGGAATACGTCGCGCAGAACGGCGCGGTGTTCGCCAAATACGGCGCCAAATTCCTGGTGCGCGGCGGCCGGTTCGTCGGCCAGGAAGGCTCGTCGCGGTCGCGCAACGTGGTGCTGGAATTCAAGGATTATGAGACCGCGCTGGCCTGCTACAATTCGCCGGAATATGCCCGCCTGGTCGCGATCCGCAGTCCCCACGCCGAGAGCGACCTCGTGATCATCGAGGGCTATGACGGGCCGCAGCCGCAATAGCGGAAAGGCCTGCTTGGTTGCCGGAACTGCCTGCCCCGGCTATACGGCAGGGGCGAGGCTTGAAAAATGTCCGACATGCGCTTGATCGTTGCGGGAGCCGGCGGCCGGATGGGCCGCGCGCTGACGCGTGTCATCTCCGAAACGAAGGGCGCCGTGCTTGCCGGCGCGCTGGAAGCGCCCGGCTCCGAACTCCTCGGCAAGGATGCCGGTGTGCTCGCGGGCCTGCCCGCCAATGACGTCAAGCTGTCGGCCGACCTGTGGTCGATGTCGGCCGATGCCGACGGCATTTTGGACTTTACCGTGCCGGCCGCGACCATTGCCAATGTCGCGATCGCCGCCCAGCGCGGCCTGGTGCACGTCATCGGCACCACCGGTCTTTCGGCCTCGGACGACGCGGTGATCAAGAGCGTCACCTCGCGCGCCATTGTCGTGAAGTCGGGCAATATGAGCCTCGGCGTCAATCTGCTGGCGGCGCTGGTCAAGCGCGTGGCGCAATCGCTCGACGCGGGCTTCGACATCGAAATTCTGGAAATGCACCACCGCGCCAAGATCGATGCGCCGTCGGGCACCGCATTGATGCTGGGCGAGGCCGCGGCCGCGGGCCGCAAGATCGCGCTCGATCAGCACGCCGCGCGGGGCCGCGACGGGATCACCGGCGCGCGGCGATCGGGCGATATCGGCTTTGCGTCGTTGCGGGGCGGCACCGTCACCGGCGATCACAGCGTGATTTTTGCCGGTCCGATGGAGCGCATCGAGCTGACCCACCGGGCCGAAGACCGCACCATGTTCGCGCAGGGCGCGATCAAGGCAGCGCTGTGGGCGCGCGAGCAAAAGCCCGGACTGTATTCGATGGCCGACGTGCTCGGGCTCAGTGACTTCTAAGGTTTTGGACTTCTAGACTCGGACTTCTGACGATCGGAATGGAATCAAGAAAAATGAGCGACCGTCTACTTGTGCTGGTGCGTCATGGCCAGAGCGAATGGAACCTGAAGAATCTCTTTACCGGCTGGAAGGATCCCGATCTCACCGAGCAAGGCATCGCCGAAGCCAAGGAAGCCGGCCGCAAATTAAAGGCACAGGGGCTGTCGTTCGACATCGCCTTCACTTCGGTGCTCAAGCGCGCGCAGCACACGCTCGACCTGACGCTCGCCGAACTCGGCCAGACCGGCCTTCCCGTCAAGAAGCACCTGGCGCTCAACGAGCGCGACTATGGCGACCTGTCGGGCCTCAACAAGGATGACGCCCGCAGGAAATGGGGCGAGGAGCAGGTGCATATCTGGCGCCGCTCCTACGACGTGTCGCCCCCCGGCGGCGAAAGCCTGAAGGATACGCTGGCGCGCACGCTGCCCTATTACGTGCAGGAGATCCTGCCGTGCGTGCTGCGCGGCGAGCGCACGCTGGTCTCGGCGCACGGCAATTCGCTGCGCGCACTGATCATGGTGCTGGAAAAGCTATCGCCCGAAAACATCCTGAAGCGCGAACTCGCGACCGGCGTGCCGATCATTTACCGGCTGAACGCCGATTCCACGGTGGCATCGAAGCTCGATCTGGCGGCGTGAGCGCCGGGGCCGAGATCGTTTCTCTCGTCGCGCCGCTCGCGGACACCGCCCTTGAGCAATTGGCCGAGGTGCTGGTCGACTGCGTCGAGGGCGGCGCCAGCGTCAGCTTCATGTCGCCGTTCCCGCACGATCAGGCGCTGGCGTTCTTCCGCAAGGTCGCGGGCTCGGTCGCCGCGGGCGACACGGTATTGCTGGCGGCCAGGCTCGACGGCCGGATCGTCGGCACCGTGCAGCTCGGCCTCGATACGCCGCCCAATCAGCCGCATCGCGCCGACGTCAGGAAGATGCTGGTGCATCGCTCCGTGCGCGGCAACGGCATCGGCGCGGCCCTGATGGCTGAGGTCGAGCAGGAAGCGCGGCGGCATGGCCGCTGGCTGCTGGTGCTGGATACGGTACCCGGCGAAAACGGCCATCGCCTCTATCTGCGTGCCGGCTGGACGCAAACCGGGCTGGTGCCGGACTATGCGATGTTTCCGGATGGCCGCTTGTGCGACACCGCCATCATGTGGAAGCGGCTGAAGCCGTAGGATGGATTTCGCCATCGGTCGCGCATTCGCGCGACCCGTTGGCTCAACCCATCTCGCGAACCCGATGTCTGTTATTGCATTCCCACCTGCCCGGCTTCCCAGCCGAGCATCGCCTGCTTGCGGGTGATGCCCCAGTGGTAGCCGGTCAGCGCGCCGCCCTTGCCGAGCGCGCGATGGCAGGGCACCACGAAGGAGATCGGGTTCTTGCCGACCGCAGCGCCGACCGCGCGTGACGCCTTCGGGCTTTCGATCCTGGCCGCGATATCCGAATAGCAGACGGCGCGGCCCATCGGGATCTTCAACAGCGTCTCCCACACGCGCACCTCGAAGTCGGTGCCGATCAGGACCACGCGCAACGGCTGGTCCGGCCGCCACAGCCTTGTGTCGAAGATACGCTGCGCCAGCGCGGCCGTGCCGGCGCGGTCCTCGACATAGGTCGCGCGCGGCCAGCGCCGCTGCATGTCGGCGAGCGCGGCCGCTTCTTCGCCCGGATCGGCAAACGCCAGCCCGGCAAGCCCGCGCCCGCTGGCGATCACGATGGCGGTGCCGAACGGCGAGGGATGAAAGCCGTAGCGCAGCGTCATGCCGGCGCCGCCGTTCTTCCATTCGCCCGGCGACATCGCCTCGTGGGTGACGAAGAGATCGTGCAGCCGCCCCGGACCGGAGAGGCCGGAGTCCAGCGCGGCGTCCAGCACGCTGGCGGAATCGCGCAGCAGGCCCTTGGCGTGATCGAGCGTCAGCGCCTGCATGAAGGCCTTCGGCGTCAGCCCGGCCCAGCGGCGGAATAGATGGTGCAGCTCGTCCGGCGTCACGCCGGCGGCATCGGCCATTGCTTCGATGGTCGGCTGTGCGCGCCAGTGCTCGGAGATGAAGGCGATGGCGCGCCGCACCGAATCATAATCGCGCAGCGCGGCGTTCTGGGGTCCCGGTTTGGCGAGGCGGTGCTCATTCATGGCGAGGTTCATCATGGCTTACGATGTAGGCCGGGCGCGGCTTCCAAACCACCCGATTCCCGACGAGCTTTTCACGCGACCGGATTGTAGGTCGGGCCGCGCTTGGCGGCCTGCAGCGCGGCCGTCAAGGCTTTGGCGAAACTGGCTTTTTCGTCAGGCCCCAGGAAGCTCGCGATCGAGACCCGGTGGCCCCTGGAGACCAGGTAGAGCTTTTCGATGCCGTATTCCGCATGGCTGATCTGGTCGAGCCGCACCCACAGCGGATTGAGCACGAATTCGACCACATGGCCGCGGTGGCTGATCCGGCGCAGGCGCAGCTCGGACGGCGTGATCCTGATTTCCTCGCTCGCCCGGGCGCGGCGGAAATTGACCCGGAACGCCCAGTAGATCGCCAGCACGTCGAGGCCGAAAACGCCGAACACCGGCCATGCGCCCATCAACAGAAACGCCAGCCCCGCGGCGAAGCTGACGATGGTGACAAACGCCATCACCAGCAGAAAGCCGGCGCGGTTCAGCGAGCGGTGCGGCGTCAGCAGCGCCGAGAACAATTCCGGCTGCGCGTCCGGATCAAAATCATTGCCTGCGGTCATTGCGTGTCAGTATACCCGCGTCATGGCGAAAATCATCCGCAAGTCCCTGCCCAAATCGCGATCAACGGTTCCACAACGCGCCAAGAAGTCCAAGGCTCCCTCGGCGGCGACGCCAAAGCGGGTCAAATCTGCCAGGAAAGCCGCGGCCGGATCGGGACAAGGGCGTCCGACGATCAAAATGACAAGACCCTGGACGCCGGCGGAGGTTCGCGAGGCGTTCAGCCGCTTTCGCAAGGCCAATCCCGAGCCGAAGGGCGAGCTGGAACATCTCAATCCCTACACGCTCCTGGTCGCGGTCGTGCTGTCGGCGCAGGCCACCGACGCCGGCGTCAACAAGGCGACGCGTGCGCTGTTTGCGGTTGCCGATACGCCGCAAAAGATGCTCGCGCTCGGCGAGGAAAAGGTGCGCGACTACATCAAGACCATCGGGCTCTACCGCAACAAGGCGAAGAACGTGATCGCGCTGTCGGAAAGGCTGATCGCGGATTTCGGCGGCGAGGTGCCGCGCAGCCGTGCCGAGATCGAGTCACTGCCCGGCGCCGGCCGCAAGACCGCCAATGTCGTGCTCAACATGGCGTTCGGCGAGCACACCATGGCGGTCGATACACATGTTTTTCGCGTCGGCAATCGCACCGGGCTGGCGCCGGGCAACACGCCGCTCGAGGTGGAGCTGGGGCTGGAGCGCGTGATTCCGCCGGAGTTCATGCTGCACGCGCATCACTGGCTGATCCTGCATGGCCGCTACACCTGCCTCGCGCGCAAGCCGCGCTGCGAGCTGTGCCTGATCAACGATCTCTGCCGCTGGCCGGAGAAGACGGTGTAGGGCGCGAGCTTTTCTTCGTCATGCCCGGCCTTGTGCCGGCATCCACGGCCTTCGGAGTTGCAGCAAGCAGGACGTGGATGGCCGGGACAAGCCCGGCCATGACGACGTTCAAAAGCCAGTGCTACCGTGTCACCGGCACGCTGGTTTTCCGTCGCGGCTCGATCAGCTCCGGCCCCGGCCCGCTCAGGCGCTTGTGCATGTGAACCATGAAGGCCATGCCGAACAAAGGCGTGGCCAGGTTGACGATCGGGATCGACACGAAGGCCGCGATGATCAGGCCCGCGGTGAATACCACGGCGGCGTTGTCCCTGCGCATCGCCTTGGCTTCCGCCGGCGCCCGGAACCGCATCGCCGCGAGTTCGAAATATTCGCGGCCCAACAGCCATGCGGTGGCGATGAAGAAGCCGAGGAAGCCCACGCCGGCGAAGAACACGAACGGCAGCGCAATCAGATAGACCAGGATGGCCAGGAGCGCGGTCTTGACGCCTTCGGTGACGGCAAGGCCGAACGGCAGCGCCACGCCGGGTTGTTCCGCCGGATAATATTCTGCCTCGACATGCTCGGCGACCTCGTCGACGAACAGGCTCGCCACCAGCGAGGTGATCGCCGGCATCAGGAACACCGCGCCGAACACGACGCCGAGACCGGCGGCGAACGAGACGATCCAGGCCAGCACGTTGAGCGGCGTCTGGAAGTTGGGGCCCAGCAGCGCCTCGGCCCAGCCTTCGCCCGAGCCCGCAAGCCAGCTCAATAGCCGCTGCAGTCCGATCGCCAGCACGGTGATCAGCACCAGCGCGAGGGCGATCGATCGCCACAATATGGAGCGCATCGGCGGCGACAGGATCTGCGAAAGCGCCTTGACGGCGGCGTCCAACATGGCGGTTTTACCTCGCGCGAGAAGCCCCCGCGAGAGGTAGCCATGCGCGGCGGCTTCGGCAAGGCCGACCCGGGCGCTTTAGGCGTCAAGCGGCCTGCCGTGCACGTCCGGGCCGAACGCCGCGATCGTCACAATCACCACGGCCATCGCCGCCGTGATCAGGCCGAACACGCCGCCGACACCGCCCTCGCGCAGCATATAGGCGATGATGAAGCCGGAGAACATCGCGCTGACCCGGCTCATCGAATAGACGAGGCCCGAAGCGCGCGCGCGGATCGAGGTCGGAAACACCTCGGTCTGATAGGCGTGGTAGGCGTAGGACATCGTCATGTTGGCGGCGGTGAGCAACACCCCGCACAGGATCAGAAGCGCCGGCAGCGTCAATTGCGAAAAGCCCATCCCGAACGCGATGATCGCCACGGATGCGCCGCAGATGATCCATTTGCGCTCGAAGCGGTCGGCAAAGCTTGCGGCGAGCAGAGGTGCGATCGGATAGGCGAAGGCGACGATGAAGGAATATTGCAGGCTTTTTGTTACCGTAATGCCCTTTTCGACCAGCAGCGTCGGCACCCAATTGGCAAAACCGTAGAAGCCGAAGGCCTGGCAGAGGTTGAACACCATGAACAGCACGACCAGCGACAGATAGGGCGGCTTGAACAGATCCGCGTAGCCCACCTTCGCCGCCGCGCGCGCGGGCGCCTTGCCGGCGATTCTGCCCTGACGTGCGGGCGCGGTGCCGCCGGCGGATTCGAGCGTTGCGAGGATCTTGAAGGCTTCCTCGGTTCGGCCGTGACGCGCCAGCCAGAGCGGGCTTTCCGGCACGTAGAGCCGCAAGATCCAGATCACCATGCTGGCGGCGGCCCCGATCAGCACCACCCAGCGCCAGCCATCGATGCCATATGGCGACAGCGGCACCAGCCACCAGGCGAGCGCGGCAACGATCGGAACCGCGATGAACATCACGGCCTGATTGACCGCGAAGGCGCGGCCCCGCATCCAGCTCGGCACCAGCTCGGTGATGAAGGCGTCGATGGTGATGATCTCGACGCCGATGCCGATCCCGGCAACGAAGCGCCACAGCAGCACGCCGCCGGAAGTCGTCTGGCACGCCATCACCACCGTCGCCGCGGTATAGCCGAGCAGCGCATAGGTGAAGATCGATCGCCGCCCGAACCGGTCGGCCAGAAACCCCAGGAAGAACGTGCCGACGAACAGCCCGGCAAAGGTCGCCGCGACGAACGCGCCGATTCCTGAAAAGCCGAAAAAGGCTTCGGTCTTGGTGGTCAACAATCCGCTGCGGTTGAGGCCCGGCGCGATATAGCCGGTCAAAAACAGATCGTAGATCTCGAAGCAGTCGCCGAGCGACAGCAGGATCACCAGCCGCCAGAGGTAGGACGAGGCGGGCAGGCCTTCGAGCCGCCGCGAGATCTCGTCTGCCCCGCCGCGCGCGTCGGCAAGATCGAGGTCGGTGTCGATGCCGACTGCACTCATGATTTCCCTCTGTAGTTTCTTTTGCGCGCGGAATGCATTGCTGCATTGCCTCGGCCGCTTTTGGCCGTCACTTGCCATGTTTATATTTGCTGGATAGCGCTCGGAAGCCTAATTTGCTTCGCAAACCAAAGTTTTCGGGAACCCCGGGGAGACGCCATGAGCACGCAGGACCTGCCATTGACGGGGGTGCGGGTCGTCGAAATGACCCACATGGTGATGGGGCCGAGCTGCGGCATGATCCTGGCGCAGCTGGGAGCCGAGGTCATCAAGGTCGAGCCGCCCTCGGGCGACAAGACCCGCAGCCTGGGCGGCATGGGAACGTCGTTCTTCCCGCTGTTCAATCGCGGCAAGCGCAGCGTGGTGCTCGACTTCGCAAAACCCGGGGACCGCGAGACCATGCACCGGCTGCTCGCCAGCGCCGACGTGTTCCTGGAG
>Ga0153915_10005615_pt1 | contig 11681 bp, 13 predicted proteins | sample Opewatmetagenome_2_FD_107003 | JGI IMG/M metagenome (GOLD analysis project Ga0153915, IMG submission 107003) | Freshwater wetland microbial communities from Ohio, USA - Open water 3 Core 3 Depth 3 metaG | ecosystem: Environmental > Aquatic > Freshwater > Wetlands | place: USA: Ohio, Lake Erie...
ATTTCTCCATTTGTTCCTACATCAATAAGCACTCTTATCTCAGGCCGGTCCGCCATACGGCAGGAGATAATGCCGGCGACGATGTCTCCGCCCACATAGCTTGCCACGGCCGGGAGGGTCTCCATCACAGCATGTGGATTGATATCGATACTGATCTCGGATATATTTATCTGGGGAAAGATCTTGGCGGTGGGAACATAGGGATCAAGCCTGATGGAGCAAGGAATCAGGGAGAGGAGAAGGTGGCTCATGGTAGTATTTCCCGCAGCTACAACGGCTGTAATATCCTCCTTGTTGATCCCCTTTTGTTCCGTAAGGGTTTTAATCAGTTCGTTGATGTTTTCAATAATCGATACATGAAGAGTGTTCAGGCCGTTTTCTATATTGCATGCGTATATCATCCTTGAAATGCCGTCATCCCCGTAATGGGCCTGGAGATTGTGGCTGCCTGCCACTCCCACAACATTGCCGGTCTTCATGTTCACAAGCTGGGCTACAACGGTGGTGGTCCCGACATCGACAGCCAGGCCGTAATTGCGGTCGCCTGCATCACCTGGTTCGATCTGCAATATCCGCCATATATTGCCGTTCCTGGCTATGGTGGCCGTAACCTTCCATTCACTGGTCCGAAGGGTCTCTGCAAGGCCCCGGAGACATTTAAAGGATGCCTCAAAATTCTGATAATCGGTTTTTTTCCTCAATCCTCTTATGACCCTGTCAATATCGCTGATATTATCAGTCTGGGAAGGCTCTTCCAGCACAAGATAGATCTTCTGTGATAAAGGCTCAAAAAAGGACAAGGGATCTCTGGGGATCTTCGGAACGGCGACCTTTTCAGGATGGCTGTAGGTCATTACAGGCTGATCCATAAGGATCTGTTCGTCCTCCAGACGGGCCTCCGGTGGTATAATGACCTCCATATCCATAAAGACCCTGGCCTGGCAGGCAAGGACATAACCCTCCTTAACCTCATCCTTTGTAAGATAATTTAAGGATTCCATGTCGGCGTGCGCCTTTCCTTCAGGGACCTGAACCTTGCATTTGCCGCACACGCCGCTTCCGCCACACAGGCTGTTGATGAAGACCCCTGCCTTTTCAGCCGCATCCTTGATTGTAGAGCCTGCCTCGATCTCAACTTCTTTATTGTCCGGGATAAATTTTATTTTATGAGCAGTCATTTTTTGCCTCTTGTTTATGCGATCTTTTTATTGAATTTTAGCGTCCCTGGATTTCTGCCGGATTTAACAATGAATGGATTATCCGATCTTTTCCATTCCTTTGCAAGTATGATCTTATCATTTGATGAATTGATAAACGAAGACGGTTTTTAAAAGAGCTTACTTGAATCGATACCCTGCGGCGTCTCTATAGTTGATAAGGATCGTGTGATAGGGTCTGCCTCTTACAGATTTCTTGTAGATTTCCCTGATCGTTCATGATACAATCCCGTACCAAGATCTAAATTGAGACACTATGAGATATTTCAAATTGTCTGATCTTCTCAGGCGCTTCATTAGAAATACCTTATTATTTCCTCATTCAGGGTGTCTCGGATTATTATCTCTGTAACATTCCGGCAATTTCTATTAACTTCTAACCATTTTAAATTAGTAGGCTTTTAATTTATTTCCCGGTGTTTTCAAACCTGGCATGGATTTTTATAAATCCTTAGCCATAAAGACGGCATTGATTTCTGAATATTTGCGCAATCAAGTTTTATTGTCATTATCTAAGGCGCTAAAATGAAATTATGCAATAAAGGAATAATAAAGAGTCTTGATCTTGCCAAAGAGATGCTTATCCTTTCCGATAAAGGTGAAGCCCTCAGAGAGGGCGCCGGGTGCGGCGTATTTGGACTAATCAGGGATACGGCATATAAGATCAGACAACCGGCTGAAGAGGAAAATGACACCCATATCAAAAAATGGCGGTGGAAATAAAAATATCAAAAAGTAAAAAATACATAAGGAGGCAATGTATGGGAAAATTAAAAGGAACGAGGACTGAGAGAAATCTATTAACCGCCTTTGCAGGCGAATCGCAGGCGCGCAATCGTTATACCTATTTCGCCAGCCAGGCAAAGAAGGATGGGTATGAACAGATGTCGTTCATATTTGAAGAGACCGCCAACCAGGAAAAGGAGCATGCAAAGAGGCTTTTCAAGTTCCTTGAGGGTGGAGAGGCGGAGATAACAGCGGCCTTTCCAGCGGGTGTAATAGGCAGCACCCTTGAAAATATCAAGGCGGCGGCGGCAGGTGAAAAACATGAGTATTCCGTGATGTATCCGGATTTCGCCAAGATTGCGGAACAGGAAGGCTTCAACGAGATTGCAAAGGTCTTCAGGAGCATAGCTGTCGCAGAGAAACAGCATGAGAAGAGATATAACGACCTTGCGGCAAATATCGAAGCAGGCCGCGTATTCAAAAGAGAGAAAGAGACAGTATGGCGATGCCGCAACTGCGGATACATCCACAAGGGGCCAGATGCCCCGGATGAGTGTCCTGCCTGCGCCCATCCCCAGGCCTATTTCGAACTTTTGGGAGAGAATTATTAATCATTGAATTGAAAAAGGAGGTCAAAGATGGCCGAAAAATTAGGGATATATAAATGCGAGATATGCGGTAATATCGTTGAAGTCCTTCATGATGGCAAGGGAGAACTGGTATGCTGCGGTCAGCCGATGAAGCAGTTCAAAGAGAATACGGTTGACGCATCCAAGGAAAAGCATGTCCCGGTCATTGAAAAGGCGGACGGCGGGTTCAAGGTCAAGATCGGAAGCGTCGCCCACCCGATGGAAGAGAAACATTATATAGAGTGGATTGAGGTTATTGCCGACGGTAAGGCATATCGTCAGTTTCTGAAACCCGGTGATGTCCCGGAGGCTTTTTTTAAGATTGACGCAGCCGGCATAACCGCAAGGGAATATTGCAACATCCACGGCCTGTGGAAGAATTAGGAGAAAGATTATGAGCACGCCGAAACATTGTCCCGGATTCAACGAATTAAAAAGCCTGAAATCCTTTATCTGTAAGTGTCCAAACTGTGGAAAGGAAAAGGAGATCTTTTCGGATGAATTCAACAGGACCCATACCTGCAAAGGATGCGGCAAGGAGATAGACTTTAATAAATGTAAAGTTGAGGCGGAGGCATAGACTGATTAAGGGATATCCTTAATGAAAATGGCTCCCTTGGCTGGGAACTTGTACAGCTGTCCTTCGGGAAAGAGGGAGTGGTTGCCTTTTGGAAAAGAGAGATCGGTCTTGTCTGACATATGAAAAGCTAATAAACGGCGGGAGACCGGGAGTATGGAAAAGGAAAAAGAGCTAAAAGAGAAACAGTCCCTGAATATCAGAGATGTCACTATCTGCGATGCGACCGCCCAGATGCTTGCCAAGGCAGAGAGGGACGGCGTTGAGACGGCCTTTCATCGTGCGGCCGCCATGAAACCATGCCCGATAGGGGCTGAGTCAGCCTGCTGCAAACACTGCTCCATGGGTCCGTGCAGGCTGGTAACAAAAGACCCCTATGGGAAGGTGGGGGTCTGCGGGGCTACCATAGATACTATTGAGTCCAGGAATTTTGCCAGGATGGTCGCGACAGGTGCGGCCGCTCATACGGATCACGGGATGAACATGCTGGATCTCTTCCGTGAGGTCGTTAACGGGAATATAAAGGACTATGCCGTCAAGGACGCATTCAAGCTGGAGGAGGTGGCAAGATCCATAGGCATAGAGGTGAAAGACCGCGATATCAAGGATATTGCAGTGGACCTTTACAGGGAGCTTGAGCGGACATACACGCAGGTTGAGGGAGAGATCCCCTTTGCTCAAAGGGTGCCTCAGAAGACCCTTGAGACATGGCGGAAATACGGGGCGGTTCCCAGGGGCGCGATGCGGGAGATTATGGATCTGCTGCACAGGACCCATATGGGCGTTGACCAGGACTTTGAAAATATCATACACCAGTGCAGCAGGACTGCAATCGCGGACGGATGGGGCGGGTCCATGGTCGCGACTGAACTCTCCGACATCATCTTCGGGACGCCTACCCCTGTGAAGGCAGAGGTGAACATGGGGTGTCTCAAGGCAGACGAGGTCAATATTATTATTCACGGGCATGAGCCCAACCTCTTCGAGTCCATGCTCGATTCCGTCAATGACCCTGCCCTGATACAGGCGGCCAAGGATGCCGGCGCAAAGGGGATAAATCTGGTAGGCATGTGCTGTTCGGGAGCGGAGATGCTTTCTCGTCACGGGATTCCCCATGCCGGCAACTTCATGTCCACTGAGGCCGTAATGGTTACCGGTGCGGTAGATGCCATGGGCGTTGATGTGCAGTGCATAAAGCAGGGCCTTGCCAAGGTCGCAGAGTGTTACGGCACAAAGCTCTTCACCACGAACCCGAGATGCCGGATAGAGGGCGTCGAACACATAGAATTCAATGATCATAAACCCAGGGACTGCACGGACAGCATCGTTGAAAACGCCGTTATCCGGTTCAAGAACAGGAGCCTGCCCGTAGAGATCCCCAAGATTAAAAACACAGGCGTCTTCGGCTTCTCCCATGAATATATCAACTATATGCTTGGAGGCACATTCAGGGGATCCTATGTCCCTTTGAATGATAATATAATCAACGGAAGGATAAGGGGTGTGGCAGGGGTTGTGGGCTGCACCAATCCAAGGGTTAAGCAGGACTGGGTCCATGTGGAACTGGTTAAGGAATTGATAAGAAATGATGTCCTGGTGGTCCAGACAGGGTGTTCGCAGATAGCCCTTGCAAAGGCAGGTCTCTGCACCCCTGAGGCGGCCCATCTTGCCGGTCCGGGATTGAGAGAGGTATGCGAGACCGTCGGCATGCCGCCTGTTTTGGGGGTAGGATCATGTGTCGATAACAGCAGGATACTTATTGCGTGCGCGGAGATGGTGCGCGTCGGTGGGCTGGGTGAAAGCATAGCCGATCTTCCCGTTGCAGGCGCAGCGCCTGAATGGATGAGCGAAAAGGCCGTGACGATCGGCCAGTATTTTGTGGCATCGGGCGTTTACACGGTCTTCGGCGTGACGTTCCCTGTTATAAAGGAGACAAAATTTTATCAACTTCTTACAGAGGGACTTGAGACAATGGGATTCGGGAAGTGGGGGTTTGCCGTTGATCCCCATGAGATAGCCCGCATGATGATAGGGCATATCGATAAAAAGAGGAAGGCGCTGGGCATTGATAAGGCAAGGGAGAGGGTGCTCATGGATATGGGGGACAGACAGAAACTCGAAGCTGTCTAGGAAGCAACTATTGAAATTTGTATTAAATCTATATATTATAAATATTATTAAAATTAAATCAGGAGGATTAGCCTATGAGTAAATATGAATGTACGGTATGCGGATATGTTTATAATCCTGAAGACGGGGACCCTGACAACGGAATAGATCCCGGAACAGCCTTTGACGACCTCCCGGATGACTGGGTCTGTCCTGTATGCGGGGCGACAAAGGATCAGTTTGAAAAGGTTTAATATGATCCTTGATTCGCCTTCCTCTGATTGATGGGCGCTGCCGAAAAAACGAAAGGGGAAGTTATGAAACCGGTTGAAATAGCAAAGGATATTTACTGGGTAGGCGCTGTTGACTGGAATATCAGGGATTTTCACGGCTATTCAATTAAAGGCACCAGCTACAATGCCTTTCTGATAATGGATGAAAAGATTGCACTGATTGACACGGTCAAAAAAGAATTCACGGATGATCTTTTAGAAAATATAAGTCAGATCACAGATCCTGAAAAGATAGATTATGTCATCAGCAATCATACCGAAATGGACCATTCAGGCGGCCTGCCGTCGGTAATGAAAAAGATAGGCGAGGATAAGCCGGTCTTCTGCTCGAAGATCGGGCATAAAAACCTCTCCATGCATTTCACGCAGAAATTCAATTACAATCCGGTTGAGGACGGCGGCAAGCTGAGTCTTGGAAAGAGGACCCTTTCATTCCTTGAGACCAGGATGCTCCACTGGCCGGACAGCATGTTCACCTATGTCAATGAAGACAAGATCCTTTTCTCCAGCGATGCCTTCGGACAGCACTATGCATCCGCTGAAAGGTTTGACGACCTTCTTGAAGATGATATAATGCCTCATGCCAGGAAGTATTTTGCGAACATTCTGCTTCTATATTCCCCTTTAATCCTAAAGCTTGTAGAAAAATTAAGGGGCATGAATCTTGAGGCGGATATGATCTGTCCTGATCACGGGGTTATTTTCAGGAAAGACCCCGCAAAGATAGTAAATGCCTATGTAAAATGGAGCGGGCAGGCGCCGAAGAGGAAGGCGGTCGTTATCTATGATTCCATGTGGCACAGCACTGAAAAGATGGCTTACGCCATAGTCGATGCCCTTGCCCAGGCTGATGTTGATGTTAAACCGATGCATCTTCGAAAATGCCACAGGAGCGATATAATCACAGAGGCGCTTGATGCAGGGGCTGTAATTATCGGATCCCCTACCTTGAATAACGGCCTTTTCCCTACTGTCAGCGATTTTCTCACCTATATGAAAGGTCTGAAACCAAAAAGCAGGATAGGCGCAGCCTTCGGTTCCTATGGGTGGAGCGGTGAAGCGGTGGGTCTGATCAATCAGGTCCTTGAAGAAATGAAATTCAATGTCCTGTTTCCAGGGTTGAAGGTCCAATATGTGCCTTACAATGAAGGGATTAAAGCATGTCTGGATCTTGCTGAAAAGATCGCTCTGAAGCTGCCTAATAAATAATTCGAGATGCCCTATTGCCGGTAAAAAAGAAAGTTCGGAAATGCAAGGATTGCGAATACTGTCAGGCATGCAGTAAAAGCCGCTGCCGTCTTTGCAGAAGCGGCAAGGAGTCGAAGATCAATGCCCCGGGGCTTGCCGGGTGCTTCACCTATGAAGAATACCGGCAATGGAAACTCAGCAAGGGGCATGGCAAAGGCGACGGCTGATGATATGTTATAGGCGCCTTCCATCCATATGTTATCGTTTTGAAGGAATGAGTGTATGGTGAGAAATCCATATTTTAAAGTCCTCCTGCTTTCGGTCTTAATGGCTTTCATTCCAACAGTCCTGTCTCATGGGGAGCAGGTCTCCTTAAGCGACGACACTGCAACCTGCATCGAATGTCACTCAATAATCAATCCCGGCATCGTGGCCGATTGGCGCAAGGGCCTTCATGCCGCAATGACTCCTGGGCAGGCATTGAAAAAGACCGGTCTTGATAGACTTGTCTCCAGCCGCGGAATCCCTGATGAAATCAAAGACTGCGTGGTCGGCTGCGCTGAGTGCCATAGTTTAAATCCCGAAAAACATAAAGACACATTTGAGCATAACGGATACCGTATCCACACTGTCGTGACCCCGGCGGATTGTTCGATCTGTCATGGCGATGAGGTCCGGCAATACAGCGATAATCTTATGTCCCATGCCTACGGCAATCTGCAAGGCAACAGCCTTTATCGTTCCCTTGTGGATTCGATAAACGGAAAGATGTCGATTAAAGACATGAAGGTGAGTTCAATGCCGTCTGATGCCGAGACCGATGCAGACTCATGTTTGCATTGCCATGGAACCGAGGTTAAGGTAAAAGAGACACGCACGATAGATACGGATTATGGGGAGATGACCCTGCCTGTCCTTGCAGGATGGCCGAATAACGGCGTCGGCAGGATAAATCCTGACGGAACCATCGGGGCATGCACCTCATGCCATACTCGCCATCAGTTCAGCATCGAAACGGCCAGAAAACCGGCTACGTGTTCGGAGTGTCACAAGGGACCTGATGTCCCTGCATACGGCGTATACGCGGTAAGCAAGCACGGAAATATTTATTCTTCCAAGGAAGGCGAGTGGAACTTTAAGACTGTGCCCTGGACTGTCGGCAGGGATTTCACAGCCCCGACCTGCGCGGCATGCCATGTGAGCCTTATCGCATCGGAAGACGGGAAAGTAATAAGCGAGCGCACCCATAGTATGAACAACCGTCTGGCCTTGAGGATATTCGGCCTTATTTACGCGCATTCATATCCCAAATCTCCCGATACTTCGATTATAAAAAATAACTCCGGGCTTTCTCTTCCCACGGAACTTACCGGCGGAGAGGCTGATAATTTTCTTATTAACGGCGCTGAAAAGGATAAAAGGCTGGCTGAGATGAAAAATGTCTGTCTGGCATGTCACAGTCGGGGATGGACTGACGGACACTTTGATCGATTGGATAACACGATAAAATACTCCAATGACATGACCCTGACTGCCACGAATATAGTCATCTCGGCATGGGAAAAGGATCTGGTTAAAGGGCCCGGCCGGAATGACAGCCCCTTTAACGATGTCATAGAGAAAAAATGGGTTGAACAGTGGCTTTTTTATGCCAATTCCACAAGGTTCGCCTCGGCCATGGGGGGCGCTGACTATGGCGCCTTTAACAACGGCCGTTTTTATATGTCAAAAAATATTAGCGAGATGCTTGAATGGATAGAACTTAAGCAGAAGACAGAAAAGTAGGATATAAACACTCAAATAAGGAGGTTTCATTAATGCCGCAACAGGAAAAGGTAAAACTTTACACCCTCAGCACTTGCAGCCATTGCAAGGCCGCTAAGAAATTTCTGGATGAATTCAAGATTGAATATGCATTTACCGATGTAGATCTTATACAGGGAGAAGAGAGAAAGTCTATACTCGATGAGGTAATAAAATTTAATCCCCAATGCTCGTTCCCTACGATCATAGTCGGAGACAAGGTGATAGTCGGTTTCAGGGAAGATGAGATCAGAAAGGCGCTTAAGCTATGAGACCGGAAGAACTTTACGAGATGCTTAAAAAGGCCCAGGAGCCGAAGGGGTATTTTTTCAGCAATGACAGGTTGCGGGTGATGGACCTAATGTCCGCACTACTGCTGAACAGGGATCGTTACGGGTATATGTGCTGCCCATGCAGGCTTTCCTCCGGCGACAGGGAAAGAGACAAGGATATCATCTGTCCCTGCGCCTATAGGGCGCCTGACGTTGAGGAATACGGGAGCTGTTACTGCAACCTTTATGTGTCAAAGGACTGGAACGATGATAAAATCCCTCACCAGTATGTCCCGGAGAGGAGACCTGCCGGGAAATTTTTTCTTTAGTACGATCTTTTCTCCTGGTCCCGGGTATATTTGTTGCATATATAAAAACTATCTTGAGTGTTTCCGGCATAGGCTAGCGGGTAAAAAATTGCTTTTTGAAATTTCCCTCTTGACGGGATGTCATGTAGAGGCTATAAGATACGCGCATTCCTGATTTATCCAGGAACCCCACGGGAATTTCTTAATATAAGATCTCTTAAGGAGGATTGATGATTTAAAATGAGATTTATATTTCCGATCCTGATCCTGTTTTTTTTGTCTGTACAGCCGTGTTCGGCAGAGACTTTTAAAAAAAATGACCCATTCCCCAAGGCAGCTGCATCCTATCTGGTCCAGGTAAACGGTGAAACAATATGGTCGCACAATCCGGACAGTAAACTGCCGATTGCAAGCATAACCAAAATAATGACGGCTTTGATTGTCCTTGAACGCTGCAAACTTGATGACGTAGTAACAATAAGCAACAGCGTAAAAAGTGAAACAGGCACCAGGCTCGGGCTCAGACCGGGTGAAAAGATGAAGGTCAGGGACCTTCTTGCGGCCGCCCTTATAAAGTCGGCCTGTGACGCGTGCGTAGCGCTCGCAGATCATGCCGCAGGCAGTGAAAAGCGTTTTGTGGAGATGATGAACGCCAAGGCGCGCGCCCTTGGGCTTTTGAACACCCATTTTCAAAATGCCGCAGGCCATGATCATGAGGATAATTATTCCACGGCCAATGAAATAGCCTCGCTTACAAAAACGGCCCTTAAAAATCAATTCTTTAAAGAGACAGTTTCATTGAATTCCAAAAAAATCAGCACATTAAACGGCAAGCGTACCTTTAACCTTAGAAATACAAATGATATGCTCGGAAGTTTTCAAGGGACAAAGGGTGTTAAAACAGGATTTACGCCACAGGCGGGGAAATGCTTGGTCTCCCTTGCAGGAAGAAAAGGCACCAACGTCATGCTCGTCCTTCTGAATTCACCAAGAAGATGGGAGACGGCTGACAAGATGATGGAAAAGGCCTTTTCCACGGGCAGGGTAAATGTTGCAAAGCGGTAATTTAATGACTCATCAAGCTTCTCTTATCCTTCAATCATTTCATGTGTGGAGGAAAAAATGAAAAAAATATTAAACCTCATTATCTTCGCAGCTATTGTTTCTTTATCTTTCAGCGTATGGGCCGCTGAGAAGATGAAAGAGCCGAAGGTGGAATATTCGGCGGATATGGTAACGGTGAGCGATCAGATTTCCATGAATTCCAAGATTAACTATGCCTTGGGCGGAAAACAAAGAATGGAGACAACCTATAATGGACAGACCTCGATAATGATCATTCGTCAGGATAAAAAGGTCGGTTGGATGTTGATGCCTCAACAGAATATGTACATGGAGATGAGCTTCGATGAGTCAAAGAGCAAATCGGGCGTGTATGTCAATGATTGTGAAACGAATAACAGCGTTGTTGGAAGTGAGTCTGTAAACGGCATAAGCGCAACCAAAAGCAAGATGTCCATGTCATGCCCTAATGACACTGCATTAGAAGGGAATATGTGGGTGACAAAAGATGATATTATGGTGAAGATGGATGCCGTCTCAACCCAGGGTTCAAAAAAAGTGCCCATAAAAATGGAGCTTAAAAATTTAAAGATCGGCAGTCAGGATGCTTCACTATTTGAAATCCCATCGGGCTACCAGAAATTCAGCATGGGGGATATGTCCTCAATTATGAAAATGTCTCAGGACAAGGCTGCCCAGGGAGCTCAAAAGGATGCTTCCAAATCCGGCACAGCAGTTCAATCCGGCTCTGAAACCTCGAAAGACAATGCTGATAGCGGTCAGGGCGTCGAAAAGGCGACCGATGACACTAAAGATACATTAAAAGGCGCAATGGATAAACTCAAAGGCATAGATATCTTCGGCAAGTAGGCGCAACCTGTCCCGCTCTTAACTTAAGAGGGGAAGTCTCAGCCGGGTTTTTATTATGGACAAAAATTAATCATCGAACAGTTAAGGCAGGGTCATTCGGTCCTGCCTTTTTTAATTCCAATTGACATAAAATGGGCAATTCTCTATAATTCCGCCAAAAAGAACGGCTCCTTATCAATTCTAATCAGTTACTAATCACGTTTCTTTTCATAATCAGTAATTTCCCGGCAGTCTTTAAGATGTAATATTGATAAACATTTTGGCGGGATATAAAAGTCTGATTTGAAAAGATCTTTGGAGACGGTCAACTGTAAAGGCTTTCCGCGGGGGCCCTCTTCTTGCCTTAAAATAAGAGGGGGGTGGGGGATAGTTATAAAACTGGAGTTCATTTGGTTTCTGCCGGTCCGTCATAGGGACTGAACTGAAATCACCTGTTTATTATCTCATGATATTATGACAACATCCCGTTCCAATGGATCAATAGCCAAGATCACTCGCCCCAGGATATCGGGCGCTTTTCCTCGAACGAGGCTGTTCAGTCTTCTCGACGGCTATCTTAATTCACCTGCCGTCTGGATCTCCGCATCCGCAGGGTCAGGCAAGACCACACTCGCTGCAAATTATCTG
>Ga0153915_10005616_pt1 | contig 11679 bp, 8 predicted proteins | sample Opewatmetagenome_2_FD_107003 | JGI IMG/M metagenome (GOLD analysis project Ga0153915, IMG submission 107003) | Freshwater wetland microbial communities from Ohio, USA - Open water 3 Core 3 Depth 3 metaG | ecosystem: Environmental > Aquatic > Freshwater > Wetlands | place: USA: Ohio, Lake Erie...
ACAATGCCGTGACCTATCTGCTGGATACCACAGCCGTGTATAATGCAACACCTACAGTAAGCGGCTTTACTGTCGATGGGAATGCCTGCACCATCAAAGACGACACAATCAGTGTTTCATTTGAATCTCCAGTGACTTCATTCACAACGGCTTTTTCGGTTTATCCTTCATTGACAACAACAGTGACTATCAATGGCAATACAGTAACAACCGGCTCAACGATAGATTATTCAGCCAATCTAGGCGATACCGTTCCTTCAACAGTTGTATTGACGAACGGAACCGCTTCTTCCACCTATAAATTATATCTTACTGTTGCCAAGGTTATCACGCCAGCACTGTCCTCTCTGACTATTGGAAGCAACGCGTTGACTATCAGCGCTGATAGCACAATTGCTGATACCATATATGCCACTTCGACTTCACTGAAAACGGATTTTGTTATCACACCGGCCAGTGCTGTTCTTACATTGAATGGCGATACCATTGCCAGTGGTGATACGATTGATTACTCCGGTTTGATAAAGACGACCATTCAACTGGTTGTCAGAACGACGGCCTATACAGCGCCCTACACGCTGTACCTTGACATTATTGATCCGATGACAGTTGCAAAACCTGTTCTGACAACCGGTACACGTACCGATAGCAGCCTGATTGTTAGCTGGAGTGCCATTACAGATGCCACATCGTATTCGTTGATGTATGGACCAACCAGTGGCGAGATGGATACCATCCAGACAACTGAACTGACTGATACCATCACAGGTCTGACTGCCGGCTCCTCATACTCTTTTGTATTGTTTGCTACCAGTGCCAGAGGTATTCAAAGTTTGTTGTCCGATACGTTGGTCCTGAAAACAAAAATCAAGACGTATGATGGTGATGAGCTATATTATACGGACTTTTTATCAACTCCTATCACGTATCCGGCAACTGGTAACCTGTACAAAAAAACATTTACTGCCGATACTACTTACACCTTCGGAACCACGACTGCAAATACGTTAAGTTTGTATGTTCCTGCAAATGCGGCGGGGGAACAACGCATGCACTTCAATAACGTACAAGCTGTCAATGCAACACTTGGAGCCGACTATGCTCCGGCTACTGAAAATGATATGGGAGCTACTAAGGGTTCTATTCAAATTCTTTCCAGAGTTGGCGCCTACTTTGTTACGCCAAAAGTTGCCGGACCGGCAAAAATAACCCTTTGGGTGGCTGACGGAGGTCCCGGTGATGCAAAAACTACGATCTCAAGACAAGTAGGCAGCGCAACATTCACCGATGCAACGGTTTTCACAAGTGGCAATTCGAACAAATGCATCTACAAATACGTCTATGAAAGTGAAGATGCAGACTCCGTTCAGTTCAAAATCGCTCCTGGCAACGTAAAAATCTATCTGTACAACATTAAGATTCAATCGTTACTGCCATCAACTCAGTGTGATATTTCCTCCTTTACATTCGGTGTTGAAGGTGAAGCTGATACGATTATCGCTCCTTCCACCGGCATAAACGGCAAAATCAACATTGGCTTGCCGGCAGGTACGGCTGTCACTGCGCTTGCTCCGACCATTATTACATCTGCCAATGCAACCACCAACCCTGTTTCGGGAGTGGCCCAGGACTTTACCAGCCCTGTACAATACACCGTAACTGCTCAGGATGGCACAACACAACAATTCTACGATGTTACAGTGACCGTTGCCAAGGAAAAAAGTAAGGCTTGTGATGTGAAGGCCCTCACCATTAAAGGTAAAACCGGTATAATAGATACTACAGCCATTGATGTAACACTGTTTAAGAATCAAGGTCCGTTGGATAAATTCCCGGTTATATTTACCTTGTCTGATCTGGCAACCGCCAGCATCAGTTCCGGTGATTCCCTGGACTTCACATCAGGCTCAGCCACATTGACCGTGACGGCTCAGGATACAAGTGTATCACAAGTATATATGATCTACGTGACCGTTTCCGACAAACCAGTGTTTGCCTACATTACAAAATCCGGAACAGCAGGACCTGGCACTAGTAACAAGGATACCCTGGATACGAAGTTTTACCCAACCATTGCTGCCAAATGTGACCTGGATCTGATTAGCGCAGATAGCTACAACAGCGTCACTTACACCGACGAAGCTATCAAAACTATGTTTGCCAGCTACGATGGCGTATTCTGCAGCGAAACAGTGGATGGCACAAATACGCTGGGTATTGGACTTAAGTATCTGGTTGGTTACAAACCCTTCCTGAATACCAAAGCTTATTTTTACACTGTTTCCGGAAGATGGGGATGGGCTGATCCTGTGAACGGTGCTTCTCAGACAGGAGTACCGGTTGAATATTCTGTAGTTGTCAATGCCGGCTACAAGAATCACCCGATCTTTACCGGTACAACCTTTAATGAAGACACCGTTCAATTACTGGATAGCGATCTCAGATTACTGAACAGTCACTACAAAGGATTCCAGGGCTTCACGACGAGTGAAATAAATGATTCCGTAAAAGGTTCATTAATTGCCTCTCCGATTGGCACCCTGGCTGCTACTTGTATCCATGAAATTAATACTGAGCCTGCTGCCAAGTACTTGTTACTGGCTGTCTGCAGCGATAATTTTGATAAGGTAAACGCTGATGGTGTGACTGTAATCAACAATGCCATTGACTACTTGTTGAGTACCAACGTGTATGTTCCGGTGGGTTTGCAGAAGGAAACCGCTGGTATCCGTTATTACACCCAAGGACAAACCTTGTTTTTACAAGGGCTTGAATCGGGCAGCCTCATCGAGGTCTACAGTCTCAGCGGCATGAAATTACATTCAGAAATTAGCTCCGGTAGCACAACAACCGTACCTGTCAAAGGAATGAACATCATTCGGATCTCTTCTGAAATGGGTTCGACTGTTCTGAAAACTGTTACACGTTAACCACTCTACTGATCGAACGCTGATTCTCATCAAACAAAATCAGGGTTCGTCAACCAAAAAGAGGCCGTCTCAAAAGGATGGCCTCTTTCTCTTTTGAAAGGGTATCTTAACAATTGCTGTCCGATAATATAAACTATACAGGTGTAATACCCTGTTCCTTCAAAAGTTTCAAACTCATTTCCCTGAGTTTGAATTTTTGTATTTTTCCACTCCCAGTCATCGGGAATTCCTTGATAAAAAAGATATACTTCGGAATCTTATGTCTGGCAATCTTTCCACGGCAGAAATCGATCACAGTTTGATCGTCCATGGTGACTCCCTGGTGCAGAATAATGAAAGCGCCCACTTCTTCGCCATATTTCTCAGAGGCGACCCCGACCACCTGTACATCCTTGACGCCTTCCAGATGATATAAATATTCTTCCACTTCACGTGGATAAATGTTTTCACCACCACGGATAATCATATCCTTGATACGACCAGTAATACGGTAATTACCTTCCGAATCCCTGTAACCGATATCACCTGAATGCAAAAAGCCGTTTTTATCGATGACTTCAGCCGTAGCCTGAGGATTTTTATAATAACCTTTCATATTCAGGTATCCACGACAGCAGATTTCTCCCTGAACATTGTCGGGACATTCTTCTCCGGTTTCGGGATTGATGACTTTAACTTCGGTGAATTCATAGGGACATCCAACTGTTTGAGTTCTGACTTCGAATGAATCATCGATACGGGTTTGGGTCATCCCCGGAGAGGATTCCGTCAGGCCATAAACACTCGTAATGTCCATATACATTTTCTCACTCACCTTTTTCATCAGTTCGATGGGACAAAGAGCACCAGCCATGATGCCCGTACGAAGACTGCTCATATCAAACATGTCAAACATCGGATGATTCAACTCGGCAATAAACATGGTTGGAACACCATAAAGGGCTGTACAGCGTTCTTTATGAACGGAAGCAAGCACTATCAACGGATCAAACCGTTCTACAATGACTTCGGTGCATCCATGCGTCAGACAGTTGGTAGTGGCCAATGTAACCCCAAAACAGTGGAAGAGTGGTACACAGACACACAATTTGTCCTTATCCGTGAACTTCATGTGTTCACCTGTCAAAAAACCATTGTTGGCCAGATTGAAGTGAGACAACATGACCCCTTTAGGAAATCCGGTGGTTCCCGAAGTATATTGCATCATGATGACATCATCCGGTTTGACGGTTTTTTTGATGTCGAGCAAGAGTTGTTCATCCATATTGCTTCCAAGCAGCAACAGCTCAGCAGCACTGTACATACCGCGGTATTTTTCCTGACCAATGTAAACGACATTCCGCATCTTGGGGAAACGTTCGCTTTTGAGCTGGCCACGTTGACATTCTTTCAGTTCGGGCAACATGTCATAAGTCATTTCCACATATTTGGAGTCCCAGGTTCCATCTGTAATGCAAAGGGTATGCATATCAGAATTACCAACCAGATATTCCAGCTCATGTTGTTTGTAGTTTGTATTGACTGTCACATAAACAGCGCCAATCTTAGCACAGGCATACATGTACGTCAGCCATTCCGGAACATTTTGAGCCCAAATACCAACATGGTCACCTTTCCTGACTCCAATGGCCAGAAAACCAAGTGCAGCTTCATCTACGCGTTTGTTAAACGCTTTCCATGTGAAGCGCAGATCACGGTCAGAATATACCATGTATTCTCTGTCCGGCGTGTGCGTTACCCAATGTTCAAGCCAGTCTCCCAGCGTTCTTTCAACTAATTGCATAATGGTACAGATTAAAACGGTGTATAAACGACTGCCAGAATTTTGGCCTTGGATTCGTTGGCTGCATGAACATTATGTTCCACGATAGAATCGTAATAAATACTTTCACCCTTGCTGATGACAAACTTATTTTTGCCATAGGTTATTTCAATGGTTCCTTCCAGTACATACAGGAATTCTTCCCCTTCGTGAGAAGAAAGCTGATACCCGTTACGGGAAGCAGAATCAATATCAATCAGGAATGGCTCCATATGCCTGCCGGTTTTAGACTGAGCTAAGGCAAAAAAAGTCAGGTTGTTGTGCGAATTGGCTGTTTCCGACGAAAAACTGATACTTTCGGGTTGTTCTTCCTTCCGGCAGATGACCGGTCCAAGATTGCCGTCGTCATCGAGGAAAGTACCTAAACGAACACCTAAGGCACGAGCTATTTTAATAAGCGGAGCCAATGACGGCAAATTAACGTTTGACTCAATACGTACAAGTTGTTCCAGGCTGAGTCCTGAACGTTCAGCCATTTGTTCGGCGGTAATGTTCTTTGATTCACGGATGGACTTGACTCTCGATCCGACAGAAATTTTGTTTTCCATATTATTAGCTACTTTAATTGTTTCAATTCGATATAAAACCGCGCAAAAATAATTATTTTTTTTATACACTCGTTTAAAATATCTCTTTTTTGTAAGGACTTACCCGTATCAGCTTACAAAATCTTCGGGTTTGGCATCAATATTTTTAATACCGGCAATTAATACTTATTTTTGCTGGTAAAATGCAACGAATTAATTCAATACGCATATACTACATCAACCACCATGATTTTTCCTGCTTCCTTATTACACAATGACCAGGTCCGATTGATCTCTCCGGCAGGAATCATCGAGCCATCTATTATTGAAGGGGCTGAGAAAAAATTGCAGGAATGGGGATGGCAGGTTGTTCGGGGCAAGTCGTTGGTTGGTGCCTATGGCCGTTATTCCGGCACTGTGGCCGAACGGTTGTATGACTTGCAAGAAGCATTGGATGATCCGGACTGTAAAGCTATTTTTTGCAGCCGTGGTGGTTATGGTTGCATTCACCTGATTGATAAACTGAGCCTGACAGACTTTAGAAAAAAACCAAAATGGTTGATTGGATTCAGTGATATTACCCTGTTGCATGCCTTGCTACAGTCTGAAGGTTATGCTTCTATCCATGGAGGAATGGCTAGACAACTGGCTATAGGTACTGATCCCATTGAGACAGCATCTTGCGGCAAACCACTTGATATGCTTCATTCGATTCTTTGTGGTAAAAGAATTGAAATAAAACAACCTCCTCACTCATTAGACCGTTCGGGAGCAGGTAAAGGTATGCTTCGCGGTGGCAATCTTTCCATTTTGTACAGTTTGCGAGGCACACCGCTTGATTACCTGCCAGAAGGATGTGTCTTGTTTCTGGAGGATGTTGGTGAAAAACCCTATGTCGTGGACAGGATGATGCATAACCTGAAATTAGGGGGTATCCTGAAACGTTTATCCGGCCTTATCGTTGGCCAGTTTTCAGATTATGAAGAAGATCCTCTCATGTTTGGAACAGTATATGAACTGATTGCTGACTCAGTAGCTGAATACAACTATCCTGTCTGTTTTGATTTTCCAGTTGGACATACGGAAAAAAACATTCCGTTAGTGACAGGAAGTACCGTTCAGTTATCAGTTGACAAAACTGGAACACAACTACTATATGGCTAAATCCATCTTATAAAACGAGCATGCCTGTACCAGGCACACAAGCAGATGATAATCGGCATGCGGCGTTCCATCTGGCCTTAAACGAAAAATATAGTAGAAGATGAAAACAAGTATACTCAAAAATATGATTCTTTTTTTCACGGTAATCCTGGCATCAGTATTATCGTTCTCATCCTGCCATCCGAATGTAAAAAAACAACCTGTTAATAAAACCTCCATTTCAGAAATCCCTGTTTTTTCTGCAGACAGTGCCTGGCATTTTACCGAAGCTCAAACCTTGTTTGGACCTCGCGTCCCAAACTCCTCAGCCCATGAGGCATGCCAGGCATATCTGGTAAAAGAACTAAAAAGAACAGGGGCCATTGTCATTGAACAAAATGCTGATCTGAAAGCCTTTGACAACACCATCTTAAAATCCACCAATATCATAGCCTCTTTTTATCCTGAAAAAACAAGCAGGATATTACTTTGTGCCCATTGGGACAGTAGACCCTGGGCTGATCAGGATTCCGATCCTTCCAACCATAAAAAGCCTGTTTTAGGAGCCAATGACGGAGCCAGCGGTGTAGGTGTCTTACTGGAGATCGCCAGGATAATTGGGCAAGACAGTCTGCAAAACAAACCTGCAGTTGGCGTGGATATTATACTGTTTGACGCAGAAGATTATGGCTATCCTACCTTCCATGAAGGGCCAGAAAATGAAGAAAGCTGGTGCCTGGGATCACACTATTGGGCTAAAAATCTTCATACGCCTGGATACAAGGCAAAATATGGAATTTTACTCGATATGGTTGGAGGAAGGGCCCCAACGTTTTACTATGAATCATATTCCCTTAAGTATGCCCCTGATGTGACTCGTAAAGTGTGGTCGCTTGCCGCAGATATCGGTCATGGTAACATGTTTCTGCCAAGCCTGGGTGGAGCTGTCACCGATGATCATGTTTCCGTCTGCGAACTGGCAAAAATTCCCTGCATAGACATCATTGATTATGATCCCGGCAATCCCAATTCATTTAATGAAACCTGGCATACCATTTATGACACTATGGATAACATTGATCCGATAACGCTGAAAGCTGTCGGCGAAACAATTCTACAGGTATTATATTCAGAATAGAACAGTTGTAACAAACAACTGTTCTGTATATTTGCATAGAACCTTAAATCCTTCAGACTATGCTATTGTCCTATCTTTATGAAGACGTTCAGGAAGCAGGCTGCGATGAAGCCGGAAGGGGCTGTCTGGCCGGTCCGGTATATGCAGCCGCAGTCATTTTTTCCAAAGACTTTACATGCGAGGAGCTAAACGATTCAAAACAACTGACCGAAAAACAACGTTATGATTTAAGGCCTCTCATTGAAGAAAAAGCCCTTGCCTGGAGTCTTGGAATTGTTGAAGCACATGAGATTGACAAACTAAACATCATGAACGCTTCATTTCTGGCTATGCACAGGGCTATTCAGCATCTTGAAATAAAACCCGAACATCTACTGATTGACGGCAACCGATTCCGCTATATCAAACAGATTCCACTATTCAGATTGCCTCATCAGAAAGTGGAAGAGAAACGTTTTGCCGGCTATCCGGAGATACCTTATACTTGTGTGGTCAAAGGAGATGGATTGTACTTATCCATTGCTGCAGCTTCCGTATTGGCAAAAACGTACAGAGACGATTACATGAACATGCTTCACGAACAAAATCCCCGCTATCATTGGGACAATAACAAGGGATATCCAACGGAAGAACACCGGGAGGCTATTCGTCAATTTGGTCTGACAGAACATCACCGAAAGAGTTTCCACTTGCAAAGCAATCAGCTGACACTTGACTTTTAATTTCCTGGGAAAAAACTACTCGTTCTTTAATTTGAAAACAAGCGCGTATTGTCTGATTTGACGGATCATGGAAACCAATCCATTTGATCGTGTAGGAGAAAGATGATCTTTCAGACCGATTCGATCGATGAAATAGAGGTCTGTATCCATAATTTCCGATGGTGTTCTTTCAGACAGCACCCGAATCAATAAAGCAATAATTCCTTTTACGATAACAGTATCACTCTCAGCATGCAAATGGACAAGCTGACCATCATAATCAGCGACCAACCATACGCGGCTCTGACATCCTTCGATCAAGTATTGAGGTTTTTTATACTTTTCACTAAGAGGAACAAGTTCATTTCCCGTATCAATTAATAATTGATATTTGTCCATCCAATCATCAAACGCTTCAAATTCTTCGATGATTTGGTCTTGAATTTCGTTAATAGTCATATTTATTCAGGCTTTTTCGGGACAAATATACAAAATGGGCCTGTGTTTTATTGGTAAAAAAGTCAGAACATCGTTCTGATGCGCTTCAACGCATTATAAAGCGTATCTATTTCACCCGGATTATTATAAAAAGCCAGGGAAACTCTGACGGTACCGTCAATTGACAGTCTGTCCATAAGAGGTTGGGCACAATGATGCCCGGTACGGACTGCAATACCTAATCTGTCAAGCAGAGTACCAGTGTCAAAAGGATGAATACCTTCCAACACAAATGAAAGTGCGGCACTTTTATTTGTGGCATTGCCAAACAGTCTGAAACCATCGATAGTACAAAGCTTTTCTTCCGCATAATTCAGTAAATCCCTTTCGTAGTTGCCTATCTGTTCCAAGCCAATTTCATCGACAAAATCGAGGGCTTCAGCTAAAGCTGTTGAACCAATAAAATCGGGTGTACCGGCTTCAAACTTATACGGCAACTCATTCCACGTAGTATGATTGAAGTGAACCTGACCTATCATTTCTCCACCGCCCTGATAAGGTGGCATGGCATTCAGCAAAGCTTCTTTTCCATACAAAATACCTATACCTGTTGGACCATAAATTTTATGCGATGAAAATGCGTAAAAATCGGCATCAAGCTGTTGAACATCGATTTTCATGTGTGGTACAGACTGAGCACCATCCACTAATACGGGAATATTGGATTTATGAGCCAGACGGATCATTTCCTGAACAGGATTAACGGTACCAAGGACATTGGACACATGGGTTATGGCAACTATTTTCACTTTTGGAGTGAGCAGCTGAATAAATGCATCCATCAGCAGTTCCCCTTTATCGTTCATCGGAATGACCCTAAGTATCATCTTTTTACGTTCACACAACAATTGCCAGGGCACAATATTGGAGTGATGTTCCATAACAGAGACCACTATCTCATCGCCTTCAGCACAAAATGCCTCTCCAAAGGAAAAGGCCACCAGGTTAATGGATTCCGTAGTTCCACGGGTAAATATAATTTCTGCTGTTTTTCCTGCATTCAGGAATTTTCGTACCCGTTCCCTTGCAGCTTCATGAGCCTCTGTAGCACGCTGACTGAGAAAATGCACCCCTCTATGAATATTGGCATTCGTTGAATAATAACCATTTATGATCCGTTCGACGACCCTTCGTGGTTTCTGGGTAGTTGCAGCATTGTCAAAATAAATCAACTCTTTACCGTATATTTTCTCTGAAAGTATCGGGAATTCCTGACGAATGTATTTGAATGCATCTTCCATATTCAATTGCAATTTGCGGCGGCACAACCAGCACATCTGGCCAATTCACCGCGAAAACGTTTTTCGATTAACATACGCATTCTGTCCCTGAGTGGTTCCAGACTTATCTTTTCAATAACATCTGACGTAAAAGCATACTTAAGCAACAGCCTGGCTTCTGATTCTGAAATTCCTCTTGAACGCATATAAAAAAGTGCTTTCTCGTCCATCTGGCCAGTCGCTGAACCATGGCTGCAAATCACATCATCGGCATAAATCTCAAGCTGAGGCTTGGCAAACATGCGGGCATTTTTGGAACACAAATTTTTATTGGACTGATAGGCCGACGTTTTCTGTGCATCTTTCCTGACAATGATGCTTCCGCCAAAAACAGCTCTGGCAGCATCATCCAACACATATTTAAACAATTGGTTACTCGTACAATAGGGAACAGCATGATCGACAAGAATGTGGTTGTCAGTCTGCTGGGTTTGCTCTCCTAATACAATGCCAGATAGATTAGCTTCGGCATTTTCACCGTTGAAACGGACATTAATGGTGTTTCTGCTGAAACCATTGCTAAGCGTGACCCCATTAAACAACAGGTTTGATCGTTTTCCCAACAAAACAAATGTATTGTTGACCCGTGTCGTATCCAGATGACTCATTTCCAGCTCATAGTACTCCAGGCTGGCACCATCTCCAAGAAACAGCTCGGAAACCTGATTGGCAAAGTGATGACCAGATGAAAGGGTATGGTCACAAAATAAAAGACGGGCATGAGCCTCCTTTTCGAGAATAACCAGCACGCGGCGTTGTACTAATATATCCTCTGGAGCTGTAAGTACCTGAATAATCTGAACGGGCTTTTCCAGACGAACATGGGCGGGGACATAAAGCACATATCCATCCTGAATAAAACCAGTGTTGAAAGCGACCATTCCATCACTAGAATTTGCTGATAATGACGCATAATACGGCTTTAGCAAGTCTGCATGAGTTCTGGAAAACTCATTCAGGCTTCCGCAATAAATTCCTTCGGGCAAATTGGCAGATTTTTCGCCTTTATAAAACTGGTCGTTGATAATAAAAAATAACCTGGTCGACAAATTGGGCACATCACAGCTGAAAACCTCATGCGGATTGACAGGAATATGAACCCTGTTTAGGTTCAGGCCATAATCTCTCGATAATTTTTTCTGCAGGTCGCATTCCCGATAGGCTTCCAGATGAGTCGTCGGAAAACCGTTTTTTTCAAATGCTTCCATAGCCGGCTGACGAGGGTTGTTTATCAGATCACCACAGGAATTCCGAATGATAGTTTCGTACTGCCTGAATAAATCAATATAGGCTCGTTCTGTTTGCATTATTTATCATTTTCTTCTTTGATCCAGTCATATCCTTTGGCTTCCAGTTCCAGTGCCAGTTCCTTACCGGCAGTTCGGACAATGCGACCCTGGTAGAGAATGTGAACAAAATCCGGGACAATATAATCCAGAAGACGCTGATAATGGGTGATAACAATGGTTGAACTGTCAGGTGTCCGTAATTTGTTAACACCATTTGCCACAATGCGGAGAGCGTCAATATCAAGTCCACTGTCTGTTTCATCCAATATGGACAACTTTGGCTCCAGCATAGCCATTTGAAATATCTCATTACGTTTTTTTTCGCCTCCGGAAAAACCTTCATTTACAGAC
>Ga0153915_10005617_pt1 | contig 11679 bp, 12 predicted proteins | sample Opewatmetagenome_2_FD_107003 | JGI IMG/M metagenome (GOLD analysis project Ga0153915, IMG submission 107003) | Freshwater wetland microbial communities from Ohio, USA - Open water 3 Core 3 Depth 3 metaG | ecosystem: Environmental > Aquatic > Freshwater > Wetlands | place: USA: Ohio, Lake Erie...
AACTGCTTTTTTCCCCTCACCCATTTGGTGATCCCCTCCTTAACCCAATTTTAAAAGAATCACCTCTTATTCCAGATAGTTGCTAAATTTTCAAGGTTTTTAACTGCCGTTTTTAGGTTAATACCTTTCAACTATTATGCCAAAGCTTTTTTGTTTCACCATAATTAATTCAATATTTCAACATTTTTGCGAATTGCCGATTTCTCAAAAGAAGCGGGTAGCTTCCCTCTGTCTAACATATCAATATTACAAGAATAATGCCTTTTAGAAGGCATGGCGCAAATAGGCGGTTAACAACATAATAAACCCATGATCTCCATATTTTGCCCATATGCGCTACTAAGACCTTGCAACAGCATAAAACAAAAAAATTAAAAATGCACAATAAAATGTGCATATACCATATGTATACTGTGCATTTGCAGTTGGCAAACTATTTATTGATTTATGTGCGGAAACAATAATTTTCTATGAAGATCTTTTGCAGAAGATGCTAATCAGATGTTGCAATTCCGTTCTGCTCCGGAGAGGCGGCTGCCTTTTTGGGAAGGGATACGGTAAAGATCGTCTCCTTTTCGCCCTGGGAATATGATAAAAGCCCCCCCATATCCTTAAGCAACCGGTATGAAATGGCTAATCCGCTTTCCTGTTCGCTGCTGAATGGCAGAAAAAAAGGCTCCATATCCTTTTCCTTTGCCTTTAAACAGGTGTTTTTAAATTCAATGTGATGGTTATTGTCACTTTCATAGGTCCTTATATCAAGTATCCCCCCTGCGTCCATCTCCGTTTCCGCATTCCTGATCAGATCAGTAAATATCCTGAAGAGTATCTCCCTGTCTATGGAGATCACGGATAAGGAAGGCGCAAGTTTTAGATTGCACTTAAAATCCCTTGCTTCCATTTCTGAAGCAATGCTGTTTGCACAATCGGTCACAACATTATTGATGGAACAATCCTGGTAATTGACCTCAACCGGCTTCAGATATTCCGCGATCCTTTTCACCAGCTTCTCAAGTCGCTCTGATTCGCTCAGAATAATGTCTCCTTCCGGCAGATCTTTAAATCTTTTTCTTAGCCGCCTGGCAAAGCCTCCTATCGAGACAAGGGGATTCCGGATGCCATGGGCTACCTCAGCCGATATGGAAGTGAGAAGCTTGAGCTTTTCCCTTTGAATCACGGCCTTTTCTGAGAAGACACGATCCGTTATGTCAACAATCATCCCCTGTATCCTGTCGGCACCCTCGATCTTTTCGGTTTCAGCGCGGGCTATGGACCCTACCATGACATGCAGTGTATGTCCGTCTCTATGAACCATGCGACATTCAGCTGAAAAACTTGAATAGCGGGATTTAAAGGCCTTAAGAAACAGGTCCTTCATTCTCCTGAGATCGTCGGGGTGAAGCCTTCCCAGAAACCACTCCGGGTCTTCCATTGCCTCGCCGGGGGTAAAACCCATCATTGCTTCAGATGCTCGGTTTATGAATTCCAGTTTGAAATCATTCCTTATGCTGAAGACCAGCGATGGTATGTCCTGGACAAGCCGAAAATATTTCTCTTCGGCAAGCCTCACCTTCTCCTTGAGTTCCTGCCGTTCCTGAAAGCGTTTGAGGCAAAGCTCCATTTCATTAAGACTGAAAGGTTTTCTTAAATAATCATAGGCGCCAAGCTTTATCGCCTGTATGGCATTGTCAAAGGAACTGAACCCGGTGATAAATACAACTTCACAGATGGGCTGTTGTTCCTTTAATTTTGAGGCAAGTTCAAGCCCGCTCATCTTGGGCATCTGGATATCTATGAAGGCCAGGTTGAAGGCCACTTTATCAAATATTTCAAGGGCGTCTTTGGGATCAGAGCAAAGGACCGGAGGATGCCCCTGGCTGGATAGAAAATCCGCTATCATCCGGCCCACGGAAGGATCATCATCAACAACTAGGATCTTTATGGCCAGTGTCTCCCCTGCAGACGGCATTGCACTCTCCGATCAATTGATGTTATGGATCCATGCCGGGTCCACTAAAATATCCGGTTATGAAGAAAATACACGGCACATTTAAAGTATAACCTGAAAAAGAAGAAATGTTAAGATCTAAATATTTTGAAGATCCTTTAAAAAAGCGCAGGTCACCCGTTTTCCCCGGCGCCGACAATAATATATTTTGTGAATCTGGGGTCCAGGGCCTTGATATCGACCGTTGCGTATTCCTCGGCAAATTCTTCCCATAGCCCTTTCAATGTATCCTCAAGCAGCGCCTTGTCGTCAGGTTTAATGCCCTGAATTAGCGACATGTGGTCCCCAAGAAAGACATCTTTATATATTTTTAATGTGAAAGGAGGCGACGCCTCATTGCCGCGGATAAGGGTGAAAAACTCCTTTGTCTGTTCTATGGATAAAGGCGCAAAATTGTTTCCAAGATTCAGTTTCCTGATGGCCCAGGAGTGAAACAGGAGGGTATGGAATGTCAGCAGGGGATCTTTGAACATATCCATATTTAAGTTAAAGAAATCCGAGACGTGTTCCATCAATTTATCCAGAAGCAACAACCTGCTTATTATATCTCCGGCGCCTTCCACTTCGGATATATCCTCGAATGACCTGTATTCGATCCGGTAGAAAAGAGGCCTTTTCATTAAAATACCTTTTAACATGCCTCCCCACTCATCCCCCCAGAAACCGGCATCCAATCCATGGCGTAAGAACCATGAAGCCTTGGTCTGCTTTTCGGCCTTCCATTTTAGTTCAAGGGTCATGCCGAAACCGACTCGGAATATTGAGACAAGGGGATTGTTTCTTATAAACTCCTCTGATTTTTTCAGATCGCCGCCGGACAACTTTTCCAGCCCTATATTCAGATATCCTGCTGCCTTTCTGGTCACCTTGACGAGGTCTTCAATATCCTCAGGCATGACGGCATCTGCTGAAAAGATCTGATTACACAGGCCGGCGAATTCAAGACGAAGCCTCTCAAGGGATGCACTGTCAGGAATCTTTGCGATGGATCTCGTGAAGATATTGTCCCCTTGGGTGTAGGAAAGGGGCGTTAAAGGCACAAGGGCGCTGGTCTCTTCATCCGGGTAAAATAATTTATAACCGGAATCCCCCTGACTAAGGAGATCGGGACGCTGGTAGGAATAGATAGAGATCGCCTCTTCAAAGGGCAGGTACCCGTCCTCGGCAATTCGGATGCCCTTCATCCTGTACATCTCCTCTTCTGCCTCCGCCGGGATCACTCCCCCCAGGCCTAGAAGCAGGGCCTGAAACCGGTTATAGTCTTGAGATGCCAATTGATGGAGTATCTGTTCGATCGCTTCCTCATTCTCTTTATCCAGTATTGAGATATAGTAAAGGTTATCAAAGGTGAAATAACCGTCAGGCGGGACATAGTCCTGCTCTTCCTTTATCTTGACATCCAGGATATTATTAAGGAAGAAATGGGCCAGAAGATTGCCGTCGTCGCTGTACAACCACTGTGCGAGCCTTACAGGATCGGCCTTATGGAACCTGTCCAGCCATTGGAAAGTCTCTTTTAATCCGAGTCTGTCCCTCTGCCACAATTCCATGTCCATGACATACTGCCATTGATCATTTGATGCCAGTCTCAACAGAGGCAGGGAGTCATCCTCGCCTATCTTTTTTATTAACCAGAAAAGATCGACCCTGCTTATATCCCGGACAATCTGACCGGCATTTTCAAAATCAAGCAGCCTGTTGAGCGCCTCGCTTCCGGAAAGGGAAAGAATCTTATCCAGCGTCTCGCGGCTTAAGGACGATGACGCGCCGGCATCAAGACTGATGTCTTTGCTTATGTTATCCTGTTCTGACAATATGTTTCTCCTTGGCTGAATTATTATGACGATAAAAGATATTATTGATTCTTTGTGAAAATTCAAGGGGTGTCAAGAAGTAAGATTATATATGCAATCTTCTCGATACTTTTCTTGCCCATTCCATGGAGAATGTGTTATATAAATGACCCGAATCAGGTTAATTAAAATAAGATTCCCTGATTCGCGTTTAAATGCTCTGAAAAGACAAGACAGTATTTAACCATCATCAACTAACCGAATATGTGGAGATAATAGAGTGATTGATCTAATAACAAAAGGCGGGATAGCAATGTATCCCATCATGCTCTGTTCCATAATAGCATTGGCCGTCTTTATTGAAAGAGTCTGGACCTTAAGGCGGAAAAGGATTATCCCACCCGAATTTATCAGTCAGATACAGGAAAAGGTAAAGGCCCGCAAGATATCAGAGGCCGTTTATTTATGCCAGAATGACGGTTCATCGATCGCGAAGATCTTTCTTGCAGGCCTGAAGGCCATGGGAAAAGGGATGTGGCTTGTGAAAGAGGCCATAGAGGACAAGGGAACCAGGGAAGGGATGATACTTGAAAAATACGTCGGACTGCTTTCCACAATTGCACAAATGAGTACGCTGCTGGGGCTTCTTGGCACAGTATCCGGTATGATCAAGACCTTTAAGGCCATCTCCCTGGCAGGTCAAAATCCGACCCTTCTTGCAGGGGGCATTGCCGAGGCACTTATTGCTACCTTCTCAGGGTTATGTGTGGCAGTGCCTGTTATGGCCTTTCATCGCATACTGAAGGATAAGGCATCATCGCTGATTTATGAGATGGAGGAATCTTCTTTAAAATTAATAGAGCTAATAGAAGATTCCAACACCAAGGAATAAGACCCATTATTGATTGAGGTTGTGTCCATGAGGTTCAGAAAGAAAAATGAAGAAGATCTTAATATCAGCGTTACACCTCTGGTGGATATCGTTTTAGTCTGTCTGATTTTCTTCATGATTACCTATCATTTTGACATTGTATCAGGTGCGCGCATAGATCTGCCGAAGGTAGTTAATAAAAATTTAGAGGAAGAGGCAGATAAGATAACACTCGTAATAAACAAATCGGCAGAGATCTACATCGGGGGTAAAATTTTTGATCAAAAAAACCTTGAAAATGAATTAAAAACCCTTGTAAAGGAAAAAGGATCTTTAAGAGTAATTCTTCAGGCGGATAAGGATGTCACTCATGGGAAGGTTGTGGAGATAATGGATATCGCTAAAGGCGCGGGTATAAACTCCATTATTATATCGGCCAAATGGAAGTCTGATGTATTGCGGTAATCACGGTTATGTTATGAATGCCTGTGCCTGAATAACCGGTTGGTTTTTTATTCAAGAGTCTATCGTGAGATAGAATGTTTCAGGTCTTAAAAAATGAGCAAAATATTAAAAATATCTTTACTGTCTCTGGTTTTGTTGTGCCTGCTTGCCTCATGGCTGACCTTCGGCGATCGAGGCCTTATTTATCTGCACAAGAAGGATAAGGAAAGACAGGCATACCTGGAAAAGATAGAGGAGCTTAAAAAAGAGAATCAAAAACTCATGAAAGAGATTGACAGGCTCCGCAATGACAAGGAATATATAGAGAAGACGGCGCAAAATGAGCTTAACATGGTAAGGGACGGACAGGTGATTTACAGGTTTGCCGAAGACAAAGAAGATAAAGATGCATCAAAACAGGACATTGAATCACAGCCAATAAAGTAGCTGCCCAATAATTCTCACGGGGGGATGAACAAATGGAACAATCAGAGAATCTTTATAAAGAGCTTTTATCAGGCAACCCTTCCCAGGGGACCTATTTCCACGTCCTTTCCAGAATGAAGAAGGAGGGCATGCTGGAAAGTGTGATAGAAGAGTGTACAAGGGCTCTGGAGACTTATCCCGATGATATCAGGATCAGACGAATCCTGGCAGAGTCATGCCTTGAGACTGGCAGGATGCCCCAGGCTGAATCGGAGATCAAGGCGGTTATAAGTAAGGTTAATGAATTAATGACCTGTTACCGCTTTCAGGCGGACCTATTAATCAGCCAGGGGAGAAACGCGGAGGCCGTTGAGGCGTTAAAGCTATACCTGATTCATTGCCCTGACGATAAAGAGAGCTATGCGTTGCTTGAATCCATGCAGCCGGGGGAAGAAATCGCTGAAGCCGTTGAGGAAACAGAAGCCCTGACGTCAATTCCCGGCGAAAAGGGCGACGAATCTGTCGTGCAACCTGTTGAGCCCGAATTGCCTGATATCTATACTGCCACCCTTGCAGAGGTCTATTTCAATCAGGGAAAGACCGGGGAGGCTATTGAGACCTATGAAAAGGTCATTGAAAAAAATCCTGATGATTTCTCTTCGCGACAGAGACTGGATGAACTGAAGGTCGTCATAGAACAGGCCCGATTGGCGGTGGAAAAAGAAAAAGACCGGCTAATGCGAAAGAAGAAGATGGTATCCATACTCGAATCATGGCTGCAGGGCATCCGTGAGCAGTCAAAGTCCGGCCTTTCCGTCGGGTGATCATTTTAACTTTACTGAAGGCCTAGGCAGCAACTTTTCTTTATGAAAAAAAACGCAGATATAGAATTTGGTTTTGTCGCGACAGGCATTGGGAGCATCCCTTCCCTTGATTCTACAAACGCATGTCTGAACATCCTGAGAAAGATACCGGACATACCCTTCTGGCCTCAGCTTGTAAAGATCTCTCTTCTTGAAGATTTTTTTATCCAGTTCAGTGAAGGACTGCCTTTTCTGAAGATCAAGGAAGGCGCAAGGATACTTGAACCTTCATCAACTGAAATGGAGTCCAGGCTTACGGAATTCTATGAACGCTTTCTTGCCGAAGATGTTGATTATTTCAAGATCAACAGGGATCACGCCAGAGGGCTCTATGAGATGCTGGAGATTGTTTCAAAAAATTCGGGCCAATACGGTCCTTTTATAAAGGGACATACTGTGGGGCCGGTCAGTTTTGCGGCAGGCATAAAGGGATCGGATGGAAGGCCCCTGTTGTCCAATCCTGACCTGAAGGATGCCCTTGTTAAAGGGATAGCCATAAAGTCACTTTGGCAGGCAAGGGAACTGGCCCGGTCAGGCAAGCGGCCCATTATATTTCTGGATGAACCTTATCTTTCAGGTTTCGGCTCCGCCTTCTCTCCCATAGAACGTCATGAGGTAATTGATATGCTTAAAGAGGTTATCGATTACCTCCGGGAAAGATCGGATGTTCTTGTAGGCATCCACTGCTGCGGCAACACCGACTGGTCAATGATAATAGACGCTGACCCCGACATTATTAATTTTGACGCCTATGCCTTTATGGATTATTTTCTCCTTTATCCCGACGCCATCTTCCGGTTTATCAACAACGGCGGCAATATCGCCTGGGGGATCGTCCCGACATCGGATTTCAAAGGGACAGAGACGGTGGAGGATCTCCGTTCAAGGCTTGAACGCGGCCTGACACGCTTAAGAGCGATCGGACTTGACCATGAACTGATTGCAGGAAGCTCCATCCTTACCCCTGCCTGTGGCATGGGCACAATGGACGAGGGTTCTTCCAACAGGGTGCTGGAATTGCTTTCACTTATCTCTAAAGAGATGAGATAAAGGCTCTTCATGTAAACTTATCCGACGTCTTCTGCCCTTTCAGGGAACCGGATCGCCAATAGTAATGATCTTTCTCTTTGTCGTGCCTGTCGTCATCCATCGGCCGTCTGCCGAAAACCTCACGGCGGGCATATCCAGTTTCGATTGTGCAATGCCTTTTCGTATCGCTTCAACATCATTGAGCGCTTGGAGGACTTCATGATGCGTTAGGATAACGTCTTCCGCCCTGTGCACGTCAATGGCCAACCGGGACCGCCCTCCCCTTCCTTTTGTGACTGTAGCCCGATAATCGAGGAGACCATTAAGCCGGAACAGCGCTTCATCCATCTCGGGCAGGGTCAATCTACAGTCATGACCTATAATGACAACGTCATCCCATCTCCCTCCGACACGCTCCATTTGCCTCAGAACGCTGCCGCAGGGGCAGGGCTTAGGGATGAAGCGGGCCATGTCTCCGGTCTTGTATCGTATAAGAGGCATGCCCTGTCTCGTAAGGGTCGTAAAGACCACCTCGCCCATCGCCCCGTCCGGACATGCCTCTCCTGTTTTATGATCGACCACCTCAAAATAGAGATCAGCCTCCCTGAGGTGATATCCGCCCAATGCCTCGCATTGGACCCCTCCGCCAAGACCCATCTCGGTCATGCCATAATGGTTGAAGACGCGGCAGCCCCAGACATCTTTCAGTGTCCCTGCGATTATCCGAGGCACGTAGTCCGTGCTCAAAAGGACGCTCTCAATTCTGCCTTTTCCGATTGATGCCCCCGTCTGTGAACAGGCCACGGCAAGGACCTGCGTGGGAATGCCGACCAGACAATTGGCGCCGAATGAGGCTATCGCTTCAGCGGCGTGGATCGGATCAGCGACAGGACCATATACAAGCGAATGAACATCCATCCTTCGAAGGCCCCTCGCCAGGAGATCGCCCACGCTGTCCGGTCTCTCGCCGGGAAGCAGGATCGCCACACGCTGTCCGGGACGCACAAGGGTAGACATGCCGTGATGGAAGAAATCCACGGTCAGATTCAGGTCTTCTTCAGTGAAAAAGAGTCGTTTTGATTCTCCCGTGCTCCCTGATGTGCGGAGTGTAACGATCCTGGCGATGTCGTCCTGACGGACTGCCAGGAAACTGAAGGGCTCACTGGCTATATCGGAGGGAGTTGTAAAGGGGATCCGGGTGATGTCGGAAAGAACTGACAGGGGCGCAACAGGGAGGTCAGCAAAATAACGACGATAAAAAGGGGCATTGCATCGGGCGTAGTCGATTGTTTCGCTTAACCTCCTGACTTGGTAATCCTTAAGCGCATCCACAAAGGGCTTCCCCATCAGGTCGCGGCTGATGTGCGCCTTTTCTCTGATCCATGCCTCAAGGGGAGTGATATTTACCATTGTGACCTCAATCCGTCCCGCCTGCGGTAGAGTCCCTTTCCACCCATCCCGGTGAGGTTATAGGCGCAGAACGGTACAAGTTTGCCGTCGGGGGATATGACAGATATGCAGCAGCCCCTGAGCCGCTCCAGATCGAGGTTGTACGCATCCTGGAATGTCATGGCGGATATGGTGAAGGTCCGGACGGCAGCCTCCCGGAGAAAGACATCCAGGTCAAGATCGCCTTCGATCCTGGTTGGGTCATGGCCGATCCCGCAGCAAGAGGAGGTTGCATTATATATGGGAAGGCATTGGGAGGATGGCATTGCGGGCGGCAGGCTCCAGCGGCGTGATACGGTCTCCACGGTCCTTTTTACCCCCCCTGCACCGGAAACTGCAGAACAACAATTATCCCCCTCTGCGGCTCCTATGACTCTCAGTCCGCCGTCGAACGTCTGCATGTATGTGGCATGGAAGGAACAGTGGGCGTGTTCGCAGCCTGGAGGAGAAAAATCGCTCACCCTGACAAGTCCGCCTGTCTGTTCTTCAAGACACCTCATAAGTTCGGGGAGGGTAAAGCGGCCTTCATCAACCTTATGGTCCGGAAAGCGGCCGAAGTAGCTGATCGGTTGAAAATGGACGCCCCGCACAGTGGGCGCCAGTTGCAGGCCCTGCCTCAATATGGCCCCGATGGCACTGGTGTTTACGCCTCTCACAACGGTTGGGACAAGTACAACGCCCAGTCCTGTCGCTCCGCAATTCCTGACGGCCTGAAGTTTATGGTCCAGGAGGGATCGCCCCCTCAAGATGCGATGGATCGCGTCATCAACCCCGTCGAACTGGAGAAAGACCGAGGAAAGACCTGCGGCATGGAGCCGTCTTACATAGTCTTTGTCCGCGGCAAGGCGTAGGCCGTTCGTATTGACCTGTATAAAGGAATAACCGATACCTCGCGCAAGTTTGACAACATCCGGGAGGTCGTCCCGCAGGGTAGGTTCACCCCCTGACAGCTGGAGGTTGCACGGACCTGCCGCGGCCATGGCCCGTTCCAGAAGCCATGAGATCTTATCCAAAGACGGGTCCGCTGACTCTCCGCGGCCTGAATCGGCAAAACATACCGGGCAATGGAGGTTGCAACGGTCCGTCACCTCGATCAGGACTGAACAGGGTAGTTGTTCGTGGGCGTCGCAGAGACCGCAGTCAAAAGGACAGCCCTTTTCAACCGTCCCATAGCAGAGGTCAGGATGGACAGGAGGCTTCGGTCTCCGCCATTCTGTCATCGACGGCTCGCCGCGCCATAGGATGGTCCTGAATGAACCGTGGTCCATGCACTCCTTGACCAGAAAGACCTCATCGCCCTGAAACAGCCGTGCCGCCTTGATCCTCTTCAGGCATACAGGACACAGGCTTTCAGTTTCATTCGAGGGCGCCTTTCCCATGAAATCATCCATTCCTGTTCGCTTATAAGTTTACTTATCTTCAAGGACCTGCTCTGCCTCGGCCATCTTTCCTGTTGCAAGTTCCTCATCTATCAGAATCATGCCGCAACCGGGGCATGCGGGAAGATCGAGGGCAAAGATGACCCTGAAATACTGCAATCTGATCTTTTGAAGTTCCAGTGGCAGATTGCATCGATTGCAGATCCATCCGCTTGCATTTTTGGATTCAATTTTTTCCGTCATAGGCCCTTCCCCCTCTTCGTCTCCATTCTATGAGAATAGGCGCTATGGACCAGATAGGCGTCACCTACCCGGCTGTATTCCACCCAGTAGGTTATCCTCCCCGGTCTGAAAGATGCGAGGGACCGGACGGCGGAAGGGTTGACGAACTTCTCCCCGGTGGTCTCTGCATGGTGGATGGTCTTTTGAAGGTCCTCACTCAGGATATGCCGTTGATCAATGAGTCGTTCGACTTCCTCGGGGATTTGCAGACATATCTGCTCATGTGCTTCCATCTATCCCTCTATCTTGCCGCAGATCGCTCTGGGCAGCCTTTTATTGAGATGATGCCTGTATATTAACTGAAATACATTCTAAAAAAATCTTTTTGAAAAAACCAGTATGACAGGCAATTGTCTTAACGTCGTGACGATTGCATGCTTTGCCGATCTCTTTTAAATAAATATCAACTTCCCACGAAAAATTTATTGCCTCATTGTTTGCAGGCGCTTTGCTCAAACAAAATTCATCACTCGGATGACGGTTGGATTATTGAATATGTAATTATAATCCAGCTGCATTATAATTACATGTCGATAATAAAGCAATGATTTTAAAGAACAATTTTTTTCGGAAGGTTTGTCGCATATTAATATATCATGGCGAACCGGGTATCTTCAGCAAGACACTTTCCTTAACGACAAAAACCATATATCTGAAATTATCTTTCTTCTTGGATAAGGCCCATTTAAAAATGAAGCCATGGATTTTTAAAAAAGCATGTGACCATGCCGGAGTTCATTAAAAAATACGGGGGTAAAATTTTTCTGCACGAGTACATTGTTATGAGAGCACACAACAAATATCCTCCCTCGGCAAAGGGTTCTTTAAAAAATCGGGAAAATGAGATTTTGGGGCCATTTCAGCTTGACAATGGGTTTTTAGCAAAATACTATAATGCAAGATATAATCTCATATTATGAGATATCAATGAATCTTTTACCATATAAGACTCAAGGAAAATTCCTGTGTCTGAAAAAAAGACTGCCATAGATAAAGCGCTGAATATTTTGATGGTCTTCATCCCGGAGAATCAGGAGATGGGAACCCTTGAGATAGGTAAAAGACTGGGGCTGAACAAGGCAACAGCATCCAGGATATTATTAACGCTCGCCAAAAAAAGGTTCCTTCAACAGGA
>Ga0153915_10005618_pt1 | contig 11678 bp, 9 predicted proteins | sample Opewatmetagenome_2_FD_107003 | JGI IMG/M metagenome (GOLD analysis project Ga0153915, IMG submission 107003) | Freshwater wetland microbial communities from Ohio, USA - Open water 3 Core 3 Depth 3 metaG | ecosystem: Environmental > Aquatic > Freshwater > Wetlands | place: USA: Ohio, Lake Erie...
GCCTGCCATACGCGATCGGCCTGCTGCGGCGGGACGAAGATCTCGAAGCCGTCTTCTCCGGTGTAGCCGGTGCGGGAGATCGTCCCGCGGACGTTCGCGAACTCTCCATGCGCGAACGAGTAGAACTTGAGCGACGCGAGGTCGATGCCCGTCAACGGCTGCACGACGCCTGCCGCGGCCGGTCCCTGCACGGCGAGCAGCGCGTACCGCGAGCTGGCGTCCATGACCACGGCATCGCCAAACGCCGAGAGACGCTCCGCGATCCAGGTGTAGTCCTTGATGACGTTCGCGGCGTTGACGACGACGAGGAAGTGATCGCTGCGCAGCCGGTACACGACCACATCGTCGACGAACGTGCCCTGTTCGGTAAGGATCGCCGAGTACTGCGCCTCGCCGGCCTGAAGCTTCGCGGCGTCGTTGCAGAAGATCGACTGGACGGCCGCGAGCGCGTCCTTGCCGGCAATCTCGAGCTCGCCCATGTGCGAGACGTCGAACAGCCCCGCGGTGCTGCGGACGGCCAGATGTTCCTGCGTGATGCCGGTGTATTCGACGGGCATCTCCCACCCGCCGAACTCGACCATCCGAGCGCCCGACGCGACGTGCCGGGCATGTAGAGGCGTCTTCTTCATCCGGAAGTAGTGCAGGCCTTCAGGCCTGCTCCGTCAGTGTACTTCAGGCCTTCGCTGCAGCGTGCCGCCGCAGGCGGAGCTCGAGGTGCCGGCGGACGTCGGGCCACTCGTGCGCGAGGATGCTATACATCACCACGTCGCGCGGGCTGCCGTCCTTGCGCGCGCTGAAGTGCCGGAGGACGCCGTCTTTTGTCGCGCCGAGCGCTTCGATGGCGCGCTGCGAGCGGAAGTTGAAGCCGTCGGTCCGAAGGCCGACGACTTTGCAGCCGAGCGTATCGAACGCGTGGCTGAGCAGCAGCAGCTTGCACGTAGTATTCACGTGCGTACGCTGCCGGCTCTGCGCGTACCAGGTGAAGCCGATCTCCACGCGATCGACGTTGGCGGCGATGTCGTGATAGCGAGTGGATCCGATGAGCGATCCGCTCGCCAAGTCGCGTACGACCCACGGCAACATGTGGCCCTCGCGCTGCCCTTTGAGCGCGTCGGCGATGTAGCCGGTCATTTCCTCAGGCTCGGGCGTGGACACGAACCACAAATCCCACAGCCGGCCATCCGTGATAGCGGTCGCGAGGGGGCCTGCGTGTTCGGCAGTCATCGGCTCGAGCCGGATGCCGCGTCCTTCGAGTGTCGTCGGCTGCACCTGAATCATGCCGCAAGGCTACGCGTGAAGTGGAATGGTGGCCAGAGCCAGTTCAGCTATATTCACCAAGTCCACTTATGACTGTCCCGTTTGTCCTCGATCGCGCCTCGAACACTCCCCTGCACCGCCAGATCTACGACCGGTGGCGGACGGGCATCCTCGGCGGACGCTTCCGGCGCGGCGAACGCGTGCCTTCGACCCGCGCGTTCGCGGACACCTACGGCATCTCGCGCGTCACGGTGAGCGCGGCGTACGACCAGTTGCTCGCCGAGGGCTATTTCGAGACCAGAGTCGGGTCGGGCACGTTCGTCTCATCGGAACTGCCAGACGACGCGTCGCGTCCGGTCCGTGTCGCCGCGTCGGCGCATGGCGCGCCGCGAAAGATTCGGCTCTCGAAGTACGCGGCGCGTCTCGGCAGCATCCGGCAGATGCCCTCGTCACCGCACCCGCTCAATCTCTCGAACGTCGCCCCCGACCTGTCGCGGTTTCCGTTTCCGCTGTGGCGGCGTCTGGTCTCGCGTCACCTGAAAGACGGCCTGCCGGACATCTTCGATCATCGCGCGTCGCCGGCCGGGCATGCCGGCTTGCGCGAAGCGATCGCGGCGTATCTCGCACGCGCGCGAGCGGTGCGGTGCTCGCCGGACCAGGTCATCATCGTCAGCGGCTCGCAGCAGGCGCTCGATTTGTGCGCGCGACTGCTGCTCGATCCCGGCGACGCGTCCGCGGTCGAAGAGCCTGGATACCCTGGCGCGAGGCAGTTGTTTCTGGCGCACGGCGCGACAGTGAAGCTGCTGCGGGTGACCGACGCGGGCGTCTCCCTTGACGGCCTCACAGCGAAGACGCGGCTGGTGCACGTGACGCCGTCGCACCAGTTTCCGATCGGCATCTCGATGTCGCTGGCGCGGCGGCTGGAGCTTCTCGAGTGGGCGCGCACCCACGGCGCCGTGATTCTCGAAGACGACTACGACAGCGAATATCGCTACAGCGGTCCGCCGTTGCCGGCCATGCACGGACTCGCGGACGGCGCCGGGGTTATCTACATCGGGACGTTTTCGAACGTGATGTTCCGGGGCCTGTGGGTCGGCTATCTCGTCGTGCCACAGGAGCTCGTCTCAACGTTCACGACCGCGAAGTGGATGGCCGACCGCCACACGCCGCTTGTCGAACAGGCGGCGCTCGCGACGTTTCTCGAAGAGGGCCATCTCGAGCGGCACATCCGCCGGATGCGGCGCCTCTACAAGCATCGACGCGACGTGCTGCTCGACGCGCTCGATCGACATTTCGGCGACCGCGCCGTCGTGCGCGGAGACGCCGCCGGCCTGCACGTGACCGTGCGGTTTGCAGCCTCGCTCAACATCCGCGCCCGCGCCGAACGCCGGGGCGTGCGGATTGCCGGCTCGGACATCTATTACCTGTCGAAGCCGGCACCGAACGAGTTCGTCCTCGGCTTCTCAGCGGTGACTGACCGGACGATTCGAGAAGCAGTCAGGCAGCTCGCCGGCACGGATTTGTAGCTCGACACCCGAATCTGAAACGACCGGTGCGACCTGCCGCGGAGATCGATTCTGAGCACCAGCCTGTCGGTCGTCGAGAACCATCGCACAGTGAACCACTTGACGCGCACACCTCCTGATTCGCCGCGGATGGAATAGTCATTGCTCTGCCACGGACCTCGAGGGTTTACGATGCCTAAGACTCCGACGGCCGCTTCACGTTCACTCCGCCGCGTACTGCCTGGTGTCGACGCCTTGTTCTATCTGGCGCTCGGCCTGCTTGCCGCGGCGATTGGCGTGGGCATCAGCCTTCGATAGCGGCCACCTCCTCCTCTGCTGACTGCGGGACCACGTCGCGTGCCCAGTCGGCCGGCACGGCTTCGTTTCCCGCATCCGGCTCGTATTTCAAGTACGCCTGCAGCGTGTGATACGTGATCCCCAGCACGCGGCACGCCTTCCGCTTGTTGCCCTGGCAACGATCGACCACGATGCGCGCATAGCGGCTGCCCCAGGCGCGCATGGTCTCGCCGCGCTCGAGGGAGGGTCCAAGGATGGTGGCGTGGTCTCCACGAACCGTGGCGGGCAGATCGTCCAGTTCGATGACATCAGACTGGCTGAGGGCCACCGCCCGCTCGATCAGCCGCTCGAGCTCACGCACGTTTCCGGGCCACTGATACGAGACGAGCGCTTCGGCGGCGCCCACCGAGAGCTGCAGCGGTCGCGTCGTCCGATGCCGATCCAGAAAGTAGCGGGCGAGCTCCAGGATGTCTTCGTGGCGCTCGCGCAGGGACGGCACACGGACGTCCACGCCGCTGAGCCTGTAATAGAGATCGGGCCTGAAGAGCTGCCGCTCCACAAGACCGGCAAGCGTCCGGTTCGTCGCGGCGATGATGCGCAAGTCGACCCGGTGCGCGCCGTTGCCGCCGACGCGCTCCACGGATAAATCCTGAATCGTTCGAAGCAGCTTCGCCTGCGCGGACAGCGACAGGTCGGAGACCTCGTCCAGAAACAGCGTCCCGCCATCAGCCGCCTCGAACTTGCCGCGACGGCCGCGCACGCCAGTCGCCGTCCGCTCTTCGATCCCGAAAAGCTCCGCCTCGAGCAGCGTCTCGACGAGCGCCGCGCAGTTGATGGCGACAAACGGGCCGTTTCGACGCCGGCTGAGGTCGTGAATCTGCCGCGCCACGAGCTCTTTCCCGACGCCGCTCTCCCCTTCGAGCAGCACGGTGAAGTCGGTGCCGGCGATACGTTCGATGGTGTTCCGGAGCTGCTCCATCGCGGCGGTCGATCCGATGAGCGGCGCGGCGCCGTCGCGTCGTGGCCGCACGGCAGGCGCAACGCCTGCGCGAAGCATCTGCGTCCTCCCGCGCTCGATTTCGAGGACCAGAGCGCCAACGTGGGCGGCCATGCTCAACGTTTGAAAATCCCATTCACCGAGGCGGCAGCCGGGATCGAACGTCGCTTCGAGGACCGCGGGAGACCCCGGGTCGCCGCCGGGCACTTCGAGCGCGATCACCTCGCTCGCCTGCCCGGAGTCCGGCGCTGCCGGCCAGCGATGCGCGGCCTCGCGCAGGTGCACGGCACGGACCGGCACGATTCGCCGCAGCGTCTCTTCGAACGCGCCGCGGATGAAAGAGACATCGCCTCGCCGATCGAGGGTGCGCGCGATGACCGCGAGCAGTTCGGCGAAGCCGCGGCGTCGATCTCGTCGTCTCGGAGCATGCGAATTCGGCAGCATGTCCGGCGATGAACCAAATCCGGTGCCACCGAACGTCGTCCATAAGACGCTCATAATTCACGTGCCGTGCGACCCGACAGGCCTGACCGCTGTGTCGCAACTACTCGAAACGCCGTCACATGGGCATCCATTTCCCTGACCCCTTGTCGTATCGATAGACGCGGATCTTCCCGGTGACGCCGAAAACCCGCACGGCGTACTGCGCGCGGCTGGGGCCGGTGAGATAGATCGTCCCGGACGTCGCGGTGCCGAGCGGGCTGAAACTGACGGAGTTGCCGGCGCCCAGCTTGATCGGATCGCCAGCCGGCGCAGCGCCGCCGGAGTCAATCGGCGGCAACCCGGGTTGCGTGCCGAATTCCACATTGCGGAAGTTGTCTGAGAGCGCCTCCGGACCGCGGAGGAGACGATCGATGCCGCGCTGGATGTCGCGGGTCAGGACGCCGTTGCCATTGCCGTCGACGTAGACCGTGTAGCGGTACTTGCCATTCGCCAGCGAAAAACGGAGGGCGACCTCCCGCGATCGCTGAATCGCGTCCATCCGCGACTCGGCCAGCCTCGACGACAGATATCGCGCGGCGCCCGCCACGCGCGCGTCGTCGAGGCCGGCCTGCAACTCGGGGAGCGCTGTGGCCGTCACCGTGGCGACAAGCCCGAGCACCACGGCCAGCTCTCCCAGCGTGGCCATCGGCTACTTGGCGGCCGCGGCGCCTTCCGCCTTCGCCGCGATCGAGATTTGCGGCTTCAGCTTCAGGAAGTTCTTTTCGCCGACGCCGCGGACGTTCATCAACTCCTCGATCTTCTTGAACGGCCCGTTCTTCTGGCGGTACTCGACGATGCGCGCGGCGGTCTTCGCGCCGATGCCCGGCAGCCCTTCGAGGTCGTTGGCGGACGCCGTGTTGATGTTGACGACGCCAGCGGCCCCCGTGGCAGACGAGGCTTTCGCGCTGGCGCGCGTGGCGGTGGCGGTCTGGGCGACAGCCGTGTGCGGTGCCGCCGAGACCAGAGACACGATGACGAGCGCGGGCAGACAGTGACGGAACATGCGGTCCTCCTTTAATGAGGACCTTGGGCGGCGGAGTGGGCGCGACTGGGAGGCCGTGCCGACGCAGGGTCAATTGGACGCCGCGCCAAGGTCGACCTCGCCAAGGCAAAGCTCGCGCCGACGCGCCTCGTCAGCGGTGCTCTTCGATCTCGTTGTGAGCGCTGGTGTTGCGAAGGGGCCTGGGAATCGAGCGAATCCGGAGGCCTAAGACGTCCGAAAACTGACTACTCGGGTTACCGCTATACTTTTCGGCCATGCCGCATACACGCCGGGACGTCCTCCGCACCACGGCCCTCGGTTCGCTGGCGCTGGCCGCCGGCATTGACGATGTCTTCGGCCAGGCGCGCAGCGCGCCGCCCAACATTGTCTACATCATGGCGGACGACCTCGGGTACGCCGACGTCAGCTGCTACGGCCGTCCCGATCTGAAGACGGCGAACATCGACCGCATTGCCGCCAAAGGCGTGCGGTTCCTGCAGGCCTACGCGAACTCTTCGGTCTGCTCTGCCACGCGCACGGCGCTGATTACCGGACGCTATCAATACAGATTGCGCATCGGCCTCGAGGAGCCGCTCAGTGGCGGTCCGGCCACCGCCAACGTCGGCTTGCCGCCCACGCATCCGACCCTTCCCTCAATTCTCAATCGCGCCGGTTACGGGACGACGCTCGTCGGCAAGTGGCACCTCGGCACGCTCCCGAACTTCGGTCCGCGGCAGAGCGGCTACGACCACTTCTACGGCTTCCGCGGCGGCGCGCTCGACTACTACCGCCACACGCCCGGCGGTCCCAACGAAGACCTCTGGGACGACGACATGCCGCTCCACCAGATCGGCTACCTGACGACGCTCTTCGGCGACCGCGCCGTCAGCGTCGTCAACGACTACGCGAAGTCGCGCCAGCCGTTCCTCCTGAGCCTCCACTTCAACGCGCCGCACTGGCCGTGGGAGGCGCCGGGCGATGAAGCCGAATCCGAGCGCCTGCGGATGCGCGGCCGCGGCATCGTAGACTACGACGGCGGTTCGCAGAAGACCTACCGCGAGATGATTCTGGCGATGGACGCGCAGATCGGACGCGTGCTGAAGGCGATCGACGACAACCGTCTCACCAACAACACCATCGTCATCTTCACGAGCGACAACGGCGGCGAGCGCTTCGCCGACACGTGGCCGTTTACGGGACGCAAGCAGGAGCTGCTCGAGGGCGGGCTGCGGATCCCGTCGATCATCTCATGGCCCGGGCGGCTGCCGCAGGGCAAGACGAACGACCAGGTGTCGATCACGATGGACTGGGTGCCGACGCTGCTGGCAGCCGCGGGCGCCTCGCCCGATCCGGCGTATCCGCCGGACGGCATCAACCTGCTGCCGATGCTGACGGGCGCGGCGCCGATCCAGCCGCGCACGCTCTACTGGCGCTACAAGGCCAACGCGCAGCGCGCCATCCGCGATGGCGACATGAAGTTTCTCAAGATTCTCGACAACACCTTCCTCTTCAACGTCGTCGAGGATCCGCTGGAGCGCGCGAACCTGAAGGAGCGCCAGCCGGAGGTCTACGAGCGGCTGGTCGCCAAGTGGCTGGAATGGAATCAGACGATGCTGCCTGAGGTGGATGAGAGCGCGACCGGCAACTTCACCGGCGCGCAGCTCGCGGATCACATCGGCACGCCGCCGACGAGCCGCAAGGCGGATAATCCCGGTCCGCCGGCTCGCTAGCCTTTACGGCACCAGTCGAGCGTCAGCCTGAGACCCTCTTCGAGCGATATGGTGGGCGTGTAGCCCAGCAGCGCTTTCGCCTTGGAGATGTCGGCCTGCGAGTCGCGGACGTCGCCGGACCGCGCATCCTTATATAGAGCCGGCAGACTCGACCCGACGATCGTGTTGAGCGTGCGCAACAGCTCGTTCAGCGAGATGCGTCGGCCGGTCGCGACGTTGATGGTTTCGCCCGCTGCCTTCGGCGCCTCGCACGCTTTCAGCACCCCATCGACGACGTTGGCGATGTAGGTGAAGTCGCGGGTCTGCTCGCCGTCGCCGTAGATGACCGGCTGCTTCCCCGCGGGCAGCGCCGTGGCAAAGAGCGAGATGACGCCCGAGTACGGCGAGGCCGGATCCTGCCTGGGGCCGAAGACGTTGAAGTAGCGGATCGTGACGGTCTCGAAGCCGTAGAGGTCCGTGAACAGGCGGCAGTACTGTTCGCCTACCAGCTTCTGCAGCGCGTACGGCGACTTGGGGCTCGCGGGCATGTCCTCGCGCTTGGGCAGCGTCGGCGTATCGCCGTAGGCAGACGACGAGCCGGCGTACACCAGGCGTTTGACGCCCGCGTTGCGCGCGCCGACCAGCACGTTCAGCGTCGCGGTGATGTTGGCGCGATTCGAGGTAATCGGGTCGTCCACCGAGCGCGGCACCGACGGAATGGCCGCCTGGTGCAGCACGTAGTCCATTCCCTCGCAGGCTTTCGCGGCGAAGCCAGCCTCGGCGAGGTCGCCTTCGAGAAACTCCGCGCCTTTGATGACGTCGAGATTGGCGCGTTTGCCGGTGATGAGGCTGTCGGCGACACGGACGCGCTGCCCGCGCCTGAGGAGTTCCTCCGCGAGATGCGAACCGATGAAGCCGGCGCCGCCGGTGACAAGGTACGAAGACACGAGTGAGTGATTCAGTGATCGCAGCGAGCCGTAAGCCGAATTCTGTCTCCCTTGCGGGCGACGATCATTCCTCTAGCCCCGCCATTACTGGCGGGATCAAGCAACCTACCCGGAAGCATTAGACGGGCCGTCCTGCTTCCCTATTTGGTCTTGCTCCGTGCGGGGTTTTGCCTGCCGCCGATGTTGCCACCGGCGCGGTGCGCTCTTACCGCACCTTTTCACCCTTGCCTCCCGAACGTCCGGCTAAAGCCGGACGCTACGAGATCGGCGGTACGTTCTCTGTGCCACTGTCCTTCGAGTTGCCCCGACCGGGAGTTACCCGGCGCACTGCCCTGCGGAGTTCGGACTTTCCTCCCTCCGACTCGGCGCTACGCGCCTCGCTCAGGGCGGGCCCCTGCGGCGAAGCCGTGAGCGAGGCACGAAGTGCCGAGTCGAACGGCGATCGTCTGGCTCACTGCGATCCCATCTATTGTACGTCAGCCGTCGGTCTCCTGAGAGATCTGGTACTGCTCGAGCTTCTTGTACAGATTGCTGCGCGGAGTGTCGATGGCCTCGGCGGTTTTGGAGATATTCCATGCGTTCTCGCGCAGCTTGCCGACGAGAAAGGCGCGCTCGGCGTTGTCCTTGAACTCTCTCAGCGTCCCCGCCTTCGTCTCGCCGGAGCGATCTGCCGCGTCGGCGGACTTCGGCGGGGCAAGCCCGCCGCCGCCGATCGCCATAAAGCTCGACGACACGCTTCCCGGCGATTTCAGTGTCTCCGGCAGGTCGGCGACGTCGATGACGTCGCCGGCGGTCATGATAATCAGCCGCTCCACGGTGTTCCGCAGCTCGCGGATGTTGCCCTTCCACCGGTACCGCTGCAGCACGTCGAGCGCCGCCGGCGCCATCCGCTTCGGGCGGATGTTGCTCTCACGGCTGATGTGCTCCATGAAATGCTTCACGAGCAGCGGGACGTCTTCGGGCCGTTCGCGCAGCGGCGGCACGTAGATCGGAATCACGGCAAGCCGGAAGTACAGGTCTTCGCGGAAATGTCCTTTCTCGATTTCTTCCTCGAGGTTCTTGTTCGTCGCGGCAATCACGCGGACATCGACTTTAATCGTCCGCGCCGAGCCGATGCGCTCGACTTCGCCTTCCTGCAGCACGCGCAGCACCTTGGCCTGCGTCTTCGGGGACATGTCTCCAACTTCATCGAGAAAGATGGTTCCCCTGTCCGCCTGCTCGAACTTGCCGACCTGCTTCTCCGTCGCCCCGGTGAACGATCCCTTTTCGTGGCCGAACAGCTCGCTTTCAATCAGCTCTTCGGGAATCGCCGCGCAGTTCACCTGCACGAACCGCTCGCGCGCCCGCAGGCTGTTGCGATGAATCGTCCGCGCCACCAGCTCCTTGCCGACGCCGCTCTCGCCCGTGATTAACACCGTCGCGTTCGTCGGCGCGGCGCGGCCGATGGCCGCCATCACCTGCTTCAGCGAGCCGCTCTCGCCGATCATCTGATGCCGGACCTCGACGGCCTTTTTCAGCGTGCGGTTCTCGTCGCGGAGCCGGGCCTGCTCGAGCGCGTTCCTGATGGTGACGAGCACGCGGTCGGTGCTGAGCGGCTTGTCGACGAAATCGACGGCGCCCTTTTTCATGGCGTCGGCGCCCGTCGTGCCCGTGCCGTGCGCGGAGATCATCACGACGGGCAGCGCCTCGTTCATCGAGTGCAGCCGCGTCAGGACGTCGAGGCCGTCCATGCCCGGCATCTTGACATCGAGCAGCACCAGGTCCGGCGCTTCGCGCTCGACGAGGTTGAGGCCTTCCTGCCCCGTCGCGGCGCCGGCCACGTCGTAGCCGTCGTACGAGAGCGTCATCCTGAGCGATTCCCGAATTCCGGCGTCGTCGTCTATGACCAGGATCCTGGGCTTCGGCATCGAAGTGAGAACTAAGAAGTCAGAACTTAGAACTCAACGATCCACGCGGACGGTGACCAGACGGCGCTGATCGAGATCGGGATAGTAGAGGTAGAGGGCCACGACGTCGCCGGGGTGCGACGCTCGCGCGATCTTCCGGTACTCGGTGGCCGAGTCGACGGCCTGGCGATTGATTTCCATGATGAGGGTGTTGCGCTCGACGCCCGCGTCAAACGACGGCCCGAGCGGCTCGACTTTCGTGACGAGCACGCCGCGGAACGCTTTGGGAATCTCGAGCCTGACGGCGGACGTCCTGTCGAGATCGCGCACGGTGATGCCGAGCGGATCGTCCGTGTCGCTCTTGCGGCGCTCGGCCGGCGCGGCGCTCCCGGTTTTGCGCGAGTCGCCCGCCTCGCGCGCCGGACGTTCGGCGAGCTTTACCGTCAACGTCTCCTGATGTCCGTCCCGCACGACGCGGAGCCTCGCGGCCGTGCCGGGCGCTTTCGCCGCGATGCTGCGAATCAGCTCGTCGTCGTTGCCGACGTCGCGATCGTCAATCGACACGATGGTGTCGTACGCTTTGAGCCCGGCACGCTCGCCCGGTGACCCTTCGCTCACGTCCTGCACCATCGCGCCGCGCGCGACCGGCAGTTTCAGGGAGTGCTGAAGATCCGGATCGATATCGCGCAGGCCGACGCCGATGTACCCGCGGCTCACGCGGCCGCGCGCCCGCAACTGCGGCAGAATCGCCGTGGCGCCGTTGATCGGCACCGCGAAGCCGATGCTGCTGGCGCGCGAGCTGATCGCCGCGTTGATGCCGATCACCTCGCCGCGGCTGTTGATCAGCGGACCGCCGCTGTTGCCGAAGTTGATCGCCGCGTCGGTCTGGATGTAGTTGTCGAGGCTCGCATCGAAGAGCTTCCGCCCGAGGAAGCTGACGACGCCGACCGTGACGGAGTGTTCGTAGCCGAGCGGGTTGCCAATCGCGCAGACCCACTCACCCATCCGCAGCGTCGACGAATCGCCGAGCGGCGCGACCGGCAGCCCCGGCTCGCCGTCAATCTTGATGAGCGCGATGTCGGTGTCGGGATCGCTGCCGACGATGCGGGCCTTCAGGCTCCGGCCGTCCGACAGCTTCACCGTAATGCGATCGGCCCGGTCGATGACGTGGTGGTTCGTGAGGATGCTGCCGTCGGCGTCGATGATGAAGCCGGTGCCTTCGCCTCGACGGGCCGGGTCGGTGTCCCGCTTCGGCTGCACCGAATCGAACGGCGCATCGAACAGCTCCGGACCGTCGTCCTCGCCGTCGCCGTCAGAGTGGCCGTGGCCGCGGCGCGGGCCGCGCGCCTTGCTCGTCGCGTCGACGTTGACGACGGCCGGGTTCACGCGGGCGACGACGTCGGCGAAGTTGACGAGCGGGCCGCCCGCGAAGGGACGGGTGGCCGGCGCGCGCTGCGCGTCTTTGTCTCCAGGCCCCGCGACGACCAGCGAGCGGGCGACGCCTCCGGCGAAGATCGTGCCGACAAAGAACGCGACAGCGGCCGAGAGGCCCACTGACACGCAGGTGAATCGCCGCGACGTGAGTGTCACTGCCCGTCCATTATAAGAGCGCGGA
>Ga0153915_10005619_pt1 | contig 11678 bp, 11 predicted proteins | sample Opewatmetagenome_2_FD_107003 | JGI IMG/M metagenome (GOLD analysis project Ga0153915, IMG submission 107003) | Freshwater wetland microbial communities from Ohio, USA - Open water 3 Core 3 Depth 3 metaG | ecosystem: Environmental > Aquatic > Freshwater > Wetlands | place: USA: Ohio, Lake Erie...
GAGGAAGGACAGGCAGGACAGGAGCACAAAGAGGTTGCTCAATCCCGGAAGACTGCTCATTCCCTTCCCTATGGGTGCGCGGAAGGGATGAAGGTTGTCGCCCTCCCAACCGCGTCCCGTGACGTGTACAATCTCATCCAGCCTGTTCGGGTAGTCGTACTGATGTTACTGATGGGACGCTCCCGGGGCTCCGCCCCCGCCGCGTGGGCATCCCCCGGGGGGAGAATGGGGTGATCGTCGGTAATACCCACTTGGTGAACCATCCCCATTGGGGGAGGGACCGGGAGGGGGCGGGCCCCCTCCCGCACCATGCCAGTGACCCGGCGGTTGTGTTGATCCGGAAAAAAACGAACCTCACCCTCTCCTCAGCAGGGGGCACCCACGCAGCGAGGGGCCTGAAGGTCACCCTAAAAGCGTCCCGGTACTATCGGTTTTCATGCGGTCAATTGAGCAGGGAAGATCTCTCCATCTTCTCGAAGGTTCCGTCCAAGGATTCAAGTCCTCCGGTCGCCCACTCTGTCCAGATGTTCTGCCCGAAATGCCGGTCCCTGATGATCTCCTCCGGAGGCCAGATGAAGTGCCGGAAGTGCGGGTTCCTTCGGGAGTTCTCAGAGCATGACAGCCTCCAGCTGACGCGTTCCCGGGGCCAGCGGGAGATCACCATCATCGACGACGCCGAGAAGGTGGCGACGCTCCCCACCATGACGATCCGGTGCCCCACGTGCGGGCACAATCTCGCGTTCTGGTGGCTGCGCCAGCTCCGGGCCGCCGATGAATCGGAGGTCCGGTTCTTCCGGTGCTGCAAGTGCGAGCACACCTGGCGGCAGTACGACTGACCATCATCCGGTCGGTTCCCTCCAGATGCGGGATTCCTGCGAGAACTTTCATCCCGTGCTGTTGACTGCCTGAGCCACGTGCGACGATCCGTTTACCGCAGGGAATGTCGTATTCCCGGCGGATTCATTGACCCGTGATACCCCGGGCGTCCCCTGCGGTTGAGCCGGTGGAGGACAGAGCGGGTTGGTCAGGTACTCATCCGCAGTGCATACCCGCACCGGGGTGGGTGGTGCCGTGCAGGGGGGGTTGGTCAGGTAATCGGTGGCATTGCACGCCCTCACCGGAGTGAAGGTGGGGAAGATGGGTGTTGACTTCGGCGTGGGCATGGCGGGGGTAAGGCCGGGAGTACCCCGGGTGACAGGGACCATCTGTACCCCGGACATCTGTGTCGGAATCAGGACCACGGTCTGCGGACAGGGAGAACCCTCTTCAATGACTCCCATGCAACAGGACTGGGAAACGCGATCGTACGGTGTGCCGTTGCAGATGTCCCATAGGGGAAGCGGGGAGATCGTGCCGTTACGGCAGATCCCGGTCGCAGGTTTGTAGCTGGTATCGCCGCACCGTACCTCTCCAGGCGGGCAGGGGCTGACGCACCCCGAAATTGCGAGGAGCAGGAGAAGAAGGATTGTGGTGAAGAGGGCCTGGAGTACCTGCCGGTGCAGGGATCCTGCTCGCCCTCCCCTCATGAAGATGTTTTGATATGTGTGCAGGTGAATCCCTCCCGCACGGGAGTGGATCTGCCAGCCCGGATCCTCCTCCCGCCGAGATCTCCACACCCACCTCGTTCCTGCGGAGAAACCCCGGCGTGAAGGGGGGGAGTTGTAACGCATCAGGAAGGGTTCCCCGACCGACGGGAGGCCCTGTTCGGCCAGCATGGAAAGCAGGCGCGCCCGGACGTCCGCCACGTCAGCGGCACCTGCGCGGCCCCGGAATCGGATCACGGCCACATTCCGCGCCGAACCCCGCCGTCAGCGGATCGCGGCGCCGGATCCCACGCTACCCGTCCCCGCCTTCGCGGCAGGCGGCATCCGTCACTGCTATCAGGATCCCGGTCACCTGATAAGGTGGAGAGATGTGCGCATGAAGCCCTGGATTTTCTTTGGGATCTCCCTCCTGCTGGTCATGCTGGCCTGCGGGTGTGCGCAGGCACCTCAACCGGAGGAGGGAGTGCCCACCACGACGGCAAGGCCCACGGTCCTCCCTGGGACAGGGCCTGCCTGCGAGGAGTACACCTCCGCTGCCCGGGCCGTTTACGTGAGCCGCCCGTGGCAGGAAGAGAACGATATCCTCTTCACCTACGAGGACGGGTTCGATGACCTCTCCCTGGAGTACCTCACCGTGAAGGTGAACTGGGGTACGACCTGGCGCACCACCGAGCCCTGGGGAGTGCTGGGCACCGGGAAGGGGGTGAAGCCCTCCAAGGGGGCTGAGTTCCGGATCCGGGGAGAGGGGACGGCAGGAAAGGACCGGGTCTCCGTCACTGCGCACTTCACGGATGGAGTATCGGACGTGATCCGGATCGCGTGCGTGTAACCGGGCGAGGGACCCCACAGCTCTGTTTTCATGCATCCCATGTGGTGCAGGAATGACCGAAACGGATCCGGATCCGATATTCTCCCTCTGTCGTGGAACCTCATTTCATAACTTTTTTATACCCAATTCTCATTATTAATCATGTAAAATAGGGGTTGCCCGAATGGCCGATAAGTTCGACGTGAAACTGGTGGAGGAGGCCAAGTACTACTCGCCGCCTCCCGAGTACAGGGAGAAGGCCTACGTCAGGGACTACGAGAAGACTTACCAGGCGTTCCTGAAGGACCCGGAGAAGTTCTGGGACGGGATTGCGCGGGAGCTCCACTGGTTTGCCCCCTGGAAGAAGGTGCTGGACTGGAACTACCCCTATGCCAAGTGGTTCGTGGACGGGAAGCTGAATATCACCTACAACTGCCTGGACCGGCATGTCTATAACCACCGGAAGAACAAGGTGGCCTTCATCTGGCGGGGCGAGAACGGTGAGGAGCGGATCTACACCTACCACAAGCTCTACCAGGAGACGATGCGGTTTGCGAACGGCCTGAAGCGGCTGGGCGTGGGGAAAGGGGACCGGGTCTGCATCTACATGCCGATGATCCCCGAGCAGATGGTGGCCATGCTGGCCTGCGCACGGATCGGGGCTGTCCACTCCGTGGTTTTCGGGGGCTTCGGGGCCACGGCCCTCAACTACCGGATCAATGACGCGGAAGCCAAGGTCGTCATCACCGCCGACATCGCGTTCCGGCGGGGGAAGACGATCCCATTAAAGACGCTCGTCGAGGAGGCCATCATCAACGCCCCCACCGTCGAGAGGGTCGTGGTCCTGCGCCGGAAGGAGCCGAAGGTGGAGATCCACTCGGGGATCGAGATCGACTTCTACGACCTGATGGAGGGGGTCGAGCCCATCTGCCCCCCCGAGGTTATGGACGCCGAAGACCCGCTCTACGTCCTGTACACGAGCGGCTCCACGGGAGCACCGAAGGGGGTCATTCACACCTGCGGCGGGTACATGGTGGGCACCTACTATACCCAGAAAGCGGTCTTTGACCTGAAAGAGGACGACATCTACTGGTGCACGGCCGATGTCGGGTGGGTTACCGGCCACTCCTACATCCTGTACGGCCCCCTCGCTGCCGGCGCCACGATCTTCTTCGGCGAGGTGGTCCCCGATTTCCCGGATGCGGGGGCGTTCTGGAAGCTGGTCCAGGAGGTGGGGATCACGATCTTCTACACCGCACCCACCGCTATCCGCATGTTCATGAAGATGGGGGAGCAGTGGCCCAACAAGTATAATCTCTCCTCCCTCCGGATCCTGGGGTCGGTGGGGGAACCCCTGAACCCCGAGGCCTTCGAGTGGTACTACCGGGTCATCGGGAAGAGCAAGATCCCCATTGTTGACACCTGGTGGCAGACCGAGACCGGCATGCAGATGATCACCACCTTTGTGGGTGAGAAGATGCGGCCGGGTTTTGCGGGGAAGGGGATCCCGGGCGTTATTCCTGATGTCGTGGACAAGCACGGGAAACCGGTGAAGCCCAATACCCTGGGGTTCCTGGTGATCCGCAATCCCTGGCCTGCGATGCTACGGACCGTCCTGAAGAACGACGAGCGGTACCGCAAGTACTGGGAGACGATCCCGGACTGCTACTCGGCCGGGGACCTGGCGGTGAAGGGTAAGGACGGCTACATCATGATCCTGGGGAGGGCGGATGACATCATCATCGTGTCCGGCCACAACATCGGCACCGCCGAGGTGGAGAGCGCGCTTGTCTCCCACCAGTCCGTGGCCGAGGCGGCCGTTATCGGGAAGCCCGACCCGATGAAAGGGAACCTCATCAAGGCCTTCGTGATCCTGAAGCTGGGGCAGACGCCCTCGGAGAAGATGACCCATGACCTGACCTACCATGTCCGGATGACCATTGGACCTATCGCCATGCCCTCCGAGATCGAATACGTGGACAAGCTGCCCAAGACCCGGAGCGGGAAGATCATGCGCCGCGTGCTGAAGGCCAAGGAGCTGGGGATGGACCTGGGGGACATCTCCACGCTCGAGGAATAAACCCCATCTTTTTATATACCCCCCTGTGACACTTTATAAACATGAAAGGCAGACCCGAGGACTCCCTGAAGATCGAAAATATCGTTGCTTCCGCGAAGGTCAGCGATTTTCTGGACCTGCCCACCCTCGCGTCCAAGATCAAGGATGCGGAATACAACAAGAAGCGTTTTCCCGGCGTCGTGCTCCGCATGCAGGACCCCAAGATCGCCGCGCTCGTCTTTGGCAGCGGCAAGGTCGTGCTCACGGGTGCCAAGTCCATCGATTCCCTCTCCCGCGGGCTGGAGATCCTGGGCAACCAGCTCCGGGCGCTGAATATCTCCATCCCTGACTCGCTGACCTACAAGATCCAGAACATCGTCACCTCCGCGGACCTGGGCGCGCCGATCAACCTGAACAAGATCGCCGTGGGATTCAACCTGGAGATGATCGAATACGAGCCAGAGCAGTTCCCGGGCCTCGTGTACCGGCTGGAGGAGCCGAAGGTGGTGGTCCTCCTCTTCGGGTCCGGAAAGCTGATCATCACCGGCGGGAAGCAGCCAGACGATGCCAAGAAGGCGGTCCAGAAGATCCTCTCGGACCTGAAGAACCTGGGGCTTATTTAAGGGTATCCGGCCCAGCGGAAGGCGTAACATCCCCCGTTTCCCGGGCTACCGACGGGAGATAGAGAGAATAATATAAAGATACCCACTATTTTTATATTTCCATAAAAACAATAGCTCTCCTCAGCAAGAAACCGGCACTGAACGGGGAACCCCGATGCGACAGGATAAAGTGCTCTATTTCACCGAGAAAGAGGAGGAGTTCACCAGTCTTCTCATGGGACTCGGGCTCAAGCGCAACGTGGCCAAGGTGCTCGTGTACCTGGCGAACACCCGCGAATCCACCTCCCGCGACATCGAGCGTGGCACCGACCTCCGCCAGCCGGAGGTCTCCATCGCCATGCGGTACCTCACCGAGTGCGGGTGGGTGCGGGCCCGGGAGTCCAAGGCGGAGTCCAAGGGGCGCCCTGTCAAGATCTACGAGCTGGGCCGGCCCATCGGCGAGATCATGGACAGCATCGAGAAGGACAAGAAGCGCGAGGCCAAGACCCAGCTGGACCTGATCCAGAAGCTCCGGGACCACATCTCATAGGACCCGGGCTTCTCCCTTTTCTCCGCCTACCACTACCGACGTCTTCTGCAGGAACGCCGTGAAGAGCCCGGTGCAGATCACGCCGGGGATCATCGTGATGGCGCGCTCAAGATCCTCAGGATTTTTTATCGGACCGAACCCTGCGTCCACGATGATGCCCCCGTTATCCGAGATCACCGGGCCGTCCTTCGCCACCCCGTCCCGCACCACCGGTACTGCCCCCAGGGTTTTCAAGGAGGCGAGGATGGGGGTGAGGGCAAAGGGGAGGACCTCCGTGGGCACCACGCCGTGGAGCTGATCCACCATCTTGCCCCCGTCCACCACGATCACGAGGCGTGCTGCCGCAGCGGCCACAATCTTTTCCCGGGTGAGAGCGGCACCCCTCCCCTTGATCAGGCGTTTTCCCCGGTCTACCTGGTCGGCCCCGTCAATGGCGATCTCCGGGTCCGGGTGGTCGTCCAGGGTGGTGAGGGGGATTCCCAGTTCCCGTGCCAGGATCGCGGTCTGCAGGGAGGTGGGGATCCCCAGGATCCGCACACCCTCCTTCTGCCGCTCCGAAAGCCTTTCCATCGCATACTTCACGGTAGAGCCGGTCCCAAGGCCCACCACCATCCCGTCCTCCACCATCTCCGCTGCCCGCTCTCCCGCCGCCCGTTTTGCCCGGAGGGCCCCCCCCTTCTCCATCACAAGGATCATCGCCACCGCGCCCTGATAAAGGTGGGGGCTTCTCCCCCGCGCCGCGACGCATGAGGTCATCGCTGATGGGAACGCGTGGGTGGCTTCCATTCACGTGTTCCTACTGGGACGCTGCTCTTGGGGGCTCCGCCCCCCGCCGCGTGGGTGTCCCCCAAGAGGATGAAACGACCTTCGGTGTACACAGACGTGGAGAGATATCCTCATGGGAGGTGGGTGACGGGAGGGGGAGACCCCCTCCCGGTCCCTCCCCCCGCGAGGATAGTCAGTAAGTCGGTGTGAAACGGGGAAGGATCCTCATGTGAAAAGGAACCGGCGGGGGGTGCCCACGCGGCGGGGGCGGTGAGCCCCCGAGAGCGTCCCAGCAGTACGCAGGATATCGAGGAAACCTTCCTGTCGCAGCCAAAAGACCCGGCCAAGTGATTAGAACAGTCCCCGGAGGGTTTCGCAGGCACCGAAGGCAGTGCAGTCCAGGGTGACCGGCGTCACGGAGATGTTCCCCTTCCGGATCGCGTGGACGTCGGTCCCCTCCTCGGCATCCTCGACGAGGGGGCCGTTGATCCAGTAGTAGGGCCTCCCCCGGGGATCCAGGCGCTGCTCGACCCCGGTATGGAAGAGCTTGTGGGCGAGGCGCGTGATCTCGTAGCCGCCTTTCACCCGGGAGGGGATGTTCACGTTGATCACGTCCAGCCCTTTCGGGAATCCGCGGGCCAGCAACCGCTCCACCATGTCCCGGACCACCCGCTGGGCGTCGGCAAAGGACCGCTGCGACTGACGGGGGTCATCGAACTTGTCCCCCTGGTCCTCCACCTGCAGGGAGAAGGCGATGGCCTTCGTGCCCTGGTTCGATGCCTCGAGGGCCGCCCCCACGGTCCCGGAGGTCATCACCGACTCAAAGGAGAGGTTCTCCCCGATGTTGATGCCGCTCACGACGAGCACCGGGTGAATCGGGAGGGCATAGAGGCCGATGATGACGGCGTCCGTGGGCTTGCCTCCCACGGCGATGGCCTTCACCCCCTCCAGTTTCACCTCGTGGACCCGGATGGGTTCAAAAATGGAGATGGACCGCCCCACCGCGCTCTGCTGCGCGGCAGGTGCCACGATGGTGACCTCGGCAATGGGCTCCAGCGCCTGGTAGGCAGCCCAGAGCCCGGCCGAGTAGACGCCGTCATCGTTGGTGAGCAGGATCGCGGGCTTCATCTTCTCCAAGAGGTGTGCCGGTCAGGGATATGAGGGGATCGATCGGGTGCGCGGATGATTGGGTTCGCTGGGTTCTCCACGAAACTACCTCCCACTCCATTATTCCGGTGAGCACCATGGAAGGGAACATCCTCATCGGGCGAGGGCGACGGGAGGGGGGCAGAGCCCGCTCCCGGTCCCACCCCCGTGAAGATATCTGCTCCACGTCGGTAATTCAGCTGTTCTGATATTATCAGGCACTAAAGCGCCCTCCCTGATCGGTATCCTCAAGATTTCTGGAGCCTACCTCTGTACCCATGCGGGTGCTGCTCGCCGAATACACGCGCTTCCATGACCCTGCCCTGGCCGCGGAGGGAGAGGCTATGGTCCGGGTCCTTGCCGGATCCTTCCGCCGGTGCGGCCATGAGGTAATCTCGCCGGAGAAGGGCGACTTTGCTTCCGAGCTGGAGCGGCTCAGCCCCTCGGCTGATGCCGCACTCGTCATCGCACCGGACCATTTGATGGCAGGGTATACCCAGATCCTGGAAGAGCACACCCACAACCTGGGCTGCGGCAGCATGGTGGCGGCGGTCTGCGCCAACAAGCGCCTGACAGGGAAGATCCTCGCCCGCAACGGGATTGATATTCCCGGAGAGATCACAACGGGAATGAAGGTGATCAAACCTATCCATGGCTGCGGTTCCATCGGGGTCCGGCTCTCGGAGGAGGCCCCTGGGGAGGGCGAGATGGGGCAGGAGCTCCTGCAGGGGGACCACCTCTCTGTCTCCCTGATCGGCCCTCATGTTATCGGGGAGGCCTGCCTGTACTACGACCCGGGCCCCCCGCTGGCCCTGGCCCTGAACCGGCAGGACGTACGCTCCGACAGGGGGAGGTTTCTCTACCGTGGCGGGGAGACGCCGGCAGACTCCCCGAAGGCAGGGGAGATCCTGGAGGTGGCGAAGAAGACCGTGAAGGTGCTGGGGTGCCAGGGGTATGCCGGCGTGGACCTGGTCTGCGGGGACCGGATCACCGTCGTGGACGTGAATCCTCGGATCACAACGAGCCTGATCGGCATCGCCGCGGTGATGAAGGAGGAGATCGCCGACCTCCTGATCCGGGGTTCCCACGGCCAGCTGCCCCCGCAGGTGCACCTGGAGGGGCGCGTGCGATTCTCGAAGGACGGGGAGGTGACCCGCCTCTGATTGGCATCGACGTGGGCGGAGCCAACCTGAAGCTGGTGGGCGGGAGCGGCGCGACCGTTCACTACTGTCCCCTGTGGGAAGGGGACTCCCTCGGAGATCTGCTCAGAGGGTATCGGAAACAGCACAACGATACCGCGGCGGCCATCGTGATGAGCGGCGAACTGGCCGACTGTTTCCCGAGCAGGATGGACGGGATACGGTGGATAGTGGAGACCGTCCGGGGGGTGTACCCGGACGCGCGGTTTTATGGCACAGACGGGAAGTTCCACGACGGGGCCGTTCCACAGCTGGCAGCGGCCAACTGGCTTGCCGCGGCGGACTGGCTGAGGGAGGAGTACCCCCACGCCGTCTGGGTGGACATGGGCTCCACCACCACCGATGTTGTCCCGCTGGGGAACTTCGAGGGACTGCGGGGCCTCACCGACCTGCTGCGGCTCCAGCGCGGGTACCTGGTGTACACGGGGCTTCTCCGGACCCCGGTCGCGATGCAGCTCTCCACGGTCACCCTCCAGGGGAGGCCCACCCCCGTCGCTGCCGAGCATTTCGCCATCGCGGCGGACGCCCACCTGGTCCTCGGAAACATCACGTCCGAGGGGTATACCTGCGATGCCCCGGACCGGGGGGAAAAGACGGTGGAGGGGGCGCTGCGCCGGTTGAGCCGGGTGGTCTGCGCGGACCTGGACGAGATCCGGGCAGCGGGGGCCCATGAGGTGGCGCGGCAGTTCCGGGATGCCCAGCTCCATGCCATCCGGCGCGCGGTGGCCGCCGCGAAGAAGACAGGAGGGATCCGGGAAGTAATCGCCTCCGGTATCGGGTCAGGTCTCCTGGCACAGGAACTCCCGGCCGCGGATCTCCGGGAGCCTCTTGGACCTGTTGCGGATGCCCTGCCGGCCCATGCTGTCCGGGAGGTGGCGCTACGGACCGGTGGCTCCTGGCCGCGCTGATCCTGGCCGGATCCCTGGCCATGACGGCCATTTCACTGCTGCTCGGGTTCCCGTTCTTCTTCCTCTTCCTCTTCATCCCGCTGGTCCCGCTCCTCGGGCGGCGGCGGGGGCGACGGTGTCCGTCGTGCGGGTGGGAGACCGAAGGAGAGGAGCGCTTCTGCCCGTGGGACGGGACCCCCCTGCCGCCCGAGCCCTGAGAGGCGGAGGGCCGAGACAGGGAGGACGATTCCCAGCACCCCGGTGGCCGGGATGGGGCCGAAATCCCGGCCGGCATACTGGCGGATGGTGCCCCGGTCCACCGCGATCCCCATCTGGCGGAGGATCCCTTCGGTCCGATGGAACGGGTAGGTCTGGGAGAGGACCACGCAGAGATCCACAATGGGCGTACCGAACCGGGTGTCAGGGTAGAAGGGCTCGTCCGCGTACAACAGCACCCCGCACCGGCGGCACCGGAACCGGTGGACCATGACGTGGATCGTCTCCTCCCCGGTCTCTCCCCGCAGGATGGCGAACCGCTTCATCCTGATGTCGTGGGGCCGGACCTGGCCGCCGCAGGAGGGGCAGGACTCCCTGCGGGAGTAGTGGATACCATGAAAGCCCCGGAGACCCTCCCTGAGAAGGTCAGGAAAGAGGGGCGGCAGGGGTACCGGTTTCAAGCGCGCACCCCCGGGACGGGTTCATCACCCGTATTTGACTTAAGGGAGATGTTAGGGTTCATTCCGACGATCATATCCCGGTTTTCCACCAATAATAATCAATTTTTCGGTAAAAACCGGTACCCTTAAATAACGATCCCGATCCACCTTTGGATGTCCGAGGTTAGACTATGGACGTGAAGTATGTACCCACCACATGCCCGTACTGCGGTACGGGGTGTGGTTTCAACCTCGTGGTGAAGGACGGGAAGGCCGTGGGGGTAGCCCCGTGGCACCGGAGCCCAGTGAACGACGGCAAGGTCTGCCCCAAAGGCAACTATGCCCACGAGTTCATTCACAGCGAGGAGCGGCTGACGAAGCCGCTTATCAAGAAGGACGGAAAGTTCGTGGAGGCCAGCTGGGACGAGGCCTACGACCTGATCGCAAAGAAGTTCAAGTCGTACAAGCCCGAGGAGATGATGTGCCTCTCCTCTGCCCGGGTCTCCAACGAAGAGAACTACCTGATGCAGAAGTTTGCCCGGTCGGTGATGAAGACCCCGCACGTGGACCACTGCGCACGGCTCTGCCACGCCTCCACGGTCGTGGGGCTGGCGGGGGCGTTCGGGTCCGGGGCCATGACCCAGTCCATCGGGGACATTGCCACGGCAAAGAGCATCTTCATCCTCGGGTCGAACACCTTTGAGCAGCACCCGCTGATCGGCCGCCGCGTGATGCAGGCGAAGGCGAAGGGGGCAAAGCTCATCGTTGCAGACCCCCGGTTCACCCCCACGGCCAGGCAGGCAGACCTGTACCTGCCCTTCTACTCGGGGGCGGACGTGGCCATCCTCAACGGCCTGATGCAGCAGATCATCAAGAACGGCTGGGAGAACAAGGAGTTCATCGAGAAGCGGACCAAGGACTTCGACAAGCTGAAGGCCGTCGTGATGAAGCCTGAGTACAGCCTGGAGAACGTCTCCAAGATCTCGGGCATCCCGGCCAAGGACCTGGCCACCGCAGCCGAGTGGATCGGGAAGAGCGGTACCAACGCGATCCTGTACTCGATGGGCATCACCCAGCACACCACCGGTGTGGACAACGTGAAGTCGGTGGCCAACATCCAGATGCTCACCGGGAACCTTGGCAGGCCCGGGACCGGTGTCTGTGCGCTGCGTGGCCAGAACAACGTGCAGGGGGCCTGCGACATGGGAGCGCTCCCGAACGTGTACTCCGGCTACCAGGCAGTGATCGTTCCCGACAACCGGAAGAAGATGACGGACGCCTGGGGCACCGAGCTGGCCGAGGGCAAGGTCGGCTATACCGTCACGGACATGATCAATGTCCTCGCCGACAAGCCCGGCACCCTCAAGTGCCTCTACGTTATGGGCGAGAACCCGATGCTCTCGGATCCGGACCTCCACCACGTGGAGAAGGGGCTCAGGAACCTGGAGTTCCTTGTGGTGCA
>Ga0153915_10005620_pt1 | contig 11677 bp, 9 predicted proteins | sample Opewatmetagenome_2_FD_107003 | JGI IMG/M metagenome (GOLD analysis project Ga0153915, IMG submission 107003) | Freshwater wetland microbial communities from Ohio, USA - Open water 3 Core 3 Depth 3 metaG | ecosystem: Environmental > Aquatic > Freshwater > Wetlands | place: USA: Ohio, Lake Erie...
TCGAGGCCCCGCCGGTGGCGTCCCCTGCTGGCCGCGCTCCTCGGGTACCTGGCCCTCTCCGCCGCGGCCACCTGGCCGCTCCTGGCGCGGTTCGGGCGGGAGATCGGCGGCGACCGCGGCGACGCCTGGCAGACGCTCTGGGGATTCTGGTGGTGGAAGGAGAGCCTCTTCCGCCTCGGGACCGCTCCCACCTTCTGCCCCCTGCTGCGCCACCCCCACGGCGTGCCGATGTGGTTCCAGACCTGGGACCTGCCGGCCCTGCTGGCGACGCTCCCGCTCTGGGCCGTGCCCGGCCTCCCCGAGGTGAGCGTCTACAACGCGGCGATCTTCGCCTCCTACCCGCTCTCGGGCCTGGCCCTGTACCTGCTCTGCAGGGAACTCTGGGGTGGATGGCTCGGGCCGTTCCTGGCGGGCGCCCTCTACACCATCTCCGCCTACCACCTCGGCCATGCCCTGGGCCACCTGCACGTCGTCTCGATGGAGTGGTCCCCGCTCTACTTCCTGGGGCTGGTGCGGACGCTCCGCCGCCCGGGGTGGCGCGCCCCGGCCGGCGCCGGGCTGGCGCTCGCCGCCGCCGCCGGCGCCTCCTTCTATCACCTGCTCTCCTGCCTGGTGGGCACGCTGGTCCTGGCCGCCTTCTGGTTGCGCTCCGACCGCGCCTCGCTCCTCTCCCGCGCCTTCGCCCTGCGGGCCGCCCTGCTGCTGGCGGTGTTCGCCGCGCTCACCGGGTGGCTCTACGCCGGCATGCTCAGGGCCTACCTGGCCGAGCCCTACGCCGGCAGCCACGACGCGGTCTTCTTCTCCGCCGACCTTCTCTCCTTCTTCCTGCCCAACGCGGCGAGCGCCTGGGCGGGTCGCTTCCCGGCGTGGCGCGCCTGGACCGGGAACGCCGCCGAGTCGGCCGGCTACCTGGGCTACGCCCTCATCGGGCTGGCGCTCGCGGCCGGGCTGAGGCTGCGCGCCGCGCGCCCCTGGCTCGGGCTGGCGCTCGCCGGTGCCGTCCTGGCGCTCGGCCCGAGACTGCACGTCGGCGGACGGGTCCACGCGGCGCCGTTGCTCCCGTACGGCTGGCTGGAACGGGTCCTCCCCGTCCTGGTCTTCGCCGGCGTCCCGGCGCGCCTCTCCTGGCTCGCCACCTTCGGGCTGGCGGTGGCGGCGGGCGGCGCCCTCTCGGCCCTGGAGCGAAGGGGGGCGAGGTGGGCGGCGCTGGGAGTGGCCCTCGCCGCGCTCGGGCTCCTGGAGAGCTGGCCACACCCCTTCGCCACGAGCAGCTGGCCCGCCCCGGCCTTCCTGCGAAGGCTGGCGAGCGATCCAGAGCCGTGGGCCGTGCTCGACGGCAGCGATCCCCTGCGCCAGCTCTGGCACCAGGTGCTGCACCGCCACCCGCAGGTGGGGGGGTACGTCAGCCGACCGCCGGCGCGGCTGGAGGCCTGGCTGGAGGGAGAGCCGGCGCTCCGCCCGTTCTTCGCCTGGCCGCCGCCTTCCTCGCCCTATCCGCCGCGCCAGGTGTCGCTCGAGCTCCTGCAGCAGCTGAAGGTCCGATTCGTGATCGTCGACCGGGCCCGGCTGGCGGCCGCGCAGGCGCTGGACCTGTCACTGGCCTTCGCCGGGGACGGGTTGTGGATCTACGAGGTGCCGGCGCGGCCGCTGTAGGCGTTCAGTCGTGCTCGCGCTCGGAGTGGTGCCGGCGCTCGCCGGGCTCGGCGGCCGGCGCGACGGTGCCGCCGCCGACGTACGCTGACGCGGCACCGCGCTCGTACACCAGCGCCCCGCCCGCCTTCCCGGTCCAGATCCCGAGCCCGGCGACCACGAGCGACCCCGCCGCGGCCACCGCCGCCAGGGGAACGATGGCCGCCGCCGGCACGAGCAGCACCGCGGCGCTGGCCACCGCGACGATGCCGGCGGCCCACAGGAAGGCCTCGGCGCGCTCCTCGTGCTCGTCCACGGCCTTCTCGCCGACGATCCGCTCCACCCGGTCGCCGTCCTTGTGTCCGGCCAGGAAGGCGGCGATGCCGCCTCCGCAGAGGAGGATCTGCAGCGCCACCACCACGGCCCAGCTGCGGCGGGGCAGGGCGTTCCGCCAGAGCGCCAGGGCGACGCCGATGGCGATGAAGGGCAGCCCCACGGCGAGCCCCAGGGGAACGTGGACCAGGGAAGGGTGCAATGGGTTCGGCATGAATGGGTCTCCTCGGAGGGCGAGAGGCGAGGGGAGTGGGGAAACGTGGGCGAAGAACGGAAATGGGTATTTAATGCGGCAAGCCCGACTTTCCTCGCCGACCCGCTCGGGTGCGCTCTGGCTGGCCCGGCCCGGCCGCCGCGGGTAGATACCACGCGCATGTCCCTCGACCGCCGAGCAGCCGAGAGTCCCCGCATCGGCGGAGTGGCCGACCTCGCCGCCTGGTTCCGCGCCCGCGAGCGGCCGGTCTCCGAGTGGAAGGTGGGCATCGAGCACGAGAAGATCGCCCTGCTCGCCGGGACCACCGAGGCGGTTCCCTACGACGGCCCGCGCGGCATCGCCGCCCTGCTCCGCGGCTTCGGCCGTTTCGGCTACGAGCCCTTCGAGGAGGACGGACGCATCATCGCCTCGCAGCACGGAGGCCTCACCGTCTCCATCGAGCCTGGCGGGCAGCTGGAGCTCTCGGGCCGGCCGTTCAAGGACGTCCACGTCGTCGCCGCCGAGCTGGACCGCCACCTCGCCAAGTGCCGCGCCATCGCGACCGAGCTGGGCGTCGAGCTGCTGGCGGTGGGCTACCGGCCCTGGGGGACGCCCGGCGGCGTTCCCTGGATGCCCAAGTCGCGCTACCTCGTCATGCGTCCCTTCCTCGCCGCGCGCGGCCGGCTGGCCCCGGACATGATGGCCATGACCGGCTCCACCCAGGCCTCCTTCGACTTCTCCTCCGAGCGCGACATGGCCGAGAAGGTGCGGGTGGCGCTGGCGGCCCAGCCGGCGGTGACGGCGCTCTACGCCAACTCGCCCATCGTCGCCGGGCGGGACAGCGGCTTCCAGAGCTACCGCGCCGAGGTCTGGAGGGAGGTCGACCCCTCCCGCTGCGGCATCCTCCCCTTCGCCTTCGAGCCCGGCTTCGAGGAGGACGCCTACCGCCGCTACGCGGAGTGGGCGCTCGACGTGCCCATGGTCTTCCTGCGGCGCGAGGGGAAGTACCTGGAGACCGGCGGCAAGACCTTCCGGACGTTCCTGGGCGAGGGGCTGGAGGGCCACGCGGCCAGGATGTCCGACTGGGAGGACCACCTCAGCGCCCTCTTCCCCGACGTGCGGGTGAAGGGAGTCGTGGAGGTGCGCGGCGCCGATGCCTGCGATCCCGCGCTGGTGAAGGCGCTCGCCGCCCTCTGGAAGGGGATCCTCTACAGCCGCGAGTCGCGCGACTGGGCCTTCGACCTCGTCCGCGGCCTCACGCTCCCCCAGCGGCACGAGCTGGCGGCGGCGGCCGCCCGCGACGGCCTCCGGGCACGCACCTCCGACGGCCGGACCCTGCGCCAGGTGGCCAAGGGTCTCGTCGACGCCGCCGAGCTGGGGCTCTGCCGGCAGAACGCCTGCGGCGAGGGCGGGCAGGACGAGCGGGTCTGGCTCCGGCCGCTCGCGGAACGGATCGATTCGGGTCGCTCGCCGGCCGACGACGCCCGCGACGCCTTCCGACGCGGCGACCGGGCGCTCGCCGAGCACCTGCGGATCGCCTAGACGGCCAGTCGCGAATCGGAAACAGCCGTTCGCCGCGAGCCCCTCGGCAGGCTCGGGGCAGACGCGGAGTCGAGGGACGCGGGCGCCACGCTCGGCACGAACGGATTCCGCCGCTCCGGGACCACGAGCTCCGGTCCAGACGGATCCGTCAGGCGTGGTTGACCAGCCTGAGCGCCCACATCACCGCCACCCCGGCGAGCAGGGCCCCGGTGAGCCGCCAGCGCGAGACGCCGCGGCGGTGAAGATCGGGGAGGATGTCGGAGAGCGCCAGGTGCAGGAAGGTGCCGGCGCTGGCGGCGAGCGCCAGGGCGGTGAACGACTGGGCGTGCACCAGCCGCGAGGCCGCCAGGTAGACGGCCGCGCCGAGCGGGACCATGAGGGCGAAGGTGCCGTTCATGAGGAGGGCCGAGCCACGGCCGTACCCCTCGGCCCGCAGGATCGAGGAGAGCGAGAAGCTCGAGGGGATCTTGTGGGCCAGGATGGCGATGAACACCAGCAGCCCCAGGGTGGGCTGGCTGGAGGCGGCCCCCAGGGCGAATCCGTCCACCAGGGTGTGCAGCGAGAGCCCGATGAAGGCGGCGAGCCCCATGGTGTGGACGTCGCAGCCGGTGGCCTCGTGAGCGTGGTCGTGGCTTGGGTGCGAGGCGAAGCTCTCCGGGGGAGGCGGCGGCTTCGCCACCAGGCGGGCCGAGGGCCCCGGCTCGGCGCAGACGTGCACCAGCACGAAGCGCTCCAGGAGGAAGAGGAAGAGGAACCCGGCGAGCACGAAGGGGAAGGCGCGACCCCCCGCCTCTGCGGCGGCCTCGGGGAGCATGTGGAAGAAGGCCGCCCCGAGCATCACCCCGGCCGAGAAGGAGAGGAGCGCGTCGGAGCGCTCCCGCTTGCCGAGGAGCGGCAGGGCGCCTCCGGCCACCGAGCCCACGAGGATGGCGCCGGCATAGGCGGCGAGCAGGCCCACCTCGCTCAATGCGGGTCCTCCCCCGCGATCCCCAGCGCGCGCAGGCGGCGAGCGAGTGTCCCCCGGTCGATCCCCAGCGCCCTGGCGGCGGCCGAGCGAACCCCTCGGGCCCTCCGCATCGCTCCCTGGATGAGCGGCCGCTCCACCTCCCGCAGCACCGCCTGGTAGAGGCCCGCGGCCGAGTGTCCCCTGAGCCGGTCGTAGAACAGGTCGAGCCGCTGGTGGATCTCCTCCTCGAGCGTCAGCGGCCGGGCGATGCGGCCGTCGACGAGGTCGTAGCGCGTCCGCGAGAGGAGCACCCGGGCCTCGCCGGGGGTCCGGACCCGGGTGATGGTCAGGCCCGCCGCCTGGCAGGCCGATTCCAGCGGGGCGGGGGCGCCTGCGAGGATGAGCGCGCGCATGGCTACTCCCGCAGCTCCGCGGCGGCCGTCCATCCCGGGTCGAGCTCGAACGGCTCGCCCGGCGGGAAGACCCGGTCGATGGCCCGCGCCACGTCGGTGGCCGTCTCCAGCGCGTCGATCTCCCGCCGGAACCGCACGCCCCCGCGCCAGCCGCGCGTGTACCAGACGAGGTGCCGGCGCAGCTCGCGCACCGCCTGACGCTCCGCCTCGGCGGCGTCGTCGCGCCAGCGCGGCTGGCCATGGCGGTGGGCGGTCTGGAGCCGGACGTGCTCCAGCACGGTCGCGACCCACTCGTCGCGCGTGGGGGGTGGCGGAACCGGCCCGCCGAGCTCGGCGGCCCTCAGCTCGCGGAAGATCCACGGGTTGCCGCAGGCGCCCCGTGCCACCAGCACCCCGTCGCACCCGGTCTCGCGGCGCATGCGGAGGGCGTCGTCGGCGGTCCAGACGTCGCCAGAGCCGAGGATGGGGATGGAGACCGCGTCCTTCACGGCGCGGACGTGCTCCCAGGAGGCCTGCCCGGAGTACATCTGGGCGCGGGTGCGGCCGTGGATGGCCAGCGCCGCGGCCCCGCCGGCCTCCGCCCCGCGAGCCACGTCCACGCAGTTCACCTGCGCGGTGTCCCAGCCCGACCGGATCTTCACGGTGACCGGCACGGCCACCGCCTCGCGGACGGCCCGCACCGCCCGCTCCACCGCCTCCGGCTCGCGCGCCAGGGCGGCGCCGGCACCGGTGCCGCACACCTTCCTCACCGGGCAGGCCATGTTGATGTCCACCATTCCCGCCCCGGCCCGGACCGCCGCCTCGGCGCCACGGGCCAGGATCTCAGGCTCGGCCGCGAAGATCTGGACGGCGAAGGGGATCTCGTCCGGATCGCGGTCGAGGTAGCTCTCGGTCTGCTCGCTCCCGTGGAGCAGGCCATGCGCGCTCACCATCTCGGTGTAGGCGAAGGCCGCCCCCATGCGGCGGCAGAGGGAGCGGAACGGGCGATCGGACACGCCCGCCAGCGGGGCGAGGAAGAAGCGTCCGGGGAAGGTATAGGGACCGATGCGCATGCCGGCGCAGTGTCGTAGCATCTTCGGAAGAGGCCCGGTAGCCGGGAATCCGGGGCCGGATGGGACGTTCCGGGTTAAGTCCAGGGCCGCCCATGCGCAACCTCGCCGCCGCCCTCGCGCTCCTCGCCGCGGCTCCCACCCCCGGGAAGGGCGGGCGGCTCCCGCAGCACGTCACCCTGCTCTACCTCGCCGATCTCGGAGGCCAGCTGGAGCCCTGCGGCTGCAGCCTGGACCAGCGCGGGGGGCTGCCGCGCGTGGCGACGCTCCTGTCCCGCCTGAGGGCGGAGAACCCCGACACCTGGCTCGTCGGCGGGGGCGATCTCCTCTTCGAGACCGAGGCCCTCGCCCCGGAGGCGCGTCGCCGTGAGATGCTCAAGGCCGGCGCCGTCGCGCAGGCGCTGCGCCTGGTGAGGCTGGACGCCTCGACGGAGGGCGAGCGCGACCTGGCCGGCGGCGAGGGCTTCGCCCGGGACAGCGGGCTTCCCTTCCGGCGCGGGACGCGGCTCGGGCCCATCGGCATCGGGGAATGGGGGAACGTGCCCGAGGCCCCGGTCCGCATCGCCGTCGTCCACCGGGGCGGCACGCGGGAGGCGCTGCCCCTGGCCGCGGAGGCGCGACGGCTGGGGATCCAGATCCTGCTGGCCTCGCACCGCCGGAGCCTGTTCGACGACGACGCCAACCGGGTGCTGCTCGATGCTCCGGTGCCGGTGGTGCAGGTCCAGGGACGCGGCCAGTCGCTGGCGCGCATCGACCTGTGGCTCCGCGGAGACCCGTCCAGGGGCTTCGCCGTGCTGCGCGGCGCCGCCCAGCGCGACGAGGAGCTGGAGGTCAGCGCCGAGCGCCGGCGCGAGTACGCCCGCCGCAGGGACGCGGCCGCCGCGGCGGGGGGCGGCGAGCTGGCGGCGGCGCTCTCCGCCAAGATCGCCGAGCTGGAGGGGCGCGAGCGGTCGCTGCGCCAGACCCCCCTCCGTTCGCCGCCGGCCGACCGGCCCTCGCTGGTGGTGAGCTTCATCCCCGTCGGCCCCGACGTTCCCGAGGACCGGGCGGTGCGGGCGGTCCTGACGCGCTACTACGGCGAGGTGGCTCGCCTCAACCTGGCCAGCGCGCGCGCCGCCGGCCGGCCCTGCCCCGATCCCTCCAGCGGGAAGGCGAGCTACATCGGGCTCGACGACGTCCCCCGGGGAGGGACCTTCGCCTGCAAGGCCTGCCACCCGGCCGCCTGGGCCTTCTGGCGCAAGACCGGGCACGCCCGCGCCTATGCCACGCTGGCCGATCGCTCGCGGCAGTTCGACCTCGACTGCGTGCGCTGCCACGTCACCGGCTGGATGGAGCCGGGCGGTGCCTGCAGCGTCGCCGCCACCGAGGGACGGCAGGACGTGCAGTGCGAGAGCTGCCACGGCCCGGCCAGCCTCCACGCCGTCGATCCGCCGGGCCACCTGGACGCGGTCGTGCCGGTGGGGCGCTGCCGGGGCTGTCACACGCCCGACGCCTCGACCGGCTTCGACGAGGCGTCCTACCGCCGGCGCATCCTCGGTCCGGGGCACGGCCAGGGTGGGCCGAGGTAGGTGGTAATCCATTTCCGTTCGCGGGCTTCTCCCGGTAACATGGCTCATCGATAGGAGGCCGGCCGCCGCCGCACGTCCCCTGCCGTCCGCGCAGCGAACCAAGACGACGACCTTGAGAGCGCTCCTCCTCATCGCCCTGCTCGCCCCCTTGCCCGCATCCGGGGAGGGAGCGGAGGCCGTCGCGGGGCCCGCCGCCGAGGGCCCGGCGGCCGCGCCCGTCCCGGAGCCCCAGCCAGTCCGGGCCAGCCTGCGCCGTGGGCTCCCCGTCCACTCGGTCCCGGGCGCCGACGCGTCCGGGACCGCCGCGGTCGACGAGGGGGACGAGCCCGAGATCGAGCAGGAGATCGAGGCGCAGTCGGCGGAGATGGAGCAGCTCCGCGAGGCCGAGGAGAACGCGCCCCTGGCCGAGCCTTCCCGCGGGGAGGACGCGGCGGCGCGCGGCGCGGCCCGGCTCGGGCTCGAGTCGCCGCTCCGCCAGAGGCTCGACGACGCGCTCGGCCGCGAGACCGTGGTGCCGCCCGCGGAGGAAGGGCGGATCGCGCTCCTGCCGGAGCTGGATCACGACCTCAAGAGGCTGCAGGCGGAGTACGACATCCCCCTCGAGGTCAACGACGCGGTGGTCGCCTACATCCGCTTCTTCCAGGCGGAGCCGGCCCGCAAGCACTTCGTGCGCTGGCTGTCGAGGTCGCACAAGTACCTCGACCGCTTCCGGACCATCCTGCGGGAGCACGGCCTCCCCGAGGACACCGTCTTCCTGGCGATGATCGAGAGCGGCTTCGCCAACCTCGCCTACAGCCGGGCGCGGGCCTCGGGACCGTGGCAGTTCATCGCCGCCACCGGGAGGCGCATGGGCCTGAAGCAGGACTTCTGGGTCGACGAGCGCCGCGACCCGGAGAAGGCGGCCCATGCCGCGGCTCGCTACCTGGGCGAGCTCCACCAGCAGACCGGCGACTGGCGGCTCGCGTGGGCCAGCTACAACGCCGGCCCCGGCAAGATCATGCGGGCCATGGCCAGGGGCCAGAGCGACTTCTGGTCGATGACCAAGGGTCGGGTCATCCGCAAGGAGACCAAGGGCTACGTCCCCAAGCTCATGGCGGCGGCCATCATCACCAAGCACCCCGACGCCTTCGGCTTCGAGCGGGACGAGATCGAGGCCGAGGAGTGGGTGGACTACGAGGAGGTCACCGTCCCCGAGGCGGCTCCGCTCGCCGCCGTGGCCCAGGCCGCCGGCGTCACCGAGAAGGACCTGCTCGACCTCAACCCGGAGCTGCGGCGCTCCTGCACCCCACCGCGGAAGTACTCCCTCAAGGTGCCGAAGGGCCATGCCGAGCAGTTCGAGAAGGGCTGGGCCGCCCTGGCGCCGGCCGCGAGGCTCGCCTTCGTCAACCACCGGGTCCATCGCGGCGAGAGCCTCGTCGCCATCGCCGCCGGGTACGGCGTCGCCCCCTCCGCCATCGCCCGCATGAACGGGCTCAAGCCGGGGCGGCGGCTGCGCGCCGGAACCGAGCTCGTCGTCGCGCTGCCGGCCCTGGCGCGCCGGAGCGGCCGCGTCCCGGCCAGCGAGACGGCGGCCCGGGCCCGCATCCAGGAGTACCAGCAGAAGAACCCATCCTCCGTGGAGCCGGACCCGGCCCCGAAGCCGCTGGCGATGCGCACCGAGGAGGTGGCGGGGCGCCTCAGGACCACGGTGCTGGTGCAGGCCGGCGACACCCTCTGGGCCATCGCCCAGCGGTTCGGGGTGGGGCTCAACGAGCTCTGCCGCTGGAACGGCATCCACAACCCGAGGCGGCTGAGGCTCCAGGTCGGTCGGGAGATCGTGGTCTACCCGCGAAGCACCGGGGCCGCGCCGCTGCCGGCCGCGGCCAGCCTCGGCGGCCCTGGGTAGCGCGTTCCGGACCCACGATTGACCCGCGACAAGCCCTGGCGGTCCGGGGTTCGAGCTTGTTTACCCGGACCTCCCCTTTTGGTATGAGGGGCGCCTCTCGCGCCGGCCAGACCTCCGGCGCGAGTTGAATAGCCGGGCGGATCACGCCGTCCCGGCAGCAGACGGAACGAAACCTCGAAAGGGAGACCCCAAATGAAGCGCATTCTGTCCACCGCTCTCGTCGTCGCCCTCGTTGGCTTTGCCGGCGCCGCCTTCGCGCAGGACGCGGCCGCCATCTTCAAGACGAAGTGCGTGGCCTGCCACGGCGCCGACGGCAAGAAGAAGGGGGACCTGACCGCTCTCAAGGCCAGCGAGGCCGAGATCGCCAAGACCATCTCGAACGGCAACCCCGCGAAGAAGATGCCCGCCTACAAGGGCAAGCTGTCCGACGCGGAGATCAACGCCCTCGCCAAGTTCGTCAAGGGCGGTCTGAAGTAGGAAGGCTTCGAAGGTGCCGAGGGGCCGCGGGCCGTGGGGCTCGCGGCCCCTCGTGTTCCCGGACGGCGCGGCGCACCGTCGACCGCCTCCGAACGCGGCTCCGCGAGCTGCGCGCGGCGAGAAGGACCTCCGCCACGCTGAAGGGGCGCCCGTTCCGCGGCCGCGCCAGCGCCGATCCTCGTTCGTTCAGGCGATGCTCCGGGCCGGGTCGATCCGCGCCGCGGCGGCAGCCGGCGAGAGCGCTCCCAGGAGCGCCGAGACGACCGCCACCGCCAGGGCCGCCAGGTAGAGCCAGGGGGAGAAGGCGAAGAAGCTCTCCGGCCGGAAGGGGAAGTCCGGGAGGATCCGGAAGGCGACGGCGTCGGCGCCCAGCGCCGCCAGCCGCGAGAGGGCCGCGCCGGCCGCGCCTCCGGCGGCGCCGAGCAGGCCGGCCTCCAGGAGGACCAGGCCGCGCACGTCGCCGGCGGTCGCGCCCACCGCCTGCAGGATGGCGATGTCCTTCACCCGGGCGCGCACGCTCGCCGACAGCGACTGGGCGACGGCCAGGGCCGCCAGAGCGCACATGAGGAGAGCCAGGAACGCCAGCGCGCCGGTGGTGACCGCGACCACCGTCCCCACCCGCTCCGCCATGGCCCGGTCTCCCGCGTCGACCGCGAAGCCCATGTGCCGCACCGCGGCGCCAATGGAGGGGACGTCGTCGGGACGCGCGGCCAGGAGGGCCACCGAGGTGTATCCCTGGTCGGGCTTCCCATACTCCCGGTGGAGACGGCGCGCCGTCTCCAGGGGCACCGCCAGCAGGTAGACCGGCACCCGGTCCGAGAGCCCCGCCAGGAGGAGCCGCGAGTCGTAGACCCGGTCCTCGGTCTTGAGCGGCACGATGGAGAAGCCGATCCGGACCGGCAGCTGCAACCCCAGCAGCGCGGTCCCGGGCGGCAGGCGGCGCAGGTTCCAGGCCGGGGCGATGGTCTTGTTGTAGATCTCGAGGAGCCGGGTCGAGGCCACCACCGGGATGGGCCCCTCCGGTGCCGGATCCGCGAAGGGGCGGCCGCCCAGGTCGCCCGCCACGAGCCCGGCGTCGACGCCCACCGCCGGGATCTGGACGGTGAACCCAGTCGGCCAGTTGAGGTGCACGCCCTCGGGAGGTCGGCTGGCGGCGATGGGAACTCGCAGGGTGAGCTTGCGGTAGGCCGCGGCGACCCCCGGCAGCCGCGCCAGGCGGGACACGGCGGCGTCGTCGAGCCCGCCGCCGCCGAGCATGGGCGCCAGCGAGACCGCCGGCGGGACCACCTCGACGAGCCGTGCCTCGCCGGGAAACATCCGTCGCGCCGCGTCTCCGACCCCGAGGCCCAGTGCCACGAAGAAGGCCAGGGCACCCGCTCCGACGCAGGCTGCGCCGGCGTTGAGCGCCGCCCCCCTCCAGTCGGCGCGGAGGTTCTCCAGCGCCAGGTGCAGCAGCCCGCGCCACCTCATCGCAGCCTCCCGCCGGCCAGGTGCAGCACCCGCGTGGCGGCCTCGGAGACCCGTTCCTCGTGCGTCACCACCAGCACCGTCAGGCCGTCCCTGGCCATCCCGCGGAAGAGGTCGATCACCGTGGCGCCGCTCACCGCGTCGAGGTTGCCGGTCGGCTCGTCGGCCAGGAGCA
>Ga0153915_10005621_pt1 | contig 11676 bp, 10 predicted proteins | sample Opewatmetagenome_2_FD_107003 | JGI IMG/M metagenome (GOLD analysis project Ga0153915, IMG submission 107003) | Freshwater wetland microbial communities from Ohio, USA - Open water 3 Core 3 Depth 3 metaG | ecosystem: Environmental > Aquatic > Freshwater > Wetlands | place: USA: Ohio, Lake Erie...
CCACCGTGCTCCGCTAGGACCGCGTCGAGGTCCTCCGCCATCTCCGCGAGCATCGGCTTCATCGGGGACAGGGGACGAAGGCCTGCGGACCGCAGTCCGCGAACGCCGTCGTGGAGCGCGATCTCCGCCACGCGACCGAGGTCCCCCAAGAACATGTGGGCGGTCCGGACCGAATCGAGATCAACGCCGGCGGCGTCCGCAATCCCCTCGAGCATGACGCCCTCGTTGACCCCGATCCGCATCTCGCCGAAGACGATGCGCAGCAGGATGTCGCGATCCCCCGGGGCCGCCCTTCCCAGGAGCGACTCGAACCGACGGCGGCGTTCCCGCACGGAGTCCGGGCCGTGCGCGGCGGCGATCTCAGCGAAGCCGCGGGAGACCTCCAGGATGGTGAGGGGCTCGGCCACAAGCGACGTCTGCCTCTGGCCCTCCAGGGCGCGGCGCAGCGTCGCCCACCCGACGTTCAGGGCACGGTCGTCCGACTCCGCGAAGATGCGCCCCACGACGAGGTGGACCGCCGGGGCGACCTCGTCGGGCCGGAGAGAACGGAGGAAGTCCGCGAGCAGACTGCGCTTCTCGAGGCGTTTCGAGGTGCCTTCCAGACTCTGCGCCAGGTGGGCGAGGGCGGCAAACGGGGTCGGAGTGATCGGCGGCGTCAAGGCAGCCTCGGACCATCCGAGCCCGCGGGTTTCAAGGTTTCGCCGGCGGGGGCGGACGCGGCGGACTCCGTGCCGCCGAACACGTAGAGGGCGATCGTCGCGAGGACCATCAGCGCGCCCCCCGCGATCTGCGTCGGGCTCAGGGTCTCTCCGGGGAACAGGATGAGCGAGATGACCACGCCCCACAGGGATGACGTGGAGAGGATGGACCCCGCACGCATCGCTCCGATCCGGCGAAGGGCGAAGTAGAAAAGAATTGTGAAGCTCGCCACTCCGGCGAAGGCGATCACGAGCAGGAGCCACGCGTCGGGACCGGACGGGACGAGGGGCGCTCCGGCCACGAGCAGGATGGGAAGGAGCAGGGCGGATCCCAGGAGCAGCTTCACGGAGATCATCGGGAGGATCCGGGAACGCTTGCTCAGGATCGTGCTCCCATTGTTGTCGACGGCCCAGAAGAAGGTGCCCAGGATGAGCAGGAGGTTCCCGGCGAGGTACTGGACCGAGGCGAGGTCCGTCAGGCGCAGCTCCGTCGTCACGACGAACGCCCCAACCACGACGCCCGCGAGGGCGACGTAGCCTCGCCGCGTGAGCCGCTCGCCGAGGAACGCGAACGCGATCACGACCGTGAACACGGCCTCGGAGTTGGAGAGGAGGGCGGCGTTCGACGCGGTCGTCCCGACGAGGCCGTAGTAGTAGACGACAGGGGCTGCGACGGCTCCGGCCCCGCTGATGACCAGCAGGAGAGGGACGTCTTTCCGGGGGAAGCCGTGACGGGCGAGGGCAGGGAGGTACAGGAGTCCCGGGAGGAACTGAGTGTAGAGCGCGATGGTCAGGGGAGGCACGCTGTTCTCGACGAGCTTCGAGAGGTTCGCCCAGAGGCCGTACAAGACCGCTGCGACGGAAACCGCAAGGTAGCCGACGACACGTGCGTCGGCACGGGCGGACACCCGGAGCCGAAAGCGCCGGGGCGATAAAGAGATGCCGTCCTGCGATACGCTTAAGTCCGCGTTGACCGATGCTTTCACACCGACTCCTGTCGAGGAGGAATTCCCTGGGAGAAACCCTGCGCGTGCTCCGGGAAGACGGGTCCGTCGAGCCCGCTGCCGACCCCGGGCTCTCGCGGACCGACGCGGAACGGCTCTACCGCGCGATGATGCTCGAGCGCGTCCTCGACAACCGCATGCTCGCGCTCCAGCGACAGGGGCGGATCGGGTTCTACGGGCCCTCCATCGGCCAGGAAGCCGCGATCGTCGGAGCGGCGATGGCCATGGAGGCGGGAGACTGGATCGTCCCGCAGTACCGGGAGCCCGGGGCCGCGCTGGCCCGCGGCATGCCCCTCACGGAGCTCATCTGCCAGTTCATGACGAACAGCGGCGACCCCGCGAAGGGGCGCCAGATGCCCTGCCACTATGTGTACCGCAAGGGGAACTACCTCTCCATCTCCTCGCCCGTGGGAACGCAGATCCCGCACGCGATGGGGATCGCCTGGGGGATGAAGCTCCGCAAGGCCCGCGACGCCGTCCTCGTGTACTTCGGGGACGGTGCGACGAGCACCCCGGACTTCCACGTGGCGATGAACTTCGCGGGCGTCTTCGGCGTCCCGTGCGTCTTCTTCTGCAACAACAACCAGTGGGCCATCTCCCTTCCGGTCTCGAGGCAGACCGCCTCCGCCACGCTCGCGGAGAAGGCGCAGGCCTATGGCCTGCCGGGTCTGCGCGTGGACGGCATGGACGCCCTCGCGGTGTACGGCGCGGTTCGTCACGCTGCGGCGGAGGCGCGCGTCGGACGGGGGCCGACCCTGATCGAGGCGCTCAGCTATCGGTTCGGGCCGCACTCGTCCAGCGACGACCCGTCGAGGTACCGGGACGAGAAGGAAGCCGCGACCTGGCGGGCGCGCGACCCGCTCGTCCGCTTCCGCGCCTACCTGGAGCGTCAGGGATGGTGGGACGAGCATCGCGAGGCGGCTCTGGAGAAGGGGCTCGGGGACGAGATCACGCAGGCGATATCCGAGGCCGAGGCGATGCCCCCGGTTCCCGTCGAGACGTTCTTCACCGAGGTCACCGAGGACGTCCCGTGGAACCTCCGCGAGCAACTCGCCGAGGCCAAGACCTTCCCGAGGGGGTGAGAGGATCGGCAAGAAGGGGGGAGCCGGAAGCGCCGCATCGCCGCCCGGCGGGACCGCCGTCGCCCGGGCGCACGAGCTGTTCAAGCAGGGGCGGACCTCGGAGGCGCTGGCCCTGGTGCGCCCGCTCGTCCAGAGGAAGGACGCCGTCGACCCGGAGGCCGCCGCCCTCGCCGCGGCCTGCCTTGGGTCCGAGGGCAAGCATCTCGAGGCGGCCCGGATCGACCAGATGCTCTGCGACGCGAACCCGTCCAACCCGCAGGGGTGGAACAGCCTCGGGTTCGACCTGCTGAACGCGGGGGATCTCGAGGGGGCGCTCGGGGCGTACGGGCATGCGCTCGAGCTGGAGCCCGGGCGCGCGAGCGCGCACTACAACGTCGCGCGGATCGCCGCGAGAATGAGAAACAAACCTAAGGCAATCGAACACTTCGTGAAGGCCGTGGAACTCCAGGCGGACTACCTCGACCGCCTCGATGAAGACCCGGACCTCCGTCCCCTCAAGGACGACCCGGACCTGCAGGAACGCCTGCCCGGGCAGGGGCCGAGCGAGGATCCCTACGCGGAGTACTACGCGACGGAGTCGTGAACGCGGATGCCGCAGATGACGATGGTGCAGGCGATCAATAACGCTCTCCGGGAGGAGATGCGACGGGACGACCGCGTCGTGGTCTTGGGCGAGGACGTGGGCAAGAACGGCGGCGTCTTCCGGTGCACGGAGGGCCTCATCGACGAGTTCCCCGACCGCGTGTTCGACACGCCCCTCGCCGAGGGTGGGATCATCGGGAGCGCAATCGGCATGGCGCTCTACGGCCTCCGCCCGGTTCCCGAGATCCAGTTCATGGACTTCATCTACCCTGCTTTCGACCAGATCGTCTCGGAGGCGGCCAAGATGCGGTACCGCAGCGGCGGGCAGTACACGGTCCCGATGACGATCCGCACCCCGTACGGCGGTGGAATCCGCGGGGGGCACTACCACTCCCAGTCGAGCGAGGCGTACTTCTGCCACACCCCAGGGATCAAGGTCGTGGTGCCGTCGACTCCCTCGGATGCGAAGGGTCTCCTGACGTCGTCGATCCGGGATCCGGATCCGGTGCTCTTCCTCGAGCCCAAGAAGCTGTACCGCGCATTCCGCGAGGAGGTCCCTGAGGGGGAGCACACCGTCCCGATCGGGAAGGCCCTGGTGCGTCGCGCCGGGAAAGACGTCTCCCTGTTCGCGTGGGGCTACATGGCCCAGGTGTGCCTCGAGGCGGCGGAGAAGGCCGCGGGGAAGGGCGTCGAGGCCGAGGTCGTCGACCTCCGGAGCCTCGTGCCCCTCGACGTGGACGCGGTCCTCGATTCCGTGAAGAAGACGGGCCGGGCCGTCGTCGTCTACGAGGCCCCGCGGACGGGCGGATATGGCGGCGAGATCAGCGCCCTCCTCGCGGAGAAGGCGATCGAGTACCTCCGCGGACCAATCGTCCGCGTGGCGGGCTTCGACACGCCGTTCCCGTATGCCCTCGAGGACGTGTACATGCCGAACCCGGACCGCGTGCTCGCGGGCATCGACAAGGTCATGGCTTTCTAGCCGCCGCCGCGAATCACGCGCGGGGTTTGGCGGGCGGTCGGGAGAGGCTGCGAGCCACGGCGGCCCGGCGCATCGCCTCGTCCCCGCCGATCCGGAAGAGACACTCATCGCTCCCGACGGCACGGCACGTTTCCTCGAAACATCCCAGGTCCGTCCGGTGCGTGAATCCAGAGAGGAGCCCCGCGAGGACGCCGCGGGAGAAGTCGCACACGGGCTGCGGGCGACGCTCTCCGTTTGCGAGCGCCGCATGGGCCTCGAAGGCCATGGGCTCCCGGCAAACGATCACCGCTTTGCCGCGCGCGAAGTCCAGCTCGCGGATCTCGAAGGCACCGAAGCCGCCGACGGAGTACTCCTCGATGGCGCGCCGGTAGCCGGCCTCGTCCGGGGTCATGACGCCGTTCCGGAGGAGGGCGTCCGCGTAGTGGGTGCCGCCTCGAAGCCCCGATTCGTAGAAGAGGATCGCCGCAGCGTCCCCGACCACGCCCTCGACGGACTTCCGCAGGCCGTGGAACGAGGTCTCGACGTCGATGAGACACATCCTCATCCCCGACTCCAGCAGTTCGCCGGGTCGGCCCTCGAGATGGAGGCGCGGAGGAGGACGCGGCATGGAGAAGGCGGACTCCTGCGGGCGGTGGATAACCCTTCCCCTCTGATTCTCGGATTCGCGAATCGTCTGGCCCGGCGCACCCGAGAGAATCCCGACTCAACCCAGGTCGATCGGCCGGAAGAACCGACGGACGGACGGGAGGTATCCGGCAAGGACCGCCGCCATGACCGCGGCGATCTCCCATTCGAGGTGAAACACCTCGATCGTCCGGGCAATCGAATAGAAGGACCAGAGCACGGCGAGCAGAGACACGAAGATGGCGACCCGCCAGGCCGCAGGACGCCGTCGCAGGAGGAAAGGACTCGTGAGAAGGAGCAGGATCCCGAGGACGAGGAACACCACGCCGCCGGACGAGAGGGCTCCCGCGGAGAGCCCCGAATGGGCCACGAGGCCCAATCGATCCGCGAAGACCCCGAGCAGTCCCGCGGCCAGGAGGGAGCCAGCGGTCAGGAGGGCGAGCACCACGAGGACCACGCGGCGGGGAGAAAGCATGCCTCGATCACGGCCCCCCTCTCGTTCGTGGTCCCCCTTAGGAAAGGAGGAGCAGGTCGGGATTCCTCGGACGGCCCTTGCCCCTCAACGGGAGTCCTCCGCCGCCCGGACCCGAGGTCCGAGGCGAGCGAGTTCCCGGAGGTCGATGGCGCCGAGCCGGCCGGCACAAATCACGCCCACCGGTCTGTGCCACTCCTCCACGACCCAGCTCCTCCCCGACCGGGTATCGGAGGCGAGTGATAAAGTCGTTCCCTTCGATCCTGACACGCCGGATCGCGCGCGGTGCAAACCGTTATAATGCGTGGGCTCCTAGGTCGGCGCGTAGCGCCGAGGTCTTGGCGATGACCCGCGAATTCAGGCTCCCCGACATTGGCGAAGGCGTCCACGAGGGCGAGATCACGAAGTGGTTCGTCAAGGAGGGGGACGGTGTCAAGGAGAACGAGCCCCTCGTCGAGGTCATGACGGACAAGGTGACGGTCCAGATCCCCTCCCCGGTCACGGGAAAGATCCTCGAACGCCGCGGGAAGGAGGGTGAAATCGTGAAGGTCGGAAGCACGATCGTCGTCTTCGGGGACGCGGGCGAGGCCGCACGGCCCCCGGCAGCGCCTGCCGCCCCGGCCCCATCCGTTCCTCCTCCGCCTCCCTCCGCGACCCCGGCCGCCTCGCCGGCCCGCGGGGGCGAGGCGCTCGCGGCGCCCGCGGTCCGTCGCCTCGCTCGCGAGCTAGGCATCGACCTGTCCTCGATCCGGGGGACGGCCCCCGCCGGGCGAATTACGGAAGCGGACGTGCGGGGCGCGGCCCGCGGCCCGATGCCCGCCGCGACTCCGACCCCAGCACCGAAACCCGCGGTCCCCGTCCCGAGTGCCGGCGCGGAGGAGCGCATCCCGATTCACGGTCTGCGGAAACGCATCTACGACAAGATGGCGAAGTCGAACACGACCGCGGCGCACTTCACGTACGTCGAGGAGGTCGACATGAGCCACCTCGTGCAGCTCCGGGAACGGCTGAACGAGGTGGGCGCGAAGAAGGGCGTCAAGCTCACCTTCCTGCCGTTCATCGTCAAGGCGTGCGTCGCGGGGCTCCGCGAGCATCCGACCCTCAACGCCTCCGTGGACGACGAGCGCCAGGAGATCGTGGTCAAGCGGTACTACAACCTGGGCATCGCGACCGCGACGGACGAGGGGCTCACGGTCACCGTGCTCCATGACGCGGACCGGATGGACCTCTGGGCCCTCGCGAAGGAGATCGAGCACCTCGCGACCGCGGCCCGGGAGAAGAAGCTCACTCTCCAGGAGGTCCAGGGGTCCACGTTCACGATCACGTCCCTGGGCAAGGAGGGCGGCATCCTCGCGACCCCGATCATCAACTGGCCCGAGGTCGCCATCCTCGGCGTCCACAAGATCGAGAAGCGCCCCGTCGTCCGGGATGACCACATCGTGGCCCGCGAGATGATGTACGTGTCGTGCTCCTTCGACCACCGCGTCATCGACGGCGATGTCGGCGCGGCCTTCGTCCAGTCCGTGAAGGGCTATCTCGAGCATCCCGCGATGCTGTTCGTGGAAGTGTGACCAAGCCCGAAGCCCCGACCCGCGTCGCGGGTCCGCGAGTGCGCGGAAGGGGTCCTGGGTGCCGGAATCCACACAGTGCGGTGATAATTGCACACTCAGGAACTTATAAGAAAGCGGGCTGAGTTGGCACCGCGACACGGAGAGATCCCATGATCCCTGCACGCGCCTGGCTCCCTGCGGCACTCGCCCTCCTCCTCGCCTTGACCGCCTTCGCGGTCCCCGCGGCCGCGCAACCCGCGACGGTCCCTACGTGGCAGGTCGGGCAGGAGGTCGGGTACGGCCTCACCGTCCCCCTCGGCCAAGAGCTGACCACGCTCCTCACGGCGAGCTCGAGCTACCTGAGCCTGGTCAACATCACCCATCTCAACTACTTCAACGCGACCGGATCCCTCGACTCCTGGGTCGACCAGCAGGTCACGATGAAGACGGACAGCGCGTACATCCTCCACACGGTGTCCGCCTCCGGGATCAAGCTCCATCTCGTCTTGAACGCGACGTTCAACAATCTCCCGCAGGCCGGAACGTACGCGGGAATCCGGATCGGGGACAACTGCACCCTGCCCGTGTTCCCCACGAAGACCGATGCCTCGAACGTGACCCTCGACCTGACCGGCCTGACGACCTCGGACGGGCGGACGTCCTACGCGATCTCGACCCTTGCAATCCAGAACGACACGACGAACTCGACGACCCAGCTGAGGGCGAGCGCGAGCCTCGTCAACGTCCCGTCTTTCGGCTTCGACAATACGACGTGCGCCGTGACCGTGGCCTACCCGAGCCGGGACCTCGGTCTCACCGTGGACACGCAGAACGGGCTCTCGACGCTCTTCTCCCCGGCCCTGGACGTCTTCAACTTCCCGATCACGGACAATGAGACGTGGTGGGCCAACTCGACCGCGACGTTCGCGGGGACCGAGACGGGGACGATCGACGTGACCGGGCTGAGCGCCCAGGACGAGCAGGCGTTCTTCGAGAACGTGAGCCAGGTCTTGGGCGGGATCCCGCTGCTCTCCGTGACCGGCCTGGACCACTTCCCGATCGACCTCTCCCAGGTCGCCATCGTGTACGGCGGCGTCAACGTGTTCAACCACGGTCAGATCCACGAGACGAATCCGGTCCCGGTCAACCTCGAGCTGCAGGCGACCCAGGTGTCCCAGTTCCTCTCGGACAACCAGTTCCATGAGGTGTTCGAGATCTATCCGGCCATGGCGCCGGGCGTGTGCGGAACGACGATCGCCGCCCTGTACAGCCCGACGTACCCCGCGCCGAACCAGGGCATGATCGTAGGCTTCTCCGCCCTCCTCTGCCCGGGACCGTCCCAGTTGCCCATCTTCGAGTTCCCGAACGTGCCGCCGTCGACGGCAAGGGGGAACATCCAGAAGACGAAGACGGACTACAGCGTCGTCCCGCCCGCGCAGGGGAACGCGATCGCGGACTTCTTCCTGCAGGCGCCCTACTGGGGCCTCCTGATCCTAGTCGTGGCGGTCGCTGCGATCGTCGCGTTGCTCGTCATGCGCCGTCGCCGACGCCCCGCGAGGGCGTCTCCGGCCGCCGGACAGGCGCAGACTCCCCCGCCTCCGCCCCCGTAGGCCGAGTCCTGGATCCCAGGGTCCGGGTGCGGACCCCGCCGCGCCCAAAGGCATAAGGGAAGGTTGGACCTTCGACCGCACGTGGCGCGGAAGGTCGACCTCGTGGTGATCGGGGGCGGGCCCGGAGGTTATCCGGCCGCCATCCGAGCGGCGCAGCTGGGGAAGAAGGTTCTGCTCGTGGAGCGGCACAAGCTCGGCGGGGAGTGCCTGAACTACGGGTGCATCCCGAGCAAGGCCCTGATCCACGCGTCGAACGTCGTGAAGATGATCGAGCGCGCTCAGGCCTGGGGCATCGATGCCGGACCCGCGAAGGTCGACATCGCGCGCCTGCAGGCTTGGAAGCAATCCGTGGTCGACAAGCTCGTCGGCGGGGTCGCCCAGCTTTGCAAGGGGAACGGAGTCGAGGTCGCCTTCGCGGAAGCCTCCTTCGTCGACGCGAAGACGGTCCGGACGCGCTCCCAGGAGGGCCGCACGGAGGACGTCGAGTTCGGCGACGCGATCATCGCGACGGGAGGCCGCCCGACGGACCTCCCAGCGTTCAAGTTCGACGGGAAGCGGGTCATCAGCACGAAGGAGGCGCTCGAACTGCTCGCCGTGCCCAACGCGCTCCTGGTCATCGGCGGCGGCATCTCCGGGCTCGAGATCGGAACGTTCTACGCAAAGCTCGGGACGAAGGTCGTGGTCATCGAGCTGTTGGAGCAGCTCCTCCCCGGGATGGACCCGGAGGTCGTCCGGGTGGTCGAGCGGCACCTGCGCAAAATGGGCGTCGAGTATCACACGAAGTCCCAGGCGAAGGCGTGGCGCGAGGAGGCGGGGCAGGCCGTCATCGAGGCCGAGACGCCCGACGGGCCGCTCACCGTCCGCGCCGACGCGATCCTCGTGACCGTCGGCCGCCACCCGAACACCGACGGCCTCGCGGCGGACAAGGCCGGCGTCAAGATGAACCCGAAAGGCTACGTCCTCGTCGACAAGCAGCTGCGCACGTCGAACAAACACGTCTTCGCGATCGGCGACGTCGTGGGTCAGCCCTTCCTCGCGCACAAGGCCACCATGGAGGGCCTCACCGCGGCGGAGGTCGTGAGCGGCGAGCCCGTCGAGGTCGACTACCGCGCGATGCCTTCGGCCGTCTTCACGGATCCGGAGATTGCCACGGTCGGGCTCCTGGAGCCCCAGGCCGCGGCGGAGGGCCGCGTGGTGAAGGTCGCCAAGGTGCCCTTCGGCGCGATCGGGCGCGCCCTGACGGAGGGCGAGAGCGACGGCTTCGTGAAGCTCGTCTCGGACCCGGAGTCAAAGGTTCTCCTCGGGGCCGCGATCGTCGGACCCGACGCGAGCAACCTGATCAGCGAGCTCGCCCTCGCGATCGAGATGGGCGCGACGATCGAGGACCTGGCCCTCACGGTCCATCCACACCCCACGCTCCCGGAGACGATCATGGAGACAGCGGCCGCCGCCCTGGGCCAGGCAATCAACGTCCTCAACCGCTGACGGGGACCGCAGGGCGATGCTCGAGACGACGGAAACCGCGTCCCCGGAACGCGTCGTGTTCCGCGACGCGTGGCTCCTGGACCTCGGGCGGATGGAGTACGGGGCCACGTGGGCGATCCAGAAGGCGCTCGCGGCGCGTCGCGCGGCGGACCGCATCCCGGATGGACTCATCCTGGTGGAGCACGAGCCCGTCGTCACCCTCGGCCGGCGCGGAACGGACGAGGACGTGCTCGACAAGAGCCTCCCGGTCTTCCGCGTCGAGCGCGGAGGCGAGGCGACGTTCCACGGCCCCGGCCAGCTCGTCGGCTATCCGATCCTGAAGCTCCCCGACCGACTCGAGGTGAAGCGGCTCGTCACGGACCTCGAGGACGTGCTGATCCGAACGTGTGCGGACTTCGGAATCGAGGCGGTCCACGAGGGCCCCGAGCGAGGCGTCTGGGTGAAGTCAAGGAAGATCGCCTCGATCGGGCTGGCAGTCCAGAAGAACGTCACGTTCCACGGGTTCGCGCACAACGTGACCACGAACCTCTCCGACTTCCTGAGGATTCGGCCGTGCGGACATGCGGGGACCATCATGACGTCGATGGCGAAGGAGCTCGGGCGGTCCCTCGCTATGGAGGACGTCCAAGCGTCCGTCATCGTGCACTTCCAGAGCGTCTTCGGCGTCACGCTCCGGAGGGCCGGCCTTCCGGAGCTGCTTCCCGAGGGAGCGCCGCCCCTGCCTGCGCCTTGAAGGCCTTGAGCTGCCGGATCGCCTCGGGGAGGACCTGGAAGAGGTCCCCGACGATTCCGTAGTCCGCGATCTCAAAGATGGCCGCCTTCGGGTCGTTGTTGATCGCGACAATCTTGGCGGCCTCCTGCATGCCCGCGAGGTGCTGGACGGCGCCGCTGATCCCGACCGCGATGTAGAGGTCGGGCCGGACGGTCTTCCCGGTCTGGCCGACCTGGAGCGCCTTCGGGACCCAGCCCAGGTCGACGGGCTTTCGCGAGGAGGCCACGGCGCCGCCGAGCAGGGAGGCGAACTCCTCGAGGAGGGCGAAGTTCTTCGGGTCCCCAAGGCCGAACCCCCCGGAGACGAGGATCTTCGCGTCGTCGATCTTGCGGGTCTCGTGGCTCTCGGTCGCCCGAAAGTCCACGATCCGCGTGTCGAAGTCCGAGTCCTCGAAGGCGACGGTCTCCCGCACGACTTCCCCGGTGCGGGCCGGGTCGCGCTTCGGCATCGGGAAGACGTTCCACCGGGCCGAGGCCATCTGGGGCCGGTGTTCCTCGCAGTGGATGTGCGCGAGGCTCTTCCCGCCGAAGGCGGGACGGATCATGTCGAGGAATCCCTCCTCGGTCACGTCGAACCGCACGCAGTCCGCGGCGAGGCCCGTATCGATGGCCGCATGGAGGCGGCCGCCGAGGTCTCGTCCGTTCTTGGATGCGCCGAAGAGGATGACCTCCGGATGGTACTTCCACCGCAGGGCCGCCATGACCTTCGTGAAGGGACGCGAGGTGTAGAACTCGAGGCGCGCGTCCTCCACCAGGAAGACCTGGTCGCAGCCGCATTCGATCGCGATCCGAGCGAGCGACTCGACCTTCCATCCGGGC
>Ga0153915_10005622_pt1 | contig 11674 bp, 9 predicted proteins | sample Opewatmetagenome_2_FD_107003 | JGI IMG/M metagenome (GOLD analysis project Ga0153915, IMG submission 107003) | Freshwater wetland microbial communities from Ohio, USA - Open water 3 Core 3 Depth 3 metaG | ecosystem: Environmental > Aquatic > Freshwater > Wetlands | place: USA: Ohio, Lake Erie...
ATCGGCTTGTAACCGCCAATATCTTCGAAGCACCGGCGCCGGAACAGTTGGCACCCGCCCGGCACGTGTTCCACGCTGGCAAAGCGATAGTCATAAGCGAAGCGGTAGTCGTCCTCCGCATTTCGCTCCCGATACGACGTTCCCCCCACGCCTAGTTTGGGGTTCTCGGCAAACTTCATCAGCAGGTTGGCAAGGTAATCTTCATCGAACGAGATGTCACCATCCAGATTACCGATGACATCGAAATCCAGCTCCGCGACTCTGGCGTAACCTGCGTTGAATGCATGAACCTTACCGGCGAAGTGTCGTTCGCTCCGTTCCGGCATCCGGATCAGCTCAATCCACGGGTATTTCCTGGTAAATTCGAGCACGATCTCGTCCGTGCCGTCGGACGAACCGTCGCTGACGATAATCCATTTGATGGGACGTACTGTCTGCGCGACGACCGAGTTGATCGTCAGCTCGATGAACTGCACCTCGTTGCGCGCGGGGGTAATCAGAACCAACGTCGGTAGAGCTGCTTTGCCGTCAGGTTCACGGCAGAGTGGTGAAATCGTGGCCATCGTCCGATCCACTTAGTGCCGCTCGACCGATCGCGCTCCAGCCAGCTCGGAGCCATTCGCCGGATTCGCGGCAATGAAATCGCCAATACAAGCGACTACGTAACGCAACTGCGCCTCAGGAAGTTCGGGGTAAATCGGGAGCGCAAGCGTCTCCTTGGCAGCGCGTTCGCTTTCGGGGAACGAACCGATTCCATGGCCCAAATAGGCGAAGCACTCCTGCAGGTGCATGGGGACGGGATAATAAACTTCCGTACCAACGCCGCGCTCGTGCAGGTACGCCTGCAGTTGATCGCGCTGAGGGTAGCGGATTACGTATTGGTTGAAGATATGGCGGTTGGTTACCAAGGAAGGCAAAGTCAGACCGCGGGATCCATTCGTAAGGTTGGCGAATTCGGCGCCGGCAAACAGTTCATCGTACTTCTTTGCATTTCGCTGGCGACCAGCCGTCCACCCATCCAGGTGAGGCAGCTTGGCCGACACAATCGCCGCCTGCAGAGCATCCAGCCGGAAGTTGCCACCAATGATCTTGTGATGGTATTTCGGTTTGGATCCGTGTGCGCGCAGGACCTTTAGCTTGTCCGCGCGCTGAGCATCGTTGGTGACAATCATGCCGCCGTCGCCGGCAGCGCCGAGGTTCTTGGACGGAAAGAACGACAGGCATCCGTAGTGTCCAATGGAACCGGCTCGACGCCCCTTGCGCTCGGCGCCGATCGCCTGGGCTGCATCCTCGATCACCGCCAGGCCGTGCTTCTCGGCCACCGACATTACCGTGTCCATGTCCGCCATTTGGCCGTACAGGTGAACGGGAATGATGGCACGAGTTTTGCCGGTCACCTTGGCAGCCAGTTGCGCGGTATCGAGGTTGTATGAAACTGGGTCGATGTCAACGAATACCGCGGTGGCGCCCAGGCGGGCGATTGCACCGACAGTGGCAAAGAAGGTGTACGGAGTGGTGATGACCTCGTCGCCGGGTCCGATGTTTTCGGCCATCAGACAGGCCAGCAGCGCGTCGGAACCCGACGAAACACCAACCGCGTGCGAGCAGTTGCAGTAGCGCGCAACCGCCTTCTCGCACTCTTCCACTTTTGGCCCCAGAATAAAGTGCTGGGACTCCATTACTTCGGCAATCGCAGCATGGACTTCGGCCTTGATCGTTGCATACTGAGCCTTAAGGTCGAGAAGCGGCACTTTCATGTTGGCCAAGCTCCTTCATTTCTTTGTAGGACTTCGTGCCCTTACTAAGCTCCGCCGGGAGTGGTGCATCCTCGTCCAAGTCGAGGCACCTCAGGACACCAGGCTCCGTTTCCCGGTAACGATAACCGCTCTCGGGACAAATCATGATTCCGTTCGGATCCGGCGATCCGAGCCGGTGCCCGTGGCGGCTCATCCAAGCGGCCTGACGTGCGGGATTGCCCAGGACCAATGCAAAATCGGGCACGTTCTTCGTAACCACTGAGCCGGCTCCCACAAAAGCGTACCGGCCGATGGTAACTCCACACACGATGGTTGCATTCGCTCCGACGGAACAGCCTCGCCTCAACCGGGTCGTTTCATAGAGAGAGTGCCGGTTGACCTGCGAGCGCGGATTCGAGACGTTGGTCAGGACGCAGGAAGGTCCAAGAAAAGCGTCGTCCTCAATGACCACGCCCGTATACACCGACACATTATTCTGAATCTTGACGTTGTTTCCGATGACGGTTCCACCGTCCACGTTGACGTTTTGGCCAATCACGCAGCGCTCGCCGATGTGGGCGCCTTTCATGACGTGCGAAAAATGCCAGATTTTTGTGCCGGCGCCGATCTGTGCTCCCTCATCCACGTAGGCGGATTCGTGCACAAAGTAGGGGCGGTCTTGTTTTTCCATGGCGGGCGGAACAGCTGCCCCATTTTGCAGCGCACGCTGGCAAGCATCCAGGACCCGCAGTACGCGGAGCCCTTCTGCTCCGGACGTAACCGGAGCAGTTCGGGATGCAACACATTCCAGGAAGTGCAGGCATTCCGCGCGCAACGGTTCGTGGCGCTCCAGTTCGACGTTTTCGCCGTCAGCCTTCACCGCAGTCGGGATGCGATTAATCCATTCGACTCGGTGAGGGTACAGAACCAGCTTGTGTTCCGCCGTGTCGTCGAAGACGGCCATCTTCTCCGAGCCGACCACCACCAACTTCTGCTCTTTGATGGGGTGCAACCAGCTGACGAAAATGTGGGCCTGCACTCCGCTGGGAAACTCGAACTGGCTCATGGTCACGTCCGTGACATCGCGATTCAAATAAGCGCCGCCCTGGCAGATCACACGAGTTGGCATTTCGCCAAGAAGTGCCAGCATGACGGAGATATCATGCGGAGCAAAGCTCCAGAGAATATTCTCCTCGGTCCTTATTTTCCCGATGTTGAGACGATTGGAATATAGATAGTTGATCTTCCCAAGAGTACCGTCTTGAATCAGCTTCTGCAGTCTCAGAATTGCAGGATGGTACCGAAGAATATGGCCGACCATCAGAACCCGGTGCTTCGCCTCCGCCAATTTGACCAGCTCTTCACCGTGTTTGACACTGATCGCCAGCGGTTTTTCGACGAAAACGTCCTTGCCGGCCTCGAGCGCTGCCTTGGCCATCTCATAATGGGTTACCGCCGGCGTGGCCAGCGCTACCGCCTGGATGGCAGGATCGGACAGAACCGAGCTGAATTCTGAGCAGAACCTGTGACCGTTATACAGTTGCTTGTACGCCGCCTCGACGGAGGTAGCCTCGTCGCAGAGTAGTTCTAGCGCACCAAGCTCATGGAAGTTCCGAACGAGGTTCTTGCCCCAATATCCAATTCCAACGACGGCAACTCTGACTTTGGAGTCCTGGTTTGAACCGTTGTTCATCAATTCCTCTTTCCCGCTTGAGACGGAATGCCGACAGATGGCAACCGCTATGCGGAGACGGTTGCCGCACGTTGACTTGGCATGCGATTTACGCTTGTAGCCACCGCGTCTGCGATCCGCTCCGGCTGCGCTTCTAAAAGTGTGGGGAACATAGGGAGAAAGAATTCGTTCCGTCGATACCATCCGTTGCGCATCAGAGCTCACCCTTCTCGGCGGTGCTCCTCGAAATCTGGAACAATGGATCGATAGGCGATGGCCCTGTCCGAACTTTTCGCGTGACACTGAGGATCGTGCTCAAGAACCGGTTCGGCTCAACGTAGTTGTCGCGAAACTCACAGAGAATGCGGCGTGCCAGGACCTTGCACGCATAGATGGCGGTCCGGTTGTGCGCCAAGGTGGCGGATTCAGACTCGCCAGCAACGATCCTTACATCAGCGGTTCCGCCGGCATCCAGGCTCAACCGTATTCTGACTTGAGAATCTTCTTGTTCGCACGGCGATGGGTGTCCGTTCACCAAGACCGACGGCAACGGTCTCTCGGTTGTTATCTGCCGAAATAATACGTAGTCTCGACGATTCGTTCCGTCATTTGTTATTTGGAATCGGTTCGTATAGAAGCGCACATGCACATCGCCGGAGTCACATGTTTTGGTCAGGCACGCACGCGAGCAAATTGTTCCAAGATCTGCCCACTTAGGTCCGTCATCCAGTGCATTAATTCCCGCGACAAGGTTGGCAAGTGCGTCATACCCATCTTGAAAATAGGCATGATGTACGACCACCAAGGCAGGCTTACCCATAAACAGGTCAAAGGCGAACTCCGCGATATCTCCCGGGTAGCGACGGCCAAACAGCGGAAAATTCGCAAACTTAGTGACTGCTACCTGCAACAAGTCTCGGAGGGTCAGATCTGCTGATCCGGCCGACGGGAAAACACTGGTGTTAATCGCAGCCAGATAGCCCGATGACCTTAAAGCCAGCATCGCCTGTTCCGAAAAACGTCCTTGGGGAAATACCATGACGTCGTTGAATGCGGCGCCGGACAGTTGCCGATGCGTTTCCATCCGGTCGAGCGCGACCCGGGCCTTGGAGCAAAGAGACTCCAGGTTCGTGGCTGCGAACTCGCCAGCCGTGTGATCACAGCCATGGACGCACAGATAAGGCCTCGGGTAGTTGGACGACAAGAACTCGGTGACCTTCTTGCTGGACCTGCGATAGTTCCAGGGGATAAACGCAATGCACGGGGAAAACTCTTGCTCTTTGACGCTCTCCACGAGTCGCCGGTAGTCTAAGAACCCGTAATGGTCCTTGAGTAACGGATCGTCGATTATGAAGCAGGCTTGCGGGCGGTCGTTGTGCCAGACGCGCTTGCCGAGTGCGCCCCGTAGAAACATCATCAAAGGTACAAGCCGGGAGAACCATGAGGACAGACTAGCCTTCGGCCCTACGGCTTCGTCCAGGTCAGCCAGCTCACGGCACGCCAGGAAGAACACCTGTGCTCTCGGTTGCTGGCTGCGCACGAAAAACGGCTTTCCACTGGCCTGGATCATCACGTCGTATTCAGGCGAAGCCGCACCTTCGACGAAAAAACTGTCCATGCCTGGATCCACCGCTCCGACGAAAAGCCCTGAAAAATGGCCGCACCACTCGCGATGACCATCGGGAACGCAAAACTTGGCATTCTTGTCCGGCAGAGGTTGGACTCGCAGCCGACCGCCAGAGATGTCTCGCAGTACGTCATCGCAACCCCGGGTTGCTGAAAATCCGAAGATGAACACGTATGGGGCAAGCGAATTCAGGACTGCCAAACCGTTTCCGCGCGCTTCCAACGTCCGGGCGATCATGGCGAGTGTGTCCGCGTGAACGATGAGGCAGGTACACTTGGGCACACATTCCGCAATCGAGGCCAGATCGCTCGACGCCACAGCCGAAATGCACACCAATGTCGCGTCTACGCCAAGGAACTCGGCAATTTTGAGAGCTCGGCGATCCGGGGTCGCGGGAGCGTCCCAACAAAGGACAACGACTTCAGTAGGCTTCAAGAACATTCGATTTTGGCGAAATCACGTTGGCGAGAACCGGCTGTCTGAGACGAGCCGTGCTGACAGATGCTAGCGGGCAACGACAAACAGATTGTCGAGATTCAGGCGGCCGCGGCTGAGGATCGCAGTCGCCCGCACAGCTTCGTAGCAGGCGTTCTTTATGGCTCGACCAACAACACTCCTACTGCTGACGATAGGGTGGAGGTGCGTGAGCTCGATATGTGAGAAACCATTACGCTCCAAAAGTGTTCGTATGCTCGACCGTGAGTAGTGATGGAAATGTTCCTGCGCCCGCAAATAGGAATGCTCGCCATGCGTATTCTGCGTTAGCTTCTTCAATCGCGCTCGAGGAAGCTGGACAGAGATATTCGGGGTACGAATGAATAACATGCCGCCGTCCTTCAAAAGCGCGCGGCAACGCCGAAGTGCGGGGTCAGGGGACAGCAGGTGGTCGAGCACATCCCACATGGTGACAATGTCGAAAGACCCTTGCGGAAAATCGCAGTCTTGAAGTCGACTGCAGATCACATTGTTGAGGCAGAGTTTTTCACGAATGTAACGGACCGCGGATGGCGAGATTTCGCAACCGTATGGCTGCCAACTGGGGTAAGCACCCATGGCTTTAAGAAAGAATCCCAAACCGCACCCCATGTCGAGGAGACGTCCTGAGCGCCCGGCGAGAAATCTCTTGAAGAAATCTTGATGCATCCTGGTCCGAGCCTGGCTCCAATAAAAGTGATCGCTGTCGGGAACGTTCTCGCCCCAGAAGCCGTCGTAGTGAGCGTCCCCTGCGAACGATGAAAAGACATGACCACAGGAACCACATCGCAGAATCTCGACGCCAAATTCACTGAACACGGGGCGATGCCGTTGGCCATCGCAAATCAGGCAGGATCGGGTTAGCTGGCCCGGTTCTGTTTCCGTTGCGATACTCTGGTTGGAGATTGTCATGAATTACCGGCAACCTATCACACTGCGGGGGCCGCCGCGACTTCCGCAGAACCCCTCGGAGTGTCCAATGGCGTAAGGTGGCGGATGAATTCTTCATAAGAAACACCACCGCCCAGGGATACGCCGCAACGAGCGATCGGCTTGGCGGGATTCCCTCTAACCAGCACCTGTGGCGGCACGGATGAAGACACGACGCTTCCTGCGCTTACGACAGCGCCATGGCCAATTCGCACATTGGGCAACACAATTACGCCCGGCCCGAGGTAAGCGTTATCCTCAATCTCAACCGTGAAGTGATTGGTTTCGCGCGCTGCCGTCGTCGAGTCTCGGAGATGCCCAATAATTACCGACCGCATTCCGATCGATACATTGTTGCCTATCGAGACCAAGGTCGGGTACGCAGTCTCAATGATCGTTGACAATCCAATCGAGACATTATTGCCAATGGAGACGCCGCGCTTTCGGTGGAGCCATACCCGTGTCGTCTTGAACCCAGGAGCATATAAAGCAAGAACCTGCAGAAAGCGGTTTTTGAGACCTCTCAACGCTGAATCTTTGATCAGCGTGGGCTTCTGCGCTGCCAATTTTTCGGCGGCCGATCTTGAGGATTCTTTCTCCTGGATGTAGCGCGCGATGGTTTCTACTGTGGGACACATGAGAAAGTCATCGACAGGGATATGTACGTTGAATCGTTGTTCGACTTCAATCAACATCATCGCCAAGAAGAGTGAGTCTCCGCCGAGTGCATGAAAGTCGTCGCGCGAACCGACTCTATCAACCTGCAACAGATTTCGCCACATGCCGCTGAGCTGCTCCTCAACTGAGCTAGCAGCAGCAACGAAGTTGTTCTGCAGCTTGGCAGCCAGCTTATCGGCGAGCTTCCCTGCCAAACCGATGCGTTGTATCTTGCCAGTCGGACCTTTCGGTATCGCATCCACAAACAATATCTGTTTGGGAACCTTAAATTCAGCAAGCCGAGCCGCAGCGAACTCACGTATTTCGCTCTCCGTCACGGCAGCGGCTTCCTTCAGGACGACAGCCGCCGCGACATCTTCGCCGAGGGTTGGATGGGGAACAGCAAAGGTAACTGCTTGGGCGATAGCCGGATGCTGCGTAAGCACCTCGTCGACCTGTATCGGCGAAAACTTCTCACCACCACGGTTAATGATTTCCTTAAGCCGACCCGTGAGATGGAGATATCCGTCGCTGTCGACCCGTCCCTGGTCGCCGGTGCGAAACCACCCATTTGCGAATGCACTCTGGTTGGCTTTCGGATTGTTTTTATAGCCGGCAATGACACTGGGACCGCGAATGACAACCTCACCGGTTTCTCCCTGGGGAAGCAGACAACCGGCCTCATCCATGATGGCAACATCCGCACCCGCCGGAATGCCGACAGATCCCGGTTTTTGCGGCAATGGCACTAGCGGATTGCAGGCGATCTGGTGGCTCGCTTCGGTCATTCCATAAGCTTCAATGATTTGCGTCTGGAATGCGCTCTCCAATTCCTGCATAACTCGCTTCGGCAGAGACGCCGAGCAGGAGCGTATGAATCGCATCGGCCGCCGGGCGATGACGTCACGACTCGCGGTAGCGCGTGCCAGCACTGCTTGATGCATGGTAGGAACTGCCGTGTACCACGTCGGCTGGAATTCGTCTACCCACTGAAAAAACCTTTCGACGTCAAAACCCGGTGTACAAACCACACTGGCCCCTTGCGTCAAAGATGCGACCACCGCTCCGATGAGGCCATGAATGTGAAACAGCGGCATGACGTTGAGGCAACGGTCATTTTCGCCAAGCGCTAGCGAGCAGGCAATATTGTTTCCGGAGCTGCAGATATTTAGCTGCGTCAGCGGGACCATTTTTGGCCGGGACGTCGTTCCGGACGTGTGCAGTACAAGGGCTGTATCGGCAGGCTGCGCGAAACCGCCATTCTCTGCACGCCCACCATGGGCGCCTGTAAGTTCGAAGGTGCCTGCCTCTGCCTCGCGATGGATCTCGAGCTCAATGATGGGAATATTGCGATTGCGTGCGATCTCCCGGGCGGGCGAATTCATACCGGATGCAATGATTAAAGCTCGCGCATCTAAGTCAGATAAATAGAAGTCGAATTCCTCGATTCTGTAGGCCGGATTCAACGGCGCGCATGTTGCTCCGGCAGCCACTGCCAAAAACGAGACCGCCATTTCAGGGCCGTTGGGCAAAACCATCGCAACCCGGTCATTCCGGTTGATACCGAATGCTCGAAGCGCTTGTACGGCACCCTCAGCCTGGCGTAGCAGGCCCCCATAGGTGAGCGGCCGGCGCCCAGGAGCCGTGACTGCGATTGATTGCGGACTCTTCTCAGCTCGCGTCTTTAATAGCTGATAAATCGTCTCTGCGTCCGGGGGCCGACTCACGGTGCTGTCGAATATTGCTTCCTTCTCTCGAACTTTCACAGGACATACCTCCGACTGGCATCGTCACCAGTCGCCGAACTTTCTGTTTGGTTAGCTTTCACTTTCTCTCCCGCAATCACCTGATACCAAGTGCACACGCAACGGCAACCGGTTTGGTTTGGCGCATCTCCAGCCTGGATCGTGAGAACCCTGCCCGCTCAAGGTTGGCAGCAATCTCTTCGCCGATTAGCTTTGCACTTTCGTCGGTCGCACCTCGTGATCGCGGTTGGATAGTGACTGCAATCAGTCCGCCGGGTTTCAGCAACTGCCGTAGGTCTCTCAGACGATCGATTGGATCAGTCCAGAAATGCACGGAATTTATCGTGAAGATCTTGTCGAACGGTTCCCCAAACGTCGGCAAATTCGCAACCGATCCGTGCAACAAAGCCACCTTGCCGTTGCGTATATCTGGGGCATTTCGTTTCGCTGCTTGTCGTACCATGACCTCTGAATGGTCAACGCCAGCGATGAAACCCCGTGTCGCAAACTTACTTGCCAGCTCAATCGCAATCCCTGGCCCAAAACCTATTTCCAACACCCGATCGTGTGGCTTGATCTCCAGCAATGAAATCGTCCAGCGAATCCGATCCAGGTTGGAGGGCGATCTGGCCATGATTCTGCCCGCAACGTACCCCCAAAGGCCTGTGGGGCGACCGAACTGTTTTCGTAAAAACCTGCGGATCGATTGCACCAGCCGACCTCGGCTCTCACAAGTGCCAAACTCGGTTTGTATGCCGGGGTATCTCAAGGCAGTGTGCGAGGTGCGCCGTTCCTATGCTGAGGCGGCCGATGCGGGCTGCGCCGTAGTACGCTGAATGCTCCGAACCACTGCATCCACGACACGGTCTTGTTGTGTTTCCGAAAGAGTCGAAAACATGGAGGGTGAGAGGATTCGTTCCCCAGTGGCTTCCGTCACCGGCAACTCCCCGCGTTGGACGCCGAGCTCGCGATACGCTTCGACCGCCATGGGCTGGTATCCCGACTACTTTGCCGGCTTGTGCGCCTTCGCGTGCTCGGCAACGAGTTCGCCCATACCCTTCTGGTGATCTGCGCCGTTCAGCACGCGCGCACAATCGGCCATGGTGACAGTGCGTTCTGAAGGAAGACGTTGCAATTCCTGCATCTTGTCCAGATACCACTCGATGCCGTACTGGGCTGCAAAGAGGCACGGCGTGCTGTAAATCACAATTGAGGCTCCAGCATCTTCGAGCTCGCTAAACAGCCAGTTCGGAGACTTCCCTCCGTGCAACTGGTTGACCATGATCGGGACCTTCACGTGTGACCGTAGCTTCGCAATCGTGTCCAGGTCGCGAATTGCCTCAACCATTACGCCGTCAGCACCGGCCTCCGCGTAAGCTATGGCCCGCTCTATCCCTTCGCTGGGATCGGTGGCGTCCGTTCGGGCAAGCACGAAAATACCCAATCGTGTCTCCAGGACCTTGGAAAGCTTGATGAGGTACTCGTTTGTGGGAAGGATCTCTTTCCCTTCGAAATGCCCGCATCTGCGTGGACGCTTCTGGTCCTCCATCATGACTGCCGACGTGCCGTTGGATTCGAGTACGCGAGCGGTGTTGGACGCAACGATTTGGTCGCCAAAGCCGTCGTCGATATCAACCAGGATGTGACTTGTAGGAAGTGCGTGGCGAATCTTCGTAGCGAAGTCGGTGATGTCACGCCAGTTCACATAACCAACGTCGGGCAACCCATAGGAGCTGGCGGCGTAGCTGTAGCCGCTGCAGAAAACACCTTCGAAACGGCTCGCTGCGATCTGCGCTGAGAAAACGTCGTAAACACCAATAAGGGGCAACAATCGCTTCTCACGGAGTCGGTGGCGAAATTCGTCGCCTGCGACTGGCCCTGCTAAGTACATAAGACCTCCCTTTGGGGCCGCAAACAACGTGCTAGCCCAATCACGCAGTTCGGGTACGTGGGGCCTGTGCTGCTTACGAAACTCCCTGCTTACCGCAGCAGCGCTTAACAGAATGAGGACGCACCCCCACGATGGCTAGTCGGGGGGCACGCACGAATCGACCGAATCTGGATTTCTCTGCACCGGCTATGCTGAAACCGTTGCTGTACGTGTGAGAGGCGTACGCATAACGCTTCGAACCACTGCCTCCGCCACCCTCTTCTGTTGTGTCTCTGATAGTGTTGGAAACATTGGCAAAGAGAGGATTCGATTGGCAGCCTTTTCAGATACCGGCAACTCGCCGCGCCGAACGCCGAGGCCAACGTAGGCTTTCTGCAGATGCAGTGGAATCGGATAGTGAATTCCGGTTCCAATTTTTTCCGCAGCCAGATCTTTCCGCAAAGTTTCCCGGTCGTCCACTTGAATCACGTAAAGGTGATACACAGGCTTCGACCACGCTGGCTGCGATGTCAAGGTGACCGGCGCGCCAGCCGCCGCAAACAATTGTCCATACCGCTTCGCGGCTTCGATCCGGCCGGCATTCCACCGTTCGAGATGCGCCAGCTTGACTCCGAGAATGCCTGCCTGAATCGAATCCAGGCGCCCGTTGTAGCCCTCGATGTCGTGGTAATACTTTTCCGCCTGGCCATGGTCGCGAATCATGCGGATCTTGCGAGCCAGCGTCTCGTCGTTGGTGGTCACCGCGCCAGCTTCGCCGCATGCTCCAAGGTTCTTGCCAGGGTAGAAGCTGAAGGCGCCGGCGACCCCCATGGATCCGGCCCGGCACCAGCGATTCTGCTTCTTGGAAAAGTACTCAGCCCCGTGCGCCTGGCAAGCATCTTCAATAACGATCAAGCTGTACCGCTGCGCCAGTTCCAGAAGCGGATCCATGTCAACCATCTG
>Ga0153915_10005623_pt1 | contig 11673 bp, 9 predicted proteins | sample Opewatmetagenome_2_FD_107003 | JGI IMG/M metagenome (GOLD analysis project Ga0153915, IMG submission 107003) | Freshwater wetland microbial communities from Ohio, USA - Open water 3 Core 3 Depth 3 metaG | ecosystem: Environmental > Aquatic > Freshwater > Wetlands | place: USA: Ohio, Lake Erie...
CCTTCCTTTTTGAGGAAATCATCGTCCGGGTCTCCGTCGCCGCGGACATGCGTCTCATCGATTCTGACCTCGTTCCGCGAGCGCTCGAGGCTGTGGTAGTGGTCAATATTGGCGTTGTGGGCGATCCGGAACATCCAGGTAACGAAAGAACCCTCCTCGGCCCGGTATTGATTCCTGTATTTGATGATCTTGAAAAAAACGGTCTGGACCAAGTCCTCGCTGGCTTGGGAGTTCAGGGTGACCTTGAAAAAGAAGCCGAATAGAGCGCGATTGTACCGTTCGTATAGTATGGCGAGCTTGTCGAGGTCTCCGTTCTTGACCCGAATCATCAGCTCATCATCTGGCGACAAGGCATACCCTTTCGAAGAAATTGGACGCTCGTCCACTCCTAGATAATACAGGAACGCTTGGGAAAAGGTTATGGTCGAAAAAACGTGCCGGGTCCCGGCCAAGACCAGAAAAGAAGCCGGACGCGTGAGCATATGCACGATCCAGCCTCTATTGTCCCTTCAGCGCCTCCCTCTCCCGGAGAAAGAGCCTATCACCGACTTCTTCAATCCGCAGGTTCCTTTTCATGAGGCTTGGGCTCTTCTCTCAAGCCGGATGAGTGTTCTTCCAGTCGGCAAAGGCCTTATGCGCATATTCAAGGAACTGGTCGCGCCGGCTCGGAGATACCCTGATCTTGAGTCTATACTTCCTGATAATTTCGATCTGGCTTCGGTAAGATGTAATCCAGCTATGGGCCCACCAGACAATTATTCCCGAGGCGGGTTTAATCGATTTGATAGTGGCAAAAGGGATATTCCAGCTAAAGGCCCGAAATCTCAGGATAAGGCCTTCTTGAGAAACAGCGATCGTTCGTGGGAGAATAAGCCAGTAGACCGCCACGAGGAAGACCGCCGTGGCAAAAAGGACGAACGAGCCGGTCCGGGATTCCGCGGCACGTTCTCCCGGGAAGATGTCGGAATCCTGGGCATCCATATAAAAGAGAGTTCCCAGGACGATAAGCAGCGCAAGAGAAAAAACCAAGACAATCTTGATCCCCAGATCATACTTGATGCTGTCTTCGAAGATGACTAGGTCCATCGTGCTCATTATATTATCACGGGAGCGGGATCAAACCTACATATCCGGAGACCTCCCAATTTAGCGTTCCCCACGATGGCGTGTGACAAAAGGTGTGGACTTCACCTAAAATGAACAGATCAAGGTAAAATCGGAGGCGCCCCATGAAAGCGATTGTCTACAAAAGATACGGACCGCCAGATGTTCTTCAGCTCAAAGAGGTAGAAAAACCCACTCCCAAGGACGATGAAGTCCTGATAAAAGTACATGCGGCATCCCTAAATGCCTATGACTGGCATCTCCTGACGGCTGACATATTTTTGGTCCGCCTCATGGGCGGAGGGCTTCTCAAACCAAAAAACAAAATACCCGGAGCTGACATGGCGGGGCGGGTTGAAGCGGTTGGCAGAAACGTCACGCAGTTTCATCCTGGTGATGATGTCTTCGGGGACATTGGTCGCGGCGGTTTTGCCGAGTATGCCTGCTCTCGCGAAAATCGATTGGTATCGAAACCGGCCAATCTCTCGTTCGAGGAAGCGGCGGCCGTGCCTATGGCGGCACTCACCGCCCTCCAGGGTCTTCGGGACAAAGGACTAATTCAACCTGGACAGAAAGTTTTGATTAACGGCGCGTCCGGTGGTGTGGGCACGTTTGCGGTTCAGATTGCCAAATTTTTCGGGGCTGAAGTCACGGCCGTATGCAGCACGGGGAAAATGGACCTGGCGCGCTCGATTGGTGCGGACCGGGTCATTGATTACACTAAAGAAGATTTCACCAAGAATGGGCAGCATTACGACCTTATTTTTGCGGCCAACGGATTTCATCCAATTTTGGATTACCGGCGTGCATTGGGTCCCAAGGGGATTTATGTCGTGGCCGGAGGTACCATAGCGCAAATGTTCCAAGCTACGCTCCTCGGGCCATGGATTTCAATGGCCGGGAGCAAGAAGATGGGTGGTCTGTCTGCAAAAGTGAGCCAAAAAGATCTGGTTTTTATAAAAGAGCTTCTTGAAGCCGGCAAAGTCAGACCTGTTATAGACAGACGTTACCCGTTAGATGAGGTTCCTGAAGCTCTCCGGTATCTTGGTGAAGGACACGCTCGAGGAAAAGTGGTTATATCCACAGAATTGTAGGGTCATTCACGAAAACAGAATCTGCAACCTCTATATTGGAGAGGAGATATATAATGCAGCGAGAAGGAGGGATAAATGTTCGGAATCAGGCGTTCTAAGGCCCGACAGCTTCTTTTAATCGCACTGATCTCTTGCTCCCCCTTCCTTCTTACATTCGTCCCAGCGACTCCCCAAGCCGCCCCGGAATCCATCGCCGCCCAAGTCGTCGCCGAGATCCAAAGCCGGATGCCCGATTGGATCAAAAAAAAGGATACACCGGGAGCGGCCATCGCCGTCGTCGACAACAAGGCCCTCCTTTGGAGTGAAGTCTACGGCCACACAAGCCGGGCCAAAGACAAACCGGTGACCCCCCGGACCTTATTCAGCATCCAGTCGATGTCCAAGAGCTTCACGGCGCTCGGCGTCTTGATGGCTGTCCAGGACGGGATCCTCAACCTTGATGCTCCCATCACGGATTATCTTCCCGATTTCAGCGTCAGAAGCCGATTTGAGGATCGCCCCGAGCGGAAGATGACGCTGCGGCATCTCCTCTCGCACCGGGCCGGTTTTTCGCACGAAGCGCCGGTCGGCAGCAATTACGACAGCCGGCCGACGACCTTCGAAGAGCACGTCCTCAGCATTTCCGACACCTGGCTCCGCTATCCGGTCGGCTACCGGTACAGCTACTCGAATATGGGGATTGACCTGGCCGGCTACATCCTGGAGAAGAAATCCGGCCAGCCCTTCACGATCTATATCAGGGACAAGATCCTCATCCCGCTCGGCATGAACGACAGTACGCTCGATATCGCAGCCATCCTCAAGGCGGAGGACCGCGCCGCAGGTCATGTTGCGCCCACCAGAATCGTCGCCGGGGGAATTCCGGTTGAAATCCCCATGATCCCCGCGGGCGGAGTCTACACCAACGTCCTCGACATGACCCGCTATCTCATGTTTCACATCAACGAAGGCCGCGTCGACGGCCGGCCTCTCCTGCGCGACGACCTGATGAGGGCCATGCACACGGTCGCCTTCCCCGAGCCGCACCAAACGTTCGGATACGGGTTGGGCATCGGTGTCGACCATTACGGCCCCGAGGTTTTTTATTCCCACGGCGGGGGCGGCTATGGCTTCGGAAGCTACATGGTCATGTTCCCCGCGCTGAAGCTGGGCCTGGTCTATATGACGAATTCGGAAAGCGGCGGACAGGGAATAGGCTGGATCACCGACATCGTCAGCGAGTTGATCGCAAAATCGGCCGGCCCGCCGGATCCGGTGCTCGGAAAACCGACCGTCGATACGCGCAACCCGCTTCCTTCGAGTGACACCAGGATCCAAGGGCTCGCTGGCCAGTACAGCGATGGCATTATCATCGGCGAGCGGGACGGAGTCTTCGGCTTCGCGCGGGGAAAGGAGTTCTACCCGATCTCCTTCTACGAAGACCGGGGCGAAGTCGTCGGAGTGTTCGGGCAATACTCCGAACTTCGCGTCAAGCCGCCGCTCGCCGGCCGGCCCGGGACCCTCGTCCAGCTCAACAGGCTGTCGGGGACGGTCTCTTACCATGCTTTCCACAAGCCGGAAAAATCGGTCGACCAGCCGGGGCCGGATAAGGCGGAATGGAAGCCGTATCTCGGAAGTTACCGGGTGCTGGACTGGGGAAGGGCGCCCGGATTTGGAGTGAGGATCGGAATCGACGACGGATACCTGACTTACAACGGCATGCGCTGCCGGGAGCATCTGCCGGGGCTCTTCTTCCGCTTTGACGGAGAAGCGCTTGATTTTCGGGGGACGATCGCGACCTTTAGCAATATCCCCCTTATCCGTACGAAGCGATAATCGTCGGGTTTATCGAATAAAACGCCTTCAGATTCTCTTCTTTGTCGGTCTAAAATCCCAAGTCAAGTCATGGATGATCTCGTCAATCAACTTTCGGTTCGCCTCATCTTTATCCTGGACACCAAAATAGGGAACCTTACCGTGCATCAATCCCAAATAGGCTACAGTCTCCTTGCGCTCTACGGAGTCGGTCCAGAGCACGACCCCGGAGTCAGTCGACTGAAGCTTAGTTGAGACATAGATTGTCATGAATTATCAATGATCTTCTGCGGATGGATTATCTGGACGGGCTCAGTTCAAGTGTTGGCTACTGAGGAATGCTGGCCACAACGACCTCACGGCAGTTGCGCCAGAATACAGCGCGATGCTCTACGGTGATCGGCAAACCCGACTCTTCGAGAATCCCGCCTATCCCCTCTGCTTTCAGAAATGCTCTGAAATTCGGGTTGTGGCCGCGTCCGAACGTGGCTTCCACCGCGCGAATGCCGATCCCCTCGGCATTTTTGGGAAGCGGGGCGACCGCGTCGATAATGATCGCCCGACGGGCCACTCGCAGCGCTTCACTGAGCGCGAGGTTTTGCTGTGGACTGGCGAGTTCGTGGATCAGCATCAGAAGCGTGGCGTAGTCAAAGGAGCGGTCCGTGAAGGCGCTGAGATCAGTGGCGTCTCCGTGAACGAACGTTACGTCCGGAGAGGGATTGGTGTTCCGGGCAAATTCCAGCATGCGAAGCGATAGGTCAAGGCCGGCGACACGGCAGTGCTTCTGCTCCCTAAGCTCGAAGGCGAGCAGACCCGTTCCGCAGCCAATGTCCAGGACCGATGATCCTTCGGCGATCAGGTCCACGGCAACCTGACGCGCCTCGGCGAGCTGCGGGTCAAACAGCCGATGATACATTGGCCCATAGAAGAATAGGCTCTTATCCGTTGGCATGGCAAAACTCCCTTTTCTGTGCCCCCCGATCCCCTGGAGAGTCTCGGGCAGGTTGCGATAGCATTTTAGGACTATCCCCGTAAATTGACAAATCAAATAGCCGACCCTAAGCGGCCCAGCAGGGCCGGAGTCTTGTGTCATCATAATTTCCATGATATATCTTGAATACGGTTTTGGGCAGGTGTCTGCCCAGGCCGCCTGGGAAAGGAGATTTGGAGATGATCGAAGGCCAGGAATCTCAAGGCAAACTGGCCCCCCTGGCCTACGGCATGATCGGAGGCGGCCGGGGCGCCTTCATCGGCGACGTCCACCGCAAAGCGATCGGGATGGATGGGAAGGCCCGGCTGGTTGCCGGCTGCTTCTCCACGTCCTATGAAAACACCCTGGCCACAGGGGAGACCCTAGGCATAGATAAATCGCGGCTCTATAAAACCTTCGAGGAGATGCTCCGGGCAGAGGCCAAAAGAGACGATAGGATCGACTTTGTCGTCGTCGTGACACCCAACAGCACTCATTTCCCCGCCGCCAGGATGGCCATTGAGAACCGAATCCACGTCGTCTGCGACAAGCCTTTGACGACGACTCTTGGCGATGCCGAGGAACTGGGCCGATTGGCCAACAAAAATGACAACTTCGTCTGCGTCACCTATGCCTACAGCGGCTATCCCATCGTCAAGCACATGCATGACATGGTGAAAAACGGAGAGCTCGGGGAGATCCGCTTTGTCAGCGGCGAATATCCCCAGGACTGGCTGGCCACCCTGCTCGAAAAGACCGGCCAGAAACAGGCGGCCTGGCGCACCGACCCGAAGCAGGCCGGAGCCTCGAATTGCGTCGGCGATATCGGGAGCCACATCGAGCACCTGGTCTCCTATGTGACGGGCCTGGAAATCCAATCCCTCCTCGCCCGGCTGGACCATTTCGGGGAAGGCCGTCCCTTGGATGACAACGCCTCTATCTTGCTCAACTACAGGGGCGGAGCCAAAGGAATCTACTGGAGCTCCCAGATCGCCGTCGGCCACGACAACGGCCTCCGTATCCGGGTCTACGGCACCAAAGCCGGCCTGGAATGGGCCCAGGAAAACCCGAATTACCTGAAGGTTTCCTTTGTCAAAAAACCCTCTGAATTCCTCTCCCGCGGCCGGGACAAAATGTCCGCCCGCGCCCAGGCTCTGAGCCGCATCCCTTCCGGCCATCCGGAAGGTTATTTCGAGGCCTTTGCCAATATCTACAAGACTTATTTAGCCGCCCTGGGCAAGCGGAAGTCCGGTCAAGTGTTGAGCGGCGACGACCTCGATTTCCCGGGCATAGAGGACGGCGTGCGTGGCGTGCGGTTCATCGAGAGATGCGTCGAAAGCTCCGCTAAAGGAGCGAACTGGATTGAGTTTTAGGAGGAGAAGATGGCCAGACCAGTGACGCTGTTCACGGGACAATGGGCCGACCTGCCTTTCGAGGAGCTCTGCCAGAAAGCCTCCCAGTGGGGCTACGACGGCCTGGAGATCGCCTGCTGGGGCGACCACCTGAACGTCCGCAAGGCGGCGCGGGATAAAGCTTATGTCGAGGAGAGGAAGCGGGTTCTTAAGAAGCATAAGTTAGGCTGCTGGGCTTTGGGCGCCCATCTCGCCGGCCAGTGTGTGGGCGACAACTATGACCGGCGGCTGGACGCTTTCGCCCCCGCTAAAGTCAAGGGAAAGCCCCAGAAGCTCCGCCAATGGGCGGTCGACGAGATGATGATCACGGCCCGGGCCGCCAAGGCCATGGGCTGCTCCGTCGTCAACGGGTTCATGGGCTCGCCCATCTGGCACGCCTGGTACTCTTTCCCCATGACCACCCAGGAGATGGTCGAGGCCGGTTTCACCAAGATCCATAAACTCTGGACGCCCATCCTGGACGAGTTCGACCGCTGCGGTGTGAAATTCGCTTTGGAGGTCCACCCGACTGAGATCGCCTTCGACCTCTACACCGCAGACCGCCTGCTGGCCAAATTCGGGCACCGGTCCGCCTTCGGGTTCAACTTCGACCCGAGCCATCTCGTCTGGCAGGGGATCGAGCCGCACCTCTTTATCCGCGAGTTCGCCGACCGCATCTACCATGTCCACATGAAGGACGCCGGGGTCACTCTCGACGGGAAGGCCGGCATCCTGGGTTCCCACCTTCCCTTCGGCGACCGGCGGCGCGGCTGGAATTTCCGCTCCCCCGGACACGGCGATGTCCCCTTCGAGGAGATAATCCGCGAGCTCAACAGCATCGGCTACACGGGCCCGCTGTCGGTGGAATGGGAAGATACCGGCATGGACCGGGAATGTGGGGCCAGGGAAGCCTGTGACTTCGTCCGTTCGGTTGATTTCGCCCCCTCCACCATCGCCTTTGATAAGGACTTCGGGAAATAAGACAGGACCCGCTCGAGGATCGATTCTGCTGGATTTGAGGGAGTTCGGTAAGCATGCGTGAAAAAATTATCCGGAATAGGGATCGCGGACTTTCCCGCCGCGACTTCATCAAGTCGACAACAGCCGTCGGCCTTGGCGCCGCTTTCACAGCCGGCGGCCTGAGCCAGGAGCAACAGCAGGAGCAACCCGCCGCGGCTCCTCCGCTTAAGGACCGCCTGCCGGCTCCCCGGCCGGATGACCTTCGGATCGCGCTGATCGGCTGCGGCGAGCAGGGCCGGGTCCTGCTGGAGTCCTGCCTGCGTATCCCCGGCGTGCGGATCGTCACTGTCTGCGACATCTGGGAATACAGCCGTCAGTACGCCAGCGGCTATCTCAACAAGTACGGCCAACCGACAACCGTCTATGAAGATTACCGGGACCTCCTGGCCAAAGAGAAAGGCCTCAACGCCGCTATTGTCGCCACCCCTGACTGGGTGCATGCCGAGCAAACCAACGCCTGTCTTCAGGCCGGCCTCCACGTTTACTGCGAGAAGGAGATGTCGAATTCCCTCGAGAAGGCCCGGAGTATGGTCCTCGCTGCCCGCCGGACAGGGAAGCTTCTCCAGATCGGGCACCAGCGCCGCAGCAACCCCCGCTATATTCACGCCATTGACCGCCTCATCCGGGACAAGAAGATCCTCGGCCGGGTGTCCCTGGCCTATGCCCAATGGAACCGCTCCAAGAGCGACATGGTCGGCTGGCCGAAAAAATACACGATCTCCCAGGAAACCCTGGAAAAGTACGGCTACAGCTCCATGCTCGAGCTCCGGAACTGGCGCTGGTTCCGCAAGTTCGGCGGCGGCCCGATGGTCGACCTCGGCTCCCACCAGATCGACCTCTTCAGCTGGGTGTTCGGGGTCAACCCGAGCACGGTCGTGGCCAGCGGCGGGATGGACTATTACACCGGGCGGGAATGGTACGACAACGTCATGGCGATCTATGAGTACACGGCCCCGGAGGGCAAAGCCCGGGCATTCTATCAGGTCCAGACAACGACAAAGCACGGCGGTTTTTACGAAGCCTTCATGGGCGAGAATGGTTCGCTGGTCATATCCGAAGTCCCCCAGCGGGGCAACTGGGCTATGCGCGAGGCGCACGCGCCGGAGTGGGACTCTCTGGTCAAGGATGGACTGCTTCTCACGGAGACCCAGCCCATCCAGAAGGTCGACACAAGGAACATCGTCCTCGATGTGCGGGTCACAGCCGAAGCCGGACGCTGGCCGATTCCGATCGAGTTGGCCAAACCGCCGCACCAGCCCCACTTGGAGAACTTCTTCAATGCCGTCCGGACCGGGACACCTCTGAGCTGTCCTGCCGAACTGGCATTCGAAAGCGCAGTGGCGGTGCTCCGCGTCAACGATGTGGTCAAGAGCCGCGGTCTGAGCGCCTTCCGCCCCGAGCAGTTCAAAGCATGAAAAATGGGGAAGCGCAGCCTCGAACGGGTCCTGTCGCCGGTCAGCCCCACGCTTCCGTACAAAAAACGGGGATTCCTGTGAAACGGAAATTCCCATGTCGGCGTTTCCGTTTTTTGTTCCGGGTCGTGGGGCGCCCCGCCCGACGCCACCCGTTCTCGCTGCATTTTCTGGGAAGCCGGGTAAAGAAGAAGGCCGAAGAGAAGGCTAAACCTTCAACGGTCGCTTCCTCTATCCGGCATCTGTCTGCTGTAGCATTTGTCATCGTAGTTTTGGTTGCACCGGCAATTTTGGCGGCACAGCAGCAACAGCCGCAACAGCAACAGTGGGATGGGAACAGGACAACGCCCGTGCATCTCATCCCGCTCAAAGACGAGCTCGATCAACCGATCGTTCCGACCGAAACCAACCCCCTCCCCTTTTCCTCCCGGTTCACCTGCGCGCCCTGCCACGTTTACGAAACCATCCAGAACGGGCTCCATTTCAAGGCCTCTCTCTCCGCCGACGCAGGCCGCCCCGGCGAGCCCTGGATCTGGGTGGACGAACGGACTGGGACTCTTCTTCCCCTGTCCCACCACAAGTCGAAGGGTTCGTGGGACCCCGCCCCAATCGGCCTCTCGGCTTGGGACTTTACACTTCTTTTCGGCCGGCATCTCGCTGGAGGAGGGATCTCCGAACCTGCCGAGTCCGCCGTCACCCCGGGCTCCCGCTGGGAAGTCGCCGGCCGCGTCGAGATCAACTGCCTGGGCTGCCACGATGTCCGGAGCACTCAGGATCCCTCCGAATGGGCCAAGCAGATCCTCAGGGAGAACTTCCGCTGGGCGGCGACCGCGGCCTCCGGCCTGGGCGAGGTCGGCGGCATGGCCTCCCGGATCAAGAGCACCTGGGATATCTATGACGGGCCCGATCCCGACGATACAGAGTGGGCCGTTCCTCCGTTCGTCCGCTATGACCTGGACCAGTTCGACAGGCGGCACCGCGTTCTCTTTAACCTCAGGCACAGGCCGGCCGACGGCCGCTGCCTGGCCTGCCATTCGGTAGCCCCGGTCGGCCAGGCCAAGTATTCGTTTGAGGAAGACGTCCACACGGCAGCCGGGCTCGAATGCGCCGGCTGCCACCGCAACGATCTCAGTCATGCCATGATCCGCGGGTATGAGGGTGAAGCCAGGGATTATCCCAGCATGGCGTCCGAGGATTTCACTTGCACCGGCTGTCATCTCGGCAACGAGAAGGCCAAGGGCGAAAAGGCCCTTGCCGGCCGGTTGGGCGCTCCCTACCCCAAGCACAAGGGGTTCCCGGCGGTCCACTTCAAGCGTCTCTCCTGCACCGTTTGCCATTCGGGCCCCTGGCCGGAAAAGGAATTGACGCGCGTGCGCACATCACGGGCCAACAGGCTCGGAGTTTACGGTGTCGCCCGCTGGTGGACTGACCTTCCCGCCATCATCGAGCCGGTTTACGTCCGGGAACGCAACGGCAAGCTTGCTCCCAACCGCCTGCTCTGGCCGGCCTTCTGGGCGGAGAGCAAGGGAAAAGAACTCGTCCCACTCCAGCCCCAAGTTGTTGCCGCCGCTGCCGGCAAAATCCTCTTCCCGGAGCAGGGTGCGGTCAATATTCTCGCCGCCTTCTCCCAGATCCTGGAATCCGGCCAAGTGGCCGTATTCACCTATCAAGGCAATGCCTATGAGCTCAATGTCGACGGTGGCCTCACGGCCTCTCCCTATACAGGAGCGGCCGCGTCCGTAGCCCCTGTCTGGGCGGTCAAGCAGGGCCCGGATATCCTTCCGCTCATCCCTGATTTCGACCCGGAGGCGGAAGAGATCGACCCTGATGTCCAAACGCGAATCCAGGCGATCCTGGAGTCACTCGCCGGGGCTAAGGACGCCCGCGGGAAACCTGTCCTCCTTTTCAAGAAAGCGCTCTTCCAAGTCACGGAGACATACTTGGAAAAAGTCGAGAGTCCGGCACCTCCGTCCGCCTCTCCGGAGCTGGCCTGGATCATCGAAGGAAAGGTCGAGCCTCTCCGCGCCGATCTCGAGTTCCGGACGATCGCCTCGCTCGCTGGCGCGGAGCAGACTCTGACCGAGGATCAGGTGAAGGCTGTTCTCGGAGTTCTTTCCGACGCTCCCTCCAATGAAGGGGCGCAAGCCAAGCGGGCATTTGTCTATATTTCCGGCGGCAAGCTGTTCCGGCTGGACAGGGACGGCAGGCTGGAAGCGGTCAATGATACCGCCGCCGACCCTGTTACCTGGCCGCTCGGCCATGAAGTCAGGCCGGCCCGCCAGTCCCTGGGCATCAACGGATGCAAAGACTGCCATCGCTTCGGTTCGCCCTTCCTCTTCCGCAAGGCCAAGGGCACCGGTCCGCTCAAGACGGACCGGGTCAAGACAGTGTCGGCCAACGCTTTTATGCGGCTTGACCGGCCATACCAGACGCTCTTTGGCCTCTCCTTCGCGGTGCGGCCGCTCTTTAAATGGGTTCTCTTCTTTTCCATACTCGTCGTCGGGTCCGTTCTGGCGCTGGTCGTAATCCTCGTCCTGGGACGTCTCACCGGGCTCATCGAAAAAAGGAACTAGCTGCCATGTTCTTCCGCCTTATCTCCATCATTTCCCTTGTGGGTCTTGCCGGCCGGCTGTCCTATCTCCGGTTCAAGCACGACATTGTCGTCGCCGGAGCTCAGACCGGAAGTCTCTCCTGGAACGCCTATTTCCGCTGGGTGGGCGGAGGGGTCTCTTCCCTTTTTCGGCCCGCCGGGTGGGCCTGGCTCCAGGCCACCTACGCTTATTGCTGCGCCCCCTATCCGCCGCCCGTGCTAAGGTGGGTGTTCACCGGGTTGTCCACGAGCCTGATGTACTTGGCCTTGAGCGGGTTCGCCTTTGCCATCTTCAGCC
>Ga0153915_10005624_pt1 | contig 11673 bp, 10 predicted proteins | sample Opewatmetagenome_2_FD_107003 | JGI IMG/M metagenome (GOLD analysis project Ga0153915, IMG submission 107003) | Freshwater wetland microbial communities from Ohio, USA - Open water 3 Core 3 Depth 3 metaG | ecosystem: Environmental > Aquatic > Freshwater > Wetlands | place: USA: Ohio, Lake Erie...
AAGGGCCCTCATCGCTGCGCTCAGAGTAAACTTGTTTACCCTGAGGATCGTAAGCAACGAAGTGTGGGCACAGAAGGAATCGAACCTTCAACCTCTGTCTTATCAGGACAGCGTTCTACCACTGAACTATGTGCCCAAATTTTGGTTCGGGGTCAGGACAGTGTTCCCTGCCCCGCACCGAGCTTTGCTCTAGTGGGGGTGCCACTGAACTAATCGCCCTATTTTTATTTTTTTAAAAACCTTCTTCCTTACTTTTTCCTTGAGAAATCTCCCAAAATTAAATCGGGTATGATTTTTTTTATTTCCGAGGGTCTTATTTTGATTGAAAAATTGTAGCTTCCGGCATTTAGAATAACCTCTTTTGCTTTCAGTAAACTGCGGTCGACAAAGGTGGCAAGTTTCCATAAAGGCCCGAAGGGCGGAATTGCTCCTAATTTTATTCCTTTAAACCTGTTTTTTATTAACTTTTCGCTGGCTAAATCAAGTTTGCCGCCGGAAAAAGCTATGTTTTTCTTGGCTGCTTTTTTCAATTTGGCAAAGTCCAAATTTTTGTCCGCTCTTATTAAGGTCAAAGCCAAATTATTTCCCAGTTTTAGCACTAGGGTTTTTCCAACGGTTTTCTCGGCCACCTTTAAAGTTTTTGCCCTGTCAAAAGAAGTATAAACGGTTTTGTGCTCCAGAATTTTGTATCTAACTCTTTGTCTTTCTAAAAAATTTATTATTTTTTGGGGAGGATTCATATAAAAGATTATAACTAAAATTTATAACTTTGCCAAGAGCAGATAACCACTAATAGAAAAAGCCCTTCTTTAGGGCCTTTCTATATTATTGGTTTCTAAGAGTTGTCCCGTTTTTTTCCCTTTTCAGGGAAAGTCGCGATTTTGGGTTCCGCGACCAAAACCCATAGGTTGAAAAGAGAATTCTCACTCTTCAACCCTATCGACACAAAAAAATAAAATGTGATGATCCACGAGCAGCTTCCGCTACCCGTGCCTTGTTACGACTTCGCCTCTCTTACTGAACCCAGCGTAGTTCCCCAAAAAGGGGCACTTCGGCTGTTCCCAGCTCGCTTGGCGTGACGGGCGGTGAGTACAAGGCTCAGGAACGTATTCATCGCCACATAGCTGATTGGCGATTACTAGCGATTCCAACTTCATGAGGTCGAGTTGCAGACCTCAATCCGAACTGAGAGACCGTTTGATGGGATTAGCTCCGCCTTTCGGTTTAGCAGCCCATTGTCGGTCCCATTGTACCACGTGTGCAGCCCAGAGCATCAAAGGGCCATGCTGATTTGGCGTCATCCTCGCCTTCCTCCGTATTGTCTACGGCAGTCCCCTATGACAGATAAAACATAGGGCAAGGGTTGCGCAGGTTTCCCCATTTAAGGGAGCGTCTCATGACACCTGCTGACGACAACCATGCAGCACCTGGGCTAACGTCCTTGTGGGTAGCCCAACCTTTCGGAAGGGTTTCGTTAGCTTGTCAAGCCCTGGTAAGGTTCCTCGTTTATCGTCGAATTAAGCCACATGGTCCACCGCTTGTGTGAGCCCCCGTCTATTCCTTTGAGTTTTAGCCTTGCGGCCGTACTTCCCAGGCGGGACACTTAACGCGTAAGCTTCGCCACCTGTAGGGTCGACACTACAGGCAGCCAGTGTCCATTGTTTAGGGCGTGGACTACAAGGGTATCTAATCCTTTTTGCTCCCCACGCTTTCGTCCCTCAGCGTCAGGATCGCCCCAGCTGAATGCCTTCGCTTTTGGTGTTCCGCTCGATATCAACGGATTTCACCCCTACACCGAGCGTTCCATCAGCCTCTGACGTCCTCTATCCCGCCAGTTTTTTCCGCCGTTCCAAGGTTAAGCCCTGGAAATTTAACGGAAAACTTGGCGGGCCGCCTACGGACCCTTTACGCCCAATAAATCCGGATAACGCTTGGGGGTTCTGTCTTACCGCGGCTGCTGGCACAGAATTTGCACCCCCTTATTCCTGGAGTACTATCACCCGAAGGTTTATCCTCCAGAAAAGTTTTTTACACCCCGAAGGGCTTCTTCAAACACGCGGCGTCGCTGGTTCAGGGTTTCCCCCATTGACCAATATTCTCGACTGCTGCCTCCCGTAGGAGTATGGCCCGTGTCTCAGTGCCATTGTTGGGGAACAAGCTCTCACTTCCCCTACCCGTCATAGCCTTGGTAGGCCGTTACCCTACCAACTAGCTGATAGGCCGCAGACTCATCCCATTCCGGCTTGCGCCTTTACCCTTGCCCTTACGGGCAGGGACCATCGGGAATTAGCTCGTCTTTCGACGAGTTATGCCCGTGATTGGGGTTGATGATCTACGTGTTACTAACCCGTTCGCCGGTTGTCGTCTTGCGACGACCCCCTTGACTTGCATGCCTTATCCACGCCGCCAGCGTTCATCCTGGACCAGGATCAAATCCTCAGAAAAAATATGTAACGGGACAACTCTTAAAAACCATTTGATTCCTTTTTATTTGGTCCATGTTTCTTGTTTAGTTTTCAAAGGACAAGAAAAATCAGGAAGAGAATTCCTGATTTCTAACAATTCTCTCTTACTTTTCTATCGGCAACCACAACCGCAAGCAGATTTTTTCTTCTTTTTCTTTTTTGCCATATTATTCTCTTCAAGGCTTATTTTAGTCAAACAAATATTATTGTCAAGTCCATTGATTCTGTTGTTTACCCCGTACAACAATGCCTTTGTCTAAGCCGTCCCCGAGATTCGAACTCGGAACCTACTGTTTACAAAACAGTTGCTCTGCCATTGAGCTAGGACGGCATTGTATACGGGGCTTCGCTACGCTCGCAAAACCGTTGCTCCTTACCCCGTAGCTGCCGCAGGCGGCTCTACGGGGTACCGCTGAGCTAAGTCGGCAAGCTTAGCTTGCCAATAACCATGCTGAGCGTGGCGGCAAATTATAACGAGGTCGACAAAATTATTATGCCGTGAGTAATTTATTTTTCCTCTTTGGCTTTTTTAATCTCGTCCCAATAGTTGTCGTTTTCTAATTTCTTTTTTTGGGTCCTCTCCCTTAATCTTTGGAGTAAATTAAAGGTCTTATGGTCTGTTTTTAAACTTAAAATTCTGATTTTGGTTAAGATTTTATGCAAAAATAAATCAGAGGAAAAATTCTTAAAGGGGTTGATTCTCAATACCGCCTTTTTAAATTTTCCCGACAGGCCCTCACCTTCCAGAATTGAAGCCTCTGGTAAGATAACCAGGGCCGGGATTTTTCGTAAAATAATTATGACCAGTCCCAGGGCTGAAAACGCTAAAACAATTGCGGCTATTATTTCATAATTCATATCTGATAAATCTCTTTAAAACTATATTTTCGCCAAATTTGGCGGTATATTCATTAACCAGCTCTTTAATTGTTTTTTTATCGTCCCGAATCCAGGGTTGCTCCAGTAAAGGAATTTCTTCGGGAGAAATGGCGGCAATCTGAAGACATAATTCATGGGCTAATTTCTTAAAATCTTCCGATCTGGCAACGAAATCCGACTCGCAATTAATCTCAATCATTACCCCAACCTTTTTGCCCGAATGCACGTAACTGTCTATTATTCCATTCTCAGTTTCTTTTTCTTTCCGCTGTTCGGCGAATTTCTGACCCAGCTTCCTTAATAATTCCTTTGCCTTTTCAAAATCACCCTTGGTCTGCTCCAGGGCTTTTTTACACTCAGAAATGGAAACACCGGTTTCTTCCCTTAATTTTTTGATTTGCTCAACCGATATCATTTTCAAATAACAAGCAACAAAAAAACAATTAGTAATTATTTTTCCGTTTCCGTTTTCTTGTCTCCTGCTTCTTGTTTTGTTTTTAAAATAATTTCTTTTACTTTGTCCAAAATATATTTTACCGACGAAACGGCATCATCATTTGCCGGAATCGGATAATCCGCCAAAGTTGGATCAATATTGGTATCGGCGATACCGACAACCTTTATCCCTTTCGTTTTCGCCTCTTTAATCGGCAGCTCGTCTTTTTTCATATCCAAAACTAAGATGGCTTCGGGTAGCTTTTCCATGTTCTTTATTCCCTCGAATTTTACTTCCAATCCTTTTATCTCGCGGTCGATTTCCAGCCTTTCCTTTTTGGTATATTTTTCCAACTCTCCTTCGGCTCTCTTCTTTTCCAGACCTTTAAAATAATCGATTCTCTTTTTAATTATATCAAAATTGGTAAAAGTCCCTCCCAACCACCTCTCATTAACGTAAGGAAGGCCGCACTCCTTTGCAACTTCTTTGACCATGTCTTTAGCCTGAATTTTAGTTCCGATGATTAATAGGGTTTTTCCTTGGGAAATCAGTTCTTTGATAAATCTTAGGGCTTCCTGAAATTTTTCTTTTGTTTTTTCCACATCAATAATGTGGGCCGTATTTCTCACTCCGTACAAAAAGGGTTGCATCTTGGGATTAATCTTTGAGGTTTTATGTCCAAAATGCAAACCAGCCCGAGCCATTTCTTCAATGTCTAGGCTGAAATCTTCTTTTTTCGAACTTCTTTTTGTCTCTGCCATAAAGATTATAGTTTTAATTCTAACATATTTTATTTTTTAGACAAGCCCTCTTCAATAAGGGGATTGATTTTTCTAAAATAACTGCTAATATCAAGATATTACTGATAAATCACTGATATAAAAAAGACATCCCCGAAGGAGAGCCTTCGGCTCCGTACGGGGCAGGTCACCCCAAATAAAATATAAACCATGAAAAAAGATATCCATCCAAAATATTACAATAATGCAACCGTCCGCTGTGCCTGCGGGAATATTTTTAACGTTGGCTCAACCAAAGAATTAGTTGAAATTGAGATTTGTTCTAAATGTCATCCTTTTTATACCGGTAAAGAAAAGATGATGGACGCCATGGGCCAGGTCCAAAAATTCAAAAAGAGATTGGAAAAAAAGACCGAAGTTAAAAAATGGAAGAAGGCCAAATAAATCAAAATCGCAAAATAGACCAAGGTGCGGTTATCGTAGAAATTAGAGCCGGCGTCGGAGGCGAAGAGGCGGCTCTATTTGTTAACGACCTCTATAGAATGTATTCTAAATACGGTCAGTCCTTGGGTTGGCGGGAAACGGTTTTTGATTCAAAAGCAACCGAAATCGGCGGGATAAAAGAAATTACTTTTGAGTTAAAAGACAGTGACGTTTTTTCAAAGATGAAATACGAGGGCGGAGTTCACCGGGTCCAAAGAATCCCCGAAACGGAAAAATCGGGCAGGATTCATACCTCTACCGTATCGGTTGCCATTTTGCCCACGCCCAAGAGGACGGAAATTAAGATCAGACCCGATGATTTGGCAATTGACTATTATAAAGCCTCGGGAAAAGGCGGCCAGTACGTAAACAAGCGCCAGACGGCCATCAGACTCACCCACAAACCCTCGGGCTTGGTGGTTACCTGCCAAACCGAAAGGAGTTTGCAGCAAAACAAAGAAAGTGCCCTGGCTCTTTTGGAGGCAAAACTTCTGGAAAAAAAAGAAAGGGAAGAGTTTGGAAAATTAAGTGAAGAAAGAAAGGCTCAAATCGGTTGGGCAATGAGGGCGGAAAAAATTAGGACTTACAATTTTCCCCAAGACCGAATTACCGACCACCGGATTAAAAAAAGCTTCCACAACATTGAAAAAATAATGAACGGAAACCTTGATTTGATAGTTAAAACCTTCGAAAAATCGGCAAAGTAAGCTGAATTAATCTTAAATCTTGCTTCTTCCCCGGCCTTAGGTCGGGGTTTATTTGTTATTATTTTCGAAAACTCCGCTCTCAATGTATCCCTGAAACTCTGATGCATATTCCATTACCGATTGTCGGTATCTTTCACCTCCGGCCGCCCGACAACGCGAGGTGACCACTTTAGTGCCACACAAATAGGCGGTAACGGCCCCAATTTCGCTTTGCAGTTTTTGAGAATTAGCCCCCCAGTCGGCTAAATAAAGGCCGGCTGCTAAAAAGGCATCGGGCACTCTCCAGGGACTGGCCGGGATTCTGCCAGTCAAGTCTTCCACCCTTTCCTTATAACTTTTGCCCGAAATTTCCATTTTTGCCCAGGTATTGGGCATAAACTGGGCCGGTCCCATCGCTCCCCCCATTTGAACCTTTCCGCCGTCCACCCAGCAGGAAACCGGCGCAGTATCGGTATTGATTCCCAACTCCTGGGTAATTTCTGTAAAAGCTTCCCATTGACTTTTTGCCATCACTGTTTTCCAGGAAACATTAGGATAACGGCAGGAAGAACAGTTGCACTGGCCGACGTTTTGTCCAATAGCCGACTCCACCTGTAAAAGCCCCAGAATCAAGGCGGCCCGGACGCCGGTGATTCTCTCTACTTCTTTAGCCATTTGGTAGGCTTCTTCTAGGGTCGGGGCCTCTGACTCCGGAATCTGAGCCAATTGAAAAATTCTTTTTCTGATTTCTTTGGCTTTCTCATTGGTTTCTTTCAAATACTCCTGGTAAAGAGTCTTTTCTCCCTTTGTTTTGTTCAATAAATATTCTTGATCTTTTTTTGTTTTTTCACTTTCCTGTTTCTGAAGGGTTTGAGCCAAAACCTGCGTTTCCAAATCTTCTTTTTCTTTGTCCAAAGATCCTTTTTGGTCTTCCAGATATAATTTTAAATTTTTGATACTATTTAAAAGTTCCTGGTTTTTAGCGTTGAGAACCTCCAAAGAAACAAAGTTATCAAAAAAACCGGACAGAGTTTTCTCGGAAAGCAAAATCTCAACCAAGGATTTCTGGTCTTCTTCCCGAAGAGACCTCAAAATGCTGGCCAGCTCCCCCTTTGAGTCTTCAACCTTTAAAGAGGTTTTATCAATGGAGGCCTGGGTTTCTTCAATTTGAAGACCCAGGTCTTTAATAACCAGATTACCCTGAGAAATTTGGTTTTTTAATTTAGTTATTTTACTCTTGAGAATATAAATCTGGTTTTCGTAACTTTTTTCCTTACTTTGAGTCTTACTAATGTCCTGCTCCAACTGAGAGCTTTTTTTCTCATAAAAGTCCTGGCACTTTTCCAGCAGGGCCTGACATTGGTCCTTGGTCAGCTCCTGACATTCCTGGTCAACTTTTTCTAATTGACAGACTTCCTCCAGATTTTCGGAAGCATTTTGGGCAAATATAAAAAGGGTGGGAACCAAAAGGACCAGGAAAAGGACGGAAATCAAAACAGAGAAAATCGGATAGATGTTTTCTCGAAAAAGTTTAGAGGTTTTCATTTTTTGCTTTGTTCTTTTTGCTCCTTTTGTTCTTTAACATCCTCTACTATTTCTTCTTTTTTCTTTTCTACCTTCTCTATCTCTTCAACCTTCTCCTCTATTGGTTTTACCAGCTCTTCTTCAACCTTTTCCGGGGGAGCTACCAAAACAACAATTTCTTCGGGTTTTTTAAGAATCTTCACCCCTTCGGGCAGCTTTATATCTTTAATTAAGATGTGGTCCTGAAGGGTCTTCAGGCCCTCAATATTAACCTTAATTTCTCGGGGCAGGTTTTGAGGAAGAGCTTTTACTTCCACCTCGGTAATGTTTTTAACCAAAGTTCCACCCAGCTCTTTTACCGCCGGTGCCTCTCCTTCAAAAACCAGATGAATTCTGGCCTCGGTTTCTTCTTTTAGTCTGGGCTGATAAAAGTCTATGTGGATGGGTTTACCGGTTAAAGAGTCAAGCTGGATTTCGTGAATGAGAACAAAAAATTTTTCTTTTTTCCCCTCCAGGGAAAGAGAAATCAAACTACTCTCTCCTGCCTCTTTATAAACCCTTTCAAATTCCTTACGGTTCAGTTCCAGGGACAAGTTTTTTATTTCCGGGCCATACAAAACGGCAACCAAACTGTCTTCTTGGTTAAATTTTTTATTTTTTTTTCCCAAATCTTTTCTGATTTTGGCTGATAAATTAATCATTGTCTTTATTTCTTTCTCAGAATAAATTTTTTGTCCAATTCTTTCAGGGTATCCATGACCCCGGTGTATTCCAGTTCGGTCATCGGCAGCATGGCTGGTCCGAAAAATCCCTGTCTTCTGATTTCTTCTGCTTTCTGACTTACCTTTTCCCTGACGTAGTCCCAGTAAGGCTGGTCAAAGGCATCTACCGGCTCGGTTAACTTACCATTTTTTATTGAGAATGCCAAACAGCTGACAACCGGCGGACCGTCAAAAAAGGAAATTGGTGAGTTTTTCTTTACCGGCATTAAAGGACCGTTATGGGAACCTCGCATAAAACCGGCAACATAGTGGCCGATGGAAAACGGTGCCAGTAATTCTCCGGTGGCTGGAAAATCTTTCTGGGCCCTGACCATCATAACCGGATCATCTTTGCCGACATATTTTCCGGCAATATTGTGGAGACGGGTAGTGGAAACAACCGCCGACTGCTCTCCCGAAGCTCTCGACCAGATACTTTCTACGACGAAGCGACCGGTATCCCGCAATAAAACGGCAATATCATATGATTGCTCGGGGGTAACCAGTTCAATAATTCGATCGGCCTCGGTGTAGTTAACGTCCATGATGACGAATTTAAATCCTTTTTTAATATTGGGTGCCAAAATTAAACCGGCGCAATACATCGGGTCGGAAAAGGCCAAATAAAGAGGCAGGTTATAGGCGCCCGGTTCGGTTTTATCTGCTGCAAACATCAAAAATGGATCGGCTTCTCTTTCTTCAATTTCCATCTCTGCCACCTGAGGACCCATTCCTTTTACGTTTCCGGAAAACGCGGTCTTTAATAAGTCCTGACCGGCCCCGTACAAACCCTCAGCTTTTGCAGTTTCGGTGCCAGCCATTAGAGCCTCAAAGCAAATTTTGTGGATTTTAGGATTTGAGACTCCTTCTTTATGAGTGGTTAAAATGGCGATGTCATCGCCGGTGAAACCAATGTAAGAATCGATGACGATGTTTCTGCTTTTTTCTTTGACATAATTTTCAACCGTTTTTACCAGCTTTTCACTGGGTTTTATGTGTCCGCCGATACTTCCGATATCGGCTTTTATGATTGATAACGTTATTTTTGCCATAAGTTTATTTATTTTATTTTAAACTTCGACTTTAACTTAATTAATCTTAACATTTTTTAACCGGGGCCAAAACCAGTTCGCTCAATAATCCGATTTTGGCAATTACTACCAATATCTTAATTAAAACAAAGGGTTTTTCTTTTATTTTCGCTTAAGTTTTATGATTGTCTTCATCACCGCATCAGGGCTTAAAGATATTGCTTCTATTCCGGATTCTATCAAGAATCGGGCAAATCCTTCAATTGTTGAAGGAGCATCTCCGCAGATACCGACATATTTTTTCCGCTGGCGGCAGATTTTTATTACTTGCTTTATCATTTCTTTTACCGCTTCGTTTGATTCATTTCCAATGTAACTCAGTTCACCGCTGTCCCTGTCCAGGCCTAAAAGACATTGGGTAAGGTCGTTGGAGCCTATGCTCATGCCGTCAAAAACGTCCAAAAACTGCTCGGCCAGAATAACATTGGAGGGTATCTCGCACATAACGTAGACCCTACCGCTTCCTTTTCCCTTTTTCAACCCAAATTTTTCCATCAAAGCAATCACCTTCTTTCCTTCTTCAACCGTTCGGCAAAAAGGAATCATGGTTACAACGTTTTTCAAGCCGAAGACCTCTCTTACTTTCTTAATTGCCTGACACTCCATCTGAAAGGCGGGTTTGAATCGCTCGTCGTAATATCTTGAAGCCCCCCTCCAGCCGAGCATGGGGTTTGCCTCTTTCGGTTCAAACAACCCTCCCCCTACTAAAGCCGCGTACTCATTAGTTTTAAAGTCGGAAAAGCGGACGATTACTTCGTGGGGCCAAAAGGCGGCTCCGATTTTAGCCACCCCCTCGGCTAATTTATCGATAAAGTATTGTTTTTTATTTTTGTAACCTAAGGTTATTTTATTGATTTCTGATTTTATTTTTTTGTTTTTTAGGTTTTTATAGTGATAAAGGGCTAAAGGATGAATCCTGATTTTTTCGGCAATAATAAACTCTTCCCTGGCCAAACCTACTCCTTCCACCGGCAAAAAAGAAGTTTTGAAAGCAATTTCCGGAGCTCCGATGTTTACTACCAACTTTGCCTTCATCTTGGGAATTTTCTTTAAGTCGTATTTTTTAATATGAAAAGGAATTCTGCCTAAAAAAATCCTGCCTTCCGAACCGGAGGCACAGTCAACGGTAATGACTTTACCGCTTTTTAAGACTTGGGTGGCGTTCTTGGTTCCGACAATGCAGGGTATTCCTAACTCCCGGCTGACGATGGCGGCATGAGCCGTTTTTCCTCCCTCGTTGGTTACGATGGCCGAAGCAAGCCGCATAATGGGAACCCAGTCCGGGTCGGTCATTCGGGTAACCAAAACTTCTCCTTTCTGGAAGTTACCGGCTTGAAGGGCATCGGAAATTATTCTTACTTTTCCGATTCCGATTTTGTTTCCTACCGCAATGCCGGTTAAAATCGGTTTTTTCTTTTCCGTTTTTATTTCGTATTCCTCATAAACATGGCCTTCTTTTGGTGTATGAACGGTTTCCGGCCTCGACTGAACGATAAATAATTGACCGGTTTCCCCGTCTTTTGCCCATTCAATGTCCTGGGGACTTTTGTAGTGCTCTTCGATTTGGCAAGCCCATTTTGCCAAAGTCAAGATTTCATCATCTTTCAAAGAAAATCTTATCTGGTCTTCCTTAGAAACGACTACTTCTTTCAGTCCGCCCTCTCTGGCAAAAACGTACTTTTTGGTTTTTCTGCCCAAGTTCTTGGTAATAATCGAAGGAAAACCTTTTTTTAAGGTGGGCTTAAAAACGTAAAACTGGTCGGGAGTAATCCTGCCTTTAACAATCAATTCTCCAACTCCAAAAATTCCGTTAATCAGGACTACATTTTTAAATCCGGTTTCGGTATCTAGGGTAAAAATTATTCCGGCCGAACCCAAATCAGATCTGACCATTTTCTGGATACCGACCGAAAGTGCAATCTTTAAATGGTCAAATCCCTTTTCTTCCCGGTAGGAAATGGCCCGGTCGGTAAATAAGGATGAAAAACATTTTTTGACCGCGACCAATAAATTAGCCGGACCGGAAATATTCAGATAACTCTCATGCTGGCCGGCAAAAGAAGCCGAAGCTAAATCCTCGGCCGTAGCGGAAGACCTGACCGCAACATTAACCTCTGATTTCCCGTATTTTCGGGAAAGAATTTTGTAGTTCTTCAAAATCTCGTTTTTTAAATCCCAAGGAAAGACTCCGTCTAAAATCAGCTTTCGGGCTTGTTTGCCGGTCTCCCTTAAAGACTTAAGGCTGTTTGGGTTAAGTTTGGAAAAAATCTCTTTTATTTTTTTATCTATTTTATTAAATCTCAGATAGTACCAAAAGGCTTGGGAGGTCAGGACGAAACCATCGGGAACAATAATCCCCTTTTCTGATAAGCTGGAAAACATCTCGCCTAGAGAAGCATTTTTGCCGCCGACCAAAGGCACGTCTTTTTTTGAAATTTGTTTAAACCACAATATAAGTTTTGAAGATTTTGTTTTCATAATTAAAAAATATTGTTTCTATCAATTAAAAAGGGCTCTAACTTGCCCACTCTCGGTTTTTAACCACGTCTCTAATTTTTTCTACACTTTCGGGGTTGGATAAAGTAGAAAGGTCGCCCAATTCTTCGCC
>Ga0153915_10005625_pt1 | contig 11670 bp, 7 predicted proteins | sample Opewatmetagenome_2_FD_107003 | JGI IMG/M metagenome (GOLD analysis project Ga0153915, IMG submission 107003) | Freshwater wetland microbial communities from Ohio, USA - Open water 3 Core 3 Depth 3 metaG | ecosystem: Environmental > Aquatic > Freshwater > Wetlands | place: USA: Ohio, Lake Erie...
CGCTGCGGCTTCATTGCCATCCACTGTTACTTTACGTCTTTCCATTTAATTCCTCATATTTATATGAAATTATCTAATTGTCACCCTAACCCTGTTGGCAATCACAAATATCCTGCCACTAAATTAGAGGTAATTATCTTTTTTTACTGTCGAAAAATACGAGTTTTTGAGGGAATAATTAAGATGTGAGGAATGTTTTTTTAAAAGGTTTTTATAATAATCCTATTTCTAAGAATTTTTTTTGTGTATTTGGAAACAAATACGATAGTAAAATTCCATTTATTCGTTTTCTTTAACCGTTTTTTCTTTTCCGTTGGCTAATTCGGAGACTTCTTGTAAGGATTTTTCTTCGTCCGTTTCGGAATGATATAAATATTTTTCTTCAACGTGATCAATAAAAAGAACTCCATCGAGATGATCAATTTCGTGCTGTAAACACCTCGCAAGTTTTCCCTCGCGCTCAATTATATGTTCCTTCCCAAATCGATCAAGATATTTTACTTTTACAAAATTAGCCCTGCTTACTTTTCCAATATAACCCGGAAATGATAAGCATCCTTCATAATCTGTCTGCTTACCGCTAGCTTCCAAAATCTCGGGATTAATAAGTTCGATGTATTCATTCAAATAATTTACAACAACTATTCTTTTTAGAATATCAACTTGGTTAGCCGCGAGAGCCGCACTATTTTCTTCTGCTGCTAAAGTATTGGCAATCGAATCAATTAATAAATGTAATTTTTTATGAAATACTGTTACAGGTTTTGCTTTTTGTCTAAATACGGAATTACCAAATAAAACTATTTTTAATTTTTTGCTGCTCATGTTCTGACAAAGGTTAATTGAAAATTATTGTTTCGGTGGAACAACAATACCGGGGAAAATAATTTTTAAAGCTTCTAAAAGCTTATCACGTAATAGAGGTTTGGAAACGAAATCTGTAAATCCTGCTGCTTTAAAATTATCTTTAGCGCCCGATTGAACATATGCGGTTGACGCAATTATCGGTATATCTTTATACGCAGGCATTTTTTGAATAATTCTCAAAGCATCAAGTCCGTTATACTCTCCTTGAAGATTCATATCCATAACTATGAAATCAAATCTTTTTGTTTTAAGAAGTGGAAGAGCAGTCTCAAAACTCGGTGCAAATTCAATGCTCTTTAGATCTTTCATCTGAGTTTTAAATAGGATTTGAGAATCAACCTGATCCTCAAAATATAAACAAGATAATTGTGATAGATCAACGCTTTTCCCTTGTTTAGGCTGGGAGACAGGTGTTGAAGGAGAAGTAATCTGTTTTACTGGCTCTTGCGTAGATTTTTGAGTTGGTGGAGTTTCAACAGCAATTTCAACTGCCATTTTTTCTTTATCGGAGACTACGAATTTATTCGGAAATACAAATGCATACTCAATAACTTTGTCGTCTTTTTTAATAACCTCTCTTTTTACGGAAAGAAGTTCCATTAATTTATTTGCTAAACGTATTGAGAACCGAGAGAAACCATAGTTTCTTCTGCTTACTGTTTCCTCATCGGAAAATACATCGTGATATCCTTTCAACAAATATTGGCTGATCTCAAGTTTTGAATCTTTGATAGCAACGGCAAAATTGTTTTCATCAAACGAATAAGCTGAAAGATATATTCCATTTTCTTTTGTTATCTGGATGGAAAATTTGATCAATAGACTTAACAGCGATAACAATTTTTGCTTGTCGCTTTCAAGAGTAAGCGATGAAGATATTCTTCCGTAATTCAATTCGACTTTTTTCGACTCCGTGGCTTTACGGGTGCTTTCTTTAAGTTCATCTAAAAGTTCAATAAAATGTATCTCTTCGGGTTTGAATCTAACAACTTTTTCGTTCAGCGTTGAATACTCAACCGCATTATCCATTATTTGCAAAAGAAGCTTTTGATTTTCGTTAATAATATCGAGCGCTTCTTTTTGTTCGGCAGAAGGATGTTCCAAACTTTCGCCGATTTCCTGCGTAAATCCAAGGATTACATTTATTGGCGTTAATATTTCATGGAACATATTGGATAAAAACGGCGGATCAACTTTTTCGAGCGCTTCACCCTGCGCATGTTTTACATCTTTTATATTTGCTTTTTCTTCGGGTAATTTTATTAATAAAACAAAAGAATTAATTTCTCCATTAATATCTTTAATCGGTGTTGCAATTACAGTCACTTTCTGATTACCGGACGAAGGTTTTTTAAAACTAACTTCAACCGAAGTTGTTTTCATAATCCCGGAATGAAAAATAGTTTTATTAACCTTGGCGCGGTCGTCGTCTATAACAAGACTTATAAACGGTTTGTTCTCCAAATCTTTTTTCGAATAGCCAAGATTTTTACTTATATTTTCGTTGCTTTCGGAAATAAAACCTTCTTTATCAGTAATAATAATCAAGTCGTTTGTGTTTTCATAACTTGCTTTAAGAATTTGGATTTCCATCTTTTCGACGGCGTTATGAGTAACATCTTTTATTAAATTAAGATGAGCTTTTTTTCCGATATAATTAACAGACTTCCGAGTAATTTCAACAAATATCGAAGAGCCGTCGTTTTTTTTATGGCGCCACGGACCAATCAAATTTGCGCCTGCACTTTTATCGCTGGCGCTGATTAAAGTCTGAATATCTTCCGGGGCATATAAATCAGTAAGATCCATATTTAAGAAATCGGAACGTTTGTACCCGTAAAGTTTTAATGCTACTTCATTCACTTCCAGGAATTTCAAGTTTTCCAAATCATAAATAAACATTGCTTCGGATGTATTGGCAGCGAATAAATCGTAAAGTTCCGCTTTTGAATCCTGAACTGCCTGCGAACCGTTTTTCTGTAGAAATAATACCTGAGAACCAAAATAGGAGTTATCAGAATTGAAAATGTGCGTAACCGTTACTTCAACCTGAGTTGATCCTTTATCTGTGAAATTATAAAGAAACTGATGTTGATTGGATGAAAAATCTTTTAGTTTCTCTATTAACAAATCAGCAAACTGCTTTTCAAAAATTTTGGAGAAGTCTTGATTTGTATAATCAATCTTTTCATTTAGCGATATCAATTTAACAAATTCATTACTGTACCCGGCAATATTACCTTTGTTATTTATAATGACAACCGGAACAGGCAAGGATTTACAAACCGCCGGATTAATTCCTTTGTTTGAAGAAGGGACATTATCTGATTTTAAAGATATCCCGATAATAGCTATAACTTCGTTATCAAGATCGCAGATAGGAAGTTCAACAATTCTTAATTCCCTTTTACTGCCAATCATTACAGGAGCAGCCATCCCTTCGAAAATAATATTATTCGTAGTTTCGAAAATCAGTTTATCAATAGTCTGATAAATCGGGATAAGATATTTCGGAAGGAAATCTTCTTCTTTTTTATTTTCAATTTGTGCGGCTTTAAAGCCCAGAGATTCGGCATACGCGTCGTTAACAACAATGTATTTACCGGTTACATCTTTAATCCAAAAATAATTATCGAGTTCATTAATTTCTTTTTGGATCTTTGCTTTTTCGATAAACGTAAACGGATATGTTACTTTTACCTTATTGACAATCGCCAGCAGTTTTTTATCATCGGTAATTTTTTCAAGCTCCGACGTTGCAATCCATATTTTATGAGTCTCATTATCTTTTTTCTTTTCACCGACTTTACAAAATGCTACTAAATAATAAATGTTATTTTCACTTTTTAAAGGAGAAATAGAGATTTCATAATTGCATAATCCGGCATCGCATTTTAGCTCTAGAATATCTTTAGAAGTAATATCATACTTCCGGGCATCTATGAATATTTTTTGTATGCTTAAAAGCTTTTGTTCGTCGAAAAATTCAAAGAAGTTGGACTGTGCAGTAATTCCCTGAATAATGTTTTTCACAAGAGAATTCAGTGCAATTACCCTTCCCGATTTGTCGATAATAAGACTCGGAACTTCAGTCTGATTTTCTATTACTATATTAGGATTATTACTTTCTTGCATTAATTTTATTCTGGTATAGTAATCGTTATTACGTCCGAATATGGAGTATATATGTTAGTGCCTAATTTTTGCCGGATACGATAATAATATGTCTTTCCTTTTGTTACATCCGAATCAGTAGTCGAATTAGTGTCATCATCATTAGCCTCTACTGTAAGATGTTCTTTATACGTTCCGCTGCTGGAAGTTTTTCTCTCAATAATTGTTGACTTTTCCAAGGTTGTGTTATCTGTCCAGCTTAATGTTATAATTCCGGTCGAATCATCATAAACGGCAGTAAAATCACTCGGAGCTTCAACATCTGACGAATAAGTGGAAATAGATGCAGTGTTTGAATAACCGCTTACAGAAGTTGTTGTATAATAAGCAACGCGATATGTATACCCGGTGCTAGCAGAAACATTATAATCGTAATACTCGGTAGTTCCCGATGCAACGGTAGCAATTCGTTCATAACTTGACGAAGAAGAGGTTGTGCGTTCTATTAAAAATCCTGCTTCGTTTAATGCAAAATCATTCCATGTTAAGTGAACATAACTTGACCCGATAGCTTCGGCTTCCAGACTCCATGCACCGCCATCTATACTACTTGTACTCACTTCGTCACAATAATCTGAATAACCGGCCTCATTATAAGCTCTAACTTTATAATAGTAATCTATAAACGGAGATACACCCGAATCATCCATGCTTATCGTGTTTTCAGATAAAACACTTATACGTTTATATGTTCCATCGGCGCCATCTTTCCGCCAGACTTCAAATCCATCCTCATTTACAACAGAATCAGCATCCCAAAATAGATTTACAACATAATCACTTTTCCTATTCAATATTAGATCACTCGGCGCAGAAGGGATACTATCGCATACATAGATATTTTTTTGTACTTCGCTTTCTGTAGAGTTACCGCTTTCGTTATAGACTTTAATCATATAATAAATTTTGGTTCCTATTAAATCGGAGCTAATATCAAAAGTAATAGTAGGATTATTTCCATCATCATCGGGTTCAAAACTTTCGACATAATCTCCATTGATATACACTTCAAATAAAGATATGCCCGACCCGCCTGTTCCATCTGCGGCGGTGTAGGAGACGACATTTGATCCGACATTTACCGAATCCCCCGTAACCGGAGAAGTTATTTCGATTGTCGGAGTAATCGAGCTTGATGTTGAACTATCACTCAACGATTCAACACATCCGCTAATAAAAACAAGGGCGGATAAAAAAAACAATAATTGATATAATTTTTTCTTTTTCACAAAAGCACTATGATTATAAATTTATACTTAATAATTTAATATTTTTTTTGTGTTATTTATATAATTCAGGAACAATTCTTTTGAAAGAATTAGTCGACCAGTTAATCATAATTTATTATCAGAAATCTATTTCAGGTACTAATATTTTCAAAATCGACTAATAACGAGCGCGATTCGTGCGGTTCCATTTTATCCAAATAAAAAATAAGTGTTTGCGAATCATTTTTTAATTCATACCGCGGGATTGGCGTATTTAATATTTCCGAAGTGATAGAAATATTTTTTATTTTTTTATTCAAATTAATTTGAACGACAACATTTTCAGTAACTTTATCTTTCGGATTGTTTAATTCTACAGCAATTCGTCTTTCACTTCTTGTATCGTACCGTACTTCAACATCTTGCCGTTTATTCCACCAATCTTTTAGTCCTTCCAAAGAAGTTATCCAAAAGTTTTTATTTTTTGCGTATCGTAAAATATCGCGCACAACCGAAGCATATTGTTGCTGTAATTGATAGTCCGTATGTACTTTAAAAACATACAAACCGCCCTCGAATAAGATTCGATCAACATCTTCTTCGTAAGTATATCTCTGAAAATCGGGATTCGTTAATCCGTAATTTTTTACAACTTCATAATCGTCCCGCGCTGTTTTTGTTATTATCATAATCGGTTTATTATTTCTTATACGTATCTCCGGTACCGAGCGATCGGTTAAAGAATCTGTTACAAGAAAGTCATAATTTTTATCAGCCATTGCCTGCATAGTATTGTCATCATAGTATCCATATAAAGGCATAATGGATTTCACATTTTTACCGGATATTTTACTTAAAGAATCTTTAACATATCCAAGAGATGAGAATTGTATTTCTTTTGAATATAATTTGTTAACCGTATCTAGAGGCGATTCCAAAAAGCCAATATCTATTACAGAACCAATATCGCCTTTGCCTGCTATTGATTTAACAATACTTGGATTTTTAAAAGCGGCTTCGGGACTTATAAAAAATGTAGCTGGATATTGATTGAAATTTATTAAACCGTAAAGATTTGATATATTCCATACATTTTCGCTTAATGTAGGTAGAAAAACCAATGCAGCTTCATGATCGGAAGGCCAATCTTTAACAAAAGCTGTCGGACGATACGTTAACCAATTAACCGAATTATTAAAAAGTTTTTCGAAAAAGATGAAATCTTTTTGTACTCCCAAAACAGAATTTAATTCAAAACCGTACCAAATAAATCTTCCTTTTCCGTAAGTGCCAAAAGCAATACCGGCACTTTTTTCAATTTCTTCTCTAACCAAACCAGCTTCTTTTCGGAAATCGTACCAAAAACTAACCTGAGTTGTTCTTGGTTCGAGAACCTCGGCATAAATTGGTCTATCCCAAGTTGCAATTTTTAAAGTATATCCTGTTGGAATTCCGGAAGTAATTGGCAAATTTCCTCGCAAAGTATGTACTTTATATAATTCTTCCGGTTTTATTTCCCGATTAAACTTCATTCCAAAAACTTCCGTAAAGAAATCCCACCCCCTCCATTTACCTTCGTCGGAAAAAGTTGCCGGACCTCCGGTTACAAATATGCTTCCACCCTGTTCAAGATATTTTCTTATTTGTGTCAGTTCTCTTTCACTCATCGACTTTGCACCGGCAATAACAATCATTTTATAGCCAAAGTGCTCACCCAACTCAATTGTCTGGTCGGAGATTATATCGTAATTGAATTTTGTGCCTTTTATAAATTTTTTCCAAGAGTCAACATTATCGCGAAGCCAAGTGCTTCCGGCCGGCAGCATATTTTCGGAATACCTGGAATATAGAATTGCAATTTTACCGCTTTTATTTGAAGATGAAAGAAAAGACAGATTTTCTTTAGTAGGTAAAACTTCCTTTAGTTCGTAGTTACCATAGATGTTTTTTACGATGAGCAAAAAGACAAGAACACCTCCAATCAGTAAAACCAAACCGCTAAGAAGTATAATTAAATAATTTACTTTAAGCCCTTTTGCTTCTTTTACCGCCACCTTAAATTATCCTCTTGCTTCTTTTCTTGCTTAGAAGGTTCTGAATAACCTTCATTTGTGTATCGTGCAAATTTTCTTTTATCGGAATATTTTTGTCCGCTTGTATTATGCTCACTTTCATTAGTATGTTGTCTTTGATATCTATTTTCTGAAGATCCTGGCGAACTATTGCCAACAAATGTTGGACGTAATTCCGGGCCGCGAACCTCGTCGCGTTGGTATACAGCATGTTTTTGATAATCACGGCCGTATTCTTGTTGAGGTTGTAATACTTCAAACGTTCTTCGTCCCTGTTGCTGCATCTTTTCGGTAGTTGATTGCGAAGCTGTTATAGGTGCAGGAGTAACTAATTCTGCCGGAATTGTAGAAGGTAGCGGAGCTTGAGACCCAACCCCTTTACGTTCTCGTATTTTATAAAGAATATATGCCCCCACAGACAAGATGAATGTAGAAATAGTAGCGACAAGAATGATTAAAGATAGTATTGGAATTAATTCCATTTTTACCTCAAATTAAAATTTAACTGCTGCTTGCAACACCTGGAACTGCCTTTGATGGCGAACCACCCATGCCTTTCCTTTCGAGCTTACCCCAAGTCATTTTAACGCCTAAAAACTCTTCTATTGTAGCCATTGCTTTAGTAACATCGATTAATAAAATGAATATTAAACGATATACAATTGCATAGGGAACCAGACGAAATTCTTCCCTTTCGGCAGCAATGCAATAAATCGATGCCATAAGATCCAAAATAGCTATTCCGATCCACCATAAGAAAATGAAACTCGACATACCGTAAATTAAAGCAACAATAATAAAATATAGATTCACAAAAATATTCATAGCCGGCCAAAATAGTGCTTCATAAAACATCGACCATAATACAAAGCTATTATTAAAATTAATTGTCGGATTGTATAAATGACGTTTATGTTTTCTTATAGCTTGTAATATCCCGCGAGTCCAGCGATATCTTTGTTTTAATAATTGATAAATCGTTTCGGGCGCTTCCGTATAAGCTATTGCAGCCGGTTCATAAACAATTTTCCAACCCTTTGCTAAGATTTTTAACGTTACATCGGCATCTTCTGCGAATGTATCGCTGGAATAAAAACCAGCATCTCTTAAAGCGGTTTTTCTAAATAATCCAATTGGACCCGGAATTATATTCACAAGCTGTAAAAATCCCTGAGCCGATCTTGCCATATTAAGACCTTCAACATATTCAAGTGCTTGAAGATCAGTTAAAACTTTTTTTCTGTTTTGAACTTTCACATTGCCCGCAACCGCGCCAATATAAGGATCGGTAAAATGCCTGACAGCAACTCTCAAAGTATTAGGTGATAATTGCGAATCGCCGTCCATACATAAAACAAATTGTGCTTCAGAATATTGTATTCCAGCGTTCAATGCTTTGGATTTCCCACCGTTTGGTTTATTTATAAGAGATACTTTTATGAAACCGTTTCTACCTTTTTGAAATCCTACTAATGTCTCGCCGACTGCAGCTGTATTATCGGTAGAACCATCGTTGACTATAATTATTTCATAATTTGGGTAATCAATGTCGAGAAGTGATTCAATTGATTCGCGTAAAACTTTACCTTCGTTAAAAACAGGGACAATAATAGAAATAAACGGGAAATATCCTTCTTTATTTTGGACAGTATATCTTGTCATATAAAAATATGCCATAAAAAGAATTCCAAAATACCTTATCAAAAGGATGAACAGAAAAATCACAAGAGACACGATTGAAGAATAAACGAACAAACCGCTCCAAGTTAATACGGTAAGAGGAAGTGTAATTAAAATAAGTATCATTGAAACAACCGAAAAAAAACCAGAAATAAAAATAGTACGCAGTTTTTCCTTACCTTGATTTCTTTTAGGCGGTTCTATCTCTCTGTTATCTAAAGCTATTTGGAATTTTTGAAGAATATTTTTCATTATATTCTTAGATTATTAACAAAATTGATGACCAAATAATATGCCATCACAAGTTGCTTTTATCGTTGATTCTCGAATATTTTTTTAGTTCTTCTGCTTCATATTCAAGCATAATTCAATATTTGCATCAGAATCAGACAACTTATTGTCTAATATAATTTTTAAATTAAACTATTGCAAGCAAATAGGTTAATAGAAAAACTTAAAAAATAGGTGGAGAATATTTTCTTAACGGCTTACTTTATATAGAATCATTTTTGAGTATTAGACTGAGCATTCAACAAAGCATTAACAAAAAGCTGAGCTACTCTTTCCCCTCCAATCTGCGTAAAATGGGAATAATCTTTTAACGCCATCGGTGGCGCCGAGTTAACCCATTCATTCATAGAATTTAGTCCGCCCATAGCTTCCCACAAGTTCCAAAAAGCTACCTTACTTTTATCAACAATATGTTTTTGTGTCTCCAACAGCATAGGTACTTCCGGATTAGTTACAAATCTTCCACCCTGTTTTACAGTTTTATCATTAACACTAAATAATAAAATACTTGTATTGGGGAATGCTTTACGTAGTTGCTCGATTACATTATGCATCTTGTTTTCATATACCGTATATATTCCGCGGTTGGATGAAGATACATTATTTCCATAACTCAAAATGAAAAGAGAATAATTGGCAAGTTTATTGAAATCCGCGAAATTATTTAACGGAATATCTAATAACGATGCGCCTGTATTTCCGGGCATGGGAAAATTATCTACATAAATTCCGTTCCCAGATTCCAAACTTACTCCATAAAAATATGGTTGTTTACCCGAAAGGAATTTAATTTCTATTGAAGAAGCAATAGTTTTTGTATCAATCACCAATTCATGAACGGACTCACCTTTTTGAAGATTTATTTTTGTTGTTTTTCCGCCGTTTATTGTATACTGAATTGCCGAGGATTCGTCCGCACTACTATAAAACAATCTCGCTTTTTCAAATGAAGAAGTAGATTTCAAATAATTTGTAGATCTATATTTTACCCAGCTTCCCGGTTTTGGAACAGCAACTGAGCCGCTCATTCCAAAAGGTAAATTATCTGAATTTCTTGTAATTATTGACGCAAAATTCCAATCATTTGAAAAAGTGTGTTCGGTTGTCATTTTCATTTTTATATCATTAGCTTGAATGGAAAGATAACCGGCTCCTTTTCCACCATATTTAGCTTGAAGTTTTTCCCGGATATATTCGCTAATTATATCTCCCTGTATTTGCGAATCGCCAAAATGTGCAACTCTAATTACTTTATTTTTAGTCTCTTTCAGAGAATTGAAAAAATACTTTAACTGATTAATATCACCGGTAATAGTAACATCTTTACCAAGTTGAGCAGGCATTGAAGGATTTCCTGGAATAAATGTAAACGATACTTCTTCATTTAGATTAATTTTATTTTTTGAAGAACTGCCGCCTTTATTGGAATAAACGGATGTCATGGAACTGATAAAAATAATTGTAAAAAATATTGTTCTGATTGTTTTCATTTTGTCTTTTCTTTTTGTTAATAAAAACGAGAATTAATATATACTCCAAAAAATCGAAAACAAAGCCGAGATCGATTGATAGCTGGAATCGTACCTGTAACTATTTGAATAACCCAATCTTGCCGTAAGTTTTAACAAACTGAAGGGATTATAATTAACTTCTCCGAATAATTCGCCAATCATAAAATCAACTTTCGGAACGTATCCGATTTTTCCACCTATTTTTGTTTTTAAATCTTTTTCGGGAGACCACGAATACTCGCCCCATATACTATGTGAAGCAAACTCTTGAGGTGAATAATAATATGATGAAACAAATGCATAATCCGAAAAGAAATATTCATAGCCAAAAAATGCATTTTCAACAAAACTTCTTCCGAAACGAAATTGTAAATCATTTCCGAAATTCCCGTCGGAGATTTCATAATAACTATAATGACCTGAAACTCTTAGCTGATTTTTGTATTGATACGATGCCGTTAATCTATATACTTCCGATTTTAAACGGATTTTGTTCAACGAAGGTGAAAAAAGAAGCAGGCGTGCATCGTTGTTTTCATAATATCCCGAAATAGAAAGTATTTCCGGATTATCGTAACGAAGAGTTATATCTCCGATTAGTTTTTTCTTTTCTCCGGGAATATCTAAAACTCCCAAACTTCCGCTGGCTGTAACTCTTTGAGAAAAGAATAACGATGCGAGTCCCTTTAAAGATGTAAATATGTTTTTTGTACCGGATGCGTTTATATTGGATTTATTCCATGAAGCACCCAATCCAAGAAATCCGAGAAATCCTGCATCAACCCGAACGCCGTAATTCCACAAACTAAAATCCTGATTATCATTATATGAATTAGAAAATGGCGCAACTCCAATATTTGTCGGTAA
>Ga0153915_10005626_pt1 | contig 11670 bp, 6 predicted proteins | sample Opewatmetagenome_2_FD_107003 | JGI IMG/M metagenome (GOLD analysis project Ga0153915, IMG submission 107003) | Freshwater wetland microbial communities from Ohio, USA - Open water 3 Core 3 Depth 3 metaG | ecosystem: Environmental > Aquatic > Freshwater > Wetlands | place: USA: Ohio, Lake Erie...
ACGAGGCGGGCCGGGGGCCCTGGGCGGGTCCGGTGATCGCGGCCGCCGTTCTCGTCACGCCGCAGTCGCCGTGCCTCGAGGGCGTCAACGATTCCAAGCAGCTCACCAGACGCCGCCGCGAGCAACTCGCGGCGGCGATCGTTTCCAGCCTGGCCTACGGCGTGGGCGGCGCAAGCGTGCGCGAGGTGGACCGCCTCAACGTCCGTCGCGCGTCGGCGCTGGCGATGCGCCGCGCCCTGGCGCGCCTGCCGCAGCGCGCGGACCTCGTGCTGGTGGATGGGCTCCCGCTCCCCGAGCTGGGCCTCGAGCACGAGGCGATGGTGGATGGGGACGCGCGCTGCTACGCCGTGGCGTGCGCCAGCATCCTCGCCAAGACGGTGCGGGATCGCGCCATGCGGCTGCTCGGGGAACGGTATCCGGACTTCGGGTGGGAACGGAACGCGGGCTATGGCACGCCCGCCCATCGCGCGGCGCTCGACCGGCGTGGCCCGACCCCGCACCATCGCAGGTCGTTCACGCCGGTCGTGCAGCGCAGCCTCTTCTAGGCCCTCAGTTCACCGTCAGGTCTTTGATCATCCCGTGCGCCACGTGCCCCTTCCCGTCCTTGGCGTCGGGGAAGAAACACCACAGGCCGTAGTTGCCGGGCGTGAGGTTGAGAGAGATCACCTGGTGGCCGCCCGGGGCGAGGCCGGTCGCCCCGCCCAGCGGCCGCGCCGGCGGCGTGCCGTGCATACCGGCCCTGGACCAGGTGACCAGGTCCTGCGCCTTCTTCCGGGGCGCGAGCTGCGCGATGAGCATCTCGTGCACCTGCGGCCCGTCGTTCACGATGCGGACGGTGTGCTGGCCCGCCGTGAGATTCCCCGTGATGTCGAACGTGTAGTCCTTGAGGTGGATCACCACGTCGGCCTGCGGCTCCGGCGCCGGCGTCGCGGCGGACGCGGTCACCGTGAGCGGCCGCACCATCCCGTGGGCGACGTGCGGCACGCCGGCCGAGTCAGGAACGAAGCACAGCAGGGCGTAGTTGCCCGCCGTCAGCGTCAGCCAGGCCACCGAGGTGTCGGTCGGAATCGGCGCGACGGCGTTCGGCCCCCCGACGAACCTGACCCAGGCGGGGGGCGGCCCAGGGTTCTTCAGCGCGTCCATCAGGTCGCTGACCGTCTTGCCCTCGAGCAGCTCGACGATCTGAAGGTGGTGGATCGACGGGCCCATGTTGGCCAGATGGAACATCTCGAGTCCGGCGGAGATGCTGTCCGGGGCGGTGAAGGCGTAGTCCGCCGCGGTGATGATGATGTGGTTCGGCCCGGCCTGGGCCGCGGGCGGGGCCGGTTTCTTCGCGCACCCTGCCGCGGCCAGCGCCAGGGCGGCGGCGAGGGTTCCAAGCGACATCACGCGGGCGGTCCACGACGAGCGGGGCATTCCCACCTCCGGTGTTTGGCACACGACGTGCCGGGCTGGGGAGTCATCGAACGAATGACTGGAAGCGGGCTAATGCTAGGCGGGTGGTCTCTGTTTCGCCAGGTGGTGCGCGCGAGCGACGCCCCGCGCGTGCCCTGCGCCGCGCCCGGCTCGTGCGACGTCAGCCGCGGGGCGGGCACCCCGGCCAGCCGACTTGACCGGGCGCGACGCCTAGGGGCGCCGGGGCCGGGAGGGCGGCGGCGGCGGCGTGCGGGGGGTGACGATGGCCGCGGCCAGACCGCCGTTGCCGGAGCATGCAGCTTCGGAGGGGGCTCCGCCAAGGTACGTGCCGTCCTTGCAGCGCATCGTGGCGCCGACCGGCGGCGCCGCGTTGGACGGCTGCGCGGCGAGGCTCGCAACAGGCGCGGCCGCGACGTGGCTCATGGCAGGCGGCGCCGCTGCCTGCCGAGGCAGGAGGACGTGCAGCCCGCCATGCGAGGCACACCCGCTGGCGTCACCCGGCGCGGCGATGAAGGTGCCGTCGGCGCACTGCGCCACCGCATTAGCCGGCGGGGCCGTGACCGGCGCCGGGGCGACGAGCCGCACCGAGTCCGGCGGCGGGCTCACGCGCCCCGGGGGCACGACGGGCGCGAGCGTGGGCCGCTGCGCTGCAGCCCGGGTCGTGGCCTGCGCGGGCGCGGTGGGCGGCGGGGCGGTCGGCGGCCGGAGCACCGCGGGCGTCCGGGTCGGCGCCGCCGGTGGCGGCGGCGGGGACGCGGGCGCCTGGGCCGCCGCCGGGGCGCCGAAGGTCAGCGCCGCGAGCGCGAGACCCACCGCCCAGCCCAGGGGCGTGGCGGCGACTCGCCGCGACGGGCTCATGGCGGGCAACGGGAGCGCGTGGCTCATTGCGTCACCGTGACGTTAGGAGTCGTGTACGTCTCGTAGTTGGTCGCGCTGATGACCGCACTTCCGGTCCCTGCGGTCACACCCTTGACGTAGAAGTTGACGAAGTACCCTGTCGCCGGAACGACCACGCTCGTGATGACCGCGCCACCCGATACGAACTGGATGTACGCATTCGGGGTCAGCGTGAACGTGGTGTTATCGAGCACGTAGTGCCCGCTCTGGACCTGGTCCCGCGGGAATAGCGTGACCTGCACCGAGTCGCCCGCCTTCAAGGTGCTCGGCCAGCTGCCGATGGGATCCACGCGACCCTGGCCCACGACCGTGTACACGGAGTCGGGGTTGTGCACCGGCGAGGTCGCCGTCATGACCAGCGAGTCCGTGCCCGCCGAGAGTCCGGCGACGCGGATGGTGGTGTAGTAGTTCTGCGCCGGGATCACGACGCTGGAGACCGGCTGGCCTGCGACCAGCGTGCTGGTGCGCGCCGTCCCGGCGTGTGCGAGCCCGACCGTGATCGGGTTCACCGCGTAGTCGGGCACGGTCACGTTGCCGTCAATGAACTGCCCGATGCCCAGCGTGGTGGTGCCCCAGCTGAAGCCGATGGACGGCTCGACGACCGCGACGTTCAGGGTGCCGTCGTTGTACTTGTAGAACGCGGTCGTGCGGGCGTCGGTCGCCTGCAGCTGCGCGGTGCCGACGGAGACTCCGGGCCCCCACTTCGGGGCGCTGGTGTAGTACTGGCCGGCCGGGATCGTCACAATCGTGGAGTCAATGGCCGCGACCGACGGCGCGGAGGAGTTCAGCGTCACCACCACGTTCTCACTCGTGTAGTGCGCGGTGCCGTTCGCGTCGGCAGCGTAGACCGTGAAGTTCTGCGGCGGCGAGGTGGTATTGAGCTGTGTGGCCGCCGAGAACACGAACTTGGGCTGGGTCACCTGCACGTTGGTGGTGCCCGCGCCGTAGCCGGTGGCGGTCGCCTGGACCTGGATCGTTCCGAGCGTGTCCTGCGCGGTGATCGTGAAGTATGCGTAGTAGGTCCCCACCGGGATGGTGACGGAAGCCGGCACGGTGACGACCCGCGGGTCGGTGCTGGCGAGGTTCACCACCAGGTCGGTCGCGACGTTGTTCGGCGCTTGCACGTACACGCCGGTCGGGCCGGAAGTCTGCCGCATGCCAAGCACCTGCGCGGAGGTGCTGAACGTGAGCGCCGGTCCGGTCACCGTCACCGTGTTGGTCGTGACCGGCAGGTAGCCCGTGCCGGCCGAGTCGGAGTACGTCATGCTCGCCGTGCCTGGCCCCGCGACCTCCACGGTGGTGGATGTGTTGTGGGTGCTCTTCAGGATCCGGAAGAACCGCTCCACCGGCTGGAGCACATTCAGGTCGCTCGACACGGCAGCCACCACGACATCGTCCGAGGCGTAGTGTGCCGACCCCGTGCTGTCGGCGGCGTACACGGTGATCCCGAGCGGCGGGTTCGTCGTCGTCGTGGTCGCCGGCAGGTTGCTGGAAATGAACTTGGACGTCGTCACCGTGATGAACGCCGTGTCGGGCAGGTAGCCCGGGGCGGCCACGATGAGCGTGTCGGTGCCATACGCGAGCCCGAAGGCGTCGAGGTACGTGTAGTAGGTCGAGGCCGGGATCGTCGGCGTCCTCGTCGTGAGCGTGTCCACGTCGAGGTGATTCTGGGTGATCGTCGCGCTGAGCGGTGAGGTCCGGTTGTCCGGCGTCTGGATGTAGAAGCCGTTCCCGCCCGCGGCGAAGCTCTGGCGCCGGCCCAGAAGCGCCGACGTGAAGCTGAACTGGATCTTCGGCTGCTGCACCGTGATCGTCAGCGTGTCCAGCGTGACGTGGCCGCTCGCGGTGAAGATGATCCGGGCCGTGCCGACGCCCACCGGCGTGAGGTGGGCTCGGCTGTTGTAGTAGGTGCCGGAGTCCACCGTCACGACCGACGAGTCCACCGTGATGACGCTCGGGTCGGTGGAGACGACCGAGACGGCGAGCGGCGACATCCGATAGTGCGCCGTCCGCAGTGAGTCAGCGGTGTAAACCGTGACGTACTCGCCCGGACCAAAATTGTTCAACGTCGCGCTGCCGCTTGCCAGCAGGCGCGGCGAGGTGACCGTGTAGCTCGCCGTATCGGCCTGGTATCCGGTCGCCGTCGCGATGAGCTGGGCGGCGCCGGTCGCGTTGCCCACCACGTTGAAGTACTGGTAGTAGGTATTCGTCGGGATGGTGACGGCCGAGGGCACGCTCACGCTGGTGGGGTTCGAGTTGGCCAGCGAGACCGCCAGCGGCGCCGTGACGTTGTTCGGCGTCTGGATGTACACGTTCGGGTCATACTGGCCCGCGCCGACGTAGTTCTGGTTCCAGCTGAACTGGAGCTTGGGCCCGACCACCGTGAACAGCGTCGAATCGGGCTGGTGCCCGCTTGCCGTGGCGATGATGTAGGTCGCGCCGCCCGTGCCGCCGGGGATGAGGCGGCCGGTGGTGTAGTACGCCCCGGGATTCACGGTCACGACCGTATCGATCACCCGCATCACCGTCGGGTTCCTGGAGGAGAGGTGGACCACCAGGGAGTTGGTGCGGTAGTGCGCGCTGCCCGCCGAATCCTCGGAGTACACCGTCACCGTGGTTTGTGGTGACGTGGTGTTGTAGCTGCCGCCGCAACAGGGCTCGACGCGCGGCGTCGTCGAGATCACGCTGACGCTGTTCGAGGCCGTCCAGCCCGGCGCCGAGAGCGTGATGGTCGCCGTGCCGAGGGCCTTGGCCGTGGCCGTGAAGTAGGCGTAATAGGAGCCGCTGGGGATCGTGACCGAGGGCGTCACGCCCACGGCGTTCGAATCGGAGCTGCTGATCCCCACGGGGATGGCGACGTTCGTGTAGGTCGGTGAATAGACGTACACGTTGGGCTCGTACTGCCCCTGGCCGAGACGGATCAGGGTGGAGCTGGTGGTGAGGACCGCCGCGTAGGCGGTGAAGGTCGACGCCGCGCCGTTCACCCCGATCGCGCTGGGCGTGATGGTCGTGGTCCCCGCCGCGAGGCCGTGGATCTGGATGTCGGCCGCGAGCTGCCCGGCGGGAATGAATGCCGGATCGGGCGAGACCAGGGCGATCCCCGGCGCCGAGTAGCTGAAGGTGACGTAGGTGCCGCCCGCGGGGGACGGATCGGAGAGCAGCACCTGCGTGCTCACGATGTCCGTCGCGTTGATCGCGTAGCTGCCCGCGGCGAGGCTCATGTTCGCCGTCACCTTGGCCACCGCGGTGCCCGTGGCGTAGTTCTGGCCGCTGCCGTCCACCGCCGTCACCGTCGTGGTTCCGGCGCTGTCGCCCACCAGGGTCGCGTTGGCGGACGTCTGGCCCACCGCGATCACGACCGACGCCGGATTCCAGTGCGCATAGGCGGTCGCCGTCAGGTTCACCGTGAGCTGCTGGCCGGTCGGCGAGGGCGTGCTGAGCAGGACCGGAATGGAGGCGCTGGCCCCGCGCCCGACTGACACCGTGTCGCGCCCGAACGAGATGATGAGCGGCGCGTTAGCGCCGACGGTCACGGTATCGAGGTTCGAGGTGATAGCTCCACTCGAGGCGGTGATCGTGTCCACGCCGTTCGCGACGCCGGTCACGACGCCCGTGCTCGGGCCCACGGTCGCGATCGCCGGGTTCGTCGAGGCATACGCGAACGAGCCCCCGGAGATGTAGCGGTTGTTGGCGTCCTTGCCGCGCGCCACCAGGCCCACCGTGCCACCGATCCCGATCGTCGCCCTGGGGTTGCTCGCGGGCGGCTTGAGCTCGACGGACGCGAGCACCTGCGAGACCGTGAGCGACGCGCCCGGCGCCGAAGTGAACCCCTGCGCCGTGGCGTTGACCTTCGTCAGGCCGCTCGCCGCCGAGGTGACGGAGGCGGTGTCCCCGGCGGTCGTGTTCATGATCGCGACCGAGCCGTTGGTTGAGACCCAGGTGAAGGCGAGGCCGGTCATCACCGCGTCCAGCGTGTCGTGCGCGATGGCACGGTAGCGGCGCGTCAGGCCGAGCGAGGGCATGCTGAACGTGTCGGTCTGGGCCGCGCCCACCGTGTCCACCACCACCGCGATGCGCGTGATCGCCGTGATGACGCTGACGTTCGCCACGCCCGTGATGCTGCCGGCGGTGGCGCGGATCTGCGCGGTCCCGAGCCCGACGCCGACGACGTAGCCGGCAGTGTCCACGGTGGCGACCGCCGGGGCCGTGGTGGACCACGTGAACGCCGTCACGCCCGGGACCTGGCTGCCCAGGCCGTCCACGGCCTTCGCTGTGAAGCTGTAGTTGCGCGTCAGGTGGATGTTGCGCGTGCCCGGCGTCACGAGGATGGACGCGACGCGCTGCTGGACGACGACGAGCGCGGAGTCCCTGGTGCCGCCCGCCTCGGTCGCCACGATCCAGGACGACCCGTTCGCCAGACCGGTCACCAGCCCGGTGACGCCGACGGTTACGAGGGCCGGCGTGCGGCTCACCCAGGTGTAGCCGCCGGTCACCGGGTTGCCCACGCTGTCCTTGGCCTGCGCGCTGAGCTGGACGGTGGCGTTGAGCGCCGTGAGCGTGTCGAGCCTCGGCGTCACCGTCGTCGAGACGATGGTGCCCGACACCCCGGTCGTCGCCGTCACCACCGTCCCGCCGGTCGCGTAGCCCGGGGCCGTCGCCGTGACGGCGGCCAGGCCGGCCGCTACGCCCTGGACCGTCGCGTTCCCCGTCGTCTGCCCGGCGGCGATGAATGCGGTGGGCGAGGTCACCTTCACGATGGTGGTGTCCGTGCTTGCGAGCGTGACTGTCACGCCGCCGGCGGGCGCCGCCGGAATGAGCTGGATCGCGACGTTCGCGGTCTGCCCGACGACCACCGTCACGTTCGGCGTGAGCAGGATGACGTTGGGCGTGACCCCGATCCCGATGAGGCCGGCCGTGTAGCCGGTCGCCGTGGCGTGCAGCAGCGAGGCGCCGAGGGTGACGCCCGTGATGTTGATGGTCTTCAGCGTGTCGCCCTGGGCGAAGGCGAGCGTACCTGGAGCGGCGACCGTGACGTACTGGGTGCTGTCGCTCGTCACCGTGACGGTGACGCCGCCGGCGGGCGCGGGCTGGTCGAGCTTGATGCCCAGCGCGGCCGTGCTTCCTACGGCCAGGAGGTTCCCCGGGAAGATCATCTGGATCGCCGGCAGGGCCGAGCTGCCCGTGGCCGTGAAGGTCACGGGCGTGATGCCCGTCACCGTGGCCGTCGCGGTGTTGGTCCCGGCCGACGGTCCGAGCGTCCAGGCGACGGTCGCCGTGCCGGTGGGATCCGTGGTGGCCCCCGGCGGGGAGAACGACCCGCCGCCGGCCGTCGCCGCGAAGGCCACGGATACGTTGGCGACGCCCAGGCCGTCGGTCGCCGTCACGCGCACCACCAGCGGCTGTGCCAGCGCGGCGCCTGCCGTCCCACTTTGGTTGTTGCCGCTCACGATCGCGAGCGCGCTGGGCTTGGGCTGCACCGTGAGCGTGGCCGACGCGCTTGGCCCGGTCAGCAACGCGGCGATGACGTGCGCCGACCCGCGCTTCGCCTTGGCCACGACCCGCCCCACCGCCGGATCGGGCACGAAGGCCAGCGAGCTGTCCTGCGAGCTGACGCTGTAGACGATCGGCGTGCTGGGCAGGTTGTTGCCGCTGCTGTCGAACGCCACGGCCGCGAACACCGCCGTGTCCCCGAAGAACGCGGCGGCCGGCGTAGTGATGAAGCGCACGCCCGCGGCGTTAGCTCCGGCGCCCACGTAGATGATCGGCACGCTGGGCGCCTGGTTGCCGCCGGGATTCATCGTGGCCGTCACCCGGGTGGGACCGCCGCGGAAGACGGTGTCTCCGGCGGCGTTGATCATCGCGAGGGTGAGATCGAAGTCCTCGCTGGTGGCGCCGCTCTTGAGCGGGACCGTCAGCGGGATCTTGATGCTGTCTGCGTTGGCGGGGAACGTGACGATGGTATCGAGGGCGAGATCGGTGGTGCCGGGGTGGTAGAGCCGGATGCGCACCCGGTTGAAGTCCACGACCTGGAGCGCCGCCGAGCTGCTGAAGACGGGCTGGAAACCGAAGTTGCCGGGGCGGAACTTGAGCCCCGTGCTGTCGCGGAAGCAGTTCGCGACTGCCAGCACGGCGAAGATGGCGACGGTGCGAACCGCGTGGGACCGCATCAAAGCCACAGCGCCTCGAGCAGAGGACCCGGAATCTTGAGGTTGTAGTATGAGCGACGGGCCGGCATTGCGGATGTGAGCGGGATCACCCACGCTCGCCTCACCATGCCGGCCGACCAAGCGAGCCGACGCTGTCAGTTATTGGGCTGTACCGAGGCAGAATACTGCAGCGAGGAAACCGGTACGTCAAATCAGCCAAGCGGTCGGAGGGGCCCGCCGACGCCCCGTTGCGGGCGTCCCGTGGGCGTCTCTCCCGCTGGAGGTGCTGGCCAAGGCGTAGTCGGCGCCCGCCGGCGCATCCTCCATCCGGCAAATGCGTCGCGCCCTCCCCGGTCCTGGCGGAGGGCGCGATTCGGTCGAACAGCAGTCGCTACTTGCGGCCCAGCGGGAACGAAAGCCCGGCTCCTATGCTGAAGCCCTGATTCTTGATATCTCCGCCCGTGAGGACTTTCGCCAACCCGAGCGTGTAGCGCGCATCCAGGTTCACGTTGAATCTGGGCATGTGCATGGTGAGGCCCGCACCGCCGGTCACGCCGAAGTCGGTGGACTTGGCGAAGTCTGACGGGCAGGACACCGAGTTGGTCACTCCTGAAACCGTGGCTTCAACGTTGCAGCTGAGCTTGAGGCCGACGGCGGGCCCCGCGAAGATCCGCAAGCCGGTCCGCGCGCTCGGAGTGAGGTTGACCCCGAGGAGCACCGGGACCTCTAGGTAGGCGAGTTTAATCGCCCCGTGGACGGTAAGCGTGTCAACGACGAGATCCGCCGAGGCACCCTCGTCCGAGTACAGCGCCTCGGGCTGCACGAAGAACTGTGAGCTCAGCGGCACGGTCAGGGAGGCGCCGGCGAAGAAGGACGTGCGCGACTTGACGCCCGACGCATCCGAGCCGCCGAAGGTGAAGATGTTGACGCCGCCCAGGATGCCGAACTCCATCGGCGGCACCGGAACCCTCTTGGGGCCCACTCCCTGGGAGAAGCCCGGCGTGGCGACGGCGACGGAAAGACCTACCGCTGTGGCGAGGAACGCTAGACGACTCCGCATGAGGCCCCCTTTGGATGACCTGTCTCGTTGCCACCGACCATCACACGCTCGCGGGCCGGTGCGCGCGGTCCTGGCGCGACAAGAAACCGACCCCTAATAGTCTGCGCCGTGGCCTCGCGCGCAAGCCAGGGTGCCGCCGAGCGATTCTCTCGGCATGCCCGGCCACGGTCCCCGGAGCGCCGGCGGGAAGGCTCACCCCGCGGTCGGGTCAGGCGTCAGCCTGGAGGCGGCGCCGTGTCCGGGATGCCGGGGACACCATGGTCATCGGGGCGAAGCGAGCGATTTGCGGGAAGAGCTGCGGGCGCCGCAGCCGGAGCGACGGCGACCCGGTTGGTGGTCCTCAGGCGACAGGGTCGTGTGCCCGTGGAGACGCCGCCGCCCGCCGGAACGCGGCATACACCTCGGACCGCCACCAGCGCCTTCGTGCATGCATTTCCGCCATCGCCGCCGGACCCGGCATCGCCGGCCGGTAGCTGCGCGAGCTGGTGAGGGCGTCGTAGACGTCCGCGATGCCGATGATCGCTGCGTGCAGCGGGATTCCGCCGCCGCGCAGGCCGTCGGGGTAGCCCGATCCATCGCGTTTCTCGTGGTGCGAGCGGATGCTTACCCTGACCTCGGGTGACAGCTCCACTCCCTCGAGCATCTCGAGCCCCCAGACGGGGTGCATCTTCATGACGTCGAATTCGGCAGCGGTGAGGCGGCCGGGCTTGTTCAGGATGTCCTTGGGCACGCGAATCTTGCCGACATCGTGCAGGTAGGCGCCGAGCCGTACGTCGGCCGCCTCGGACTGGTCCAGGCCGAGTGCGCAGGCGACCTCCGACGCATACCGGGCGACCCGCTCGCAATGCCCGTGCGTGTAGCTGTCGGAGGACTCGAACCACACGGCGAAGCGAGCCAGTGCGACGTGCCTCGCGTCGAGCGGCGCGACGGGCTGGCCAGGCGTGTCGCCTCCGTCCCACCACGCGCCGCCGGGCAGCGGCTGCCACCCGAGTCCCGCTACGCCCTGCATCTCCGCCTCCCGTCGCTGCCTTGGACTGCAGGATGCCGCGCGCGCCACCAATCGCGCGGCCTGCGCGTCTGCCCCAACCTGACAAGGACACGCCGATGCGGCCGAAGGTGACGCAGGTCTCAGCGTGGGAGTGACGCCACACACCGTCGGGATGAGGGGGGCGGCGCGGAAACTGGCTGGCGGGCCTCCGGTTAGCCGTGGTCTGCGAGCGGGCTCATGCTGCGGCTCTCAGCACGTAGATGACCCATGGCGCGATGCTCGTCTCGTTCACCCACTCTCCTGGATCGCTGTCCGCCGCCAGGGGGCGGTAGGCCTTCACGAGCGCCAATCCGGCGCGTCGGAACGTTTCCTGGTACGCGTCATCGGTCCACAGCACGTCCTCGCAGGGCGTGCTGTCCGCGATAGCCAGGTTGATGATCCGCACGGTGTCGCCGTTCCGCGCCCGCCGGTTCTCGGGGAAGGCTTTGGTGGAGAAGGACACCCATTCGTGGGTGTACATCTCGGGGGATGAGACGAGCATCACGATCCGCCCTCCGGGTGCCAGGAGTCCCCGGAGTCCGGTGAGCAGCTCGGCCTTGTTCGTCATCGTGGCGACGTTGTCGAACGTGAAGGCGGAGAGCACGAGGTCGAAGGATCCACGCCCGAGCGGAGCGAAGTCGCCGTCCTTCACGAGCCGATAGTCACCCGCGGGATCGAGTTTCCGGGCCTCCCTGATCATGACGTCCGCGATATCGACGCCGACGACCTGGAAACCGCATTCGCTGAGGAACCGCGCCGAGCGACCGGTGCCGCACCCGAAGTCCAGCGCCCGTCCCCGGGACACGTGTTCGGTGAGGATGCCCGGCAGATCCCTGAACGCCAGGGAGTACGTCCCGGGGAACGCCAGCTTCGCGTAGGCCGCGGCGTAAGCTGCATCCGCATACGTGTTTCTGAACCCCATGCCCCCTCCGCGCCCCAAGTGTGCTGCGGCCTGCGCCGCGCGCAAGTGAAGCGCCCGGGGAGCCGTCCTTCCCCCAAGGCCTGGGGGACTGTCGCCTCCGGCCGCCGCGGGGGTATGTTCCCATCAACCGTTCAGGGGTAGGCCGTGGCCGCCGAGCTCGAGCTGATGCAGGGCACGCTGGATCTGCTGGTCCTGAAGACGC
>Ga0153915_10005627_pt1 | contig 11669 bp, 9 predicted proteins | sample Opewatmetagenome_2_FD_107003 | JGI IMG/M metagenome (GOLD analysis project Ga0153915, IMG submission 107003) | Freshwater wetland microbial communities from Ohio, USA - Open water 3 Core 3 Depth 3 metaG | ecosystem: Environmental > Aquatic > Freshwater > Wetlands | place: USA: Ohio, Lake Erie...
GTGCAAACCCTGCATTGATTGAATTCCAACTCGGTCCACGGTTTATTGTTCTCCACCGGAAGCGATTGCACGCTCAGGTCGGACTTTTTGAATTTAAGGTCAAAAGCCTCAAACCGCTTATTTTCAAAAAAGAACTCGTATTTTATTTTCATGCAGGCCTCAAAGGAGTACGGGTGTGCTGCCGGTAATGAATGCATTATGTTACTATTTTGAATAACACTCTCCGAATGATTAAACAAAAAAATTGATTTCTGATACTTGGCCACTATGTTAGTATAAATGGCATTCCCCAGGAGATAGTATCGAAAGTAATCTTGAGGCATCAGGATTTGAAGACAACACAGGTGTATCTCGGGAAGATCAGTGATTGTGAGGCGATTTGATGGATGGACATCCAGCACGGAAGGTAGGATTATTACCCGTTACCGTTTGAAACCTTGGGGTCTTTGGGAGATTAAAATAAAAAAGACTCATATCGTTTGCATCAGCCATACCTCAAGATGTGCAGAATCCTTCCTGTAATCGTTGTTTGACTAACTTTTGGAATCATGCAATATTACAGACATTAATCATCATTTACTGGGTTATACTAAGACTGTCTGAACAGGAGCGGGTTTTATGGAGATGCACCAGAGAGTGCTTTTTGTCGATCCGTCCATAGGATTCTACCGTACGAGGCGATACGGCTTCAACCGTTATTTCGGCCCGGCAGACCTGGGTATCCACCTGACGGAGGAGTATCGGAGCCTCAATTTCGGGGTTGGCGTTTTTGCCGGCTCAATCTTCCCCGGTTCCAACCGGATGGTGGTCACCGGCTTTTCCCCCTGCTGGCAGGGGTACTACATCAGCTCCATGGGGGGAGCCGGCCTGGTGTTCGACAATCTGGGGATCAACATGCTGAGCCTCGTGGGGAAGGCGCCAGTGCCGTCACTGCTCTACCTCAACCGCAATCACGGCGAGGAAATCGAGGTTGAGGTCGTTTCGATCGATGTAGAAACTGTCTGGAGAGAGGGGCGCACTGGGGTCTACTCTCTCATTGACCGGGTCTACGGGATGTTCGGCAACCGTTACGAGAACGATCCCCGCATCCTCGTCACCGGTCCGGCAGCGATGCAGACCGACATGGGGGGGATCATGTCGGTGCCGATAAGCAAAGGGAAGATCAGCCATGTCGATACCTGGGCTGGTCGCGGCGGATTCGGGAGCGCCATGCTCCGGGAGCACGGCATCGCAGCGATCATCTACGGCGGCACCGTGGTTAACGACGATTTCCGGGACCACCGGGTCGCGGACGAATGGTTCCGGAACCGGTACAACATGCGGCTGATACAAAAGGATATGGAGGCCACCGGCAAATACCGGTACGACGAAAAGGTCGGGACCGGCGGCACCTTCGGCGTCAACTACACCACCATGGGGGGCCGGACCATGGCATTCAACTACCGCACCATCTTCCAGTCAGAGGAGGAGCGGCGCGAGCTCCACGAGTATTTCATCCGCGACCACTACCTCAGGCAGTTCAATGACGAGACCATAGCCCCGAAACAGCAGGCCACCTGCGGCGAGCCGTGCGTGGCGGTCTGCAAGAAGATGAACGGGCCATACAAGAAGGATTACGAGCCATACCAGACCATGGGTCCGCTCTGCGGCATCTTCGACCAGCGGGCGGCGGAGAGGCTCAACCATCACTGCGACGCCATGGGGTTCGACGCCATCTCCGGCGGCGGCGTGCTGGCCTGGTTGATGGAGCTTCTCGACACCGGTCTGGTGACTAGGGAGGAGCTCGGCGTCACCCGGCTCCCTCGATGGGACCAGTCACAGTTCGACCTCGTCCACGACTCAATGCACAATGCGGAGCTCGGATGCGAACTGATCGACGCGATCCTTGAGCGCCGTGGCATCCTGGACTTCCGTGAAGGGGTCCGGAAATGGAGCCGCACCCATTCGCCCGGCAGAGAGAGACCGCTGCATGGCAGTCTGGTCTACACGGCCTTCAGCCGCCGGGGGTGGATGGTCCCCAACCAGTACTGGGTTGCAGGTGCGCTGGCTCCGATGGCGATCATGGGGAAATACTACATGGTCTACGCAAATGACTTCATCCCGCCGCGCGAACTGGGGAGGAGATGCGCCGACAGGATGAAGCAGGAGCTGATCCTCGACAATCTGGGCATCTGCCGCTTCCACCGAGGGTGGGCCGAAGAGCTGCTCCCCGAGGTGATCGGCTCCCTCTATGGCCGGAAAGATGAGTTCCTCCACGCGGTCAACGTGCTGGCGAGCCGCCTCAACAGCCGGAACTGCCCGGTGTTCTGGGAGTCGGAGCGGAACATCGACTTCATCCACACCTTCCTAAAGCGGAAGCGGGAGGTCGACAATGAGCAGAGCCCCGAACTTGCCTTATGGATCGAAAAGTTCGACCGGGACAAGGGAGAAGCCGCAAAGGAGTTTTGGTACGAAACACTGAAGGGGATCGACGAGAGCCTTCTGGAGCTTTACTGATGAGGGCCGAGAGTAACAAGAGTTGCTATCAGTCTCTATATTCGGTAGAACATTATCATCACAGTAGTCGACACCGCGCTGGAATCGCCTGACGACATCTGTGCCTGGGATGAGGCTGTCCCAGTCCTTTAATCCGTATGCCCTGTGCAGCCGCGTTCACTGGTGGTCCTTGTTGCACGGCTGATGAACCATGGGAAACGCTAAGGCTGATGTGCGTAAGAAGACAGTCCACCGCTTTGATACCACTCTCTTTTGAACGGAGGAATCTATGCCGATAGCTGATTACAAGATCTACTGTGAGATGCTCGCGAGGGCTCGTAAGGGACATTATGCCTATCCCGCCATCAATGTAACATCGCTTACGACCGCAAATGCAGTGCTCAAAGGTCTCGCAGAGAGCAGGAGTGACGGAATTATTCAGGTCTCTACAGGGGGCGGAGCATTCGCCTCCGGGTCATCGGTAAAGGACATGGCCCTTGGCGCTATTTCCATTGCCGAGCATGTCCATCGCGCAGCAGAACGCTAACCGATTTATGTCGTCCTTCACACCGACCACTGCCAGGCAGACAAACTCGACAAGCTGGTCATTCCTCTTGTGGAGGAGACTGAGCGGCGCAGAGCAGCTGGCAGACCGAACCTGTTCAACAGTCATATGTTCGACGGAAGCGCTCTGCCGCTCAAGGAGAACCTCGATATCGCTGCCAAACTCCTGGAAAGGTTCCAGAAGAATGAGCTTGTCCTGGAGATTGAGGTCGGCGTTGTCGGTGGAGAGGAGGACGGGGTTAAGGGTGAGGCAGGCGCCAAGCTCTACACTACCCCTGAGGACACCCTCGAGCAGGTAAACTTTTGTCTGATACCAGAGGCATCCTTTACGCTGGATGGCCTGCTTGGCGCCCTGAAGCAGCGGCTCGAGCGGAGAGGTCATGCCGTCATCGTCGTTGCTGAGGGAGCAGGCCAGGAGCTTTTCGAGGCCTCAGGTGAGCGGGACGCCTCGGGCAATATCAAGTATGGCGATATCGGGACATACCTGAGAGACGCGATCAGGGATTATTTTAGGCGGATCGGCATGGAGATCAATCTCAAGTATATCGACCCGAGTTATATGATCAGGAGTCAACCGGCGAACCCTCATGACTCAGCCTTCTGCCTGCTCATGGGGCATAATGCCGTGCACGCAGGGATGGCCGGCAGGACCGACATGATCGTCGGCTTCTGGAACCATCAGTTCACCCATGTGCCGACTCAGCTTGCTGTTTCGGCACGCAAGAAGATCGATCCCACAGGCTGGATCTGGAGCAGTGTCCTTGCATCAACCGGACAGCCGGCCGTGATGAAGTGAATGAATCATAAATATGGACTTTTGCAGGAAAGAGATAGACCACTATGATGCTTCCCCAGAATAAAACAAAGATTGTTTGTACAATAGGTCCGGCCTCGGAATCAGCCGAGGTCATGGAAAGGACGATACAGGCAGCGGCGAAAACCGGTGCGATGTCTAAATTGAACTCGTGAAGGAGGACCTATGACACTCAAGAAGGCGGGGACCAAGAAAAGCAAGAGCGGAGGAACGTCGAAAGGCAAGGGCGAAGGTATTCGCACCAGTACGAGTCCCACAGAACTGAAACAGGCCATCCTTCATAGTCTCTATTTCATTCAGGGACGTGTGCCCACTCTGGCGACACCTAATGACTGGTACATGGCGCTGGCTCACGTGATCCGTGACCGGATCATGGAGGGCTGGGTCAAATCGCTTGACCTTTTGCGGGACAGAAACATCAAAATGGTTGCCTACCTGTCTGCAGAGTTTCTCGAGGGGCCGCACCTCGGCAACAACCTGATCAGTCTCGGCATCCGGGAACAGGTGGAGCAGGCCGTTGCAGAACTGGGGCTCGATCTCGAAATGTGCCTCCGTCAGGAGCCGGAACCCGGCCTTGGCAATGGTGGTCTGGGCAGGCTCGCGGCATGCTACATGGATTCGCTGGCAACGCTCCAGGTTCCGGCGATTGGTTACGGTATCCGTTATGAGTACGGTATCTTCAATCAGGAAATCCGTGACGGCAGGCAAGTGGAAAAAACGGACTATTGGCTGCGCCTTGGTAATCCCTGGGAGATTTGCCGCCCCGAGATCTCCTATCATGTGAGTGGAGGAGGATACACCGAGCACTACCGTGATGAGCAGGACCGCCTCCGGGTTCGCTGGGTGCCGCACCGCGTCGTCAAGGGGGTTGCCTACGACACTCCCATCGCGGGCTACGGGGCAGGAATCACGGATTTCCTCCGCCTCTGGAAATCAGAGGCTGTCGAGTCTTTCGATTTTCAGGCCTTCAACGTTGGTGACTACTACAAGGCCGTCGAGGAGAAGATCATTTCCGAAACGATCAGCAAGGTTCTCTACCCCAACGACGAGCCGGAGATCGGCAAGAACCTCCGCCTCGCCCAGCAGTACTTCTTCGTCTCCTGCTCGCTCCAGGACATGGTGCGGATTCACCTGATGAGACGAAACAGCCTGGACACCTTCCACGAGAGCTTTGCCGTGCAGCTCAACGACACGCACCCCTCGATCGCCGTGGCAGAGCTGATGAGGCTCCTGGTGGACGAACACCTGCTGGACTGGGAAGAGGCGTGGGACATTACCCGGAAAGCCCTTGCCTACACCAACCATACCCTTCTGCCGGAGGCGCTGGAGAAGTGGTCGCTCCCCCTCTTTGCCCATCTCCTGCCGAGGCACCTCGAGATCATCTACGAGATCAACCGGAGGTTTCTCGATGAGGTCCGGGCCAAGTATCCGGGGGATGACTCCCGTGTCGCCCGGCTGTCGCTCATTGACGAGACGGGTGAAAAGTACGTGCGCATGGCAAACCTGGCGAGCGTCGGCGGCCACGCCATCAACGGGGTTGCAGTACTCCATTCCGAACTGCTCAAGGAAACCGTCTTGCACGATTTTTATGAATTATATCCGGAGAAGTTCCTCAACGTGACAAATGGCGTGACACCGAGGCGCTGGATCGCCCTCAGCAACCCCGGGCTGGCGCGGCTCATCACAACTAAGATTGGAGACGGGTGGCAGAATAACCTCGAAAAAGAACTAAGAAAGCTGGAGGCCTTTACGAAAGACCCGGCATTCCAGGAGGACTGGCGCAGGGTCAAGCAGGCCAACAAAGAAGCTCTTGCCGCGGTTATCAAGGAGCGCACCGGCATTGGGGTTGATCCGGCTTCGCTCTTTGATACCCAGGTGAAACGGATCCACGAGTACAAGCGTCAGCAGCTGAACCTATTTCACGTGATTACGCTCTACAACCGCATCAAGAAGGACCCGAAAGTTGAGATGACGCCGCGGACCGTTATTTTTGGCGGAAAGGCCGCACCCGGCTACTTTATGGCGAAGTTGATCATCCAACTCATCAACTCGGTGGCCTGGGTTGTGAACAGTGATCCCGGAGTGAAAGACCATCTCAAGGTAGTCTTCTTCCCCAACTTCAACGTGACGAGCGGCCAGATGATCTATCCTGCCGCCGACCTGTCGGAGCAGATCTCGACGGCAGGCAAGGAGGCGTCGGGGACCGGAAACATGAAGTTTGCCATGAATGGGGCGTTAACGATCGGCACGCTTGACGGGGCGAACATCGAGATCCGTGAGGAAGTGGGGGCTGAAAACTTCTTCCTCTTTGGATTGACCACTGAAGAGGTACTGGACCTCAAGGCGAAGGGCTATAACCCCAGGCAATACTATGACACGAATCCTGCCCTGCGGGAAGTGATCGATCAGATCGCCGGTGGGGTTTTTTCGGGAGGAGACAAAGATCTGTTCAAACCTTTTGTCGATTCCCTGCTCAGCCGTGATGACTATATGGTCCTTGCCGATTACCCATCCTATATCGCCCGTCAGGATGACGTGAGCAAGTCATTGTGCGATAAGAAACGGTGGACAGAGATGTCGATTCTGAATACGGCCCGTATGGGCAATTTTTCTTCGGATCGCTCGATCCGTGAATACTGCGAGAGAATATGGAATGTAAAGCTGGTCCGCCTTGGAAAACAGGAACAGTCCGAGGGAACAAAAAATGGTTGAGGCAGTGTGATCACGGAAGTCAAGATACAGGGGTGATCATCGATAATGCCATCCATAGCGGGTACTCTATGCCCTATGCGCTATGCTAATCTCTGAGGTGAAGGGAGAGACCCATGACAGATACAGAAATCAGCTAATTGTCTATCAATACCATTCGAACCCTTTCCATTGATACCATTCAGCAGGCCAACTCCGTCCTCCAGCATCGAAAACTTGGCTTCATTGAAGAACATAAAATGGCAGAATTCTAACTTCAATTGTGCTACAAATATCGGGCGCATATCATTTGAAAAATTCGGGCACAATAAAACAATGAGGTAAAGTTATGACTGGTGAAAGTAGCAATAGAGGTCAGAATAATATTCTTGCTCTACCTACCAGTGAGATTGACCGGAAGACTGAGTTGCAGTCTACTGATTAACCATAGCTCAAAGAAAAAAATCATAGTCAAATTAGATTGCAGGTAGGGTCATTATGGCTCTGCCTTTTCTTCTGCACATTTCCAACAGTAATCGCCATCTCTTTAGGTTAGCCGATAGTGAAGAGTAGTAGGTGTAGCCGAGGAGCCATCCGGAACTTAATCCACCAATATATGTCAAGCAAAGTTTTAATTATCACAGTTTATTCGTCCCAATACTTGAAATTTTCTATTAAACCAGTTAATCAGAATCGATGTCGATTTGACAGATGTGCGGAGATTTAGTAATGGCCTATTCAGAGAGGCGGTCAAATATGCCCATTATCAGTTGCCGAAGGGCAACTAAATTAGAGCAGAGGGTATATAAAAAAGGCAATCTCTAAACGTCATAAAATAGATGACAGTGATATGCTTCCCGAATACGATTTTTCAAAAGGGATTCTTGGTAAACATCATAAGACCTACCGCAAAGGAAACACAGTAAAGATTCATAAGACTGACGGGACTACCATTGTACAGCATTTTAAGCTTGAATACGGAGCAGTTATGCTCGAACCTGATGTACGAGCGTATTTTTCTGATTCCGAATCAGTCAATAGTGTTCTGCGCTCTTTGATTACCCTTGTCACTCCAATACGAAGTACTGCTGTTAAAATAAAATCGTAAACTTACCTTTTGTACTACCTTTTTTTACGGACATGGGGGTGCACGACGAAGGCATGAAACCTGTTCCCTCGAAGGCGGGGATCCAAGATGAATACAAGTCCAGAATGAAAGTAAAGAATCTATTATGGTCTATAAGGGTCGTGTTGTTACTTTTGCGCATCAATGAAATGCAGTGCGTAGTCAAAGCCAGTTAAGGACTAATCATTCTTTAACAGGTGTCCATGTTTTGTCAGGATTGTACGATTTCATCTCCCGAGCAACCTTCGCAGTATTCGGCCCGAGGTTCTTCTGGTAAACCTTACCCTGCTGATTAACGATAAAGCTCATGACCCCAGACTTGCCCCAGTTTGAGGGAAAGGCGACCAGGGCAAATCCCCCAACCATGTTGCCGTTGATGACGTAGTTGTATTTCCCTCCCGGCGCATTCTTCCCCTGTCTTGTAAGTATTTTGAAATAGTAGCCATGAAATGGCGTTGGCGACTCTTCCTTGAAGGCAGCCTTTTCCTTCTTATAGCCCTCCATTCTGGCCTTGGCTACGAGTTCACCCAGGGGACTCACGCCTTCGCCCAGTGCCGCCCTCCAAAAGAGCCCGTTTCTCTTGCCGGGATCACTCCGAAGTTTCTGTGCATACGCGAATATCCCGTCGCCATCCCAGTCCTTAAGTGTGTACTCGCGCTGCGCCTTGACATAGGTCCGACAGACCAGTATAGCGGTGAGTTCGTTTTCCCCGATCCGGCGGTTTAGTATCTCCTCTTTACCCACTTCGGTATCAAAGAACCATTGACCATCCTTTTTTACAATGGGAATCGGAAAGGGCCAGTTTTCGTTGCCTATTTGAAGGAGGACCTTTGCATCACTTTCTTTCACGAGGTTGGTTTTCTCTGTCAGGTGGCCGGCGAGTTCATCATATTCAGCGGCGTCCTGCACCTTGTCACCTGAACGAAGGTCTTTTCCGGAAGGCCCGAATATCTGATCGATTGCAGTCTCGTCTTTTGCCTTGACAGCCTCAGCGAGAGCTTTCACGGCATCTTCAGGTGAGGAAAAGAGTCTCTGTGTAGATGCTCCGGCTGCCGGCAGGTTCCAGGCAAAGATAACCGCCGCAGTTACCAAAAGCGTAATGGTAATAGCTATACCCCGCAACATACAAAATACGGATTGCTGCCGAATTGTCTCCATAAGTTCCTTCCTTTCCTTATTCATTTATTCCCTGTTATATGTAAATATATTAAAGCACCCGTGAAAATTCTACCGACGCATCTTGCCCCTGATGTCATCCTTCCCCGCAGGAGTACTGCCACTACGGTCAACCTTACCGGGAGGAGTACTTCCCTTGCTTACAGGAGCAGATGATCGTATCCCCTCACTGCTCTGGCGGCTGGCCTTGCCGCGAAGACTCTGTGATTTTGCTTCACTGTCTCCCCTGTAGCCACCAAAGGTAACTGATGGCGTCCTGGCAGGCTGCACGCTTTTATCGGCAGGACGGGACGGAGAGGAACCTTTGCTGATACCAGGAGCTTTTGGTGCTGGTCGTGGGCTGACACCCGGAGCTGGTGGCACCGTCGGTTTACTGATACGAAGAGTAGGTGGCGTCGGCTGTTTGCTGATAATTGGTGCCCGTATAGTAGGCCGCTTGCCAAAGTCTTGAGGGGGTTTCGTTGACGGAGTCGAAACGATACCACGGCTTTGCTTGCCGCGATTACTGAGAGATTGAGCATCACCATTGGGGCCGAATACCCGTGGCAAAGGCTTGGGAGGTGTTGTAGCACTCCCCCTGATTTCAGGCATGCGCACATTCCTGCGAACGCTGGGGCCACCACCTGGGTGTAGTGCCCTGTACCTTTCGGGATCGCCACGCGACGCATCATGCCTCCAAGTTTGTCTTATGTAAGGTCTACTTCTGTTAATATATACATTCGTTACATGAACATAAGGCCTTGCATGATTGACCCAGCCGGAGCGATTCCAGCCATGATAGATCACATGGTGGTGACCCCAGTCGAAGTCCATGATCATCCAGCCGCCGATTACCAGACCGAGGCCAAAGGTAATGAAAGGCGATCTGCCCGGGGCCCACCTCTGGACATAGATAACTGAAGGATCATACTGCGGGACATATATATACTGAGGTTGCGCGGGAATTATCTCGATATAATCTCCTATGACAATTACAGTCTGTTGACTTGTGCTCTCCAGATTCCCGGCGTCTCTTGCCCGCCACCTGAGACGCTGGATCGATCTTGCTACATCTTCCGGCTGGTTGAGAAAGGCATCGCCAAGATCAGCGGTCCAATCCATATTCCCAGCCATCATTTTCAGAATGCTCGGATAGTGGGCAATTGCTTTGACGGACTCATCCCAGTTCTGTCCGTCAATACCTGACATAGTACCGCCCCTCGCCAGCCACTCCTGGGCATCAATAATTTCCACAGGATACGTTGAGGCCGGCAGCATTTGGGCAAGTAGAGGGTCCGGATAGAGAGCAATGGGTGCAAGGAGGTTATCAAGCTCCTGATCCGTAAATGATGATGAGTACGTCGGGAACGGGACAGCCGCCCACACCTCACTTGACAGGAGAGCCGAAAGGCACACAACAAAAATAAGCAGAAAGCCTTTTAAGCCGGTCCTATTCATAAGCCCAACTCCTTCCTCTATTTACTTGGTGATTACAGGTAGATACCTGCTGCATCTATAAAAAAACCTATATCAGATTATAGACTATCCGGGAGTAAATTCAAACAATATTTTTTACCATGAAAAATAGAAATATGATTCACTATTCTTCCCTTTTTTTATTAGGAGCGTATACCTGCCATTATTCTACTATTTTATCATCATTGACTTCCGCAGGAAAATAGACTAATCTACTTAAATAAAAGAGGATATAAGGGCCTACCGGCATGGAAACAAATTACAGACCTCATCGGCCTCAGAATTCCTATTTCAGTATAATACCCCCATCATTGCCGTCCCCTTATAGCTTCTGTGCTATGTAACTATGGAGGAGGATATTAAAGATGATGACGATCTGGAAGATAACAACAGACAAACATATAACGAAACGGTGGGTATCAAGAGCAGGCCTTCGGCTTTTGCTTCTGTTATTAATCCTTGCGCTGGCTGCATGTTATCCCGCAGCATATCGTGAGGTTCCAAGCGCGGGCCCAAGCGTTGGTCCAAGCCCGAGGGCTCCCATAACCCAGGTTTATTTTTACCCGAAACAGGGCCAGACAACGGAGCAACAGTCGCGAGACCACTATGAATGTTACAACTGGGCGATGAAGCAGACCGGCTTCGATCCGAGCCAGTCGTCGATTCCGTCTGAGAGGCGTGTCAAAGTGGTGCCGATGCCTCCACCCGGGCATGATACCGCCGCTCTGGCCATTGCCGGTGCGGTTCTGGGCGCGTTGATAGCGGGACCGCATCACGCAGGACAAGGTGCATTGATCGGCGCAGGGAGCGGGGCTCTATTTGGCGCCGCATCAGATGCGACAAGGCAGCAGTATGCTGAGCAGATGGAGGAAGCCTATGCCAGGAGTGATCAAGCACTCGATTCTCGATATGAAGGAAAGGCACGAGACTTCCGACGCGCGATGTCAGCTTGCCTCGAAGGCCGCGGCTATAGTGTGCAGTGAGGGATGCTGAGTATCTACATTTGATTTTATGGAGGTTATCGCCATGTTATATATTCGCAATACGAGTCGGTTCTTTGTACTCGGGTTTATACTGGCAATGCTGTCAGGAATCATGATATTCGGATTTACGCAGGTGGTATGTGCGCAAGAGCGCGGCTCCCACCAGCGTGAAGTCAGAGCTCCACGTTATTATCATACCCCTACCTATAGAGATTCACATTATCAACATAACCGTTCCTATCCGGTTCGCGGTCATTACGTTGGTGCGGTGCCAAGGGGCAACTATTCCGTTTATCATGGTAGTGTACGATACCGCTATTACGGAGGTGCCTGGTACCGTCCGTATGGTTCGCGCTTTGTTGTTGCTGCGCCTCCGTTCGGTCTTATA
>Ga0153915_10005628_pt1 | contig 11667 bp, 6 predicted proteins | sample Opewatmetagenome_2_FD_107003 | JGI IMG/M metagenome (GOLD analysis project Ga0153915, IMG submission 107003) | Freshwater wetland microbial communities from Ohio, USA - Open water 3 Core 3 Depth 3 metaG | ecosystem: Environmental > Aquatic > Freshwater > Wetlands | place: USA: Ohio, Lake Erie...
CCCAGAGGCACTAAACGATGCCCGTATTGTGCCGAGCTGATTCTTTCTGCCGCAATAAAATGCCGTTACTGCGGCGAATTTCTCAATCGCGGCAAAAAAGATGAGCAGGCTTCCGGCAAAGAGACGGACGAAAAAAAGAGAGATGCAATTTTTGAAACATCTCCTTCGCTTTGGCTGCTTACTCCGAGTTTCTTGAAAATGGCGATTGTTTTGGTGATTTCTTATTTCATCGCTTTTTGGCAGATACAGCAATTACTTGAGAAGATGAAATTTCCCGTCAATGCGATTGTGATGATAAATAAGTATAGAGTTGTCGTAGGCTTATCATTGGCCGGGGTTGCTGTGCTTGTGTTCTTATTTAAGGTTATAAAGCTGAAGAGCATTCGTTACAAGGTAACGCCCGACAGGATTGAGTGGACAAGAGGTCTCTTGAGCAGACGTGTTGACAATATTGATATGTTTCGTATTGTTGATATGAAGATGCAGCGAAGCCTGCCGGATATTCTTGTCGGCATTGGCTCAATTACACTTATTACCAATGACAAGACAGACCCGAACTTCAAGTTTGAAAAAGTAAGCGGCTCAAAACAGCTTTACGATATCATTAAAAAATCAAGCCTCGATTCCGATGGCAAAAGAAATGTTATTCATCTCGAATAATATAATTGACAAATCTTGTATAATTTATATGTTAACCTGGATAAAATAAGAAATTTATGGTAATATTGTTTTGAAATTGTTGATTTAGATATTCTAATTTTGGATTTTGCTACCGCAAGGAGGAACAATGGATTCTTTAAACGGATTTTTTACTTTTCTTAACAGCTATCTTTGGGGTCCGCCGATGCTTATCCTCCTTTTCGGCACCCATTTATTTTTAACGTTTCGCCTTCGTTTCATTCAAAAGCATATCGGCCTTGCGATTAAACTTTCTGTTACTCGTGAAGAAGATACGGCTGGTGATGTAAGTCCTTTTGGCGCATTGACTACCGCGCTTGCCGCAACGATTGGTACCGGTAATATTGTCGGTGTTGCCATTGCAGTTGCGATGGGTGGGCCGGGTGCGGTTCTGTGGATGTGGCTGACAGGTGTTTTTGGCATTGCTACTAAATATGCCGAAGCGTTACTTGCTGTAAAATACAGAGTTGTAACTTCAGATGGTACAATGCTCGGCGGTCCGATGTACGCACTCGAAAAGGGTATGAAAATGAAATGGCTCGGCGTGCTATTCTGTGTTTTTACTACCATAGCTGCTTTCGGAATTGGCAACACCGTCCAGGCAAACGCGATTTCTCAGCTTATCAATCAGCAGTTCCATATTTCTGTGTATGTAACCGGAATTATTTTATCTGTTGTAACCGCTCTTGTAATCCTTGGCGGTATTAAATCAATCGCGCTAACCTGTGAAAGGCTTGTGCCGTTTATGGCCGCTTTTTATGTTATAGGTTGTGCAGTTATTCTCCTGATTAATGCATCGTATGTATTTCCTGCTATTGCATTGATTTGCAAATGTGCATTTACGCCCCGTGCTGCCGGAAGTGGTTTTATTGCCGCGACAGTAATGGCAGCCGCGCGTTATGGTGTCGCACGCGGCCTTTTCTCAAATGAATCTGGTTTGGGTTCAGCCCCGATTGTTGCTGCTGCTGCAAGATCAAAAAATCCTGTAAGACAGGCTCTCGTTTCTGCAACCGGAACTTTCTGGGATACAGTTGTTGTTTGTGCGATGACCGGCCTTGTTCTTGTAACAAGCATTATGAAAACTCCGACAGGTTTTACAGGTATGGATGGTGCTGTTTTAACAAAAGCTGTTTTTGCTGCCGTTCCAGTTGCCGGCCCGATAGTGCTCGTCGTCGGCTTGTTTACATTCACATTTTCAACGATACTTGGCTGGTGTTATTATGGTGAAAGAGCGTTTGAGTATCTTTTCGGCAAGAGATTTATTAAGCTGTATCGAATTGCCTGGGTAATCGCGGTATTTTTTGGTTCGGTTGCGACAATGCCGCTGGTATGGAACTTTGCTGACGCATTGAATGCGATGATGGCGATTCCAAATTTAATTTCAATTTTGTGTCTTAGTGGTGTGATAGTCGCTGAGACGAAAAAATATTTATGGTCTGGCAACATAGATGCTGCTGAGCAGGTCATTGTTCCGCTGATGGATTTTGTTCCGCAGCCGCAATTTGCGGAGCCAAAATCGGAAAAGGTTTTATCAGCTTCTTCAGATGATGTTGATGGTTGACTCTAAAATTTACGTCCGTTGTTATTGATAATATAAGGGCAGTCCTGAGTGTCTGCCCTTTTGCTTTAAATGCCGCTATTCTTTTGGTTGTTTCCTGTGATATTTTCCCTTTACTTTTCCTGCTTTTTATATACAATGGATGTCTTAATTTAAACAGGTAAGTATGGAACGAATAAGAATTTACGATACAACTCTTCGCGATGGAATGCAGGCTGAAGGCATCAGTTTTTCGCTCGATGATAAACTTGCGATAGCCAAGCATCTTGATGAACTTAACTTCGACTACATCGAAGGCGGCTACGCGTCCAGCAACGATAAAGAGATGCAGTTCTTCCTTGAATCCGCTAAACTCGGATTGACGCGTTCGAAAATCGCAGGCTTTGGCAACACTCGCCGTGCCGATGCAACTGTTGCGGATGATATTTCCCTAAATGCGATTCTTGCCTGTAAAACTCCCGTTGCTACTCTTGTCGGCAAGACCTGGGATTTGCACGTAACGCAGGTTTTGCGTTGCAGTCTTGAAGACAATCTAAAAATTTGTGCCGAGTCGGTGGAGTATATGAAAGCCAAGGGTCTGGAGGTAATTTTTGACGCTGAGCATTTCTTCGACGGCTTTAAGAAAAATTCAGACTATGCGATGAAGGTTCTTGCTGCTGCTGTAGATGCCGGTGCCGATGTTATAGTGCTTTGCGAAACTAATGGCGGATGTTTGCCGAATGAAGTTTACGATATAACCCAAACTGTCAAAAAGAAATTTGGCAAAGTCTCTCTCGGCATTCACTGTCATAATGATACAGATTGCGCAGTCGCCAATTCGCTTGCCGCAGTTCACGCCGGTGCACGCCACGTTCAGGGCACGATTAACGGCCTGGGCGAAAGAACAGGTAACGCAAATTTATGTACGATAATTCCAAATCTCGCCTTGAAGATGGGCTTTGAGGTTTTGAGTGAGGATAAGATAAAAAGGCTGACAGAAATTTCACGTTTCGTTTCGGAGACTGCGAATCTTCCGCCTGTGATAAATATGCCTTATGTCGGCGAAAGTGCATTTGCGCACAAAGCCGGCCTTCACGTTGATGCGATTCGAAAAAATAAAATAACTTACGAACACATTGACCCTTTACTTGTCGGCAATGAACGTCGCTTTTTGATTTCCGAACTTTCCGGCAAGGCCAATGTTTTGGCCAAGCTTGAAAAAGCTGGCATTACGCAGGACCCGCATCTTGCTCGTCAGATTTTGATTGAGGTTCAGAATCTTGAGAATATAGGCTATCAGTTTGAATCTGCAGATGCGAGTTTTGAATTGCTGGTTAAGAAAATGATGGGCGGCTACAAACCGTTTTTCACTCTCGAGAAATTTCACGTTACAGTTGAGAAAGACCTTTACGGTAAAATGATTAGTCAGGCGATGATTAAACTCGTTGTCGATGGTTCTGTCGAGCATGTTGTCAGCGAAAGTGACGGCCCGGTTGATGCTCTTTACAGTTCGCTTTGCAAAGCACTCGAAAGGGTTTACCCATCTGTGCGAGAGATGCACCTTATCGATTACAAAGTTCGCATTGTCAATCCTGCCGCCGCAACTGCCGCTACGACAAGAGTTGTCATTGAGACTCGCGACAAAGATACTGTGTGGGGTACTGTCGGCGTTTCAGAAAATATCATCGGTGCAAGCTGGCAGGCACTCGTCGATAGCGTCGAGTATAAATTGCTCAAAGACGGCCAACCTCCAAAAGGCACGAAATAGCTGAAGTTGTTAAGACAAATTCGTAATTGATGTAAAACTTCTTTGATTACCTCAATAACTGAAAATTATCCGTTCCGACAAGGTTTTCCATTTGTCTGCAGAAATCCGTTGTCGGATTAACCGCCAGACTTTTTCCCGCCATTGTTTTTACTTTAACGCCGGCTATGGTTTTTATTGTTATATAAACCGGGCTTTTGCCGCGGTGAGCCGCACATATACTTTTCAGCGATGCGATTTTTTCTCTCGTCGCCTTTGACTCATCGAGCAGAATATTTACACTTCGATTCGCCGCTAATTTTGTCGCTGCGTGTTCGAGGTCAATCAGTTCTTCACAAATAATCTGCGGCGTTTCTCTCGTCAGGTCGATTTTGCCTTTGACGAACAGAATTTTATCTACCGTCAGCATTCCTCCGAACACTGCAAAACTATCAGACCACATTACAACTTCGCAGTTTCCCTGCAAATCCGCCAGCGTAAACACCGCCATTTTCGCACCTGCGTTTCTGCCGTTGCGTGTAATTATACTGCGAATTTTTTGAACCATTCCGCCGATAATAATTGGTTTTCCGGAAGTTTCATCTTTTAATTTCGATGTGTTTGATGTGCTGTAAACGCTTATAATATCCGCCTGTTCGCTTAATGGATTTTTCGTAACATAAAGTCCGAGCACTTCTTTTTCATAAGCCAGCATTTGCGTTTCAGGCCACGCCGGTACATCCGGCAGTTTTAAATGGTCTTTTTCGTATTCTTTTTTCATTTCGCCCGACTCGAACAATCCCATTTGTCCGTTTGCTCGGTCGGTCTGCATATTTGCGCCGGCTTTCATTCCCATTTCAAGTCCAGCCATCATTTGCGCTCTGCTTCCGCCAAGTTTGTCAAACGCACCAGCCTTTATCAGCGATTCGAGTACCTGTTTATTTACAAGTCGTAAATCGACATTCTCGCAAAAATGGAACAGACTCTTGAACTGTCCGATTTTTTCCCTCGCAACGATAATCTGCTCTACAGCTTTTTCGCCAACGCCCTTAACTGCCGCAAGTCCGAAACGTATCAATCCCTTACTTGATTTTTGCTTGCTCTCTTCTTCGTATATAACAGTAAAATCATTCGAGCTTTCATTTATATCCGGCGGATAAACTTCAATCCCCATCTGCCGACATTCGCCGATATATTCCGCAACTTTGTCCGCGTCGCCTTTTTCATACGTCAAAAGCGAAGCCATATATTCCAGTGACCAATACGCTTTCAAATATGCCGTCTGAAAAGCGATAAAAGAATATCGCGTCGCGTGACTTTTATTGAAGCCGTAACCTGCGAATCGTTCGATAAGCTCGAAAATCTCGTCGGCTCTCTGCTGATTCAAACCTTTTTCAGAACATCCCTTAATGAATTGTTCTTTCTGTTTGGAAATTGTCGAAGCCTGTTTTTTGCTTATCGCTTTAATCAGTGTATATGCCTGCCGCAGCGGTATATCGCCAAGCCGATTGCATATTCGCATAACTTGTTCCTGATAGACCATAATTCCGAAAGTCTCTTCAAGAACCTCGCGCATAATCGGGTGCGGCACATCCCATTTCGTTCCGTGTTTGCGATCGATGAAATCGCCGATAAGCGCCATTGGCCCCGGCCGATACAGCGCATTTGCTGCGATAAGGTCTTCTATTCGGTCAGGCTTGAGTCGCATAAGCAAATCCTGCATTCCGCCGGATTCAAACTGGAAAACGCCTTTAGTTTTTCCTAATGCAAAAATCTCAAAAACCTTTGGGTCAGCGATATCAATTTTTTCAATATCGATTTTGGTCCCGTGTGTCGATTCCACAAGGTCGATAGTACGCTGAATAACGCTCAGTGTTCGTAGTCCCAAAAAGTCCATTTTCAAAAGACCGATTTTGTCAACCAGTGGCCCTTCATACTGCGTTACAACATCTTCGGATTTGGAATCTCGATACAGCGGCACAAAATTAGTCAGCGGTTCATCAGCAATCACAACTCCGCAGGCGTGCACCGAAGCGTGCCGCGCAAGCCCTTCAAGCCTTTTGCCGATTTCGATTAGATTTCGCGTCGTTGGATTATTTTCATAAGCGGCTTTTAAATCAGGCTCCTGCTGCAGCGCATCTTCCAGCGTGATTCCCAGCGTTGCGGGCACCAGCTTGCTCAGTTTATCCACTTCTGCCAGCGGAATATCCAGCACTCTGCCGACATCGCGTATAACTCCGCGTGCCTTCATAGTTCCGAAAGTTATAATCTGCGCTATATGACCGTATTTGCTGCGAACATATTCGAGTACTTTCGCTCGCCCATCCTGGCAAATATCAATATCAATATCAGGCATTTCATTTCGTTCGGGATCCATAAACCGCTCGAACAGCAGGTCATATTTAATTGGGTCAACATCGCACAGTCCCAGACAATATCCGACAACTGTGCCGACGCCACTTCCTCTGGCTCCCGTTGGAATATTATTTTCAGCAGCGAATCTGCAAAAATCCCAAACAATCAGAAAGTAACTTGAGAATCCTTTGCTCTCAATTACTTTTAATTCGTGGTCTAATCTTTGTTTAATTTCAGGCGTAACTGTGCCGTATCGTTTTTCCGCGCCTTCATAACAAAGTTTTGTAAGAAATTTCTCCGGCTTGCTTCCATCAGCAGGCTTAAAACTTGGCGCGTGTCGTGTCTTGGTATCGATTTCAACATTGCATCGTTCCGCGACAGCCAGCGTATTATCGCACGCATCAGGAACATCCGCGAACAACTCACGCATTTCCTGCGGCGATTTCACATAAACATCAGTCGGATAATGAAGTCTGTCCTGTTCGTTAACTTTTTTTCCTGTGCTGATGCAAGTTAATACGTCGTGCGCTTCGTAGTCAGATGCGTTCAGAAAATGACAATCATTTGTTGCCAATAACGGCAGCGACATTTTCCTGGCTAAATCTATTATTGCTCCGCGAACGTGCGGCACATCGGTCGGATTATGTTCCTGAACCTCCATAAAGAATCTTTTTTCGCCGAAGATTTTCAGGTAATCTTCGACAGCTCGTTTTGCAGCGTCGATGTCCTGCCTTGCCAGCATTACATTGACTTCGCCTTTTAAGCAAGCTGTTGCGCAGATAAGTCCTTCGTTCAGTTCCGACAGAACTTCTTTATCGATTCTCGGCCGATAGTAAAAGCCTTCGGTGTATCCGATACTTGCAAGCTTGAGCAGATTTTTATAACCGGTGTTATTTTCTGCGAGTAATAACAGATGATAAGCCGCATCTGATATAGATGATTTATTTTTATTATGCCTGCTGTCAGGCGCGATATATGCTTCGATACCAATGATAGGTTTGATGTGTGCAGCTTTTGCCGCCAGGTAGAATTCGATAACGCCGAACATATTTCCGTGGTCGGTTATTGCCGCCGCGGTCATTCCGTCAGCCGCGCACTTGGCGAACAGCTTATCCGGAGTGATAGCGCCGTCCAGCAGTGAGTACTGCGTATGTAAATGTAAATGTGCAAATCCTTTGTCAGACATATCTTATAACTTTATGTATAATGAATCATATTTGGCTCCACCATCACTATGACAGAGTAGTTCCCCATTATAAAACTCAAATGCAAAATATAAATCCTTTTTCTCTATTTTGATATACAAATTCTCACGATTATCGTAACCAATGTAATATCAAACCTATAACAATAGTTTATTTTGATTGTTAATTTAGACTTACAGATTAGATTCTTTTACAGCGACGGCAGAAATTTCGACCTTTGCGTTTTTGGGTAATTGTTTAACCGCAACGGCCGCGCGAGCCGGATAAGGTGTTGTAAAATACGTTGCATAGACCTCATTCATTTTTGAAAAATCGTCCATATCAGTGAGATAAACATTCACCATTACGACGCTTGTGAGATTCATCTCAGCAGAAAAAAGTATAGCTTTCAGGTTCTCAAGAGCTTGTTTTGTCTCGGCTTCGATTCCGCCTTCTACGAGTTTGCCTGTCTTGACATTAAGTCCAATCTGGCCGGAGAGATATATCGTATTTGCTGCTCTTATCGCCTGTGAATACGGCCCAATCGCTGCAGGTGCGTTTCCTGAATCTATTTTTTTTGTTGGTATCATTGCTAACTCCTTAATTGATAAGCATTTTTTCGTGTTCTATCATCATTTTTTTTGTCAAACTGCCGCCGGTGCCGCTGAATCGTCCGATGCCGTCAGAGCGTGTAACTCTATGACAGCCAATGAGTAATGGCCATTTATTGGCCGCTAAAACGCTGCCTGCAGCTCTTGCTGCGCCGGGAAAACCGGCCATAATCGCTAATTGGCCGTAAGTTACGGTTTGACCAATTTTTAGTTTGCTACAGGTGGTTAAAATACGTTTTGAAAAATCTGTGAGATTTTCAAAATTAAATTCAATTTTCAGTTTACCGAAGTCAACATAATCACCTTTATAATAAGCCGTTACAGATGAGCGAAGATGTGGGTGTATTGATGTTTTTTTAACAGCTTTTTCTGATAAACCGGCCAACAAATTCCTTTTTGCAGATTCGTAAGAATTCGTGGGTAAAGATGTTGCTAATAATCCTTTGCAGTCTGTGAGTATTCCGAAAAATCCCCATTTCGTCTTAAAAATCGTATATTTCAAGCTGTTTTCCATTAGTTTCAGCTTCTGTTTTCAGAAGGCAAATTTTCTTGTAGTTGTTGTTTGATATTTGTCCATAAAGGTTCTTTCCAATATTTTAATCGCTTGACGGAATCTGCACAATCTTCAAAAATTAAAAAACCATATTTTTTCAATTGACCATAACGGTATATCGTTTTTCCATCCTCTGTTATCGATTTATCATCCGGAGTGCCAAGAACTTTGTAAACATCTTCTTCTCTTATATTGAGTTTGAGAATTCGCCATTGCATAGGCATTTGCCATTTTATATCCGGCTTTATCGTTGCTTCTTCTATTTGTTGGGATTCCATAAAATAACTTAATTTGTTTATGTTCGGCACTTTCCATTCAGAAACAGAGTAAAAAAGTTTTCGCGGAGATAAACCATTTACTAAATCTTCAATTTTGGCATCGGTTTCGTTTTGAAGTTTTAGAAGTCTGTCCAAATGCCTTTGATATTCTTTATCTATGGCGTTATTAAGGTACTTAATCCGATTATCGTGTCTGTTATTTTCAATTTGATATGTGTCCGAATCGTGTACAACGTATCTTTTGCGGTTACTTTTTGAATAACTTGAATAAGGAGCTCTTTCCACAGGAGGTTTGAAATTACGATGGACAATGTTTTCATTTTCAATTTGTCTTTTCAAAGCATCAATGACATCTTTGTGTGCTGAATTCTCATCTTCTACCTGTCTCTGGTAAACCTTATTATTTCTGTCAATAAGAACTTGTGCACTTGAAGCTTCAAAACAAATGTAACCGTGTTCAGGCTTCTGAGTATTATTTCCATCACACGTCGGCACAGCCTGATAATACCAGATACATCCACTTGAATCGGCCTGAATACATTTCGGACTGCCGAGAAAATTAAGAATGTTTTCTTCGGTTAAACCCGGTTTAAGAAGCTGCCATTTTTTGCAGAATGTTACCGCTTTTTGATAGTCCGGACTTTGTTTTATTATTTGACTTAATTCGTTAAATTTATCCGCGGCCTGCAGCCATAAGTTTTTTGCTGCGTCAAAATCGTTCTGAGCAAATTTCTGTTCGGCGGACTCACGAATTCTTTCCGCTTCAAGCCAGGCTTCGCAGGCATCCGCAGAAGTGTTGATTTTTTTTGCGGATTCATACGACGCAAGGCAGTTTTGTCTGAATGTCAGAACAGCAGCTCTGGCAGAAATTATTTTCGCGGCAATTGTTAATGCTTTATTGCAGTCTTCAGCGGCAGAGAGCCATTGTTTTTCAGCGGATTCGAATTGATTTTGACTGAATAATGTTTCTGCTCTCTGTGATTTATCTTTCACGATTTCAAAAATATCTTTTGCTTCTACGTCGGCCTTGTTTTCGAGTGATTGACTGAATATTTTTTCGAATTCCTGTTTGGCGGTCAGAGCCTGTTCAGAAAGTATTCTTTGTTTTTCTATTTCTTTTTCCTTTTCTTCTTCCTGTTTCACCAGTTCTTCCTGCCATTGCTGTTCTGTTTCTTCACACTTTATTATTTCTGTTTTTATCCAGGAATTGTCATCTGCGGCCTGTGCTGCGATTTCCAGAAATTCTTTTGCTTTTTGGAAATCATATAATTCCATTGTTTGATGCGCCTGTTCTATTAAATTGTTAATTTCTGACTGGAGTCTTGAATTGATAGTTTGTTTTCTTTTGCCGGGAAACCAGCCGCATTGTTTCAATTCCAGTCTGGCATCATAAAGATTGCCCGATGTTATTAATGCTTCACAGTTATTCAGATGTTTATAATTATGCCACAATGACAGCAGCGAAAAGGAAAAAACAACTGCTAAAATTATGCATAACAGATATTTGAAAGAATCAATTAGTTCTATTTTTTTAGAACGTTTATCATATTCATTTGCGATTTCTCCCCGTGTTTTTTTGAAAGCATCTTTTAACTCTGTACGTGTAGGGTCTAATCGGTAAATTTCCCGCAGTTTTTCCTGTGCTTTGTCCTCGGCACCGCTTCTCATAAAAATCACAGCTTCTTCCTGTAATTGCTGGATTTTTTCATTTTTATATTTGGTTTTCAGGTCGGAATATAATTTAATCAGTTCTTTTTGATTGGGATGTTTTTGAAGTGCTGCTTTTAAAATTTTCGCAGCTACTACATAATTTTTTTCTTCGATAAGCGGCTGCACTTTTTCAGTGATATATTTTATTGGTATCGGCGGATAGTGTGTATTGTCATTCTCTTCCATTATCAACTCTTTCCCAAAAACTTTTTAATTTAATTGGGGTCTTACCACATATAGAAACCGTATCTATTATATCATCAAATAACCGGAATTAAAACTAAAAAGTGTGAAAAATGAAAAAGGTGCAAAACGCGTGGGAAGAAAAACCCGTCGGATGGCCGGCGGGTTGAATATCTTTTGTAAACACATTTTTAAAACGTGTTTTGATGTTTTACAGTATTTCCAGAGCGATGAGTGTGATGTCGTCTGGCTGGAGATAATTTTTGCCCTGACGAACGACAGATTCAAATTCAGCAACCAGTGCATCGGCACTTAAATCAGTAATTCCCAAAAACCATTTATTGAAGTCAAATGATGTATTGTCGTTAGTCGTATTAATAAACGGCTCTGCGCCATCTGAATAAAGGAGCACTTTATCGCCGACAGATAGTTGTACGGTATCCTGCTCAAACTGAGCGCTGTCGAAAATACCGAGCAGCGAACCTTTTGTCTGGAGCAGACGCGGCGGTTTGCCTTTTTGAATCAAAATCGGATATGGATGGCCTGCTCTGCAGAATGATAACTGCAATGTCTGCGTGTTGAGCAGGAAATAACAGCTTGTTGTAAATTGGCAGCCGCTCAAATTCTGCTCAATCATTCGCTGATTAAGACTCTTTGTTACTTCAAGCGGCGAAAAGATTTTGTATTGATTGCCGAGAGTTTGACGCATTTGAATTGCCTGCTTGAGAAACATCGTGAGCAGGGCGGCAGGTATTGAATGACCGACAGCATCAGCGAGATAAAAACCAATGTTGTGCTCGTCAAGTCTTGCGATATCGTAAATATCGCCTGAGA
>Ga0153915_10005629_pt1 | contig 11667 bp, 11 predicted proteins | sample Opewatmetagenome_2_FD_107003 | JGI IMG/M metagenome (GOLD analysis project Ga0153915, IMG submission 107003) | Freshwater wetland microbial communities from Ohio, USA - Open water 3 Core 3 Depth 3 metaG | ecosystem: Environmental > Aquatic > Freshwater > Wetlands | place: USA: Ohio, Lake Erie...
CTCGGCGGGCTGCGCCGCGAACTTCAACGGTCTCGGGGCGTGCTACACGGCCTACCTCACGTTCGACCGGAGCGGCACGCTCACGAAATTCACAGTGCCCGTGCTCTACCCGTTCTGGGCGTCGTTCGATGCGACCAGCAACACCGCCGGCCTGGGCGCCCTCCAGGTCGAGGCCGACTCGGTGGCGGCAGGCCGTTACGGCATCCCGAACGGCTTCTCGTCGTTCAACGCCGCGGTGGGCGCGACGCTCTACGAGGCGATCATGTACACGGCGGCCGAGGGCCACTCGTCACGACGGCTGCTCGGCGGGGTATCGCCGGGCGGCTCGCGCTGGTTCTCCGGGGCGGACGAGACGCTCGACCATCCGACCTACAGCATCCGGCTCGGGCACCTGACCGGCGTGGACTCCATTTGGGCGCCGATCCACCACACGGACATTGATCCCCTGACCGCGGGCAACCAGACGTACGCCCTGTCGACCGCAATGCAGTGCTTCCCCTACATGATGGCGGAGCTGGGCCGGGAGGCCGACGTCCAGTTCACCTGGGGTGCGGGGGGGACTATCACCTCGGTGCGGGACCTCACGCACCACGTGCCCGTGGCGTTCAATCCTCATCCCGAGGCGACCTACGGCTTCGTCGGCGACGCCAACGGCGACGGCGTCATTGACTGGGACGACTTCAACTTCCTCGAGGGAGTTTCCCAGTTCAACGACGACGTCAACGGGCAACTTGGCTTCTGCGCCCACACCGATCCCGGCGACGGCAACCGCTATCAGCTGCGGCAGAACCCGGTGATCGGCCCGGTGTCCACGGCGGGCGACCCGCAGGTCGGCGCGGCGCAGACCGGGACCGGCTTCGGGCTCTACGTAAACGGCGAGCGCTACATCTTCCAACTGACCGGTGGCACTGCGCCGGCAGCGGGCACGGTGTGGACGCTGCGCACCTACGCCGGTCTGGTGAGGGCGTCGGCCGGCGCAGCGACGACGACACCGAGCGGCTACACCTTCGCGGCGGTGCCGCGCCCGCCGCTCATTCCGGGACTCAAGGTGGTCTTCTCGGTGCCGGCTCGGACTGACACCAGGGCCCTGGTGGCGTCCGATCTGAAGAACGTTCACACGGTGCCGGATCCGTACTATGTGACCAACTCGCTTGAGACGGTGCAGAACTCCAAGATCCTGCGGTTCGTGAACCTGCCCCCGCGTGCCATCATTCGCATCTACAGCGCGAGCGGCATTCTGGTGAGGATCGTTACGCACAACGATCCGGCTCTCGGGAGCGAGGCGGTGTGGGACCTCCGCAACCGGAACAACCAGTTCGTGGCCAGCGGCGTGTACTTCTACCACGTGGAGACGCCGGAAGGACTCACGAAGGTCGGGCGCTTCACCGTGGTCACATTCGCTCAGTAAAACACACCGGAGCGGGCCGGGGCACTGCCCCGGCCCGCGCGGAGGTTCGCATGCGGATTCGTTCTGTTCTGTACGGTGTGACGCTGCTCGGAGCGGTGTGCACGCCTCTTTCGTTCGCGGTCGCCCAGACAGCGCCGACCTGCGGCCAGACGGGAACCTGCCCGCAGATCAAGTCCGACAACACGGCGTACGGGACGACGGCAGCGGAGTTCCTGCTGCTGCCTCCGACGGCGAGGGGCGCGGCGCTGGGCGGCTCGTTCGCCGCGTTGACGACGGACCTGTCGGCCGTGTACTACAACCCGGCGGGCCTGTCGCAGATGGACCGCCCCGGGGTGATGGCGTCCACGATGAACTACGTCGCGGACACCAGGTACGCCTTTGGCGCGGTCGGCTTTCCCTTCGGTGGCGGCGCGCACGCGGTGGGCATCTCGGTGTCGAACTTCGGATTCAGCAACCAGCCGGTGTACACCGTCGAGGATCCGAACGGCGCCAGCGGCCAGGTCTACTCGGTGAGCGAGACGGCCATCGCGCTGTCGCTCTCGCAGCAGTTCTCCGACCGGTTCAGCGCCGGCATCTCGGGCAAGTTCATCAGTGATCAGCTGGGCAATGTCTCGGGCAGCGCGTTCGCGCTGGATTTCGGCACCAGCTTCCACGCGACGATCGGCGGCCGCCCGATCCGGGCATCGTTCGTGATCCAGAACCTGGGCACGACCCTGTCTCACAGCGGCATCGGGCTGGACGCTCAGGTGATCCGGACGAGTTCCGATACCCTGCCGCAGGAGCCGGCCTCGGCTACGCTGAAGACCAAGGACTGGTCGCTGCCGATCATGTTCCGGGTCGGAATCGCGTACGACCTCTTCCAGACCAGCGCGGGCCGTTTCTCGCTCATGGGCGAATTCACGCAGCCCAACAACACCAACCCCGGCTTCAACTTCGGCGGGGAGTACGCCGTCGGCTTGGGGAGTTCGGGCTTCTCGCTCGCCGGTCGCGCGGGGATGACCTACTGGCCGGATGAGAACACCAAGGCGGATACCTCTGCCGCCACCGGCGCTGGCTTCGCGAGCGGGCTGACGAATCAGATGGTGAGGTGGTCGGCCGGCGGAGGCCTGCACTATGGCCGCGCCGGCTCCTTCGGGTTCGGCGTCGACTACGCCTACCGGAGCATGGGGCTGTTGGGCGGCGTCAACATGTTCACGTTAGAGCTGAACTGGTGAGTTGACACTCAAGCGGGGCGCCGGTGGCCACGGCGGTCACCGGCGTCCGGCCGACAGGACTAGATGCGGAAGGTGCGCTTAACGCTGGCGGCGGTTGCGATGGCGGCGGCCACCGCGGCGGCGAGCAGGCAGGGCGGCCCTGAGCCGCTCACGGTCAGCGCGGTTCGGTTCTATTCGCCCACCAGCGCGACCACGACAATCGAAGGGGTCTGTGAGTTGCGCCTGGGCGCGTTGGCGTCCGGCGCGACGCCTACGGTGCGCTACCGCATGGAAGTGGCGGTGCTCGACAGCGCCGGCCTCGAGCTGCAGAAGAGCGGTTGGCTGCGCGAGGTACCGGCTGCGGTGGCGAGGGCGCGGGGTGCCACGTCCGTCGAGACGTTCATGTTTGGGGCGGCGCCCGGGCTGTATCGCATCAGGGTGCGGGCCGTCCCGGACAGCGGGCCGGCACTGGACGGCGCTCTCGAGGTGGCGGCGTACGCCGGACGGCCCGAGATCTCGGACCTGCTGCTCGCCACGGCGGTGCGGATGTCGGCCAGCGACACGTCGCCGGTCGAGCCGGGAGAGATCCGGCGGGGAAGCCTGGTGCTGCGGACCGCCCCGGTGCCGCACCTCACGCCGACCGCGGCGTCGCTGTCGTACTATGCGGAGGTCTACCCGCGCAGCGGCGTGGCGACGGACGGAGAGCTTCGCGTGCGGGTCCTCGGCGCCGGTCACCGAGGCGTGATCGAATCGGCGGCGCGCGCCGTGCGGTTCGAGGCGGGCGGCGGCGTCACGCAGGGGACTGTGGATCTGACGGGGCTCCCGCAGGGCGACTACGTGCTGCAGCTCCGGGTCGGGCTGGGGGATAGCAGCGTGGTCGCGGAGGCGCCGTTCGTAATGGCTGCCCTGAGCGCAGCGGCGGTCGCGGCGACGAGTGGGGGGCCGGCAGCCGGCGATCCGTTCGCAGTCGCCAGCGAGGCGCAGCTCGACTCGATGTATGCGCCGCTGGTTTACCTGGTCGAGGCCCGGGAGCAGGGAGTGTACGACCGGTTGGGCGTCGAGGGGAAACGCCGCTTTCTCGAGGACTTCTGGCGGACCCGGGACCCCACGCACGGGACGGGCGTCAATCAGGCGATGGTGCAGTTCTATCGGTCGGTAACGGCGGCCAACCAGCTGTTCCGGGAGGGTGGTGCCGGACAGATCCCGGGATGGCGCACCGATCGCGGGAGGATATACCTGAGGTACGGGCGCTGGGACGAGATCCTCCAGCGGCCGATGTCCTCACCGAGGCCGTACGAGGTTTGGAAGTACACGCGGGATCGGGGCCGCTACTACGTGTTCCTCGATCGGTCGGGGTTCGGGCATTACGTGCTGATCGGCACGAACGACCGGCGGGAGCCCGGCCTCCAGAACTGGCAGGGCTACCTGGAGGGGGAGAACTACTTGGACGTCGCGCACTTTCTCGGTCTGGCGACGGACACGCTGTAGCGGTAGCCCTGTGGCGGTGCGCGGTCGAACTCATGCTACTTGAGCGAGGGCAATCATGAAGCGTCAAGGTAAGGTTCTGCTTGCGGTGGCGATCGTGGCGGCCGGCGTTGCGGGGTGTTTCACCGACCCGACCAAGAGTCTCCGGTCCGGCCCGGCGTTGATACAGCTGGATCATTCGTACTCGTACCTCGCGGCCGGCGACAGCGTGGCCGTGACGGGACAGGTCGTGGACAATCAGGGCAACATTTATCCGGCCACCGGCGCTTCGTGGACGTCGTCCAACAGCGGCGCGGCGACCGTGCGCCAGGACACGACGACGGTGCCGGGCAACTACTTCACCCGCGCGTTTGTCCGCGGGGCGGCGCTGACGGCTGCGGACAGCTCGACCATCACCCTGAACGTCGGGGGCCTCAGTCAGACGCTCAAGGTAGTCGTGCACCCCGTGACCCCGTGAGCCGGGCTCTCGACTGACCGCGCGCTGACGCCGATCTGCCGCTGCGGGCGCCCCAAGAGGCCCGCCCGGCTGCTTGCAGGACGCCCCCGCTCGCTGCGGGGGCGTCGGCTTTCTAGACGTTCCTGGACAGCCGCAGCGAGTTGGCGAGCACGCTGACCGACGAGAGGGCCATGGCGAGCGCAGCGACGATGGGATGCAGCAAGCCGGCCGCGGCGAGCGGAACGGCCAGCAGGTTGTAGCCAGCGGCCCAGGTGAGGTTCTGCCGCACGATGCGCCGGGTTCGCCGGGCCAGCGCAAGCGTTGCGGGCACTGCCGTCAGGTCCGAGGCGGTGAGCGCGACGTCGGCGACCTCGAGCGCGACATCAGCGCCCGTGCCGAGCGCGATGCCGACGTCGGCCGCCGCGAGCGCCGGCGCGTCGTTGATGCCGTCCCCCACCATCGCCACGGCGAACGCTTCCGAGCGCAGCTGCGTGACGGCCATGGCCTTCTCCTCCGGCGACAGCCCGGCGCGCACGTCCACGGACCCGATGCCGGCGGCGAGGGCAACCCGCAAGGCGGCGGCCGCGCGATCTCCCGTCAGCAGGGAGGACCGGATCCCCATCGCCGCCAGGCGGGCCACCGTGGGTGCAGCCTCGGGCCGAACGCGGTCCCAGGCCTCGATGGAGCCCGCATAGCGGCCGCCCACGGCCACACACGCCCGTGTAGCGTCCGCCCCGCCGTCCGCTCTCGGCTCGGGCACTGCCACGCCGCGTTCAGCCAGGAAACGGATGGAGCCCACGAGGACCCGACCGCCGTGGACCGTTGCGTCCACGCCGCCTCCCGCCTGGGCCCGAAACGCCTCAACGGGTGGCGGCCGCAGCCCGCGCGCACGGGCCTCGGCCGTTATTGCGCGCGCCAGGGGGTGCTCCGATCCCGCCTCGGCTGCGGCCGCCGCCTCCAGGATCGCGTTCTCCGTCCACCCCGCTTCCGCGTGGACGCCCGCGATTGCGAGGGCACCTTCGGTCACGGTGCCCGTCTTGTCGAAGGCGACATGCCCGGTCGCAGCTGCCCGCTCTAGGGCGTCCCCGCCCCGAAAGAAGATCCCGCGCCTTGCCGCCTCGCCGACGGCGACGGCCAACGCCGCGGGCGTGGCCAGACCGAGGGCGCACGGGCACGCGATCACGACGACCGCCACTCCAGCCAGGAGGGCGCGTTGGATGCCGCCACCTCCCAGCGCCCATCCCGCCGCGGTGAGGGCGCCCGCCGCCAGGACGGCGGGAACGAACCATCCCATGGCTCGATCGGCGACTCGCTCGATCGGCGCCTTCGACTCCATTGCTCGCTGCACCGCGCGGACGATGCGACCCACCGTCGCTTCGGTGCCCACCCGGAGCGCCCTCACCCTCAGCACGCCCCACCCGTTGAGCGAGCCGGCGGCGACCTCGCTCCCGGCTGCCACATCCCGCGGCGCAGCCTCGCCCGTGAGCACGGACACGTCCACGGTGGAGTTTCCCCCGGTCACGACGCCGTCCACGGGAATCCGCTCACCAGGGCGCACTTCGACGGTCTGCCGCGGCGCCACATCCGCGGCAGCCACCGTCGCCAAGCCGTCCGGCGTCACCAGCCTCGCGACATCGGGCTCAAGCGCCAGAAGGTTGCGGATGGCCCGCGTGCCGCGCCGCCGGACCGCCTGCTCGACCAGCCGGCCGCCGAGGATCAGGGTGACGATCATCGCGGCGGTATCGAAGAAGACCGGACCGCCGGTGGCGAGGCCGTAGAGGCTGACGCCGAACGTCGTGGTCGCGCCGAGCGCGATCAGGGTGTCCATCGTCGCCCGCCGTGCGCGCAAGGCGTTCGCCGCGCCGCGCAGAAACGGCCAGCCGCCGTAGAGAACCACGGGAGCCGCGAGCAGCGCGGACCCGGCCCGCAAGGCGCCACGCACGCCGCCGCCGATCCCCTGGAGCTCTCCGGCGTAGAGCGCGACCGCCGCCAGCATCACGTTCATCGCGAGAAGCGCGCAGACGCCCACGCGCAGGACGAGCCACCTCCATTCTCGGTCGTCCTGGAGCGCCCGCAAACGCTCCTCGGAGGGCCGCGCTCGATAGCCGATGCGCCTGAGCTCCGCGAGCAGGTGCGTCAGCGACGTGTGGTCGCGGTCCCAGCGAAGCCTGCAGGTGGACGTGGCGTAGGATACCCGTACCTCGGTGACTCCCTCGCGCTTGCCGAGGTAGTGCTCGATCAACCAGGCGCACGAGGCACAGCGCATCCCGACCACGTCGAGGTCGGCCTCGCCCGCGGATTCGAGCGCGTCGAGCCGCGGGAAGACCGGGCCGCGGTCCGGCTCCGTCTCGCGGGCCGCGCGGGCGGACAGGGACCCTACGCCACCGGCGTCGTAGAAGCGGCTCAGGCCCTCGTCGCGAAGGATGGAGTAGACCGCCGCACACCCGCCGCAGCAGAAGATCTTCCCGGAGCTCACGCGCGGATCCGGCCCCGCATCGAGGCCACAGTGCGCGCAGCGCCGGGAGGTTCTGGTCTGCAGGAGAAGGCGCGGACGGGGAGGCGTGAGGGCGCCGCTAGCGCCGGGCGAAGGCCGCGGCGAGCAGCTTGGACAGCTCGACCGGCTTGGGAAGAACCGCGTCAGTCGGGGCCACGATCGCCTCCCTCGCGCTGCGCGCGCCGGGCGCGCAGCACCACCCCCAGCACCAGCAGCCCGATGCCGATCGGGACCAGGACCAGCAGCGCGCCCGTCAGGAACATCGTGAACCCGAGCCGCCCATGGCCCGGCGCGTGCTGCGCCCAGGCCGGTGCCGCTACAAGGAGAGCTGGTAGAGCAGCAGGTAGACGACGACGCCAGTCACCGACACGTACAGCCATATGGGCAGGGTCCACCGCGCGATGCGCTGGTGCTTCGGGAAGCGCCCGGCGAGACCGCGAAACGCCGTGGTCACGGCCAGCGGCACCACCGCTGCAGCCAGCAGGGTATGAGACAGGAGGATAGCGAAGTACACGGGTCGTATCCACCCCTGGCCGGTGAAACGCCGTATCCCCACGTGCGCGTGATAGTAGAGGTACGAGGCCAGGAACACGGTCGAGACCGCGAAGGCTGCGAGCATGCACACCTTGTGCGCCGTCAGCTTGCGGCGGCGCACCATCACGAACCCGGTCGCGAGCAGGACCGCCGTGGTCGCGTTCAGCGTCGCGTTGACGGCGGGCAGGTCCGCGACCGCGATCACCGGGCCGGCCGGCGCGTGGCCACCCAGGCGGCCGCCGCGAAGGCGAGGATCGCGCATGCGGCGGTAATGCCGAGCGAGACGCCGAGCCCGGGGACGTCCGGCTGCACCCCGGGGGCGAGCGAGCGTCGCAGCGCCGCCACGCCGTACGTGAGCGGGTTGATGCGCATCAGCACGCCGAGCCAACCGGGCGCACCGGCAAGTGGAAACAGCGTGCCTGCCAGCAGCCACATGGGGATCAGGAACAGGTTCATGATGGCGTGGAAGCCCTGGGTCGAGTCGAGGCGCCACGCGATCGTGGCGGCCAGGGCGGTGAGCGTGAACGCGAGAAGGAACAGCACGAGCAGCAGGGCGCCCAGCGCGCCGACCGACGGAAGAGCGAGCCCCGCGGCCGGTCCCAGGAGGAGAAACACCGCGCTCTGCAGCAGTGCCAGCGTGGTGCCGCCAAGCACCTTCCCGAGGATGATGCTGGCACGGGGCGCGGGAGACACCAGGACGCCCTGCAGGAACCCCTCACGCCGGTCCTCGATGATGGAGATCTCCGAGAAGATCGCGGTGAAGAGCAGGATCAGGATCACCACGCCGGGAAAGAACCAGGCGAGATAGCTCGTGGCGCCGGCGCCGGGAGCGCGGAACGAGGCCCCGAGCCCCGAGCCGATGAGCAGCCAGAAGAGCACCGGGGGCGCGAGCGCGCCGACGACACGACTCGGCTGGCGGTAGAAGCGCACGACCTCCCGCTGCCACAGCGTCCCGACGGCGAGGAGAAAGCGACTCATCCGCCCTCCTCGGCCATGCCATGCTCCAGGTGGCGCCCCGTCCGGCGCACGAACACGTCGTCGAGCGTCGGTTTGCCGAGCGTTATCCCCTTCACCTGCCCGGGGAAATGCTCCACTAGGAGCGGCACCAGCTCGTGGCCGCGAGCGCGCTCGATGCGCACCGCGCGGTCCACGACGGTGGCGCTCTGGCCGAGGCGCTCCGCTATGCACGCGGCCAGGCGCTCCGGGTCGCTCGTGGCGACGGTGATCACGTCGCCGCCGATCTCCGCCTCGAGGTCTGCGGGCGCTCCGAGCGCGACCAGCGCCCCGGCGTCGAGCACCGCAACCCGGTCGCCGCGCTCCCCTTCGTCCATCAGGTGGGTCGTGATCACCACCGTTGTGCCGGTCTCGGCGCGCACGACGCCGAGGAGGCTCCAGAATTCGCGCCGGGCCGCCGGATCCAAGCCGGTGGTGGGCTCGTCCAGCAGCAGCAGCTCGGGTTTGTGGAGGAGGCCCTTTGCCAGCTCGACCCGGCGCGCGAGGCCGCCCGAGAGGCGCTCGACCCTCTCGTGCGCGCGGTCCGCGACGCTGACGCTTCGCAGAGCGGCGGCGATGCGTACCTCGAGCTCGCGGCCCCGGAGGCCGTAGAGCCGACCCTGGTGCCTGAGGTTCTCGGCGGCGGTGAGCTTCCGGTCGAGGCTCGGGGCCTGGAACACGACGCCCAGCGCGCGGCGCACCAGGTGAGGTTGTCGGACCACGTCGGCACCGAGCACCACCACTGTGCCTTCGGTGGGAACCAGCGCGGTCGAGAGGATGCGGAACAGCGTGGTCTTGCCGCTGCCGTTGGGGCCCAGCAGCGCGAGCATCTCGCCACGGCGGACGTCGAGGGAGATACCGGCGAGCGCTTGACGATCCCCGAACCGCTGGCGCAGGCCTCGGATCCGGACGGCGGTGTCGCTCAGCCCAGGGCCATCAGGAGGCACAACGCCGGCAGGTAGAGCAGCGAATAGCGGAACAGGCCTGAGGCGCGGGCGTGGCTCTCCGGCCGGAGGGCGAAGCGCGTGCCCGCCACCAGGAACCCGAGCCCCAGGCCCAGGGCGCCGAAGAAGTACAGCGGCCCGGCCATCCCGACCAACGTCGGCATCAGGCTGACCACGAGCAGCGCGAGCGCGTACAGCACCGACTGGCGGGCGGTGCTCGCTCCGCCGGGATCCACGACCGGCAGCACCCGAAACCCAGCGCGCGCGTAGTCGCGCCGGTAGAGCGCCGCCAGCGCCAGGAAGTGCGGCATCTGCCAGAAGAAGAGGATCAGGAAGAGCACCCAGGCTCCGGCGTCCAGTCGCCCGCGCGCGGCCGCCCAGCCGATCATCGGCGGGATGGCGCCGGGCACCGCCCCCACCACCGTCGCGAGCGACGTGACGCGCTTCAAGGGGGTGTAGACCAGCAGGTAGCCGGCCGCGGTCGCTGCGGCGAGCGCGCTTGTCAGGGCACCCGCGGCGAGGGCGAGGTACGCGGCGCCGCCCGCGACGAGCCCGAGGCCGAAGGCCAGGCCCTGTCGCGGCGTCAGGCGGCCGGCCGGGAGCGGGCGGCGCACCGTACGCCGCATCACCGCGTCGAGGTCGCGCTCGGCCCACTGGTTCAGGGTGCTCGCCCCACCCGCCACGAGCGCCGTGCCAAGGAGGGTGTGCGCCAGCAGCTGGAGGTTTACGGCGCCGTGGGCGGCGGCCAGGAATCCCACCAGGGCCGTGATGACCACGTTGAACGTGATCTCGGGCTTGGTCAGCGTCACGAAATCGGCCAGGCGGCGTCGCCCGGCGGCCGGCGCGGGGATCAGTCGGGCGGTGGCACTCACGCGGCGGCAGCCTGCGCAGTGGAGTGGGCCGGCTCCGGCACGGCGGGCGAACGGGCCGGCGCCGCGGGCACCAGCTCGCAATGTGCGCGCAGCGCGATGATCACCGTGGTCACGAGGACCAGCGCACCCGAGAGGACGTGGGTGGTGGTCGGCACCACCGCCCGTCGAGTCCAGACGATCGCGGCGCCCAGGAAGATCTGCCACCCGAGGAGCCCGATCAGGATCAGGGCGGGCCGCGTGAGGGCGGGGCGATCCCGGTGACGCCGCAGGATCGCGGCGACGAGCCAGACCACGCACACCGTCACAGCCAGCGCCCCGACCCGGTGGGCGAAGTGGTAGAGCACGAGGGCAGGGAAGGCCTCCGGCACCAGGCGCCCGAAGGAGAGCGGGAAGTCGGGGATCGCGAGCCCGGCGCCGGTGTGGCGCACCAGCGCCCCGACCAGCACCTGGAGATAGACCGCGGCCGCGGTGACGACGCTCAGGGTGCGGAGCCGCGGCCTCCCCGCGTCGCTCATTGGAGCTTCCGCGGCCAGCCACGATCTCGAGGTCACGAGCGCGATGGTCGCGGTGAGACAGAAGAAGATCTCGGCCACCCCGGCGTGGGCTACCGCCAGGGCGACGGGGAGCTTCAGCAGCACGGTGAGCCCGCCCAGCACCGCCTGGATGATCACGGCGGCCACGGCCGCGAGGCCGAGCCGTCGGACCCAGCGCCGCGGCTCGGCTCGCGCGAGCACGATCGCGAGGACCACCGTGAGCAGGGCGACCGTGCCCGCCACAAGCCGGTGCCCGTGCTCGAACAGCACGCCTCCCGTCATTTTCGGAAACAGCTTGCCGAAGGACAGCGGCCAGTCGGGCACCGCCAGTCCCGAGCCGGTGCTGGTCACCAGCCCTCCGACGAACAGCAGCACGCCCGTCGCCACCGCGACGGCGGTGGCGTACCGGTGCAGCCCGCGTGCGTAGAGCGCCGGGTCGCTCACTTGCCGAGGAAGCGCCTGAGCTGGGTCAGGTAGATCGCGAAGCCCAGGGCGAAGACCGCGAAGGCGATGGACGACGCGAGGCACCACGTGGTGCCGCTCTGCTGGTACTCGCGCCATCCCCACACGGCGAACAACACGCAGAAGACGATCGCCGTGCTGATCAGCACCTTGTGGAAGTTGATCACGGCGCGGGAACGACGGGCCAGGCGTGGATCACGGCCGCGACCAGGATCACCGCCAGCGGCAGCGGAGCCAGCACCACGTACAGCAGCCGCTTGGGCTCGAACCTGAGGTGCATGAAATACAGCGCGACCAGCATCGCCTTCCACAG
>Ga0153915_10005631_pt1 | contig 11665 bp, 10 predicted proteins | sample Opewatmetagenome_2_FD_107003 | JGI IMG/M metagenome (GOLD analysis project Ga0153915, IMG submission 107003) | Freshwater wetland microbial communities from Ohio, USA - Open water 3 Core 3 Depth 3 metaG | ecosystem: Environmental > Aquatic > Freshwater > Wetlands | place: USA: Ohio, Lake Erie...
TGGGACAAAAAATCGGGGTGGCAGCCATCGCCTTTGATTTCAGCCGTTTCAACCCCATGAATATCGCCTCCTTATTGCAGGAAAGACAGCTCCCCTTTAAGCAGACGGCTTACGAATTTACGGTCGTCGGAGTAACCAGCGCGATGAGCTTCGGCGGCCCGTCGCCGCTTCAGAGCGATGTCCTCATCCCGCCCGGCTCGGCCCGGCGGATCGAGAAGCTGCCGTTCGCCAACATCTGGGACCTTTTTAGCGTCCAGGGGGGAAGGCTGGGCTATTCGGCCGTGAACATCCGGTTGTCTTCGCCCAGGGACGTCGATCCCGTCAAGAGGAAAATCCAGGACATGGGCTTTTCGACGTTCGCCCTGGTCGACCAGTTCAACCAAATCAGGACGAGCTTTATTTATATGGATATGATGCTGGCCGCCGTGGCCATGATCGCCATTTTTGTCGCCTCCCTGGGGATCATCAACACCATGGTCATGTCGATCCTGGAGCGGTACTCGGAGATCGGGATCATGAAGGCCGTAGGCGCAAGCGACAGGGACATTCAAAAGATTTTTTTCTTCGAGTCGAGTTCAATCGGGTTCCTGGGCGGAGTGTTCGGCCTGGCCTTGGGCTGGGCGGTCAGCCGGATCATCAACCGCGTCGTCAATTATTTTCTGGCGAGACAAGGATTACCCTTTCTTGAGTATTTCAGTTTTCCGCTTTGGCTTTGCCTAGGGGCGGTCGCTTTTGCCGTCCTGGTCAGCTTGGTGTCGGGGATCTATCCGGCCCATCGCGCGGCCAGGGTCGATCCCGTCATAGCCCTTCGCCATGATTAAAGAAAAGACAAGGAGGCTCTTCATGAAAAGAGCGATTTCTCTTGCATCCGGACTCTGGCTGCTTGTGTCCATGGCCCTCCTGACGACATCCTGCTCAGCCTCGAAAATCCAACTCGATGAGAAGAGCCTGGAGGCCGAGGCGAAAGCGATACACAACCGGATTTTGTCCGTCGATACCCACTGCGATACGCCGTCCAGGATGACCAGGAGCAACTGGGACATCGGGGAGCGTCATGAGCCGGGCAAGCAGGACAGCGGCAAGATCGACCTGCCCAGGATGGCCGAAGGAAGGCTGGACGCCCTGTTTTTCGGGGTCTTTGTCGGGCAGGGAGCGCTGACGCCCGAGGGATACCAAAAGGCCAGAGAGAGAGCCCTTCAGGAACTGGATGCTATAGATAAGATGTGCCAGAAATATCCGAACCTTGTCGGCCCGGCCACGACCCCGGCTGATGCCTATCGGTTGAAAAAAGAGGGCCAGCGGAGCGCCTTTATTGGCATGGAAAATGGATATCCCATCGGCAGGGATCTCTCCCTGCTCAAGACATTTTATGACAGGGGCGTTCGCTACGTAACGCTTTGTCACTCGGCCGACAATGATATCTGCGATTCGTCGACCGACAGGGGGAAGCCCGAAGATAGAGGCTTGAGCGATTTCGGAAGGCAGGTCGTCGCGGAATGTAACCGGCTGGGGATCATGGTGGATGTCTCTCATGTGTCGGATAAATCCTTCGCCGATGTGATCCGGGCGACGAAAGCGCCGATCTTCGCCTCCCATTCCTGCTGCCGGGCCGTATGCGACAGCCCGCGCAACCTCACGGATGACATGCTCCGCGCCTTGGCCAAGAACGGCGGAGTCCTTCAAATGTGCATTCTGTCAAGCTATCTCAGGCCGCCCCAGCCGAACCCGGAACGAGAAAAAGCTCTGAAAGAGCTCGAAGCGAAATACGGGACGCGCCGCAATCTTCAGAACGTGCAGGACGAGGAATTACGGAAAAAAGCGATGCAGGAGTATCGGGATGTTCAGCAGAAGTATCCCCAGGATCGGGCGACGGTAAAGGACATCGTCGATCATATCGACCACGTCGTAAAGGTGGTGGGCATCGATTACGTAGGCATCGGGACGGATTTCGACGGAGGCGGAGGAGTCATCGGCTGCGATGATGTCAGCGAGATGTTCCATGTGACCATGGAGTTGCTGCGCCGCGGCTATTCAGAGAAGGAAATCCGAAAAATCTGGGGCGGCAATATCATGAGGGTCCTCGAGAAAGTCATAAAAGCCTCAAAAAATTCGATACTGTAAAAAATATTTACAAACCTAATCTTCTGTAGTCCAAAAATTTATATAACTCTCTGAATTTCAATAATTTACATCTCTATCTTTAGTTGGCATAAAGGTTGCTCATAGATTCAGCTCATGTTGTTCACGGAATCCGGCTGAAACGATTCCCAATCGAGTTGAAATTGATTTATAATTTAAGAAACCGAGCCTAGCCTTGAAAAAGAAGAGTTTCCTATTCCCGTTCATCTTCGCAAGCTTGACCCTTTTGGTGACGCTGCCGAACTTCGGCCTGAAGAATTCCCAAGAGACGCCCCGGAGCGGAGGCACGCTCCGTGTCAAGGCTTTTGAGAACAACTTCTATCCGGACCTAGACCCGGCTTCCGGCGCTTGGGTTTTCATCACGGAACAGATCTTCGACGGCCTGGTCAAGCTGGACTATAACCTGGATATCATGCCCTGGCTGGCCGAATACTGGAAGGCTTCGGAAGACGGGAAAAAGTATACCTTTTATTTAAGACGGGGCGTCAGGTTTCACCACGGCCGAGAAATGACCTCTCAAGATGTCAAATTTTCACTGGAACGGCTGATCCGGAAGGAGACGAATTCACCCTACTCCGAATTGTTGACGTCCAAGGTTGTTGGCGCGGACGAGTTCCGGGAAGGGAAGGCCGATGAGGTTTCCGGCTTCAAGATTCCCGGGAACTATATCTTTGAAATTCAATGGAAAAATCCATACCTATCCGCCCTCTATCCCCTCTATCTGTTGAGCATGGGCTTTTGCAAGGTCCTTCCCGAAGATCTGGTCAAGACTCAAGGGCAAAGCTTTTTCTGGAAGCCCATCGGCAGCGGCGCGTTCAGGTTCGAGTCCTGGCTGAGGAGTTCGAGGCTGGAAATCGTGGGCGCGCGCTTAGAGCGAAACAACGACTATTTCGGCAAAAAGGCCTATTTGGATTTTCTCGAGTTCAGTCCGTTTTTCACGGAGGGCAATTTCCTGAGCCGCGAGCTCGAAATCATTCCTTTCAGCTCAGGCCGTTTGGCCGCTTCGGGATGCCAAGTGGTCGAGGGGAGTCCCTTCAATATCTCCTTTCTCATGATGAACTGCCTGATCCCTCCCCTGGACAGGCTTCCCGTGCGGAAAGCTCTGGCTTTCGGGATCGACAAAGAAAAGCTGGCCAAGGCCATTTCGGAAAACGAGATCGTCCGGCGCGTGACGAACAACTATATCCCGCCGCGCCTGCCTGGATTTTTTCCGCTCGATGAGGCCCAGGGCTACGACCTCGATAAAGCCCGGCGGATCCTTGAAGAGCAGGGGTTTTCTCCGGAACGAAAATTCCCCGAGTTGACCCTCTTCCTGCCCTTTCCGAGGAACGACCTCCATCAGAGGTTCGCCCGCGAGCTGGAAAATCAGCTGGAGCCCTTGGGCATTTCCTTGGACGTGAGATATTATCGATCTTTGGACGAAATCAAAGATCACCGACGCCCCTTTTTGGTCCAGCTGACCTGGGCCATGGACTTCCCGGACGCCGAGAATGTCATCCGCGGCGTGTTTTCCTCATCCTCCACGGTCAACAGGATTTGCTTGGGATATGATAATCCCGGCTTGGACGGGCTGCTTGCGGCGTCCGACGTGGAGCGCAGCCGGATCCGGAGGATCGATCTTTTTCGGAAAATTCAGGAGATCCTTAGGGAGGATCTCCCCTCCATCCCGCTCTACATCGACGAAGAGCGATTGGCCATCCAATCCTATGTCCGAGGCGTCAAGATCCCCTCGCTCGGCTTTCAATATATGGATGCGAAAGACATCTGGCTGGTGAAAAGGGAGCCAACGCCGTGACATTTCGGATCTCTCTTCACACGAGATTCATGGTCTGGATTACGCTTCTCCTGGTTTTTTTGGTCGTATCCATCCTCTTCATCATCGAAAAACGAGAGGTCAATACGATTTTTGAGGAATCGAAGAACAAAGGTCTCCTGATCGCCAAGAACATGGCCGACCGGAATCTGCAATCCCTTCTCACCTTCGGGATCGAGGATATTCAGGAGAATATCGAAGGCCGGATTGACGACAAACTCCTGTACGTCGTCTTTTATGACCGCTTTGCCACGCCCGTGGTCTATACCAAGCAGATCGCCGACCGGAAGGACATCTTCTGTTGCAGCAATCTCCAGGGTAATGTCCTCAAAGACAGCTCGTTTTCACAAGCCCGAGACGTTTACTTTGCCAAGAAGCTGCAGCAAATCCTCGAAGTCGAAATTCCGATTTTTCCCGAGGGCTCGGACATCAAATGGGGTTCGGTCAAGATCGGCTTATCCCTGGAGGATATGCGAACCGAGGTCCGCAAGACGCGCTTGATCCTGCTCCTCATCGGGCTGGCCGGCGTCCTGCTGGGCATGGCCGGGGCGACGCTGCTCGCCCGGAGAATCTCGGGGCCGATCAAGAAGCTGGCCGAGGGGACGGTCCGGATCGCCAAGGGCGATTTTGACCACAAGATCTCCATCCCGTCCCAGGACGAAATCGGCGAGCTCGCCCGGAGCTTCAACGCCATGAGCGATCAACTCCAGATCATGAGAGAGCGGATGGAAGAGGCTCATAAGAAGCTGATCCACGCCGAGAAGCTGGCCTCGATCGGACGGCTCTCGGCGACCATCGCCCACGAGATCCGGAATCCCTTGACATCGGTCAAACTCAACATTCAGAAGGTTTTGGAGGACAAGGCGCTGGATGCGACGGAGCGGGAACATCTCGACCTGTCTCAGGAGGGGATCGTCCAGATCGAAAAATTCGTCAAAGACCTCCTGAATTTCACCCGCGTCTCGGAGCTTCAGCGGGCTCGTTTCGCCATCGAGCAAATCCTCGACGAGTCTCTGAAGATGATGAAAGACGGCTTCCAGGAAAAGAAGATCCTAATCGAGAAAAAGCAGGACGACGGACTGCCAGAGGTCTCCGTTGACGGCGACCGCTTGAGGCAGGTCTTCTGCAACGTCCTCCGCAATGCGTATGAGGCCGTAGGAGAGGGCGGGAAAATCAGCCTGTCTCTGTCCTTGGTCGACGACGAGACGGCCAAAAAAATCCGGGTGAGGATATCGGACAACGGCCCCGGAATTCCTGAAAAAGACTGGGAAAATATTTTTGAGCCTTTCTACACGACGAAGCCCTCGGGCATCGGCTTGGGCTTGGCCAATGCCCGGAAAATTATCGAGCAACACCGAGGCTCGATCAAGGTCGTGAAAAAACGCGGCAAGGGGACATCCTTTGATATCCTGATACCTTGCGAGGGAGAATCATGAAATCCATATTGATCATTGACGATGATCCTTTGATCCGAAAAACCCTGTCCTCTCATCTGGCCAAGCATGGGTTAGAGGTCCAATCCGCCGAGGACGGAGAGAAGGGCTTGGAAAAATATGGCGAGATGGGCCCCGATCTTGTCCTCCTGGATATCCGGCTCCCGGATATCGACGGGCTGGAGGTGTTGCGCCAGATCCGGGAGAAGCAGAACCGGGCGGCCATCCTCATTATGACCGCCTATGACGACATGAAAACGACGGTCGAGGCGGTCAAACTGGGTGCCTTTGAGTACCTGGTCAAGCCGCTCGATTACGTCGCCCTGGACCTCACGATCGAGAAAGCCTTCCAGGTCAAGGCTCTGGAAGAAAAAGTCAGCTACCTAGTGGCTGAGAAACAGAAAGCTTACACGATCGATAACATCATCGGCCGCTCGGCTCCGATGCGGGATGTTTTCAAACTGATCGGCTCCGTGGCTAACACTCGGGCCAATGTCCTGATCGAGGGGGAAAGCGGGACGGGAAAAGAGCTCGTGGCCAAAGCCATTCACTACAACAGCCCTTACAAAGATGAGCCATTCATCGTGATCAATTGCTCGGCCATCTCGGATACCCTGCTCGAAAGCGAGCTCTTCGGACACGCCAAGGGAGCCTTCACCGATGCCGTCTGTGAAACCAAGGGCAAGTTCGAGATCGCCGGGAAAGGCACCCTGTTTCTGGATGAAATCGGCGATGTCTCGCCCAACCTCCAATCCAAGCTCCTGCGGGTCATTGAGTCGCGGGATTTCATGAAGGTCGGGGGGGAAAAGGTCTTGAAAACCGAGGCCCGCATTATCGCTGCCACAAATCAAAATCTCAAGGCGCTGATCGAGGCTGGCAAGTTCCGGGAGGACCTTTACTACAGGCTGAAGGTGGTAGAGATCCATCTGCCTTCCCTCCGGGAGAGAAAGGATGATGTTCCGGAGCTTGTCGCTTACCTCCTCGAAAAGATCAACCGCGAACTGCGCAAAAACGTCCGGAAGATCCCTCCCGACGTCATGAAATCGCTGACCGAGCTGCCTTGGAAAGGAAACGTCCGAGAACTCGAAAACGCCTTGACCCGGGCCGTCATCCTGGCCAAAGGGGATGTCGTGCTGAAAGAGAATCTGCCCGTCGAGCCCGACGAGAAAAAGCTCTTCGCCCGCCAGCTTGTCTCTCTGGAAGAGGTCGAAAAGGATTACATTCAATATGTCCTGACGGCGACGAAAGGAAGCAAAACAAAAGCCAGTCAGGTCTTGAAAATTAGCCGTCCGACCCTTGACAAAAAGATCAAGGAATATGAGCTGACCGTCTCATAATTCAGAAATTCGGTGACACACACCGAATTCTCGAATTCGGTGTGTGTCACCGAATTTCCCAAGCCCCGCCGTCCTCTCGTAAAATCTTAATCCTGGGTGTAAATATCTTTAAGAGCTGGCCCGCGAGAATCTCCTTTTTTGCCCTTTTTTCCCCTGGAATCCACCCTTTTATGACTTGGCACAAAACCTGCTTATTATTGGGGCGGAAGGACGAAAGGACAAACGCCAATGCTAGGAAAAAAGATCGTCGTCGTGGACGATGATGAGTCCATTAGAAAAACGTTTTTCTTGATTCTCAACAAGAAATACCGGGTCTATCTGGCCAAAGATTCCCAGGAGGCCCTTGATCGTTTCAAGAACGCCAAGATCGACCTCATTATCGCCGACCTGAAGCTACCCATCATGAGCGGCATCGAACTGATCGCCCAGTTGAGGAAATCTGGGTACAGGGGGGAAGCCATCTTGATTTCCGCCCATCCCGACCAAATCAATCCTGATGAACTCAGCCGTCTCTCGATCAGTCACTTCTTCGTCAAGCCCCTTGATCTCAATGCTCTGAGCCGATCGATCGATTATCTGATCAATCTCCAAGACCTGGCGGAAAAAGAATACAGGACCTGATGCATGCCCCGCGGATTGGCCAATTTCTCCAAAACGAGATCAAGGGCCGCCTGGTCCAGGTCGGCCCGGTGAAGCGCGCTTTTCTCGAGGATTGTCAGAATATCCGATTCGGGGATATCGATAAATTGAAGATCCAGGACGGGCTTCCGATGCTGGCCGAGCACGTGACGAGGAAGATCCTTTTTCTTGAGGACGAAGCATAGGGAGCCCGTCCGTGTCCTGTGAAGGAGTCGGACGATGAGAGAGGAGAGAATGCCGACGGGAAGTCAGGCCGAGCCGTCGATGTTTTTTCCGAGCGTGCCCTCCCATGCCAACATCTACGACAATTTTGTTGAGTTTTTGGTCGAGGCCAGGCCGATCATGCTTAAACAAAAGATGGAAGACCTCGAGAAGAAGATCATCCTCAATGTCCTGGAGAAAGCCCAGGGGAACCAACGTGACGCGGCCCACATCTTGGGGATCAAATACACAACCCTGCATCAAAAAATCAAGAAGTACGGCATCCGGTTTCAAAAACGGCTGGTCGTCTTTACGTTATCGTCTTGAGGACGGCCTGGGCGATGTCGCTCCCGACAGGACATCGGCGTTCGAGCGGCGGGAAAACAGGCCACGCCCATAATTCTCTTTCCCTCGAGAAGGATAGGCCCCGCTGCCTTTTTATGCTAAAATTTCCCCGGCATGAACGCTTATTTGGACTGCTATCCTTGTTTTCTCGCCCAAACCTTGAAGACGGTCCGGTTGGCGACTTCGGACGAACACGTCCTTAGGAATCTCCTGGACGAAGTCGGCCTCGCCCTCGCCGGCCGTTCGCTTGACGTTCCGCCTCCGGTCATTTCCCGGGCGATTCACCGAATCATCGCTAATCGGCTGGGAGTTCAGGACCCTTATCGGGAGCTCAAGCAAGCCTGCATCCGGCAAGCGCTCTCTTTGGTTCCCCGTTTAAAACGGGCCATCGAAGAATCAGCGGACCGCCTTTGGACTGCGGCCAAGCTGGCCATCGCCGGGAATGTCATCGATTTCGGCGCTAACGCAGATTTTGACCTGACGAGAGACGTCGACGTCATTCTAGCCCAGGATCTGGCTGTCAATCATTTTTCGGAATTTCGGAAAAAACTGGATAAGGCCGGCCGGATTCTCTATCTAGCCGACAATGCCGGCGAAACCGTGTTCGACCGGCTGTTCATCGAAGAGCTCGAAAAACCCGTGACCTATGCCGTCCGCCAGAGCCCGATCATCAACGATGCCCTCTCTGAAGACGCCGCGGCATCCGGCATCGGCGAGGTGGCCCGAATCATCTCTTCGGGGGTCGCGACACCCGGCACGGTTTTAGCCGATTGCTCGAGCGAATTTCTGGACGAGTTTCGCTCGGCAGACTTAATCATCAGCAAAGGCCAGGGAAATTTTGAGGCGCTCTCCGAGGAGGCCCGGCCTATTTTTTTTCTTTTGAAAATCAAATGCGATGTCGTCGCCCGCCATCTCAGACTGAACAAGGGCGACATCGTCTTGATGTCGTCCAAGAAGGAACGCACGGCACGACCGGGATGATTCGAAAACGACCATTTTGGCCGACGGCGGAGGAGGCTTCGTCAGGGCAAGGCAGTTTTGATGAGTTTTGCCGGGGTTCCCATTTTCATAAAGCTTCCTGAAGGTTGATCCCCTCGTTTCAGCTTTTCTTTAAGGTCCTGGAGACCCCTGTAAAACAAGTGCCGGACTTTATGATGCGTCCAATTAAGAAAATCCGCCATCTCGTCGAAATCCATGCCGGCCAAGTGCAGCTTGAGGATGGTTCGCCGTTTGGGCGGCAGGGAATCGACGATTTTCTCCAAAACCATCTTTAAATCATCCTTATTGATACCGGCTTCATGTCCGTTGCTATCCCCGGATGCGAAAGGACCGGAATCTGCCGGTTCGGAATAATCTGCCAAAGAAAACTGAGCGAGCCGCGCTTCCATGATGTCCAGGGCGGTCGTGTACACGACCTTCCATAGATAGGCTTTGATGTGGTCGATCTTCTTCCCGTGGGAAACGACTCTCCAGATCTTCAGCTTGACTTCCTGGTCGATGTCCTCGTAATCTCCACCATCCAAAGCGGGGAATTTTTTGTGGACGATCGAGCGGACCGAGCTCGTGATTTCTTCGAGAAATTGCTTCGTTTTGACCAGCTCGTTCAGTTCCATGGCCGCTCGTATTCCCTGTTGAGAGCACTAAGAATATTAAAGAAAAGCCCTGGTTTTTTCAAGAGGCATGTTTTTTCCCGCTATTTAAAGGTTTTTTCGATGAAAGTGGGACAAAAATTCGGTTTTTTGGGTCTATATTAATATCGGGGAGCCTTTTAAGGCCGAGGGGCACTCGCCCGCAAGACAGCTGATGCTCAATTGCCGTTTTAACACCCGAGGGGGGTGTATATTTCTCGGAGCCTGGAAAACCATCGAAAATGATTGAGACTTAGCCCCGCAAATTGTAAAATAGGACGCTTAGGAGGGCTAAAAACCATGAACGATTTCCGTAACAACTTATTGGGCGAGCCTGAGCCGGACTGCCTTTCGCGCAGACATTTTATGAAATATCTGCTGGCCGGCTCGGCGTTATCAGCGACGGCGCTCACCGAATTGAACGCCGGGATCTATCAAAGCATCTCGACCTTGAACCAGAAATATGTCGAGGACAATTCCCCGGACGGCGCCTATTGGGACGCTCTGCGGCAACATTATCTGTTCGAAGATAAGCTGATTATGATGAACAACGGCACGGTCGGCCCGATGCCCAAGCCCGTCTTCAACACCTTGATGAAATATTTCCGGACTCAGGTCAGCAACCCCTTCGACGTCTATAATTTTCTCCCGGCCAAGAAAGAGGAAGTCCGGACGAAGTTGGCCAATTTCATCCAAGCTTCTCCCGATGAGGTCTCTCTGACTAGCAATACAACGGAAGGCCTGAATTTCGTCATCAACGGCTTGGATCTCAAGGAGGGGGATGAGGTCTTGGTTTCCAACATGGAACATCCCGGAGCGATCAACCCCTGGCGGCTCAAAGCCAAGCGCAGCGGCGTAGTCATCAAGGAACTCCCGATCGGCCTTCCCCCGAAAAACACGGAAGAAATCGTCAAAACCTTTGCCGCAGCCATTACATCCCGGACAAAAATCATCAGCGTCGGCCATACCGTTTATATCTCCGGCCTCATCACACCCATCAAGGAGCTGAGCAAGATGGCCCATGAAAAGGGCGTCCTCGTCCTGGCCGACAGCGCCCACGGGATCGGCATGATCAGCCTCAACATGAAGGAGATGGGCTGTGATTTCTTCGCCTCCAGCCCCTACAAGTGGCTCGGCGCGCCGACGGGAATCGGACTGCTCTACGTGAGTAAAAACGTCCAAGACAAGGTCTGGCCGACCGTCGTCTCTTCTGGCTGGGACACAACGCAAAGCGCCCGCAAATACGACCCGCAAGGCCAGCGAGCGGACGCCATGATCTATGCCCTGGGGGAGGCCATCGATTTTATGGATCATATCGGCAAGGTCAAAGTCGAGAAAAGAATCAAAACCCTGGCCGCGTATCTCAAGCAGGGCTTGAGCAAGATCCCCGGCGCGAAAATCAACACGCCTCTCGACCCCTACTTGAGCGCGGGGTTGACCGCCTTTTCCGTGGAGGGCGTCGAGAACTCGAAGATCGTGGATTATGTCCGGGACAAGTACAACCTGGTCGTCCGGACGATCGGCGGCAAAGAGATGGCCGCCGTGAGGGTCTCCACGCCCATCTATATCTCTTTCAAGGAAATCGATATGTTGCTGGAGGGAGTGAACCAGCTCGTCCGCCATAAAGCTTAATCGATCAAGAAACTCGCTCTCTTCCATTTCGGGTGGGGAAAATTGTTTGGGAAAAGACCCGGAAACGGCCTCGCTCCCTATCCGGGTTTTTCACGCCGTTCCCGAGCCCTCCTTCTCGGCGGCGAAGAACTCGCTTCCCGGACTTTATTTAAGGATCATTCGCCATGCGCATGACGATTCATCGGATAATGCTCCTTGGAAGGAAGGCAGAGAGCGGAGCGAGCGTTGGAAGGAAATCCTAGGAAAGGGTTTCCTTCCAAGAGTGTCCGGCCGTCTCCGAATCTTTTCCCTTTTTAACCCACACAAAATAGAAGAGAACGCTATAAACAAATTAGACAGGGGCGTAAAAATTTATTACAGAAAAAGCTTCAACAACCCTTATTTTAACTGGCACAAATTATGCATATTTAGGCTCAGGAGATAAAAAGGCACTCTAAGAAGTGCCAATCCAAAAATCTTTCAACTCTCTTCCTTTCAGGTGGGAGGCGAAAGAGTGAA
>Ga0153915_10005632_pt1 | contig 11664 bp, 10 predicted proteins | sample Opewatmetagenome_2_FD_107003 | JGI IMG/M metagenome (GOLD analysis project Ga0153915, IMG submission 107003) | Freshwater wetland microbial communities from Ohio, USA - Open water 3 Core 3 Depth 3 metaG | ecosystem: Environmental > Aquatic > Freshwater > Wetlands | place: USA: Ohio, Lake Erie...
GGCTTCGAGCGCGACCCGGGCTTTCAACTCACTGCTGTGCTGTCGTCGTTTCTGGGACATGGGGATCGTCGTTCTCCTTCAGTTTGGGTTAACGATCCGTCCTGTCCAACTTTTGGGGTCCAGTTCAGGTTACGCCCGCCGCCTGTGCCAGTGAGGTGGTCTCCATTCTCACGAGTTGGTTCTCGGCGTCGTAGGTGTAGTCCCAGACCCCGTCGGAGGTCATGTTGCCGTCGTAATCGTGGCTGAAGCTCTGGAGGGCGGCGGCGATCTGGCCAGTCCGCGTGGAGGTTTTGATGTAACCGGATTTCGCGGCATAGATGCTAATCGTTCCCTGCCAGGGGGATGAGGTATTGCCTACGGAGATCTCATCGCCCCAGTAATTGCCCTACCGAGCTGCAAGTGCCGCACTGCTGCCAACAACGACATTGGCATCGGAGGCGGCCGTTCCCGACACCGGCAGCGTGTTGTTCTCCCGGGTCGTGTACTGATTTGCCGCGTTGGTCGTGTATTCGTCGCGCAGACTGGACGTGCCCGTCCGGTTGACCATGCTCATCGACATCCCGGAACCGGTGATCATCAAGCCGCGGTTGCTTTTCGGGAAGGCGGGGACCGAGGCGGAGGAAAAATTGGGTCACGGCCCTCCGGAATCCCTTGCCGGTCCTCCCGAAAAATGGCGAAGCCCGACAGGTTCCTATCGGGTCGTCCCGAGGTAGACGACCCTCCGGCCGCCGAGTTCGAACCACGTGCCCGGCTTCGGAAGCTCCCGCACGACGTAGATGCGCCGCCCGTCGACAAACCCATCCCGCCCGTTGAAGAGCACGAGCCCGAAGTCGCGCTTGGTCGGCACCAGTACCGCGATCGCGTTCGGGATCGTCATGCGCTGGTAGGGTACCAGGAGCCGCTCGCCCTCCACGAGGGCATAGGCGACCTGGTCGGCCGTGGCGCGCGGCGCCATGAGCACCTTGAGCGGCGGCACCTCCTTCGGCGTCTTCAGGTTCCAGGGGATCTTCGGGCCGGCCTGCGAGACCAGCGACCAGTCGGGTCCGGCCGGGGCCGATTCCTCCGGGGCCCGATCCGGCCCGGCGGGATTGAAGAACATCGCCTCCGCGATCGATTGGCCGGGCTGCTGACTGATCTCCCTGAACCGCATGACCCCTGCGCGGGTCGTCGCGGCGATCACCGCCGCCAGCACCAGCCAGCAGCCTCCAGAGACGATCCAGATCCCCCAGAAATGGGAGTGGCAGCGCACCGGCTTGGGAGCCGGGACGAGCTCGATCTCCCCGATGTCGCGGTTCACCTCGGCGAGCTGGCGCCTGAGCTCCCGGCTCTCCGGGGCGGCCTCGCCCCGCCACAGCTCCGCAATCTCCGCGCGGCAGCGGCCGCCTCCGTCGCTCCTCCGCCAGGGGCGCGCTGACGGCAGCCATTTGGAGACCTGCCCGCCCAGCCGCGACCAGACGCCCGCCCGGAGAGCCACCGGCAAAAGAAGCAGCGGAATCCCCAGCCGGAGCCCGAGCCCCTCCGGCCCCCTGCCAATCGTCGCCGCCGCCCCCGCGGCCAAGCCCCAGCAGAGGGCGAACAGCCACCAGGGGCCGAGCGAGACCGGATTCGTGGCGAGCGCCAGGCGCAGCCGCAGCCAGAACAGCGTGGCCCCCATCCTCTCCCCGCGTTGCGCCAGCTGCCTGTAGCGGCCGGTGTTCCATTCCTCGCGGCTGACAAAACCGAACTGATCGGGATGCCTCTCCGCGTAGGCGATCAGCACCTGCGACGGGCGATCGAGGTAGGACTCCTTGAACCAGCCATCCACCAGCGGATCGCGCGCGCAGGCGAACTTCTTCCTGAGGCGCCGGTGGGCCTCCGCGCAGAGACCCGGCGGCTGGAGCACCAGCGCCATCATGACGTTCGGAGCCTCCGGATCGAGAGCCTCGACCCAGCGCTTCTCCGCCGCCCGGGCCATGACCGCCGCATGCACCTCGGTCACCTCCCGCAGGAGCCGCGCGGCTGCGGCGTCGACCCTCTCGAGATGCTGCAGGTAAAGCGGGACGATGAGCACCTTGATCAGATCCGGACCGTCGTCGCTCCCTTTCATCAGCCCGAGCAGGGTGTCGCCGGACAAGACCTTTCCCCTGACTCGGAATTCCTTCCCTCCCCCGCCAAGCAGCGCCCAGGCCAGCCCCGCGAGCGCGGAGCGGGGCGCCGTGGGCTTCAATCCCCTCCACTCGGGAATGCCCCCGAGGTCGAAAGCGTCCTTCAGACGCTGGAAATGCTCCTCATAGCCGGGCTCCGAGGCGATGAATCCTCCGAGCGTCGCCGGATCGTCGGCGTTGAAGAGGTTCGCCTCTCCCTCCGCCCAATTCTCCTCGCGGGAGAAGAATTCCGCCGCCTCGGGCATCGAGAGCACCTCCCCTTGGCGCTTGAAGAAGCGCCTGCCCTTCGGGTGATCGTAATGCTCCGCCACCGGCTGGCGCGCCAGCCAGCGCTCGACCTCCCGCAGGCCCCAGCGCCCGTCGCGCGCGCTCGCGAGCAGCCCCCGCAGCAGCGCCATCGAGGAGGAGCTGAGGTCCGACATCGCCTCGACCGCGCCCGCGCGCTCCGCGAACTTTCCCGTCTCGAGCAGAAGGGTCTCCGCCATGGGCCGCATCTCCTCGCGGGCCTTGTTGACGTCGCGCGCCACAAGGAGCGACAGCACGTGCCGGCCCAGGATCATCTCCTGGACCAGCCTGCCGAGCGTCCACCAGTCCCAGGCGCACAGCCCCCGGCCGGGAGGCTGGTCAGCTAGGCCCGCAGCCTCCGGCGGCGCATAGTAGGGATTGACCGGGATCCTGAGCGGCTGGGGCTGCTCGAAGAACGTCGCCAGCTCCAGGCCTCCGAGCTGGACCTGCAGGGTGCCCTCCGCCGACTTCACGTGGACCGTCTCCGGCTGGAGGTTCAGGTGCACGATTCCGGCCCCGTGCAGCTTTCCCAGCGCCGCCGCGAGCTGCCGCACCAGCGCCTCGACGTCGGCCTCTCCCGCCTGACGGCACGACAGCCATTCGCGGAGATTCATCGCGGGAGGCACCTCGGAGACCTCGAAACGGAAGCCGTCCTCCTCCGCCTCCTTGAGGCTGCCGACCAGCCACGGCTCCTTCATCTCCTCGAGAGCCGCCCAAGCCCCCGCGCGGCCGTCCGTGCTCTCCGCGACCGGGATCACCCGCAGGATCACATCCTGGAGCTCGCTCGCATCCACCGCGGCAAAACACTTGCCAGGCCCACCGGGAATCACATCGCCCAGCTGGTATTGCCTCCAGCGCTGGCCGGGTTCGAGCACAAGGCGTTCGCCCACCGGGCCCGCGTCGGCAGCCGGTGACTCCGTGGCGACGGACGGCGGTTCTGACTCAATGCCTGCCGGCGTCCCATCACTCGGGTCGGACGTTGGATCCATAGGTAGGCTCGGTGGCCAATCCATTATCGGCTCACGCCCCTCGGGATTGAGGGCCGGCCGTTCCCGGGGGCTCTGCAATAACAGCAGAGGCCCTTGATTCACAAAACCTTAGGACCGCAGAGTTCCCGCGGCCTTCTCGGCGAGGTAGGAGGCGTAGGTGCGCTCAAGCCCGGCGCGCAGGGGGATCGTCGCGCGCCAGCCCAGCTCCGCGAGCCGTGAGACGTCGAGGAGCTTCTGCGGCGTGCCGTCGGGCTTCGAAGTGTCCCAGGCGATCCGGCCGCGGAAGCCGACGACCGACGCCACCATTTCCGTGAGCTCTCGGATTGTCAGGTCTGTGCCGGTGCCGACGTTGACCCAATCGGGGGGATTCGGCATCTGGAGCATGAACAGGCAGGCGTCGGCGAGGTCGTCGACGTGGAGGAACTCCCGGCGCGGGGAACCCGTCCCCCACGCCACGACCTCCGGCAGGCCTTCGGCCGCCGCCGCGTGGAAGCGCCCGATCAGGGCCGGAAGCACATGCGAATTCTGCGGGTGGTAGTTGTCGCCCGGCCCATAAAGGTTGGTGGGCATGACCGAATGGTACGTCACGCCGTATTCCCTCCGGTAGTACTCGCAGAGCTTCAGGCCAGCGATCTTCGCGATCGCGTAGGCCTCGTTCGTCGGCTCGAGCATGCTGGTGAGCAGGCACTCCTCCTTCATCGGCTGCGGCGCATGCTTGGGGTAGATGCACGAGCTGCCGAGGAAGAGTAGCCGCTTCACCCCGCTCCGGTAAGCGGCGTGGACGGCGTTCGTGGCGATGGCGAAGTTGTCGTAGGCGAAGCCGGCCGGATGGGTCGCGTTCGCATGGATCCCGCCCACGCGCGCGGCGGCGATGATCGCCGCGTCGGGCCGCTCCGCTGCGAAGAAAGCCTCGACCTCCGACTGCCGCGTGAGGTCGAGCTCCCGCGACGTCCGCACCACGAGGTCGATGTCCTTCTCCCCCTGGCAGCGCCGCACGAACGCGCTTCCGACCATTCCCTGATGGCCTGCAATGTAGAGTTTCATCGGGTCGTGGATCCTGCGCCGGCCGTGGCGCCGCTCACGGTGTCGGGAGGTGCGCGATCTGCGCCTCGCGCTTCGCGAGCTCGAGGTCGGCCTCGACCATGATCTTCACCAGGTCCTTGAACTTCACCCTGGGTTCCCAGCCGAGCTGCTTGCGCGCCTTGGTCGAGTCGCCGATCAGGAGGTCGACCTCGGCCGGCCGCTCGTAGCGCGAGTCGTGCTGCACGTGCTGCTTCCAGTCGAGCCCGAGCAGCCCGAAGGCCTCCTCGCAGAACTCGCGCACGCTGTGCGTCTCGCCCGTGGTGACCACGTAGTCGTCGGGTTTCTCCTGCTGGAGCATCAGCCACATCATCTCGACGTACTCGCGGGCGAAGCCCCAGTCGCGCTTTGCCTCGATGTTGCCGAGGTAGAGCCGGTCCTGCAGGCCCAGCTTGATGCGCGTGGCGGCGCGCGTGATCTTGCGCGTCACGAACGTCTCGCCGCGGCGGGGCGACTCGTGGTTGAAGAGGATGCCGTTGCTCGCATGCAGGTTGTAGCTCTCCCGGTAGTTCACCGTCAGCCAGTACGCGTAGACCTTGGAGCAGGCGTACGGGGAGCGGGGCCAGAAGGGCGTGCGCTCGGTCTGGGGCACCTCCTGCACCTTGCCGAACATCTCGGAGGACGACGCCTGGTAGAAGCGGACGTGGGGGGCGAGGCCGGCCTCGCGCACCGCCTCGAGGATGCGCAGCGTGCCGAGCCCGTCGACATTGCCGGTGTATTCGGGAATGTCGAACGACACGCGCACGTGCGACTGGGCGCCGAGGTTGTAGATCTCGTCGGGCTTGAGCTCGTAGAGCAGCTTCACCATCTGCACCGGATCGGCGAGGTCGCCGTAGTGGAGGAAGAACCGCACGCCGTTCACGTGCGGATCCCGGTAAAGGTGGTCAATGCGGCTGGTGTTGAACGTCGAGGCGCGCCGGATGATGCCGTGGACCTCGTAGCCTTTCGCCAGGAGCACCTCCGCGAGGTAGGAGCCGTCCTGGCCCGTGATGCCGGTGATGAGAGCTCGTTTCATTGACAGGAAAGCATCGAATGTCGCCGTGCCGGAAGGAGCTGGCAAGCGCCATTATGCGCATCGTCAGGCGCTCACGCACTTGCCTGCCGCGGGCTTTTCCAAGAACCTCGGCCCATGCGCGTCGTCATGATCGCCGCCCAGTCGCTCGACGGGTTCATCACCCGGCATGGCGAGCCCGGCTCCGCCTTCACCTCGGCGGAGGACAAGGCGCACTTCCGCGCGGCGGTCGCGGGCTTCGACGCCTGCGTCTTCGGCGGCGAGACGTACCGCGTGTCGCGCGGGTTCATCCGGGACCGGTTCCCGGGCCGGCCGCTCCGGGTTGTGGTGACCCGCGACCCGGCGCGCTTCGCGGCCGACGCGATCCCGGGCGGGCTGGAGTTCACCGCAGCCCGGCCGCTCGACATCGCCGACTCCCTGCGCACGCGCGGCTGCCGGCAGTGCGCCCTGCTCGGCGGCGGCCAGATCCACAGCCTCTTTCTCGAAGCCGGCCTCGTCGACGAGGTCTGGCTCACGGTCGAGCCCGTGCTCTTCGGCGGCGGCACTCCCCTGGTCGCGCGCCCGGCCAGCATATCGCTCGAGCTGCAGGCGTCGGAGAAGCTCGGCGCCAGCACGCTCCTCTTAAAATACCGCGTGCGCCACTGAGCGCCGCCGGACCGATGCGAACACCGACCTGCCCCCGCCGCCGCGCCGCCCGCCCTGGCGACGGTGCACCGCTCGCGAGTCTGCCGGGGACGGATCTCGGGATCGAGATCAGGGCGGCCGACATCCTCAGGAGCCTGGGCTATCCTCAGGACGGCGGCGCGCCAACCGGCGTCGCGCGGCTCGTACGACGGTCCATCGCCGAGGCGCGGATGCTCCTGCGCCCGCGGGGGACCTATTCCCTCCACGCCATCGAGGCGATGACCGCGCGCACGCTCACCATCGGGGGCATCACGCTCCGCGGCCGGTTCGGCGAATTCCTCAAGGGGGCGCGCCGCGCCGCCGTGTTCGTCGTCACCGCCGGCGGGGAGATCAGCCGCCGCGCAAAGGCGCGCTGCGAAGCCGGCGAGTCGCTGGAGGGGCTGGTCCTCGATGCCATCGGTTCCTGGGCCGCAGAGTCCGCCGCCCAGGCGCTGGCCGTGCGGCTCGGGGAGCAGCTCGGCCCGGGCGAATCGTTCACGCTGCGATACAGCCCCGGCTACTGCGGCTTGCACCTCCGGCAGCAGCTCAATCTCTTCCGGCTCGCGGACGCTGGTTCGGCGGGCGTTGCGCTCACGCCGGCGCTCCTGATGCAGCCGATCAAGTCGATCTCCGGGATCATCGGCCTCGGCCCCCGGGATGAGGTCGGCGAGCACCTTTCCCCGTGCGAGCTCTGTCCGCTGGCGGACTGCCGCATGAGGCGGTGAACCGGCCGTTGAGCGCCGCGGTTCTTGCTTGGCCGTCGCCCCCGATTGCCTTTGCATGGGGAAGGCAATTTCACCGCAATCCCCCGAAAAAATGGACGAGTATCCCGATCTCCGCAACGCAATCCTCACCGGCAGCGCCCCCTCCGCCGCGGCCGCCGCCAAGAAGGCCCTGGAGGGGGGAGCCGATCCCGTCGCGATCGTCGAGAAGGAGGTCGGTCCCGCGATGAATGAGGTCGGCCGCCTGTACGAGGCCGGCGAGTACTTCGTGCCGGAGCTCCTGCTCGCCGCCCGCGCGACCAAGGAGGTTTTCGGGATCCTCCGTCCCCTCCTTGCGAAAAAGGGCGCCAAGCCTGTCGCGCGCGTGGTCATCGGCACCGTCCAGGGCGACCTGCACGACATCGGCAAGAACCTCGTCGCCGCGATGCTCGAGGGCAGCGGCTTCGAGGTGATCGACCTCGGCATCAACGTCTCACCCGACAAGTTCATCGCGGCCATCCGCGAGAAGCAGCCGCAGATCGTCGGTCTCTCCGCGCTCCTGACGACGACGATGCCGGCGATGAAGACCACGCTCGACGGATTCCGCAACGCCGGGCTCCGCGACAGCGTCAAGGTCATGATCGGCGGCGCGCCCGTCACCCAGGCCTATGCTGACTCCATCGGCGCCGACGCCTTCGGCGAGAATGCCGCCGCCGCGGTCTCGGTCGCGCGGAAGCTCGTGGCTTGCTGAACCGCCCCTCGGCGGCCCCCCTTTTCCCCCATGAGTTCCCTGCTCGCCCGGTTTCCCGCGGGCCCGGTCATCTCCGATGGCGCCTGGGGCACGCAGCTCCAGAACCTCGGCCTCGATCCGGGCGAATGTCCCGACCTCTGGAACCTGACCCATCCCGACCGGGTCGAGTCGGTCGCCCGCGCCTACGTTGAAGCGGGCAGCCAGGTCATCCTGACGAACACCTTCGGCGCCACGCGCCTCCGCCTCGACGCGCACGGTGCCGGCGCGCAGGCCGTCGAGATCAACCGCCGCGGCGCCGCCATTTCGCGCCTCGCCGCCGGCGACCGGGCGAAGGTCTTCGCCTCGATGGGCCCATCCGGGAAGATGCTCGCCATGGGCGAGACGACGCCCGACGAGCTCGAGTCCGCCTTCGCCGAGCAGGCCCGGGCGCTCGCGGCCGAAGGCGTCGACGCCCTGCTGCTGGAGACGTTTGCCGATCTCGACGAACTGGGCGCCGCCATCGCGGGCGCAAAGTCCGCCGGGCTCCCGGTGATCGCGAGCCTCGTGTTCGACTCGGGACCGGCGCGCGACCGGACCATCATGGGCACCACGCCGGAACAGGCCGCCGCCGCCGTCGCCGCCGCCGGAGCGGATGCCGTCGGCGCCAACTGCGGCAACGGCATCGACGGCTACCTGCCGGTCTGCCGCCGCCTGCGCGCGGCCACGACTCTCCCTGTCTGGATCAAGGCCAACGCCGGCCTGCCTACGATGGTCGACGGCCATGCCGTGTACAAGACGGCGCCGGACTATTTCGCATCGCGCACGCTCGACCTCGTCGCCGCCGGGGCGGATTTCGTCGGCGGCTGCTGCGGCACGAACCCGGCGTTCATCGCCGCGATCCGCGCGGCGCTTGCGGGCCGGCGCAGCACCTCCGCCTGAACGCGGCCGCCCGCCGCCCCGTCAGAGCGCCTTGAGCAGGCGCTCGATCTCGGCGTGCTTCGCCTGGAGATCGGCGAGCTGCTTGCGCGCACCCTCGATCACGGCCGGTGGCGCCTTGCTCACGAACGCCTGGTTGGCCAGCCGCGCCTCGGTGCCCGCGATGTGTTTGCGCAGCGTCTCGAGCTCCTTGCCCAGCCGCTCGGCCTCGGCCGACGTGTCCGTCGACGAGGGAAGGATGAGGTAGGCGGTCCCCAGCGGGGTGACCGTCGCCGGGAGGTTCTCGCGTGGCGGCTTCGGACCCTGGCTGAAACGGGCGACGCCGGCCATGCGCAGGTAGCGGTTGAGATCCTGCTCGTCGTAGGCGACCGGCACCTTGAAGTCCGACACCTCGATGAACACCTCGACGTCGCGGCGGCTCGCCACGTTCAGCGAGGCCTTGAGCTGCCGGATCGCGCCGACGAATTCCTTGAACAGCCTCACCTTGAGGAGCTCCTCCTGCTTCAGGACGATCCCGTGCGGAACGAGCGCGCTCGCCAGCGCCGAGGCGTTCTCGACCTGGGCCCCTCCGGCGAGAAGATCGAGGTAATGTTCCTTATTAAGAAATGTTTGCTTACGTCCGTAGCCGAGGAGGCTCCAGAGCTCCTCCGTGATGAAGGGGATGAACGGATGCAGGAGCAGGAGCGTCTGCCTAAGGACCAGATCCTGGACGGCGAGGCACCCCGCCTTGCTTTCCGGCGACTGCAGCTTGGCCTTGGAGACCTCCACGTACCAGTCACAGAAATCATTCCAGAAAAAGGCGTACAGCGCCTGCGCCGCCGCGCTGAACTCGTACTCGTTGAGGGCGCGCGCCACCTCGCGCGTCACCCCCGCGAGCCGGTCGATGATCGCGTGGTCGTCGGCGTCAAACTTGTCCGGCTCGAGCCGGGCGAGGATCGCCGCGAGGGAGGAGTTGTCGCCCGCCTCTCCGCTCATCTGCCGGAACCGGCAGGCGTTCCAGAGCTTGTTGCAGAAGTTTTTTCCCGACTCGATGCACTCCTCGGCGAACCGGATGTCCTGCCCCTGGGGCGCGATCGAGACGATGCCGAAGCGCAGGCCATCGGCGCCGTACTTGTCGATCAGGACGAGCGGATCGGGCGAGTTGCCGAGCGACTTCGACATCTTGCGGCCGAGGTTGTCGCGGATGATGCCCGTGAAATAGACGTTCCGGAACGGGATGCGCCGCTCGAGCGGCTCGCCGGGCCTCGTGAACTCCAGGCCCGCCATGATCATCCGCGCGACCCAGAAGAAGATGATGTCGGGGCCGGTGACGAGCGTCGTCGTCGGATAGAAATAATCGTAGCCGTTGCGCTTCATCGCCGCCGCGTCGGGCCAGCCGAGGGTCGCGAAAGGCCACAGCCAGGACGAGGCCCATGTGTCGAGCACGTCCTCCTCCTGCTCCCAGTTCTCCGGGTCGGCGGGCGCCTCGAGCGACACGAACACCTTCGACGGATCGTGGAGGTCGGCGTCGCTCAGCCTCTCGCGGTCGAGGCCCTTGCGGTACCAGACCGGGATCCGGTGGCCCCACCAGAGCTGGCGGCTGATGCACCAGTCCTGGATGTTCTCGAGCCAGTGGAGGTACACTTTTGACCAGCGCTCCGGGTGGAAGCGGATGGCGCCGTCGCGCACCGCGGCCTTGGCCTCCTCGACGTGGGGGTAGCGCAGCCACCACTGCATCGTCAGGCGCGGCTCGATCGGCACGTCGGCGCGCTCGGAATAGCCCACGTTGTTCTCGTAGGCTTCCTCCTTCACCAGCGCACCGGCTTCCCTGAGGAGCTCGGCGGCGCGCTTGCGCCCGGCGAAGCGGTCCAGCCCCGCAAGCCCGGGGCCCGCGAGCGCGTTGAGGACGCCGTCGGGGTTGAGCACGTCGCGCGCTGGGAGGTTGTGGCGCTGCCCGACCGCAAAATCGGCCTTGTCGTGGGCCGGGGTGATCTTCAGGGCCCCCGTGCCGAAGGCGCGGTCGACCGCCGTGTCGGCGATGATCGGGATCTCGGCGCGCTCGAGCGGCCGCCAGACCTTCCTGCCGACAAGCGCCGCGTAGCGGGGATCCTCCGGGTGCACCGCGATGGCCACGTCACCCGGGATCGTCTCGGGCCGCGTCGTGTCGACCTCGATGAACCTGCCGGGCTGGTCGACGAACTCGTACCGCACGCGGTACAGGAGGCCCTTCACGGGCTTCATGATCACTTCCTCGTCCGAAAGGGCCGTGAGCGACACCGGGCACCAGTTGACCATCCGCTTGCCGCGGTAGATGTAGCCCCGGTTGAAAAGCTCGACAAACACGTGCAGCACCCGCCGGCTGTACTCCGGGTCCATCGTGAACGCGGTGCGCGACCAGTCGCAGGAGGCGCCGAGGCGGCGGAGCTGCTCGAGGATGATGTCGCCCTTCTCCTTGCGCCAGGACCACACCTTCTCGAGGAACTTCTCCCGGCCGAGGTCGCGGCGGTGCAGCTTCTGCTTGCGCAGCTCGCGCTCCACCACCGCCTGCGTTGCGATGCCGGCGTGGTCGGTGCCGGGCACCCACACCGCCGACCGGCCCTCGAGCCGCGCCCGCCGCACCAGGATGTCCTGGAGCGTGTTGTTGAGCACGTGGCCCATCGTGATCACGCCGGTCACGTTCGGGGGCGGGATCACGATGCTGTAGGGCTCCAGCTCCGGATCGGCCTTGCCCGCGAAGCAGCCGTGGTCCAGCCAGGCGGCATACCACTTCTTCTCCACATCGCGCGGCTCGTAGCTCTTGGTGATCTCAGGCATGGTCGGGAACGTTTGGAACCGGCGAGCTAAGGAGGGCCTTCCGGGCGCCGCAAGCGTTATTCGGGGAGCGGCCCCCGCGCCGCCAGCCGCCCCGCCCCGCGCGAAAGATCGGATTTCGGGGTTTGCCCGGTATGAACTTTGCTGCTCACTTGCAGCCGGCCCGGGTCCCGCCCGGCCGCTCTCCACCGCACGCCTCAAAACCGATGATGGTCGGCCGCATCCAGAAACACGCCCGCGAGCGCCTGAACTTCCAGGGGGACGTCCCCGTGGCGGAGCGGCTCGCCGCCTGCAAGACGTTCCTGCGGCTCGAGAGCGCGATGATCCGCATGCA